>Ga0302229_10003087_pt1 | contig 11687 bp, 10 predicted proteins | sample II_Palsa_N1_3_FD_193518 | JGI IMG/M metagenome (GOLD analysis project Ga0302229, IMG submission 193518) | Peat permafrost microbial communities from Stordalen Mire near Abisko, Sweden - II_Palsa_N1_3 | ecosystem: Environmental > Terrestrial > Soil > Palsa > Peat permafrost | place: Sweden...
GGTTGCCGAGTTCGCCGCGCACGGGTTGGCGGGCACCTCGACCGAGGATGTCGCCCGGCAGGCCGGCATCAGTCAGCCGTACCTGTTCCGCCTCTTCCCGACCAAGAAGGCACTGTTCCTGGAGCTGGTGGACCGCTGCTTCGGCCGGATACGCGACGCATTCACCGCCGCGGTCGGTGACCTCACCGGCGAGGAGGCGCTGACGGCGATGGCGGACGCCTACGAGCAACTCCTCGAGGACCGTGTCCTGCTCCTACTGCAGATGCAGGCCTACGCCGCGTGCGACGATCCCGAGATCCGGGCCGCGACCCGGGCCGGGTTCAAGAAGCTGTGGGAACTGATCGAGCGGCTGACCGGGCTGCCGTTCCAGACCGTGGTGGACTTCTTCGCCGTCGGCATGCTGATGAACGTCGCCGCCGCGATGGACCTGCCCGCCGTCGACGAGCGGTGGACCAGCTGGTGCCCGAAGAACTCGCCCGCCTAATTTTTTTTAAGCCGACAAGTTAGTGACTACTCACTTCCTAGGAGGGAACACCATGACCGCGAAGAGCCGCACCGCATGGACCTTCGCCGTGACCTCGGCCGCCTTGTTCATGGCCTCGCTCGACAACCTGGTCGTGACGACCGCGCTGCCCTCGATCCGGGCTCACCTGCACGCCTCGCTCCAAGGGCTGCAGTGGACGGTCAACGCCTACACCCTCACCTTCGCGGTGCTGCTGCTCACCGGGGCCACGCTCGGCGAGCGGTACGGCCGCCGCCGGATGTTCGTCATCGGCCTGAGCCTGTTCACCGCCGGGTCGGCCGCCGCCGCGCTCGCGCCCGGAATCGGCGCGCTCGTCGCCGCGCGGGCCGTGCAGGGCGTCGGAGCCGCCATGGTGATCCCGCTGACCCTTACGCTGCTGTCGGCCGCGGTGACCCCGCAACGGCGCGGCCTGGCCCTGGGCGCCTGGGGTGCCGTCGGCGGCCTGGCCATCGCCATCGGCCCGCTGGTCGGCGGGGCCGTCGTCGAGGGCGCGTCCTGGCAGTGGATCTTCTGGCTGAACGTGCCGATCGGCATCGTGCTGCTGCCGATCGCCCGTGCCCGGCTCACCGAGAGCCACGGGCCGTCGACCAGCCTGGACCTGCCCGGCCTGGTGCTGGCCAGCGTGGGCCTGCTGGGCATCGTGCTCGGCGTGGTCCGCGGCAACGACCACGGCTGGACCAGCGGCACCGTTCTGCCGCCCATTGTGATCGGCGCGCTGCTGGTGGCCGCGTTCGTCGCCTGGGAACTGCGGGCCCGCGAGCCGATGCTGCCCATGCACCTGTTCCGCAGCCGCAGCTTCACCCTGACCAACGTCGCGTCGCTGCTGATGTTCTTCGGGATGTTCGGCTCCATCTTCCTGCTCGCGCAGTTCCTGCAGGTCGTCCAGCACTACAGCCCGCTGCAGGCCGGGCTGCGGACCCTGCCCTGGACCGGGATGCCGGTGTTCATCGCCCCCGTCGCGGGTGCCCTGTCTGACCGCATCGGCGGGCGGCCGCTGCTGGTCACCGGGCTGGCCCTGCAGGCCATCGGGCTGGGCTGGCTGGCCGCGGTGGTCAGCCCCACCGTGGCCTACACCACGATGGTCCCGGCCTTCGTGATCGCCGGCGTCGGGATGTCGCTGTTCTTCGCGCCGGTCGCCAACGTGGTGCTCAGCTCGGTCCGGCGCGACCAGGAGGGCATCGCCTCCGGCGCCAGCAACGCCATCCGCGAGCTGGGCGGGGTGTTCGGGATCGCCGTACTCGGCGCGGTGTTCTCCGCCCACGGGAGCTACCTCAGCGGCACGGCGTTCGTCTCCGGCCTGGTCCCGGCGGTCTGGGTGGGCGGCGCCGCGGTGGCCGTCGCGTCGGCCGCCGCCCTGTTCCTGCCGCGGATGCGCCGGGCCGCCACGAGCGGTTCCGTGACCGACGAGGCCCGCGAACTCGAAGCGGTGCACTGATCCCGGACGATCGCCGAACTACGAGCCCGGATCCTCGCGCTGGCCGCGAGATCCGGGCTCGAGGCGTAGCCGCGGCAGGCGGATCCACCGCGGGCTCGTCACCAGACCAGCGCGCCGGGCGAGCCGCCATTCTCGATGATCAGCTGCCGGGCGCAGGCCTCGGCGGAAGGCTTGCGCGCCGCCCGTTCGGCGACCAGGGTCCGCGCCAGGCTGTCGTCGTCGGCCCGGGCGGCCGCGGCGATCAGGGTCAGGTCGATGATGTCGCGCTGCGCGTGGCTCCCGCCGATCGCGTGGGCCCGCGGCCGGATGTCGATCAGCAGGTCGATGGCCCGGTCCGCACGGCCCGCCGCGAACGCCCCGAACGCCTCGAGCAGGTCCAGGCCGGCCCGCTCGGCGGCCATCCGGTTGGTCGGCGCGCTCAGGTGCCGGTTGGTCAGGATCACCCGCTCGACCCGCGCCCGGTCGCCCGCCAGGGCGAAGGCCATCACCGCGTGCCAGTCGTGGAAAATGTAGACCGGATCGCCGACCAGATCGTCGACGTCGGCCGCGAGCTGCGCGGCCCGGTCGGTGACGTCGACGCCGAACAGCGACAGCCGCCACAGCAGGGCGGCGGCGTCCACCACGTCAAGCCACTCGGTGGACCGCCTGGCCCGGATGGTGGTGTCGTACAGGGCGAGCGCCTCGTCGATCTCCCCGAGTTCCAGGTGGTACAGGGTCAGGTGCCACCAGTTGTGGACGGCGAAGTAGCTGCCGGACCAGTTACCGGCCGAGGTGGTGAGGAAATCGACGCCGTCTCGCTGGCTGCCTTCCATCTCAAAGACGTGCGCCAGCGCGTGTACCGACCACACGTCCTTGGGGTTATGGTCCAGCGCGGCCCGGGCGCGAGATTCCGCTTGCCGGTAGTCGGCGTTCTCCTCCAGGCCGAACGCGTAGATGCCCTGCACGTATCCCCAGCCCGGCTGGCTGGCCGGCCACGCGGGCAGTACCCGGGCGGCCACATCGCGCAGCTCGAGGCGGTTGCCGAGGAAGAAGTACAGATCCTGGGCCACCTTGAGCGCGAGCAGGTCCCGCGGATGGCATAGCAGGGCCCGCTCGAGCGAGCGGGCGCTGCCCTCCCAGTCGCCGTCGGCCCAGGACCGCGCCGCGCGCAGGTGATGGGTCTCCCGTTCCCCCAGGACCGCCTCGTCCAGCTTCTTGACGATCTCGGCGGCCGTCGCGACGCCCTCCGGCGTCGTCCCGTACAGCGCGAGATAGGCCCGGTAGATGTGACCGAGCACCAGGCTGTCATCGGCCGCGATGGCCGCCTCAGCGTCCGCGCCGGGATCGCCCGCCAGCGCCGCCAGGTCCTCGACGGCCTCGTCGAGCAGGGCCACCGCATCGGCGCTGGCCGCCCGGACCGGCACCCCCCAGCGATCCGCGAACGCCTTGCTCATCTCGGACCTCCCGCCGCCTCGCGTGATCCCCATCATGCCACCCAGATTTATCGTCAGGTGAGAAGACGTGCGGGTCCTTATCGCGTGGCCCGGGCGTCCAGGTGGCGGCGATCCCGCCCATGACTAGCGCGCCGCCGACCGCCAGGCCGGCCGACAGACGCTCGCCGAGCAGCGTCACCGCCCCGGCCACGCTGACCAGCGGTTCCAGGTACAGCAGCAGGCCGGCCCGCGGTCCCGGCAGGCGGGCGACGGCCAGGTTCCAGGCCAGCATGCCCACAACGTTGCTGCCGATGGCCAGGAACGCCAGCTCACCCCAGGCGGCGGCCGGGAGCCGGCCGAGCTGATCGGGGGTCACCGTCGCGGCGAAGGCGGCATAAAACACGCTGCCCGCCACGGTGGACGCGGCCGTCGCGGGCACCGGGCCGCAGGCCCGGCTCAGCGGCCGGAGCATCAGGGTGTACGCGGCGAACAGCAGGGTGCCGAGCGCGATCAGCCCCACGCCCGCGAGCTCCCTGGCGCCGCCCCGGGACGACAGAACGCCGGGGCCAGCCAGCACCGCCACCCCGGCCAGGGCAATCGCCGCGCCCGCCCAGCACCGCCGGCTCACCCGCTCGCCGAGGAAGGCAGCCGCCAGCAACAGCAGCCAGACCGGCTCGCTGGCCAGCACCAGCCCGGCGGTGGAGGCCCGGACCCACTGCAGCCCGATGGTGACCGGCAGGTTATAGCCGACCATGCCCAGCAGTCCCGCGACCATCAGCCGCGGTACGTATTTCCGCCCGGGGCTCCGCAGCACCGGACCGCACCAGGGGAGCAAGACGACCGAGGCCACGCCCATCCGGAGCACGAGCAACGGCAGCGGCGCCAGTTGCAGGACGAGGGCCCGGGTAGCCACGGGCGCCATGCCCCAGATGCTCACCGCCGCGAGCCCGGCCGCCGTTCCGGCCCGCGGGTCCGCGATCGCGCCTCGTGAGAACACGAAGCCAAGCCTGCCGTAATCGTTTTATACAGCACCACCCAGCGTCCCCGCCGCGAGAGGAGCAGGGCCTGACCACAGCAAGCCGGCTGGACACGCCGAAGGGGCGTTATTTACCGTTGTGTCATGCGGAGCGTCCCTTGGTGGGGTGTGATCTCATCGGCCGCGGCGCCGGTCGTATTGCTCGGAGGGTCGATCGTGGCCGCCGGGCTGCAGCCCCATTTCGACCCGGTGGCCGACACGATCAGCGATCTGGCCGCGGTGGGCGCGACCGACCGGTGGGTCATGTCCCTGGTGTTCGTGCTGCTCGGCGTCTGCTACATCGGCACCGCGCTGGCCCTGCGGCCGGCCCGGGTCCCCGGCCGGATGGTCATGATCCTGGCCGGCGTCGCGGGCATCTTGGTGGCGGCGAACCCGGAGCATGCCGGCGGCTTCGGCTCGGTCCCGCACTTCGTCTGGGCCACGATCGGGTTCGCGGGGCTGACGACCTGGCCCGTCGCGGCCGCGCGGCGCGGGACCGCGGTGCCGTGGGGTCTTCGGCCCGCGGTGGCGGCCGGGGCCGTGGCGGTGGGGTTCGCCCTGCTCGCCTGGTTCGGCGCCGAGCTGATCATGGCAGGCGGGCAGGTCGGGCTGGCCGAGCGGGTGCTAGGCACCGCCCAGGCGGTCTGGCCGCTGGCGGTGGTGCTGTCCTGTTACCGCCGGATGCAGGTGCCCGCCCCGGCCACTGCCGTTAACGCGACCAGCAACGCATAAGCCAGCGCGGCCGCACCCGCGCCGAGCACGGAGCCGGCTACGACCTGGGCCACGCTGTGGTCCTGCACTGTCACCCGCGACCAGCCGAGCAGCGCCACCAGCAGGTACCCGGGCAGCAGCAGCGGCCCGTACATCAAAACCAGGACGGTCACCGAGCCGGCCGCCACCGCGCAGTGAATGGAGATCTTCCACACCGCGGTGATGGCCGCCAGCACCGCGATGCTGGCCAGCATCAGGGCCAGGTAGCCGGTCAGCAGGGGCGGCGCGCCCAGCACCAGCAGCAAGATCAGCCCGGCCGCGACCGACGCGGTGATAAAGGCCAGCACCAGCAGCCGCGGACGCCGCGCGCCCACGTTCCGGTCGCTCCACCGGCCGTGGCGGACGCCGTAGGAGATGAACAAGGTCGGCAGCACGGCGGTGAACAGCGCGGCCAGCAGCCCCCAGCCGATCCCCGCGCCCCCGTCGGCGTGCCAGCCGATCGCGACCACCGTGACGATCAGCCAGTTCTTCGGCTCCAGCCAGTAGGTGCACCGCCTGGCCCATACCTGTGCGGCTTGACGAGCGACCATGACCAGACGGTACCGTCCCGCGCTCCTGACCGGCGTGCCGCAGCCCCCTGACCGGACCGACAAGCTACTATTTGCAGGCATATGGCCGGGTCTGGTAGGCCCCGGCTGGCGGAGGAGATATGAGCAAGGGCACGCTGATCCTGGTCGTGTGGCTGATCATCGGCGCCGCCGCGGCCGGTCAGCGCGGGTACTACGACGCCGCCAAACCCGGCTGCACCGACGGGGCGACGATCGCCGTCACGATCGCCGCGGGCCCGCTGAACTACGTCGGCCTGGACCCCAAGATCTCCTGCTCCACCCCCAAACCCAGCGGCTGAGCTCGCGCTTTGTCCGGACCGCGCGCACCAGGGCCGTTCGGTCAAAATCTCTTCTGCCGAACGGCCGTGGTTCATCGCGCTCAGGCCCGGAGCCTCTCCTCCGCGAGCTGGCGCAGGCGGTAGCGCTGAGTCTTGCCGCTGATGGTCTTGGGCAGTTCGGCGACGAACTCGACTACGCGCGGGTACTTGTACGGGGCGATGGACCGCTTGGCGAACTCCTGCAGCTCGGCGGCCTTGTCCTGGCTCGCGGGCATTCCCTCGCGCAACACCACGAAGGCCTGGACGATCATGCCCCGGTCGTCGTCCGGCGCGCCGATCACGGCCACCTCGAGCACATCCGGATGACCCAGCAGCGCCTCTTCCACCTCGGGCCCGGCGATGTTGTAGCCGGCCGAGATGATCATGTCGTCGCTGCGGGCCTGGTACCAGTAGTAGCCGTCGGCGTCGCGGGTATAGGTGTCGCCGGTGATGTTCCAGCCGTCCTGCACGTAGACCCGCTGGCGCGGGTCCGACAGGTAGCGGCAGCCGGTCGGGCCCTTGACCGCGAGCAGGCCGGGCTGCCCGTCGGTTACCTCGGCACCGTCGGGGTCCAGGATCGTCGCGCGGTAGCCGGGGACGGCCCGGCCCGTGGCGCCCGGGCGGATGTCCCCGTCGGCCGCGCCGATGAAGATGTGCAGCATCTCGGTCGAGCCGATGCCGTCGATGATCGCGATGCCGGAGGTCTCGCGGAACTCCTCCCACACCGACTTGGGTAGGTGTTCTCCGGCCGAGATGCAGCGGCGGAGGTTCTTCAGCGAGGAGGCCTTCCCCGCGGCCAGCATGGCCCGGTACGCGGTGGGGGCGGTGCTCAGCACGGTGACCCCGTGGGCCGCGATCGCGTCGGCCAGCTCGACCGGAGTGGCGCGCTCGATGAGCAGCGTGGACGCGCCCGCCCGGAGCGGGTACAGCAGCAGCCCGCCCAGACCGTAGGTGAAGCCGAGCGGCGGAGTCCCGGTGAACACATCGTCGCGGCGCGGCTTGATCAGGTAGTGGGAGAAGGTGTCGCAGGTGGCCAGCACGTCCCGGTGGAAGTGCACGGCCACCTTAGGCTGACCGGTCGTCCCGGAGGTCGACGCGAGCATGGCCACGTCGTCGGCCGCGGTGAGCACCGGGGTGAACGCGCCGTCCTTGGCCGCGCAGCGCGCGGCCAGGTCATCGGGCCCGTCGCCGCCGTAGGTCAGCGCGGTGAGCGAGGGCGCGCCCGCGGCCAGATCCTCGGCGAAGCGGTGGTCGCAGATGGCCAGGCTCGGCTCGGTCAGCCCGGTGATGGTAGCGATCTCCTTCGGGCGCAGCAGGGCCATGGTGGTGACGGTCACCCCGCCGGCCTTGACGACGGCCAGCCAGGCCGCCGCGAGCCAGGGATTGTTCGGGCCGCGGAGCAGGACCCGGTTGCCCGGCTGGAGCCCGAAGTCCTCGGTCAGCACCTGGGCGAGCTGGTTGGTCCGGCGGACCGTCTCGCCGTAGGTCCAGGTCTGCGTGGCGGAGCGCAGGCAGGGCCGGCCGGATCCTTCGCGGGCGGCGGTCGCGTCGAGCAACTCCGCGGCGCAGTTCAGCCGCTCGGGGTACCTGAGCTGGGGGAGGTCGTAGAGGAACTCCGGCCACTGATCCTGCGGTGGCAGCCGGTCACGGCAGAAGGTGTCGACATGCGCCGAAGGGGAGAGCCGCATCTGGCCGCACTTCCTTGTGTCCCGTTGGGTAGAAGTCCAGTATTTACCTTTCCACGCCGCGATCACCGCCGGCCGCCAGTCTCGCGGCCGTGTGAGTGCCGCCAGTTGCCCGATAACCTGCGGGCATGGCATCGACCGAGAAGCTCGAGGCGTTCCTCGCCGAACCGCGCAACGTCGTCCTGGCCGGGATCCGCCGCGACGGGCGCCCGCAGCTGAGCCCCAACTGGTTCTACTGGGACGGCGAGCGCTTCTACGTCTCGACCACCCGGAGCCGCGCGAAGTACGCGATCTTCCGGCGGGACCCGCGGGCTCAGCTGCTCATCGACGACCCCACCGGCTTTCGCGCCGTGCTGGTCCCGGCCACGGTCGAGATCCGCGAGGACATCGCCGCCGAACTGCCCCGCTTCCGCGCCATCCGGGAAAAGCACGGGATGAAGATCCTGGCTGACCAGGAGCACCTGCAGGCCCTGGAAGCGGAGGGCCGGGTGCTGCTGGCCATCACCCCCGGAACTCCGCCGTCGGGCTGGACGGCCTGGGGCCTGGACTGAACCGGACCGTCCCACACCCCTGGGCGGACTTACCAGGCAGCGAAGCTGGTGCGGGCTATCTACTTTCTGGGTCGTCGGGAAGGTAGCGGTCGAGTATGGCCATGAACTGGTGAATATCGAATGGCTTCGGGACAGACTCGGCGGCTCCGCTGGCTAGCAGCTGATCGATGATCTCGCCGGAGTCGCTGCTGAGGACGACCACGGGGATCCCGGCGGTAGCCGTCGCGGAGGTGAGCTCGCGCAGGATTTCGCTGCCGGTCGCGTCGGGGAGATGGTTGTCGAGCAGGATAAGGCCCGGCTGTTTGGCGATGGCAGCCTGGACGCCGTCACGGCCGTTTATGGCCACGTGCAGCTCGATGCGAGGGCGGCGCCTGAGTAGCGCTTCAACCAAGGCGATGTTGGCCTCGTCGTCCTCGATGTAAATCATGACGTGGTGCCCCGGGCTTCCCTCCGCAGGCTCCTGGACAAACCTCTCGAGAGAGCGCTCGGCGCCCGGGTCGCTCATGCTGGCGCGATCGGGACGGTGGTCGGCGCCTGCTGGTCCTGACCTTGGGCGGCGGCGAAGGTGTCGATCAGCTCGCCGAGTTCGGCGAGCTCGATGGGCTTGGTGAGGTAGGCGAACGCGCCGCTGGCGAGCAGGCGGCGGATGACGCCACGGGAGGCGTCGGCGGAAAGGACCACCACGGGAATGGCGGCGGTGGCGGGTTCGGCCTTGAGTTCGCCGAGTACCTGGTCTCCGTGCAGGTCAGACAGGTGCAGGTCGAGCAGGATGAGGTCGGGCACGTCCCGGACGGCGCATTCGATGCCGGCCCGGCCAGATGCCTCGGACAGTAGCCTGGTGTTCGGCCTGCCCCTCAGGAACCGGGCTACCACCTCGACGTTCGCCGGGTTGTCCTCGATGTAGAGAATGCTGAGGCTGGCTCCGGCCGGGGCGTGCGGCTCGGCCGCCCGTGAGGTCGGCGCGAGGCCGGGGACCGGGACGTGGACCAGGTCCGGGGCGCGCGGCAGGCTGAGGGTGAAAGCAGAGCCCTGGCCCAGGACGCTCGATACGGTCAGCTGGCCGCACATGGCGTCGGCGAGGGCTCTGGCCAGGGGCAGCCCGATCCCGGTGCCCTCGACCGCGGTCTGTTCGGCGCCGAGGCGCTCGAAGGGGATGAAAATGCGCTCGATGTTTTCGGGCGAGATGCCCGGTCCGGTGTCGGAGACCATGATGCGGGCCTGGCCGGTGCCCTCTTCGTGGCAGGAGATCGTAATCGTGCCGCCCCGGCGGTTGTACTTGACGGCGTTGGAGATCAGGTTGACCAGGACCTGGGAGAGCCGCTGCCGGTCGGCCTGGACCGCCAGGGCCGGCCGGGCGCAGTGCTGGATGATCCGGATCGAGCGTTCGGCGGCGATCGGGGCCATCAGCGCGCTGATCTCCTCGATGACCGAACCGACCAGGACCGGCTCCAGGGAAAGGCTCAGGTCACCGGATTCGATCCGGGCGATGTCAATGAGCTCGTTGATCAGCGCGAGCAGATGGTGCCCGGCACTGAGTATCCGATCGATGCCGTCGCTGTCTTCGTCGCTGAGGTCGGACATCTGGAGGAGCTGCGCGAAGCCGAGGATGGCGTTCAGCGGGGTTCGCAGCTCGTGGCTCGTGCTGGACAGGAACGTGTTCTTCGCCTGGGTAGCCTGCACGGCCACATCCCTGGCCGCCGTCAGCTGCGCAGCCCGTCTGGCCAGCAGCGCTTCGGCCACGAGGTGCGACTCGGCCACGCGGCCGATCTCATCAGCCGCATAGACACTCGGCTGCAGCGGCTCTCCCTCGCCCAGCCGGCGCGCGTTCTCCGCATTGCTCTCGACTCGGCGGGCGATGCCTGAGGTGAACAGGGCGACGCCGGCTAGCCCGGCCAGCGCGGCTAGCGCGAGACCGGCGATGTCGAGCAATTCAGTCCTCGTCTGCAGCACAGTGAGCTTATTGTGCAGGACGGCAACCTCGGCCGTGGGACCGGCGGCGAGATCGGCGACCTGGCGGCGCAGCAGGTCCATGGTGGTCTTCTGGTTCTGCAGCGTCGGAAGGAGGCTCCCGGGTGAGGCGCCGCGGCTGATAGCCGAACGTAGCTGCGCTAGCTCGGACAGCTCCTTGCCCGTGGTAGCGTCCACGGCCCGCTCCTGGCTGCCGACACCTTCTATGACGGCCGCTTTCCGCAACGACCTGCGCTCGGCGGCGATTCGCGTCAGAGTCAGGTTGTAAGGGGCCAGGAAGAGCGGGTCGCGGCTCATGCCGTAGCCGCGGATACCCGTTTCCGCGTTCACCGAATCGGCGAGAACCTGGCTGGCCGCGCTGGCCAGAGACCGGGCGGCTGTGCTGACGTTGCGTTCATGGCTCTCACTGTGCTGGAGCACCAGGTTCGCCGAGGTCATGGCCATCAGGGCGATCAGCGGCACCGCGACCACGATCCGGCCCTTCGCCCGCAAGGACCGGTTGAGCCACCACTTCCGGAGCCCGCGCGGCTGGTCCACCCCGGGTGGCGCTGAATACGCTTGCCGTGATCTCATCTGGCAGCCCCCCCGATGATGACCAAAAGTAGTGTGGTCCTTACTTTATGTTACGCCAGTCCCGGTGTGTCCTTGTTGTCCCACGTCAGCACCTCGCGGTACAGGTGCTCGAGCAGGTGGCCCTGCGCAGCGTCCGCTGCTCCTCCGTCAGCACGAACGCGGTTATGAGGCGACTCCCGGGCGCCATCGGGCGTGCGCAGTGCGCGGCGTCCCGGCCCGGATCAGCTCGAGCCGGGGTCTCGGGCCATCCGTGCGCCCGCCCTGGGGCCGGCGGCGGCCCGCGGCGAACGGATCGGGCCAGACCGCGCCCGGTCCGGCATACTCCTGCTCGGCGGCGGCGTGCAGCGTCCACTGCGGGTCGTACAGGTGGGTCCGGCCGAGCGCGCACAGATCGGCCCGGCCCGCCAGGATGATCGAGTTCACGTCGTCGTAGGACGAGATCGCGCCGACCGCGATCACCGCGACGCCGTACTTGGTGCCGATCTCGTTCCGGATCCGGTCCGCGTACGGCGTCTGATAGCTGCGGCCGAACGCGGGCTTCTCGTCGCTGACGACCTGCCCCGTCGACACGTCGATGCCGGCCGCGCCGTGCTCGGCGAACGCCCGGGCGATCTCGATCGTGTCGTCGATGTCCAGACCGTCCGGGTGCCAGTCGGTGGCGGAGATCCGTACCGTCATCGGCCGCTCTCCCGGCCACACCGCGCGGATGGCGTCGAAGACCTCGAGCGGATAGCGGAGCCGCGCGGCCAGCGACCCGCCGTACTGATCGGTCCGCCGGTTGGTCAGCGGGGACAGGAACGAAGACAGCAGGTAACCGTGCGCGCAGTGCAGCTCGAGCAGGTCGAACCCGGCTGTCGCCGCGGCCCGGGCCGCGGCGACGAACAGGTCC
>Ga0302229_10003089_pt1 | contig 11686 bp, 10 predicted proteins | sample II_Palsa_N1_3_FD_193518 | JGI IMG/M metagenome (GOLD analysis project Ga0302229, IMG submission 193518) | Peat permafrost microbial communities from Stordalen Mire near Abisko, Sweden - II_Palsa_N1_3 | ecosystem: Environmental > Terrestrial > Soil > Palsa > Peat permafrost | place: Sweden...
AAGCGGATCGGGCAACGCGACTGGATTGATCAAGTCATATGTCCGCGGCTCACTGCTGGCTGCCTGCAACGCGAGCGCATCGTCGTTGCGCCATCCTTCCGGGGTTTCCACGCAACCACTGGCCACCGGCTTCATGCCGCAAGCGGTGTATCCCGCACCACGCAAGGCATGCAGCAGTGTGGACGCAGCATGGGTCTTGCCGATGCCGGTGTCAGTACCGGCGATGAATACGGCGCGCTTCATCCAATGCCTCGACACGCCAGCAGCAGAACAGGCCTCGTAGAACGCCATTGCCCGTATTTTTTACTCTGATTCAAAATCGCACCCTCGAATGACCCGGCGCATAATAGAGCCTATGCGATTGAACCTTTGCGCCCTGGATCACCCATGTTTGAACTGAAGCCAGACATTTACGCCAGCAAACAAGAGCACTACGAAGGCCTGCAACAGCAGGCGCGCGGCCTGCTCACCGGCGAGCGCGACCTGATTGCAAACGCAGCGAATTTCTGCGCGCTGATCTACCACAGCCTGCCCGACCTGAACTGGGCCGGCTTCTATCTGTACGACGGCAGCGAACTGGTGGTCGGCCCATTTCAGGGCAAGCCGGCATGCATCCGCATCGCGCTGGGTCGCGGCGTCTGCGGCACCGCCGCGCAGACGCGGGAAACCCAGCTGGTGCGCGACGTGAATGCATTCGATGGGCACATCGCCTGCGATGCTGCCTCGCAATCGGAAATTGTCGTGCCGCTGATCAAGGCGGACGGCACGTTGCTTGGCGTGTGGGATGTGGACAGCCCGGTCATCGATCGCTTCGACGAGGATGATCGTGCGGGGATGGAGGCGCTGTGCTCGGTGTTCATGGAGCTTGCGCGCGGCGGATGATTTGCGCAGGAGGCGAGCAGGGCCGCGCTCTACCCCCTCTCCCTTTGGGAGAGGGCTGGGGTGAGGGTTCGGTGCTCGCGGGACCACTAATATTCGTCACCCCTGCGAAGGCAGGCGTGACGAAGAATCAGCTAAAGATTAAATCCCCGCGAGCACCCGCCCCTCACCTCAATCCTCTCCCCAAAAGGGAGAGGAGGCGAACGCAAGAAGCGAGACGCTTCATTGGAGCTGGCGAGCACCAGCCCCTCACCCCAACCATCTCCCCCACGGGGAGAGGGAGCAGTTGCCGCAGCGCAATGGCGTTCTTCAGCGCTCGCGGCCCTGGTGCGCCCCTTCCCGGGGCTGCCGCAACAACGTCATCACCGCCTGTCGCGCTTCTTCCACGCCAGTACCTGCGGAAGAAGAAAACACCTGCGCCGTAGCGTGCAACCCTTCAGCCGCAAATTGCTTGAGCAACGTCGCCAACGCCTGCGTAGCCTGGCCGCGCGAAAGCTTGTCGGCCTTGGTCAGCAGCAGGTGGCAAGGCAGCTGGGTGGCAAAGCAGAACTCCAGCATCAGCCGGTCGAACTCCTTCAGTGGGTGACGGATGTCGACGATCAGGATCAGTCCGCGCAAGCTGCGCCGCTGGTGCAGATAGGCGTCGATCTCCAGCTTCCAGTGTTCGCGCATTTCCAGCGGCACCTTGGCGTAGCCATAGCCGGGCAGATCGATCAGGCGCACATCCAGCGGCGGCTCGCCATCGATCTGGGTCGGTGGTGGCAGGCTGAAAGCGACCATCTGTTGGGTCCGGCCCGGGGTCTTGGACGTGCGCGCCAGGCCTTTGTGGTTGGTCAGCGCGTTCAGCGCACTGGACTTGCCGGCATTGGAGCGACCGGCAAAGGCCACTTCGGCGCCTTGATCGGCGGGTAGCTGGCTGATTCGGTGGGCAGCGAGCACAAATTGCGCGCCTTGCAGGGGATTCGACATGAGATGGTTTGACCAAGGTACGGTGGCACAGGGATAATTCTTCGGTTTCTGCTCGTTGCAGGCCTGATGGCTTGTCAGCGGCAGTGTTTGCAGTCTTTTGGGAGTCAAGTGTATGAGTTTTCGGCCCGCTGGTTTTCGGCCCGCTGTTCTTGGATCCGCCGTAGCTCTTGTGTTCGCGCTGTCTGCCAGTGCGCTGATGGCACAAGACGCCCAGCCGAAGACCTCCGCTCCCGCTGCTGCCAGCACCTCGGCAAAGCCGGCGGCGGCCAGCAGTGCTGCGGCGCCAGCTGCCACCAGCACGCCGGTGGCCGAAGCTGCGGTCAAGCCGGGCGACGCCACCGCCGGTCAGGCCAAGGCTGCCGTCTGCGGCGCTTGCCACGGCCTGGACGGCAACTCCAGCGACCCTCAATACCCGAAGCTGGCCGGCCAGAGTGAACAGTACATCGTCCACCAGTTGACCAGTTTCAAGGCCGGCAAGCGGCAGAACCCGATCATGCTGGGTATGGCTACCCCGCTGTCCGAGCAGGACATGCATGACATCGGCGCCTACTTCTCCAGCAAGACCCCACTGCCCGGCGTAGCCGATCAGGCGCTGGTGGCACACGGCGAACAGCTGTTCCGTGAAGGCGACCCCAAGCGCGACATCCCTGCCTGCATGGCTTGCCACAGCATTGATGGTCGCGGCAATCCGGGCGCGATGTATCCGGAGCTGACCAGTCAGCACGCGCAGTACATCCAGGCCACGCTGAAGGCCTGGCACGACGGCGCAAAATGGGGCGATGACGCGCACTCCCAGATCATGCCGTCGATCGCACAGAAGCTGGACACCGACGATATTGCGGCGCTGGCCAGCTACGTCGAGGGTCTGCACAGCGTGCAAAACCAGGCGCCTGTCGCTTCGCCCTGATCGATAAAGCGCCGGCCTGATGCCGGCGCTTTCGGTTTTACGCCCTTCTGTTCCAGATGTTCCATGTCGAGGTGTTCCATGTTGAAGCGTCTGCCGATTTTGTGTGCCGCCCTGTTTGCGCTCGCCGCGTGCAGCCAAAACAACGGCAACAGTGCCACCCCGTCATCCACGCCGGCCAGCGCGACCACCGCCGCGACCACAGCGACGGCGGCCACCAGCGCCGCTCCGGCAAGCACGGCCGCCGCACCGGCGACACCGGCCAGCACGGCGCCGGCTGCCAGCAGCACGACCGGCGCAACGCCAGCACCGACGGCGCCGCCAGCTGCGCCATTCGTCGACAGCGGCAAGTGGGTCGAGGGCAAGAACTACTTCCTGATCGAACCCCCGCAGCCGACCAGCCACCCCGGCAAGGTCGAAGTGACCGAGGTGTTCTCCTACGCCTGCCCGGCGTGCAACCAGTTCCACGCCACGATGGATCAGCTGGCCGCGAGCCTGCCCGCGAATGCGGTCGTCACTTACCTGGCGGCCTCGTTCCGTCCGGATGAGAACTGGCCGCTGTTCCAGCGTGCGTTCTACGCGGCGCAGGCACTGGGCGTGGTCGAAAAGACGCACGACGCGATGTTCGATGCCGCCTGGAAAACCGGCGAACTGGCCACCTACGACCTGCAGGCCGGTAAACCCAAGCCGCGTGAGGCCTGGCCGACGCTTGACGATGTCGCGAAGTTCTACGCCAAGTACGGCGTCGATCCGAAGCAGTTTATCGGCGTCGCCAACTCGTTCAGCATCAACACACAGATGAAACGCGCCGATGACTTGATGAAGGCTTACGCCGTCGACAGCACGCCGACCATCATCGTCAACGGCAAATATCGTCTCACCACGATTTCGGCTGGTGGCATTCCGCAGACGATCGAACTGACCCAGTGGTTGGTGGCCAAGGAAACGGCCGGTAAGTAAGCGATCTGCAGCTGACCGTTCGGCCAGCAGCCACCCACCCGAAGAGAAGCCTCATGTTCAAGCGATTTGCCCGTCTGCATGTGCTCACCCTGCTCGGCGGTCTGCTGCTGACCAGTGCCTGCACGGCGCAATCCAGCGCGCCGGCACCGTATACCGAAGGCAACGAGTACGTGACGCTGCCCGGTCCGCACCAGCGCTATAGCAGCGATGGCAAGGTCGAAGTGGTCGAGGTTTTTTCCTACGGCTGCATCCACTGTGCGCATTTCGCGCCGATCGCTGAAAAGCTGCGCAAGGAGCTTCCTGCGGGCGTGGTGTTCAAACTCGTGCCGGCGCCGTTCAGTGCCGAGTGGTTGCCGTTTGCGCGCGCTTATTACGCAGCGAAACAACTCGGAGTGGTCGATCGCACCCATCTGCAGTTGTTCGACGAGAAATTTGGGCAGAACTACCCGATCAATTCGATGGATGAACTGGGCGACTTCTACGCCCGCGAAGGCGTGAACCGTGAACAGTTCATGCGTATCGCCACTTCCGACGCAACCACCACGCAGTTGAAGAGCGATCTGGCGCTGATCCAGAAATGGGGCGTGGATGGCACCCCCAGCATCGTGGTCGACGGCAAGTACAAGGTGACCAACATTCAGACGCTGGACGAACTGGCGGCGGTGGCTCTATGGCTGGCCAAGCGCGAGCAGAGCGGCAAATAAGCCGGTCAGAGCCGCCTCCCGCGGCGACTGACGCGCTGTTCATATTTGCTGGATCATGCTCGGTCGCGTTGTGCGGCCGTTAGCTTGATCTCCGTGGCCGCCTGCATCCCCTCCCCCGCGTAGTGTGTTGCGATGAACCGCGCCGCCATTCTCCAAGCCGACCCTGCCGAGCGCCGACTGCGCTTGCTCAGCTGCAACATCCTGGCTGGCGCCAGCGTGCGGCGTTACAGCGAATACGTCACCCGCAGCATCAACGCGGTGCTGCCGGGGCGCACCAAGATGGACAACCTCGACCGGCTTGCCGAGGTGTTGCCGCAGTTTGACGTGATTGGGTTGCAGGAGGCCGACGCAGGCAGTCTGCGTTCGGGCTTCCTCAATCAGACCCGCTACCTGGCGGAAACCGCCGGGATGCCGTTCTGGAGCCATCAGCCAAACCGCGCGATGGCTCGAGTGGCGCACTCGGCAAATGGCCTGATCAGTCGGCTGGAACCGCATTCGGTGCTGGATTACCAGCTACCCAGCCGCATTCCCGGCCGCGGAGCGCTGCTGGCGCAGTTCGGTGAAGGTGACAACGCGCTGGCGGTGATGATCGCGCACCTGTCGTTGAGCGCACCGGCACGCGCGCGCCAACTGGGTTTTATCGCCGAGCTGCTACACGATTTTCCGCACGCCATCCTGATGGGCGATCTGAACACCGAACCGGGTAGCGTGGAGATGCGTCAGTTGTTTACCAAATGCAACTTGCAGCCACCGGCGCAATCGACGCTGACGTTTCCCAGCTGGAAGCCGCGGCGCGCGCTGGACCACATCCTGACCTCGGAGGCGATCCAGCTGGACAAGGTGTGGACGCTGCCCCAGGCATTCTCCGACCACCTTCCGCTGGCCGCGGAAATCCGCCTGCCGGCGCACGTTGGCAGCGCATCGCGGGGACCCCGTCGATGAGTGCGCGCTTGACCAAATCGAGCTGGCCGCGACTGGCACTGCCATGGCTACTGTTGCTTGGCGCAGGGCTGGCGGCAGCAGGCTTGCGCTATGACCTGATCGAATCCACCGCGATGGCGGAGCTGTGCGGCAGCGGCCAGGCTTTGGCGTGGTGCGATACGCGGCTGTGGTTGATACTCGGCTTTCAGCATCACGCCTATGACGTCAGCCTCTACGGCATGGCTGCCCTGGCCGCGGCGATGCTGGCGCTGTGGCGAAAGCAGGTCTGGATCGCATGGCTGGCCGCCGCCTTGGGAATTTTCGCGCTGCAGCTTTATTGCGTCGAGCCCGGCGTGCTGGCGCTGCTGATCGGCAGCCTACGCCTGCTGAGACTGCAGGCGTCTGGATTGATGCACCTGCCACCAGGCGAGCAGCACCGGCAACGCGATCGCCAGATTCAAGCCCAGCCATAGCCACGCCACCGGCGTCTGTCCCGACTCTTGCCACACCACGGACGCCCCCAGTAGCGGTAGGCAGGCGGCCAGAAAGCGTTCTTCCAGCCGCGGCATCGACGGGTTTCGATCGGACAGCCATGCGACCAGCGCATAGCCCGCGCACGGCAGCTCGAACAGGCCGAGCGGCAGATCCCGATAGCGCCCATCAAACACCAGCAGCAAGCCGTAATACGTCAGCGCGAACAGCCAACCCAGTCGCAGCCATGCGGCCAGTGTGGATAGCGGCTGTGCGGCACCGGCCAGTCGCGCCGCCATCCAGCGGGCCAGCAGCAGCATCGTCGCCAATGCCAGCGCACAGACGCTCAACGCCACCATCCATTCCCACGTATCGCGGCAGGCGAGCCACATTTGCCGGAACTGCCAGGCAAGCGCGCAGCCGCTGGCAAAACCAGCCAGCACCAATGCCACCCAGCCACGCCAGCCCCGCCAACTGCGACGCCAGCTGCCGACCAGCATGAAAAGCCCTGCCGCTGCCGCACCAGCGAGCCAGCCGGCCCACCAGCGCGGTTCCTCGGTTACTGGTCCCACCATCGCAAACTTCGGCTGCGCATACCTGTCGAAGATGCCCCAGTAGCCGCCGGCCGTGCCTTCCTGCTCGCGCTTCCACGGCTGGTCGAAGGCTTCGATCACGTTGTACGGCATCTGCACCGTGGCGGCGTAGCGCAGGAATTCGCGCAGATAGCGTGCCTCGTTGACCAGGCTGGCATCGGCATACTGGCGCGCGCGCCCGGCACTGGGCCAACCGGTTTCGCCGATCATCACCATACGCCCGGGAAATGCGTGCTGCGCCTTCGCGTAGACATCGGCGACATGCTGTACGGCGTCTTCCGGCGGCACCGGTCGATCTTCCCAGTACGGCAGGATGTGGATGGTGATGTAGTCCACCGAATCGGCCAGTTCGGGATGGCGCAGCCAGAATTCCCACACGTCGGCGTAAGTCACCGGCACCTTGATCGCCGCGCGTACTTCGCGCAGATAGCCGGCCAATTGCGCCGAGGACAATTCGCCGCGCAGCAATACTTCGTTGCCTACGATGACCCCACGCAGCACCTGCGGATATTTGCGAGCAGTCGCTACACCCAGCTGGATCTGCTCCTCGTTCGCCTTGGGATCGCTTCTGAGCCAGATGCCCATCAGCACCTTCATGCCATAGCGGCCGGCAATTTCAGGCACCGCACTGAGGCCTTGCCCCTGCGAATACGTTCGCACGCAGTCGAAGCGTTGCGACAACGCACGCATGTCAGCATCGATTTGCTGCGGACTGATGAACGCATGCGGATCCAGCGGGGTCTGGCCCTTGCCGCGGAACGGCGAATACGACACGCAGGCAATCCGTGTCGACGGCGCATCTGGCAAGGCCACCGGCCGGCCAATGGCCCACCACCAATACGCCCCGACCAGTGCCAGCGACACGAGCAGCAGCCATGCCAACCCGTGCCGGCGATAGTTAGGCGAAGGTGCTGACGGCATATCGATCCCGTGGAGGTTGAAGACGAAGCATCCCAGCTTAGCAGGCGCCCGCAAGCGCGCTTGCGACTGGGAAATCCAATCGGCCCGCGTGGAACTCAGTGGGCATGCACTCAGTCGATACGGTGCCATGAACTACACTGCGACCAGATCGCCACGGGAGTTTCCATGTTTGCCAACGCCACGTCACCGCGCATCCCGCTTCCATGGTGGCTGCTGACGGTCGGATGGCTGCTGGCCACGTCGATCGCACACGCGACGGAGCCCAGCGACGCCCAGCGCGCCGCGTTCAAGCAAGCATATGCCGCCGCGCAACCGGGCGGTGACGGCTGGCGCAGCCTGTCCGCCGGCCTGCGCGACTATCCGCTCTATCCCTACCTGCCAGCGGCCGCGCTTGAACACGATATCCAGCAGACCGACCGCGCCACGGTGGACGCGTATCTCAAGCAATATCCGAACTGGATTCCCGCTGCCGACCTGCGCCACGACTTCCTGCTGGAGCTGGCGCGCCGTCAGGACTGGGACAATTTCCTGGCGTTGTACCAACCCGGCCTCGGCGACACACTCAGTTGCGATGCCCTGCAGGCACGGCTGGCGCATGGCGAGACGCTGAATTTCGACAAGGATCTGTCAGCGTTGTGGAACCAGCCGAGCCTGCCCGCTGCTGCCTGCGACCCGGTGTTGAACGCAGCGCATGACCAGGGACTGCTGACCAGTACCCGACTATGGACGCGCATCGACATCGCTGCCGACGCAGGCCAGGCCGGCACCATCAGCAAGCTGGCTGACTGGCTATCCGCAGACGACAACGCCGCCGCGCAGCAACTCGCGCTGGCTTTGCGCGATCCGGCGGCCGCCGCGGCCGCCGCGACGAACTGGCCCGATACCCAACGCTCCCGGCAAGCTGCCACCCTGGCGATCACCAAGCTGGCACGTAAACAGTCCGATAGCGCCGATACGGCATGGCAGAATTTGCAGACGCATTTCAGTTTCAGCGAGCCGCAACGCAACCAGATATTGCATGCGCTGGCGTTGTTCCATGCCACCGATTTCGACGCAAACGCACTGGCACGATTAATCGCGCTACCCGCAGCCGCGCAAACCGATGCCAGCCGCGAATGGCGCGTGCGCGTAGCACTGGCGGAACAGGATTGGCCGGCAGTGCTGGCAGCCACCGGCGCGCTGACCGACACCGAGAAACAGGACGGCGAGTGGCGCTATTTCCGCGCCCGCGCGCTGGCCGCACTGGGCCGCAGCGACGAGGCGCAACAACAGCTCAGTACGCTGGCGACGGAGCCGACGTTCTTCGGCTTTCTCGCCGCCGATCGACTGCAACAGCCGTACGCGATCTGCCCGCTGCAGCTGGTCGATGACCCGCAACGCGAACAGGCCCTGCTGGATCGACCCGGCCTGCTGCGCGCGTTCGAGTTGTATGCAGTTGATCTGCCCAAGCTGGCCCGGCGCGAATGGACCCAGGCGCTGCAAGGCGCCGATCCGGACACCCTGCGGATGGCCGCCGATCTGGCGAACCGGCGTGGCTGGTACGACCGGGCCGTATTCACGCTCGCCAGCGGCGACGCACTGCGGCTGTATCAGCTGCGCTTTCCGCTGGCCAGCCAGGATGGCGTGGTGGCGCAGGCCGCCCAGTCCGGCATCGAGGCAGCCTGGGCGTACGGCATCCTGCGTGCCGAAAGCGCATGGATGAGCGATGCCCGCTCCGGCGCCGACGCACGCGGTCTGATGCAGTTGCTGCCTGGCACGGCCGAACTGGTCGCCAAGCGCAACGGGCTCAACTGGGGCGGCGGCGACACCCTTTACGACCCCACCGTCAACATCACGCTGGGCACGCGCTACCTGGCACAGATGGCGGACCGCTATAACGGTGCGCCATGGCTGGCCAGCGCGGCGTACAACGCCGGGCCGGGCCGTGTGGACCAGTGGCTGGCCGCGCGCGGCACGCTGACGCCGGACCTGTTTGTCGCCACCATTCCGTTCAAGGAAACCCGCGAATACGTGGCCCGGGTGATGGCGTTCAGCGTAATCTACGACTGGCGCCTGAGCGGCAAGGCCGTGCCGCTGACCACCCGCATGAGCGCGATTGGCCAGCCGTACGGACTGCCAAACGCCACGACCGCGCGCAAGTCGGTCAGCTGCCCGGTGATTGCGCCGGTCAGCCTTCCGGCCACTCCCTCCACGGCGCCAAGTGCCTCGCACTGATTTGGTTTCACTGGCTTTCGTTTCACCGAACTCGTTTCACGCAAGGATCGATCCGTATGGCCGCACAGCAACTCGTTATTCTCGGCGGCACAGGTTTCGTTGGCAGCCATCTGGTACCGCGACTGGCTGCCGATGGCCACCACATCGTGCTACTCAGCCAAAATCGCGAGCAGCATCGCGAACTCGGCGTGCTGCCGCAGGTGAGAGTCCGCACCGCCGATGTCTACGACGATGACGTGCTGCGCCGCGAATTCGAAGGTGCCGACGCGGTGATCAACCTGATCGGCATCCTCAACACACAAGGCCGCCACACGTTCCAGCGCGCACATGTGGATTTGACCCGGCGAGTCATCGCGGCGTGCCACGCGAGCAGCGTCAATCGCCTGCACCAGATGAGTTCGCTGAAAGCCGGTCAGGGTCTGTCGCAATACCTGAAGACGCGCGGCGAGGCAGAAGCCCTGGTGAAAGCATCGGCGCTCGACTGGGCGATCTACCAGCCCAGCGTGATCTTCGGCGAAGGCGACGGTCTGGTAAGCCGCTTCGCCGAGCTACTACAGCGCATGCCTGTGCTGCCGCTGGCACGTGCGAAAGCTCGGATGGCACCCACCTTCGTCGGCGATGTGGCCGAAGCGATCGCCCGCTGTGTCGACAGCGACAAGCTCGGCCTGCGGCGCTGCTTCGAGCTGTACGGCCCCGATGTGTTCACACTGGGCGAGATCGTGCACCAGATCCGCGACGCCGCCGGCGTGCGCACCCCTATCATCCCGCTGCACGACAGCCTCGGTCGGCTGCAATCACAAGTCGCCGGACTGCTTCCCGGCAAACCGTTCTCGCTCGACAACTTCCAGTCACTGCGCACCGACTCCGTCGGCAAGACCGACGGCTACGCCGCCCTCGGCATCGTGTCGCAACCATTCATCCCATGGCTACCGCGCTTGCTTGAGGGATCGCCATTACAGCGGCGGCTGGATGAAGCGCGCGCGGCGTGGCACTGATCTCGCACCTTCCCTCAATCGGTTAACCGAGGCAGCAGGTTGGGGTGAGCGCAGCGATGCCCAACATGTGGCCGACGTCGATGTTGGGCATCGCTACGCTCACCCCAACCTACCCGCGTCTCGATGCATGGCAGAATCCCCCTATGCAAACCTATCTGGTCGGCGGCGCGGTCCGTGACAAATTGCTGGGGCGGCCGGTGGTCGATCACGATCACGTGGTGGTCGGTGCGCTGCCGGAGGATCTGCTGGCACTGGGTTACAAGCCGGTAGGCAAGGATTTCCCGGTGTTCCTGCACCCGAAGACCGGCGAGGAGTACGCGCTGGCGCGCACCGAACGCAAGACCGGACACGGCTATCACGGCTTTGTATTTCAGGCCGATGCGACGGTGACGCTGGAGCAGGATCTGGCGCGGCGCGACCTCACCATCAATGCGATCGCCGAGGACGAGCACGGCGCGCTGACCGATCCATATCACGGCGTGCGCGATATCGAGGCGCGCGTGTTGCGGCATGTCTCGCCCGCATTTGTCGAAGACCCGGTGCGCGTGCTGCGCGTGGCGCGTTTTGCGGCCCGCTTCGCGCCACTCGGTTTCAGTGTCGCCAACGAGACCATGGAGCTCATGCGGCAAATGGTCCGCGACGGCGAGGTCGACCATCTGGTGCCCGAACGTGTGTGGGCGGAAACGCGCAAGGCCCTCAGCGAAGCGCAGCCGTCGGCGTTCCTGCGCGTGCTGCGCGGGTGCGGCGCGCTGGCGATACTGTTTCCCGAGATCGATGCGCTATATGGCGTGCCCCAGCGCGCCGAGTTTCATCCCGAAATCGACACCGGCGTGCATCTCGAAATGGTGCTGGATGCGGCAGCTCAAATTGCACCGGGCAACGATCTGGTCGGTTTCTGCGCGCTGGTACATGATCTTGGCAAGGCGCTCACACCCACCGATGAACTGCCGCGCCACGTCGGTCATGAGCATCGCGGCGTGGCGCCGCTGCGGGCGCTGACCACGCGATTGAAGGTACCGACCGAACATGCCGCTCTGGCCGAACAGGTGTGCCGCGAGCATCTGAATGCGCACCGCGCGTTTGAACTGAAACCAGCCACCGTGCTGAAGCTGCTGAGTGCGTTGGATGCGTTGCGCCGCCCTGCACGGCTGGAAG
>Ga0302229_10003094_pt1 | contig 11682 bp, 9 predicted proteins | sample II_Palsa_N1_3_FD_193518 | JGI IMG/M metagenome (GOLD analysis project Ga0302229, IMG submission 193518) | Peat permafrost microbial communities from Stordalen Mire near Abisko, Sweden - II_Palsa_N1_3 | ecosystem: Environmental > Terrestrial > Soil > Palsa > Peat permafrost | place: Sweden...
CACCAACATGAAGGGCGTGCAGGCCAGGAAGCGGGCGATGATCGACGGCCTGATCGAGGTGCACCTGGGCCGGTACCAGGCCAGCGGGGCCGAGCTGATCATGGGCGGGGCGCGTTTTTCCGGTGAGCGGACGGTCGATGTCGAATTGAACGACGGCGGGCGGCGGCAGCTCCGCGGCGAGCGGGTGTTCCTGAACCTGGGCACCCACGCGACCATCCCCGACGTGCCCGGTCTGGCCGCCGCGCGGCCGATGACCCACATCGAGCTGCTTGACCTGGACCGGCTGCCCGAGCATCTGATCGTCATCGGCGGCGGCTACATCGGGCTGGAGCTGTCGCAGGCCATGCGCAGGTTCGGCGCGCAGGTCACGGTCATCGAGTCGGGACCGCAGCCGCTCGGCAATGAAGACGCCGACGTCGCCGCGGGCATCGTCGACCTGTTCGACGCCGAGGGGATCGCCCTGCACCGCCAGACGCGGGTCCGCAGCGTCGACGGAGAATCCGGCCGGGCCGTGCGCCTGGTTGTCGAAGGGCCCGACGGCGAGCGCACCATCGAGGGGACCGACCTGCTGGTCGCCGTCGGCCGCACGCCCAACACCGGCGGAATCGGCCTCGAGCAGGCCGGCGTGCGGCTGACCGAGACCGGCTACGTCGCCGTCGACGAGCACCTGGCCACCACCGCGACCAACGTGTGGGCGATGGGCGACTGCGCCGGCAGCCCTCAGTTCACCCACGTGGCCTTCGATGACTTCCAGGTGGTGCACGACAACCTGACCGGGGGCACCAGGACCACCAGCGGCCGGCTGATCCCGTTCTGCATGTTCACCGATCCGGAGCTGGCCCGGGTCGGACTCAACGAGACCGAGGCCAGACGCCTCGGCCTCGGCTACCGCCTGCTGAGCATGCCGATGGCCGCGGTGCTGCGGACCAGGACCCTATCCGAGCCGCGCGGGTTCATGAAGATGCTGATCGCCGCCGACAGCGACGAGATCCTCGGTTTCACCGTGTTCGGCGCCGAGGCGACCGAACTGCTGGCCGCCGTCCAGACCGCCATGGTCGGCCGTCTCCCGTACACGGCGCTGCGCAGCGCGATCTACACCCACCCGGCGATGGCCGAAGGGCTCACCTTCCTGCTCAGAAACACGCCCGTTCCGGCCTAGCACCGCAGCCGCCGACCCCGTTTGCTACCCGACGGAGCCGTCCTTCTCGGCTGCGGCGGCCGCCCGGCCGGGCGCCCCCGCGGTGGCGCGCAGATAGCGGGCGACGGCGACGGCGACCAGGCAGACGCCAAGCGCGATCACCCGGACCGTGCCCTCGCTCGGCCCCGACGACAGATGCGTCAGCTGGAGCGGCAGCGTGTAGGGATGGGTGACGGCGTTCAGCGACAGGTAGATGACAACGGCGGTGGCCAGGAACGCGGCGGTCTCGGCCACCGACTGCACCAGGTTGACGCCGGCGGGCCGGGGTGCGGGCCGGACGGGCGGACTGCTGCGCCGCTCGAGCTGCAGGTACCTGCCGAGCACGAGGCCGACGATGGCGACCGCGAACGCGAAGGCGCCGGTCGTGTCCGTCCGCAGGCCGGGGATATCGGGCCAGTACGGGTTCGCTTCCCCGCTGGTGAAGCTGGCCACCAGGGCCGTCCCTGACCAGATCAGCACCGCGGTGTAGCCGAGGCCGAAGGCCGCCGACTCGACCACGAGCTTCCCCCGGCCCTGGCTCCTGGTGCGCACGATCCACACTATAGGGAACCCGGCACGGTACCTTTGTGCGGCAGCCACGCCACCGGAGGAGAGCATGCGGGTAGCCCGACTGTCGGATCACCTGAGAGTAAGCGCACTCGCAACCAGTAGGGGGCAGCATGGCAGCTGAGATCACCGACGCCGACCTGGCGCACTTGCGCCGCTGTGTGGAACTGGCGGAAGAAGCCGTCGCGGCGGGCGACTTCCCATTCGGCTCGGTGCTGGTCGCCGCGGATGGGACCGTCGCCGCCGAGGACCGGAACCGCGAGGTGACCGACGGGGATCCGACCAGCCACCCGGAGTTCGCGCTGGCACGGTGGGCGGGTCAGAACATGACGCCGCCGCAGCGAGCGGCGGCGACCGTCTACACCTCCGGGGAGCACTGCCCGATGTGCGCCGCCGCCCACGGCTGGGCGGGACTCGGGCGGATCGTCTACGCGACCTCGTCGGAGCAGATGACCGGCTGGCTGGCCGAATGGGGAGTGGGTCCCTCCCTGGTCCTGCCGCTGGCGATCACCGAGGTCGCTCCCGGTCTTACCGTGGCGGGACCGGTCCCGCAGCTGGCGGAGCAGGTGCGCGAGCTGCACCGCCGATTCCGCTCGACGCAGCGGTAAGGGCCCTCGCGCCGTGACCGGCCGTCAGGTGGTGTAAACGCCGGTGGGCTGGTCGTGGTACCCCTTCGCGCCGATGGCGCGGGCGAGCGGGCTCGACGGCTCCTCGCCCGCCTTGAGCGCGTCGAGCACGGAGCGGAAGTCGTACCGCGGCGTCCAACCCAGGTCGGCGCGGGCGCGGGCGTTGACGTAGACGCGGCCGACGGACGGGAACATCCGCCACCCCCGGCGGGCGTACTCCGCCTCGTAGTCGGGGAACAGGCGCCGAACCACCGCGGGCGCGTCGTCGCGGAGCGCGGCCAGGTCGGCCGGGGTGAACGGCGTCGTCGCGCTGAGGATGTACCTGCCGAATCCGATCTGCGCCGCCCGCTTTATCGCGAGCAGGTGCGCGTCGGCCACGTCGGCCACGTCGACCCGGCGGTAGAGGTACTCGTTGGCCTTCACGTTCGCGTCGGCGTAGGCGGCGCGAACCCGGTCGTCGTCGTCCCCCTCGGGGAAGAACCGCGAGGTCCGCAGGATGATGACGGGAAGGCCGTGCTCGGCGTGGATGAGCTCGCACAGATCCTCGGCCGCCGTCTTGGCGACGCCGTAGATGTTGCGCGGACGCGGCACCACGTCCTCGGTGATCCAGGCGGCCGGCTCCCCGGGCAGCGGGGTCAGCGCGCGCCCGAACGCGCTCGTCGTGCTGGTGAACACGAAGCTGCTCACCCCGGCCGCGACGGCCTCCTCGAGCAGCGTCAGCGTGCCGCTGACGGTCGTGTCCACGAACGCCTGCTTGCCGTGCGAGCCGACGTGGGGCTTGTGCAGCGTCGCCGTGTGCAGGACGGCGTCGACGCCGGCCAGGCTCTCGCGGACGACGGCCCGGTCCGCGACCGACCCGACCACCGTCGTGTGCGGCGAGGGACGGACGTCGAGCCCGGTCACGTCGTGCCCGCCATCGCGCAGCACCCGGACCAGGGCTTCCCCCAGGTGGCCGGAACTCCCCGTTACCAGAACCTTCGCAGCCGCCACGTCGGCCAGCGTACTGACGGCGGTCAGCTCCGGGCAACGCGTTTTGCCCGCGGGGGCCGTCGGCGGCCGCCCGCGTCAGTCGTCGTCGGGCTGCCTGACCAGCTGGGCCACGTAGTGCTGCTCGCCGAGCAGGGCGAGCAGCCCCTGCTGGGTCTCCAGGTAGTCGATGTGCTCTTCCTCGTCGCTGAGAATTGCCTCGAAGATGTTCGCGCTGGTCACATCGCCCATGCCGCGCATGTACTCGATGCCGCGCCGGAGCCGGTCCACCGCCTCCATCTCCACCGCCAGATCCGCCTCGAACATCTGGCTGACCGTCTGGCCGATGCGGAGCGGGAACAGGCGCTGGAAGTTCGGCAGCCCGTCGAGGAAGAGGATCCGGTCGGCCAGCGTCTCGGCGTGCCGCATCTCGTCAATCGACTCGGCCCGGGTGTGCTTGGCCAGCTTCACCCAGCCGAAGTTCTCCTGCATCTTGTAGTGCAGGAAGTACTGGTTGATGGCCGTGAGCTCGGCTGTCAGCTGCTCGTTAAGGAACTCAAGGACCCGATCGTCTCCGCGCATACCCAACACCCTAACCGTCTGTAATTGGTCGGGTGCGGCGACACGGTGGACGGCCCGGCGCCTTCGGTTGTCAGGCGGTCTGGAGCGCCTTCAGCGGGCACTGCCGTGCGCGCTCGCCGATCATGTTCTCGATCCGGTCCCGGCAGGTGCCGCACCCGGTGCAGGCGCCGGTGGCGCTCGAGACCGCCTCGACGGTAGCGGCGCCGTTGTCGATCGCCGTGCTTACCCTGTCACTCGTCACCGCGCGGCAGATACATGCAAACACGCCGTCGCCACTCCTCACTCAGACCGACTTAGTGTGGTTAGGCTATCCTAACTTTTCCGTCGCGGACAGGCCCGGCCGTGGTTTTCCGGGGACGGTGTGATCAAGGTCTCGGCCAGCGTGACCTGGGCGGCGGGCGTCCAGCCGGCCGATCAGGAATCGAGAAGCGCAGACCAGCGGGCCGCGGGTAGCGTGAGCGAATGAGCACACGGACGACCGCCGCCACCGCGACGGCTGCGCAGCCCGGTCGCGCCAGCCACGACGTGATCCGGGTGGTCGGCGCGCGCGTCAACAACCTCAGGGACGTCAGCGTCGAGATCCCGAAGCGCAAGCTGACGGTGTTCACCGGCGTCTCCGGCTCGGGCAAGAGCTCGCTGGTGTTCGGCACGATCGCGGCCGAGTCGCAGCGGCTGATCAACGAGACCTACAGCGCCTTCGTGCAGGGCTTCATGCCGACGCTGGCGCGGCCGGACGTCGACGTGCTCGAGGGGCTGACCACCGCGATCACCGTCGATCAGCAGCGGATCGGGGCCGATCCCCGGTCCACCGTCGGCACCGTCACCGACGCCAACGCGATGCTGCGCATCCTGTTCAGCCGACTCGGGCAGCCGCACATCGGCTCGCCGCAGGCGTACTCCTTCAACGTCGCCTCGATCAGCGGCGCGGGCGCGGTCAAGTTCGAGCGCGGCGGTAAGACGGTGAAGGAGCGGCGCAGCTTCAGCGTCACCGGCGGCATGTGCCCGCGCTGCGAGGGTCGCGGCACGGTCTCCGACATCGACCTGTCCCAGCTCTACGACGACAGCAAGTCGCTGAGCGAGGGCGCCCTCACCATCCCCGGCTACACGACCGGCGGCTGGGGTTACCGCCTCTACACCGAGTCGGGGTTCTACGACCCGGACAAGCCGATCCGCAAGTTCACCAAGAAGGAACTCCAGGACCTGCTCTACCACGAGCCGGTCCGGATGAAGATCGCCGGCATTAACCAGACCTACGAGGGCCTGATCCCGAGGCTGCAGAGATCCATCCTGTCCAAGGACCCCGACGCGATGCAGCCGCACATCCGGGCGTTCGCGGACCGGGCGGTCGCCTTCACCGTGTGCCCCGAGTGCGACGGCACCCGGCTCAGCGAGGCCGCCCGCTCGTCGCGGATCAGCGGCGTCAGCATCGCCGACGCGTGCGCGATGCAGATCTCCGACCTGGCCGAGTGGGTGCGCGACCTCGACGAGCGGTCGGTGGCGCCGCTGCTGGCGGCGCTCGGGCAGCTGCTGGACTCGTTCGCAGAGATCGGGCTCGGCTACCTCTCGCTCGACCGGTCGTCGGGCACGCTGTCGGGCGGCGAGGCCCAGCGGGTCAAGATGGTCGGGCACCTCGGCTCGTCGCTGACCGACGTCACCTACGTCTTCGACGAGCCCACGATCGGCTTGCACCCCCATGACATCCAGCGGATGAACGGCCTGCTGCTGCGCCTGAGGGACAAGGGCAACACAGTGCTGGTGGTGGAGCACAAGCCCGAGACGATCGTGATCGGCGACCATGTCGTCGACCTCGGCCCCGGCGCGGGCGCGGCCGGCGGCACCGTCTGCTTCGAGGGCACGGTCAAGGGACTGCAGTCCAGCGGCACCGTCACCGGCCGTCACTTCAACGACCGGGCCGCGCTCAAGAAGCAGGTGCGCGAAGCCGACGGCCGCCTCGAGATCCGCGGCGCGGCCACCCACAACCTGCGCGACGTCGACGTCGACGTCCCGCTCGGGGTGCTCGTCGTCGTCACCGGCGTGGCCGGCTCGGGCAAGAGCTCGCTGATCGGCGGCTCGGTGTCCGGGCGGGACGGGGTCGTGACGGTCGACCAGGCGCCGATCCGCGGCTCGCGGCGGAGCAACCCGGCCACCTACACCGGGCTGCTCGACCCCATCCGCACCGCGTTCGCGAAGGCCAACGGGGTGAAGCCGGCGCTGTTCAGCTCTAACTCCGAGGGCGCCTGCCCCAACTGCAACGGCGCGGGCGTCATCTATACCGACCTGGCGATGATGGCCGGCGTCGCCACCGTGTGCGAGGTGTGCGACGGGAAGCGGTTCGACGAGGCGGTGCTCGAGTACCACCTCGGCGGCCGCGACATCAGCCAGGTGCTGGCGATGTCGGTGGCCGAGGCCGAGGAGTTCTTCGGGGCGGGGGACGCGCGCACCCCGGCCGCGCACACCATCCTCGAGCGGCTGGTCGACGTCGGGCTCGGCTACCTCACCATCGGCCAGCCGCTCACCACGCTGTCGGGCGGCGAGCGCCAGCGGCTCAAGCTCGCCACCCACCTGGCCGACAAGGGCGGCGTCTACGTCCTCGACGAGCCGACCACCGGCCTCCACCTGGCCGACGTGGAGCAGCTCCTCGGGCTGCTTGACCGCCTGGTCGAGTCGGGCAAGTCGGTGATCGTCATCGAGCATCACCAGGCGGTCATGGCGCACGCCGACTGGATCATCGACCTCGGGCCCGGGGCCGGCCACGACGGCGGCCAGATCGTCTTCGAAGGCACCCCGGCCGACCTGGTCGCCGCCCGCTCCACCCTTACCGGCGAGCACCTCGCCGCCTACGTCGGCGCCTAAGCCAGCCCGACCGGACGGTGGGAACCCCGTCACCAGGTGACGAGGCCGGTGTCGCGCGTTCGGACGTCGAGGAAGTCGATGACCCGGCCCACGAATCGGTCGACGTACTGGAAGTGGGCGCCATGACCGGAGTCGGGCAGGAGCCACAGCTCGGCGTTGGCGAGGTGCTGGTACAGGTAGTAGGAATTGAGCGTCGGTATGACGACGTCGTCGCTCCCGTTGACGACGAGTACGGGCTGGGCGATGCCGCCGAGGTAGCCGAAGTCGTCCACCGGCGCGGTCGTCCACGCCGTCGCGGCGGTGCGGTGCGCGGCGATGGTCTCGAGGCTGACGGGGAGGTCCCGGTCCTCGGCCCGCGTGTGGATGCGGGACAGGAACGCGCGGCCGGCCGCCTGGCTCTCTTTCGACGGCGAGAACATGATCGGCAGCCACATGTCATCACCGAGCTCGTCCCGCTTGCCGAACAGAGGGCCGACATAGGGTTCCTGCGCGGCGATGTGGCCAGCTCCGCGGGGACCGGTGCCGACGAGCACGAGACGGCGCACCAGGTCCGGGTTGGCGGCCGCGATCAGCTGGGCGACCTCGCCGCCCATGGAATGGCCGAGGATGTCGACGGTTGACAGGCCGAGGCCGTCGATGAAACGGGCGGCGTCCGCCGCCATGGCATCGACCGTGTCGGGCGCAGTGCCGGTGCTGCCGCCGACCCCGGCGTTGTCGAACAGGATGACCTCTCGTCCCGCCGAAAGCGCGTCCGAGATGGCGGGATCGAAGTTCTCGAGGTTGCCCATGAAGTGCTGAATGAAGACCAGCGGAACGCCGGCCGAGCTTCCGAAGCGCCGGTAGGCGAACCGGGTGCCGCCCACCTCGAGGAATCGGGTGGGCGCGGTGACGGCGAGAGAGACGGGCATGCTTGCTTTGCTCCTCGTTGAAATCGTTTCGTTGAAATCGTTTCGTTCGGATCGTTGCTGATTCAGATCGCGGCGCGGCCGCCGTCGGCCGATATCACGGCGCCGGTGATGTAGCTGGCCTTGGGCGAGGCGAGGAAGACGATCACGTTGGCGATCTCCTCCGGCTGGGCGGCCCTGGCCATGATCGTGGTGGCGCCGACGGCGTCGGTGATCTCGGCGGCCTGGATCGGCGTGTAGACGGGGCCGGACGCGACGGTGTTGATGCGGACGCCGGCCGGGCTGTACTCGGCCGCCCAGGAACGGGTCATCGAGTCGAGGGCGGCCTTGGTGGCGCCGTAGGCGGCGCCACCAGGCATGCCGACCTCGCCGGCCATGCTGCCGACGTTGATGATGCTGCCGCTGCCCCTGGCCGCCATCTTGGGCGCGAGCGCCGCGGTCAGGAAGTACGGCGCCTGCACGTTGGCGGTGAAGAGCGCGCCGAAGGTCGTCACGTCGAGTTCGGGCGTCGGACCGAACCAGGCGGCCCCGGCGTTATTGACCAGCACGTCGACCGAGGCGGCCTCCGCCGCCAGATCGTCCAGCTCGGCCGGGACGGTCAGGTCGGCGGCCACGAAACGGGCCTTGCCGCCCTCGGCGGTGATGGCGTCGACCACCGCCTGGCCGCGGCCGAGGTCGCGTCCGTGCACGATAACCTCGGCCCCGTGCCGTGCCAGTTGCTCGGCCGTCGCCCTGCCGAGGCCGGACGTCGCGCCGGTGACCAGCGCGCTCAGTCCCTCGAGGTCTCGCTCCGCGTTCATGTGCCGTCCTTCCGGTTGGCTGTGACTCCCGTGGCTGCGCAAGACGCGCGTACTGCACGGCCGAAATTTCCGCCTCACCAGACGGCTCTCGCACCTCCAGCATGGTGCAGGCGCCCTCGGCGGGGTATCGGACGCATGACTGCACTTCGGCCGGTGAGGCCTCGGCCGCCACTCCCGGGCGCTGTAGGCCTGGGTCGTTCACGAGAAAAGAAAACTGGTATAGCAAAGAGGTGCTGCACCAACCGCCCGGTTCCGCCGGGGCCGTCGCGGGCCGCGAAACCGAACTCGCGCGGCTCGCGTCCCTCGTGCACGCGCCCGCCGACCACGGCCGGGTGCTCGTGGTGCTCGGCGACGCGGGCATGGGCAAGAGCACGCTGCTGGCGACCGGGGCCGACCAGGCCAGGTCCGCTGGCATGCAGGTGCTGTCGGCCATCGGCCGCGAGTCGGAGGCGAGCCTCGCGTTCGCGGGCCTTCACCAGCTCCTGGCCCCGGTGCTCGACGCCGCGGCGGGCCTCCCGCAGCATCAGGCGCAGGCACTGCTCGGGGCGCTCGGCCTGGCCGCTGCGCCAGCCGCCGCTGATCGGCTGGTGATCGGGATCGCCGTTCTTTCCCTGCTGTCGGACGTGTCGGAATCCACTCCGGTCCTGGCGGTCATCGATGACGCCCAGTGGATCGACCGCAGCTCCCTTGACGTGCTGGCCTTCGTCAGCACCCGGCTCGACGCCGAACGGGTCGTCCTGCTGCTCAGCGCGGAGGGGCACGCGCCGCCGCCCGGCTTTGACCGGGGCTTCGCGGAGCTGCGGCTCGAACCGCTGTCGGGGCCGGACGCGGGCGCGCTGCTCGACCGGCAGCCCCGCCCGCCCCGAGGACGGGCCAGGAGCCAGGTGATCACGCAGGCGGCCGGCAATCCCATGGCGCTGATCGAACTGGCGAGGGTGATGGCCGAAGACCCCGCCGCCAGCCGTCGATGGGCGGCCGAGCCGCTGCCGCCCAGTGACCGGCTAACCGCCGCCATCACCGCACGGTTGGACGCGCTGCCGGAATCGGCGCGGACAGCGCTGCTGGTGGCGGCGGTGGCCGACGGCCCGGACCTGAGAGCGGCGGCGGGGGGCGTTCTCGAACGCGACGCCGAGGCGCTGGCGCCCGCCGAGCGGCTGGGACTGGTCACGATCGACAAGACCGGGCTCCGGTTCGGCCACCCCCTAATCCGCTCGGCCGTCTACCATTCGGCGCCCTTTTCGCTCCGCTCCGCGGCGCATCGCCGGCTCGCAGCGGCGATTACCGACCAGCCGGACCGACGAGCCTGGCATCTGGCGGCCGCGGTCCTGCATCCCGACGAGAGCGTGGCATCGCTCCTCGAGGCGACCGCGGGCCAGGCCCAGCGCCGCGGCGGCACGGCCGCGGCGGCGCTGACGATGGAGCGCGCGGCGGAACTCAGCCCTGACCCCGAGGATCAGGCGCGGCGACTGGTCTCCGCCGCCTCAGCCGCCGTTACCGCCGGGCAGGGGGACTGGGTCCAGGATCTCGCCGCGCGGGCGCTGATGGTGACGTCGGACCCGGAGCTGCGGCTGAGGGCGCGCGGCAAGGAAGGGTGGGCGCTGGCCTACGCGGGCCGCCGCTCGGCGGCGTTCGCGACGCTGATCTCGGTCGCGCAGGAGGCAGCCGAGGACCTCCCGGCCTTGGCCTGGGAGGCGCTCGCGGACGCGGCGACCGTGGCCTACCAGGCGGGCACCCACGACAGCCGCCAGGCGGTACGCCTCGTGCTGCGACGTCTGGAGAACCGCGACCCGCCGCCGCACCCTGACCATGACGCTCAGGGCAGCGCCTACGCGCGGAGACTGTGGATACTGGCCTGCACTGACCCGTACGGCAGCGGCCGAGAGCTCGTCACGTCCTTGCGGCGGATTGTCGGCCGCCCGATGGACGAGGCGGCTCTATGGCGCATCGGTTCCGCCGCCTGGCTGCTTGACGAATCCGCCATCGCGGTCCGCCTGCTGCAGGACGCCATGGCCCGAATACAAGCACCGGGCAGGCAGGGTGCCAGCGGCGGCGGCCTGACCGCGCTCGGGTGGCTGTACATAGATACCGGACGCTGGGACGAGGCGCTCGAAGCCGCGGCCGAAGCCGCGGACATGGCTGAGCCAACCCGGATGGGGACGGTGGCCGCGGCCGCTGACGTGATCACCGCGACCGTCCTGTCCATGCGCGCCGACGCCGACGCCGCCCGCATGCACGCCGAACGCGCACTGGCCGGAGTGGATCCGGCGGAAAGCGGGCTGATCGCCGCCAGAGCCTGCCGGGCCCTGGGCGTCGCGGCTCTCGCCGAGGGGCGCCATCTGCGTGCTTACAACCAGCTTGGCCGCTTGTTCAGCGACGAGGGCGAACCAGTGCACAACATCTTTTCCTATCTGGGCGTGGCTGATTTCGCCGCCGCCGCCGTCCGCGCGGATCGGCGGGACGAGGGGCGGGACGCCCTTGACCGCGCGCTCGGCCGCCTCGACGGAACCGCATCTCCCCGGCTGAAGCAGCTCATCGCCCGGGCGCGTGGCATCCTCGCGGATCCGGCCGACGCTGGCGCCCATTTCGCCGCCGCGCTCGACGACGCTGCCGGTGACCGGTGGCCGTACGAGCGCGCCCAGCTCCGCCTCGACTACGGCGAATGGCTGCGACGCCAGCGCAGGATCAACGAGGCCAAGCCGGAACTGGTGGCGGCCCTGGAAACCTTCCGGCGGCTGGCGGCCGCATCGTGGGCCGAGCGCGCTGAAGCCGAGCTGAGAGCGAGCGGGATGGCCATCACCAGCGCGCAACGCCGGTCCGACCCGCTGGCCGAGCTGACCCCGCAACAGCGCCAGATCGTGCGCCTGGCCCGCGACGGCCTCACCAATCGCGAGATCGGCGAACGGCTCCTGCTGTCACCGCGCACGGTCAGCTCGCACCTCTACCGGTCCTTCCCCAAGCTCGGAATATCGGATCGGCACCAGCTCCGCGACGTGATCGCCGGCGACGACTCGTAACCGTGAACCCGCGCAGCCTGTCCCCTGCGCCATCGACCCGGGGCGGGGCCCTGTCGGCTACGCCATCGACCCGAAGCCGATCCTGTCACCTACGCCAGCGACACCAATAGGGCCTGTCGATGGCGTCGTCGACAGGTTGCCCATCCTGTCGATGGCGTAGGTGACATGACTCTGGGGCCGGTGGATGGGGCC
>Ga0302229_10003098_pt1 | contig 11670 bp, 11 predicted proteins | sample II_Palsa_N1_3_FD_193518 | JGI IMG/M metagenome (GOLD analysis project Ga0302229, IMG submission 193518) | Peat permafrost microbial communities from Stordalen Mire near Abisko, Sweden - II_Palsa_N1_3 | ecosystem: Environmental > Terrestrial > Soil > Palsa > Peat permafrost | place: Sweden...
GCAGGCGCCGGAGACGGGCGCCGGAGATACGACGCCGTGGTCCGCGGTGCGCCCGCACCCCCGCCCGCGCCCCGCCGAAATCGCTGACCTGAAGGGAAGCGCGCAGTGGCCTACTGCCGGGCCCGAGACCCCCGAGGAGAAGCTGACGTGGATTTGTCACTGAGCGAGGACCAGCAGACGCTGCGCACGGCGTTCGCCGAGTTCTTCGATAAGGAAGCGACGGTGGATCGGGTCCGGGCCGCCGAGCCGCTCGGTTTCGACCAGGACCTGTGGGCCAAGCTGGCCGGGACCGGGGCCGTGGCCATGGGCCTGCCCGAGGAAGCGGGCGGCGGCGGGGCCACCAACTTGGACCTGGCCCTGGTCGCCGAGCAGTACGGCCGGCGGCTCGCACCGGTGCCGTTCGTCGAGTGCGCCGCGGCCGGCGCGATACTCGCCGCGGCCGACGCCACCGACCTGCTGGACGGCGTGGCCGACGGCAGCACGCTGCCGACGCTCGCGCTGTCACCGCCCCGCGACGGGCGGCTGCCGCTGGTGCCCGCGGGCGCGGTGGCCGAGATCGTCGTCGCGCTCGACGGCGATCGCCTGATCGCGCTGCGCCGCGAGCCCGGCCCGCGTCCGCGCCCCTACGTCGCGGCCAGCCCGAACTTCGGCTCGAGCCCGCTGGCCGACTGGTCGCTGACCGACGGCGAGCGGATCGAACTGGCCGCCGGACCGCGAGCCGTCCAGCTCTATCAGGACGGCGTGAGCCAGTGGAAGCTGCTGACCGGCGCGGCGCTGGGCGGCCTGCGCGCGTCGGCCCTGGAGCTCGGCGTCTCCTACGTCAAGGCGCGCAAGGCGTTCGGCGTCATCATCGGCTCGTTCCAGGCCATCCAGCACCGCCTGGCCGACCTGGTGGTGGCGGGCGACGGCGCCCAGCTGCTGGTCTACGAGGCGGCCTGGGCCCGGGACACCGGCCAGCCCGAGGCCGCCGCGCTGGCCTCGATGGCCTTCTTGTTCAACGCGGACACCGCGTTCCGAACCACCCGGGAGTGCCTGCAGTTCCACGGCGGCTACGGCGTCACGCTCGAGTACGACATCCAGCTGTACTTCCGGCGGGCCAAGGCCTGGCCGCTGGCCCTGGGCGACCCGAAGCGGGAGTACCAGCGGCTCGCCGACCTGGCCTACCCCCAATCCGGCCCGGTGAAAGAAGACACAGTGAAAGACACGGGGGAGGAGTAAAAAGTGGACTTCAAGGACGTCGACAAGCTCGCCGAGTACCGTCAGGGCGCACGCGACTGGGTGGACAAGCACGTCGATCCCGCCTGGGCCGAGCAGCAGCGGACCTCGGGCAGCTACCACACCCCCGAGCTGCACGCGCTGCTGGCCGAGCAGGGCTGGTTCGGCGCGGGCTGGCCGGCCGAATACGGCGGCACCGCCAACGACCCGGACATGGCCGCCGCGCTGATCGAGGAGATCGAAGGCGCCGGCCTGCACCTGGACGGCTGGTACACCACCAGGATGATCGCCAGCACGCTGCTGCGCACCGCCACCGAGGAGCAGAAGCGCGCCTACGTCGGCGGGGCGCTGCGCGGCGAGATCGTCATCGTGCTCGGCTACAGCGAGCCCGACTCCGGCTCGGACGTGGCCGCGGCCAAGACCCGGTCCCAGCGTGACGGCGACGAGTGGCTGATCAACGGCCAGAAGATGTTCACCAGCACCGCGCACCGGGCCACTCACGTCTTCATGCTCACCCGCAGCAACACCGAGGTACCCAAGCACAAGGGCCTGACCACGTTCATGGTCCCGCTGGCCAGTCCCGGGGTGGAGATCAGGCCCGTGTACACGCTCGGCGGCCAGCGCACCAACGCCACCTTCTACGGCGACGTGCGGGTCCCGGACGCGGCGCGGATCGGCCCGGTCGACGGCGGCTGGGGGGTCATGCACGTGGCCCTGGTCTTCGAGCGCAGCGGCAGCGGCGGCGGCCGCCGGTCCGGGCCCACCCTGGCCGAACGGGTCGCGAGCTGGGCCCAGCAGACCCGCCGCGACGACGGCACCCGGGTCTACGACGACGCCACGGTCAAGGAACGGCTGGCCCGGATCGCCATCGACGCCGAGGTCTCCCGGCTGCTGGGCCTGCGGACCGCCTGGATCTCCGCCACCGGCGGGCTGCCCGGCACCGAGGGCTCGGAGACCAAGCTGTTCAGCGCCGAGAGCGCGCAGCGTCAGCACTGGGACCTGCTGGACATCCTCGGCGCCGAGGCGGTGCTGAGGCGGGAGGCGGACGACGCGCCGCTGACCGCGGCGGTCGAGGAGGCGTTCCGGCGCGGTGTCGTCGGCACCATCTACGGCGGGTCCTCGGAGATCATGCGCGAGATCGTCGCCGAGCGCGTGCTCGGCCTGCCCCGGGTCCGCGCCCGGAACTGACCCGCCCTTACAGGCCCGCGGCCCGGGTCATCACGGTGTCGGCGAAATGCCGCATGGCCGCGAGCGAGTCGTCGATGACCGGGCTGGCCCTGATGCCGAAGTCCACCGATACCGACGTGGCCCCGATGGCGGCCAGCCGTTCCAGCCGCCGCAGCAGGTCCGCGGGCTCCGCGTCCGCGGTGACCTGGCCCAGGCTCAGCTCCAGCCCGATCTGGCCGTCACGGCCCTGCGCGGCCAGCAGGTCCCGCAGCCGGGGCAGCGCCGCCGCCACCTCCTCGGCCGACAGGCCGATCGGCGTCCAGCCCTGCCCGAACCGCGCGATCCGGCGCAGCGACGCCTGCCCCGCGCCACTGCCGATGTAAATCGGCATGGGCCGCTGCACCGGCTTAGGCTCGAAGATCAAAGGCGGGAATGATACCGAACGGCCGTGGTACTCGCCCTCGCCCTCGAACAGCACGCGCAGCGCGGCCAGGTACTCATCCACCACCGCGCCGCGCCGGTCGAACGGGATCCCGGCGATGTCGAATTCGTCCTTCATCCAGCCCACCCCGACCTCCAGGGTCAGCCGGCCGCCGGACAGGTAGTCCAGCGTGGCCACCGACTTGGCCGTGCTGAACGGCGAGCGCAGGGCCAGCAGCAGCACGCTGGGCTGGAACCGCAGCCGCGTCGTCTGGCCGGCCAGGAAGGCGAAGGTGGTCAGCATCTCCAGCCGCTGCCCGGACGGCGAGGGCGGCATCCGGCCGTCCGGCGTGTACGGGTACGGCGCCGCGATCACGGCCGGGTAGACCAGGTGCTCGCCCATCTTGACGTGGTCGAAGCCAAGCTCCTCGGCCGTCGCCGCGAACGCCCCCACGTTCCCCGGCGTCCCGGCCGGCCCGGCCCACGGTAGTGCGGTCGCGAATTTCATGCTCCGAACCCCAGCCTTCCGCCCGATCCGAACCCCAGCCTGGGCAGGCCGTATACCGATGACCTATGATAGTTGTGAAAGTACTCCGCCGTCGGGAGATGATGGGCGGACCGGGACCGAGCCAGGAACTACATGCCCATGGATGCCATGTCGCCACAGCCACCCACCGAGATCTTCAAGGCCCTGAGTGACCCGGTCCGGTGGAGCATCATCGTGCAGATGGCCGCGGTAGACGAGCTGGCGTGCATCACGCTCGAGGACACGCTGCCCGTCTCCAAGCCCACGATCTCCTACCACACGAAGATCCTCCAGCACGCGGGGCTGATCAGCGTGCGCAAGTCGGGTCGTAATTACTACTACTCGCTGCGCCGCGACGTGCTGCACAAGCTGCTGGACGACCTGTGGGAGCTCGCGCCCACGCCGCGCCCGGTGGTCAGCAAGGAAGACGGCCAGATGGCCATGGGCCGCGGCAAGCGCGCCGACGGGCACCTGGCCAGCCCGGCCCGCAAGCGCCGCGCCAACCGCGAGGCCGTCGAAGAGGCCGTCGTCCTGACCTGGTAAGTCTGCCGAAGAGACCGTCATCCTGACCTGGTAAGTCCGCCGAAGAGACCGTCATCCTGACCCGGTAAACGGTCGTCCTGATCTGGCCATCCTAGGTGCCCGGGATCGCGCCAACGAACTTCGATAGTTCTGCAACCTTGACGTGACGGTCGGCCGGTCCTTAGCATCAGCGCATGACCTTCCCACGGCGGATGGCCGCGATCACCGGGGTCTACACGACCGTCCAGGGCAAGAAGCTCGGCCGGACCGAGGAGTCCCTCAAGCTCGAGGCCGTCAAGGGCGCGCTGGCCGAAAGCGGGCTGTCCTTCAGCGACGTCGACGGCATCGTCCCGATGGAATCATCGATGCACGGCCCGGGCTTGGTGTACCACATGCAGTGGGCCGAGCAGCTGGGCGGCCGTCCGCTCGGCTTCATGGGCATCGGCCAGGCCTCAGCCGGCGTGGCCAAGGCGGCGGCCGCCATCGACGCCGGGATGGCCGAGGTCGTGGTGGTGTTCTGGGCCAACGGCGGCTTCCAGATCGGACCGCGCGGGACACCCGTCCCGGATACCGCGCCTCGCACCTGGGAGTGGTCCTTCGACGTCCACGGTGCGTACATGACCACGTGGTACGCGATGTGGGCCGAGCGCTACATGCACGAGTTCGGCGCTACCCCCGAGGACCTGGCCCAGGTCGCGGTGACCCACCGCTATCACGCCACCCTCAAGCCGGACTCGATCATGGGCCGCCGCGGCGAGATCACGGTCGACGACGTGCTGAACTCCCGGATGATCTGCTCCCCGCTGCACCTGTTCGACTGCGCCATCGACAATGAGGGCGGCTACGCCATCGTGGTCACCTCCGCGGCGGTGGCCAGGAACTGCGCCCAGACCCCGGTCTGGGTCCTGGGCGGCGCCGAGGCCGCGTACACCGACTTCTACACCACGATCCAGGATCCGTGGTTCCCCCGCAGCGGGTACGCGGTGCGCCGGATCGGGGACATGGTCTTCGACATGGCCGGCGTCAGCCGGGACGACATCGACGTGGCCGGCCTGTACGACTGCTTCACCATCACCATGCTCCGGGACCTGGAGGAGCTCGGGTTCTGCAAGCTGGGCGAGGGGGCCGCGTACTTCGCGGAGGGCCACACCCGGCTCGGCGGCTCGATGCCGTGCAACACCGACGGCGGCCTGCTGTCCAACAGCCACTGCGGCAGCCCGTCGGGGCTGCACACGATCGAGGTCGTGCGGCAACTGCGCGGCGAATGCGGCGAGCGGCAGGTGCCCGGAGCCCAGATCGGACTCTCCCTGGCCCAGGGCATGTCCCCGCACGGGCTGACCTCAGCGCTGATCATGGCGACCGACTAGGAGGAAATGACAGATGACGGTCCTAGCCGAAGCGGCCGAGCCGTACCTCAAGCCGCTGCCGCAGGTCACCGAGGCCAACCGGGAGTTCTTCGAGGGCCTCAAGCGCCGGGAGTTCCTGGTGCCGAAGTGCGACCAGTGCGGCGACTACAACTGGGTCCCGTACCCGGCCTGCCGTTCCTGCCTGTCGGAGAACCAGACCTGGACGCAGGTGTCGGGCGAGGCCACCGTGTACACCTACTCGGTCATCTACCGCGGCCCGGGCGCCTTCGACGCCGACGTCCCCTACGTCGTCGCCCTCGGCGAGCTGGCCGAGCGCCCGCGGCCGTGCCTGGTGCTGGCCAACCTGGTCGGAACGGACCCGGACCAGGTGCGGGTCGGGATGCCGATCCAGATTGCCTACCAGGACATCCCCGGCGAGGACGTCACCCTCTGGCGCTGGGTCGCGCGCTGACCCCCAAGCAACAGCGCCCCCAGGAACAGGCAAGGAGCAGGTATGCCATTCCCGTCCGGCAAGACCGCGATCGTCGGCGTGTACACCACCGCGCAGGCCAAGTCGCTCTTGCCGCGCACCCCGGTCTCGCTCCAGCTCGAGGCGGTCAAGGGCGCGCTCGATGACGCCGGCCTGTCCTTCAGCGACGTCGACGGCGTCATCCCCCTGGACCCGGCCCCGTACGGTACCCCCGCCTCGGTGCACATGTTCTGGGCCGAGCAGTTCGGCGAGCGGCCGCTGACCTACCTGGAGGTCGGCATCGCGTCCGGCGGCCTGGCCAAGGCGGCGACCGCGATCGGCGCCGGGATGGCCAACGTGGTGGTCCTGTTCTGGGGCAAGGCCGGTTACCAGATCGGCCCGCGCGGGACGCCCCAGCCCGATGCCGCCCCCCGGATCGGCGCGTGGGGCTACGACATCCACGGCGCCTACATGACGCCCTGGTACGCCATGTGGGCGCAGCGCTACATGCACGACTTCGGGGTCACCGGGGCCGACCTGGCCGAGGTCGCTGTCACCCATCGGTATCACGCCACCCTCAACCCGGACTCGATCATGGGCCGCCGCGGCGAGATCACCGTCGACGACGTGCTCGGCTCGCGCATCGTCGCCTCCCCGCTGCACCTGCTGGACTGCGCCATCGACAACGACGGCGGGTACGCGATCGTGATCGCGTCCGAGGCGGTGGCCCGGTCCTGCCGCAAGCCGCCGGTCTGGGTCCTCGGCGGCGCCGAGTCGGCCTACACCGACATCTACAGCTCCATCTCCGACCCGTGGTTCCCCGAGGAGGGCAAGGCCGTCCGGCGCACGGCTGACCTGGCCTTCGCCCAGGCCGGCGTGACCCGTGACGACATCGACGTGGCCGGCCTGTACGACTGCTTCACCGTGACCATGCTGCGGGACCTGGAGGAGATGGGCTTCTGCAAGCTCGGCGAGGGGGCGGCCTACTTCGCCGAGGGCCACACCCGCCTCGGCGGCTCCATGCCCGCCAACACCGACGGCGGCCTGCTCTCGAACAGCCACAACACCAACCCCTCGGGTATGCACACCGTCGAGGTAGTCCGCCAGCTGCGCGGCGAATGCGGCCCCCGCCAGGTCCCCGACGCCAAGATCGGCATCTGCCTAGCCCAGGGCTACGCCGTCCACGGCATGGCCGGCACCCTGATCATGGCCGTGTAGCTCTAAGCCGAAGTTCAGATCAGGGCACGGAGCACCCCGCCCCTTGGCGGTCATCAGGGCACGGAGCACCCCGCCCCTCCCTGGCCCGGTAGCGGGGACCGCGCCAACTGTGCCCGGCGGCCGACCGTCGAGGTCGTGGTTATCCTGTGACCGCTGGGGCCCGTGCTGCTGTCGTGCCCGCCGGCCTGCCGTGCTGAGGCCAGGGTCTGAGAGCGCCGCCCGGGTGAGCGGCCCCGGGCCGGCGCGGGTCAGACCCGCTGACCCAGCCCCAGGCGGCTCACCCCCGGCGCAGACACCTCACCTGTCCCGCAATTCACCAGCATATTCGAAGCACTGGAATTTATCGCGGAGGATATAGCTTATGCGGAGCATTTTGGTGGCTATAGCTGCCCGGATCCTCCGCGTAAGCCGGATCCTCCGCGGTAATGGGACGCTGACGCACTACCGGGGCCTGCGGGACGACGGCCTGCGGGGCATCGCCCGCCGAGGGACAAATACAGCGATCGCGGATATAAGAGGTGCCGGATCCCGGAAGGGCTCTCCGGAAAGCTCAGGGCAGATCAGCGCCCGCTAGCGCCACGCGAATACGGGCTGCTCGAAGTGGGCTACCCGGGTGGTCAGGCCGTGCAGGGCCACCTGGCAGAACTGGTGGATGATGGCGGCGGTCGGCGTGTACACGTAGCCGCCCAGCAGGGCCAGCCGCAGGACCAGCGCCGGCGATTCCGGGATGGCCAGCAACTCCGGCGGGCGGTCGAAGTCGGCCAGCGGGATCACGTGGATCCGCGCCACCTCCGCGGCCTGCTTCGTGAGCGTGCCCACCGGTCCGCCCCAGACCACCACGGGCGTGATCAGGAAGCCGGACCGGGTCGCGAAATCGTCTAGGACGCCGAGCACCTCGTCCGCCGAAACCACCACGCCCGTTTCCTCGCGCAGTTCCCGCAGCGCCGCGTCCGGCACGGACTCGCCGGGTTCCCGGCTTCCCCCGGGCAGCGCCCACTGCCCGGAATGGTTCCGCAGGCCCGCCGCCCGCCTGGTGATCAGCAGGCTGAGGACATCCTGCTGCTGCAGCACGCAGATCGCCACCGACGCGGCCCGCAGGCCAGGCCGCGAGATCGGGACCCGCCGGAACCCGGCCAGGCGGGCCGCGATGGCACTCCTGTCGTCCGCCACCGAACCCGCGGAACCCGCAGAACCCGGATCAGAACCCGCAGAACCCGTCATAAGCACCTCAGCATCGACGGCAGCCCGTGGAATTCCCCGCGGCTACCTGCTCGCCTTGGCCCGGATGGCGTCCTTGAACCCGTCGGTCATGTTCCACTTGAAGTTCCCCGCCACGATAGCGGCATTTTGCAGCCGCTCGGCCAGCACGCTCCGCCGGTACCTGACCGTTTCTCGCAACGCCGCCTGCGGGTGCGCGATCACCTGCCGGGCCAGCGCCGAGGCCTCCTCGAGATGGTGGCCGCTGGCCGCGACCTTGGTGATCAGGCCCGCCCGGAAGGCTTCCTCCGCGGTGAAGAACCGGCCGGTCAGCACCACGTCGTTGGCGAACGAAGCACCGGTGGCACAGGCGATATGAGCCCAGAAGCTGGCCGTCGGCACTCCGTAGCTCGTCTCGGTGACCTGGAACCGGGTGTCCTCGGCGGCGACCACGAATTCGCAGAGCAAGGCCGTGCCCAGGGCGTGGCCGATCGCGTATCCGTGCACCGCCGCCACGAGCGGTTTGTAGTTCTCGCAGCGCAGGACCGCCTGAGTCTCGCTCGGCAGGGACCGGCTGTCCACTCCCTCGTCGGCGATGGCCAGCAGCCGCTGGTTGATATCCGACCCGGTCGAGAAGGCCCGTCCCGCCCCGGACACGATGCCGATCTGCGCGTCGTCGTCCCGGTCCAGGCGGTCCAAGGCCGCCACGTACTCGACCAGGCCGCTGTTGGTGAAGGCGTTGAGCTTCTCGGGCCGGTTGAGCCTGATATAGGCGATGCCGTCGATCACTTCGTAGTCGATCATCTGCTGCCGTATTTCCTGTTGGCGTGAATCCGGGCCCGCCGCACCGGCGGGACGCGCCGCGCCGGCCCGCGCGGCATGAACCGATGATGGCACAAAGATAGATAAATGTACAAGTATTGACACGTGTCGATGCATCGCACTAATGTGCTCTTGACCTGCCGATCACGATCGGCCAGCGCACGCTCGTCTCAGAAGCGGGACGCCGCACTCAGGAGAGAGCCAATGACCTCGGAAGAGATCAGGACGGTCGAACGGCTCCGCGCGCTTCGCACGCAGGTCACCACCGAGATGGGCGGCGCGGCGGCGGTCAGTGCGATAAACGCGGCTGGCCGCCGGACGGCCCGCGAGCACATCGCCCAGTTCGTTGACGCTGGGTCGTTCGGTGAAATAGGGACGTTCGCGACGTTCGTCGACAAGGTGACGGCACCCGAGCCGGGGCCCTACGGTGGCGGCATCATCGGCGGGCACGCCACCCTCGACGGCCGGGCGGTTACCGTGGCCACCGATGACGACAGCGTGGCCACCCCGGCCCGGCGCAGCACCGGCAAGGCCGCCCGGCTGTATCAGATGGCGCTCCAGCAGCGCCGCCCCTACATCGAGATCGCCAACGGCGACACCGTCCCCGACCTGGCCGCCCGGCCCGGCAAGACCGGCACGGCGAACGCCCGGACGTTCGGCGCCGAGCCCGCGTTCCCGTACCTGCTCGAGCGCCAGCGGGCCATCCCGGTGGTCTGCATGGTGCTGGGCGATACGTCCGGTGCCTCGTCGTTCTCCGCGGGCCTGTGCGACTTCCTGGTCCAGCTCGAGGGCACTCGCCTGTCCCTCACCCGCCGCACGCCAGACGGAGCCGCGGACGCCCCACCGGACAAAGCAGCAAACGCTAGCGGCGAGGTCGATGCGCTGGTGGCCTCACCCGACGAGGCCTACGCGGTCACCAAAAGATTCCTGTCCTACCTGCCGTCCTACGCGGGCGGCCCGCTTCCGGTGACCGACACCGACGTCCCGCTCGACTACGACGACCAGATCGCCCAGCTCGTCCCGGCGCGCCGCAGCCGGGCCTACGACATGAAGGCCGTCATCCGGCGGATCTGCGACGAGGGCAGTTTCTTCGAGCTGAAGCCGTCCTACGCGCGCAACATCGTCACCGGGTTCGGGCGGCTGGGGGGCATCCCGGTCGGCGTGCTGGCCAACGCGCCGATGCGGATGGCCGGCGGCCTGACCCCGGAATGCTGCATGAAGGCGGTCAGCTTCGTCGCCATGTGCGACGGGTTCGGCGTCCCGCTGCTCGTCCTGCAGGACACGCCGGGCTTTCTGGTCAGCGCCCAGGCCGAACGAGACCGGGCCATCGACCGGGTCATGACCTTGCTCCAGGCCATGTCGCTGCTCACCGTGCCCGCGGTCAGTGTGGTCATCCGTAAGGCCTTCGGCTTGGCCTTCGTGATCCTGGACGGCAACCGGGCGGTGGACCTAAGTCTGGCCTGGCCCGGCGCCGAGATCGGGTTCATGGACCCGCCGGTCGCGGCCAACGTGCTCTTCGAACCCCAGATCAAGCAGCTCCCCGAACCAGAGCGAGCCGACTTTCTCAAGGCCAAGGCCGCCGAACTAGGCGTCGGCTTCGAGCCCTACGGCGTCGCCGCCAACCTGACCATCGACGACATCATCGAGCCGGGTGCGACCCGCAGCGTGGTAGGTCGATACCTGCGCACCTCACTAGCCGAACGCCCCCCGCGCACCGCCCCGAGCCCCCTGGCCAGCTGGCCCCGCTGGTACTGACAAGGACCCCATGACCCACGCCACCGCACCAGCAGACAAAGCAAACAAAGCCAAGCCCCCCCGCCCGACCCTCCGCGAGCACATCGACCGCCTGGTCGACCCGGGTTCCTACACCCCGGCCCAGCATTTCAGCGAGGGGATGGACCAGGTCAGCGAGGCCGACGGCGGCGAAGCCCTGATCGACGGCCGGCCCGTCACCGTCGGGCTCTCCGGGCATGTCGTGATGCGGGCGCTCAACCGCCGCCACCCGTACGTCGCCATTTCCTCGGGCACCGGCGGCCTGGCCCGGGGCGGACGGCGCAACCTCGGGGTCCTCGATACCGTCTGGGGCATGAGCGGCGGGCCGATGCTGGCCGAGATGGCCAGCCGGCGCCGCGACGTGCCGGTCGTATCGGCCATCGTCCACCACTCGTTCGGCGACTCCAGCTTCTTCACCGGCCTGTCGGACTACGTGGTCCAGCTGAAGGGGGCCTGCCTGGCCCTGACCGGCCCGCGGGTGCTGGCCATCGGCACCAGCGAGCAGGTCACGATGGAGGAACTGGGCGGCACCGACGTGCACCGGCACAACGGGCAGGCCGACACGATCGCCGAGACCCCAGGCGAGGTGTACACCGCGATCCGGCGGTTCCTGTCGTTCCTGCCGTCGGCCGCGGGCGCCCCCCTGCCCGTCACCGCCCCGCAGCCCGCCGGCCCCCTCGAACCGCGCGGCCGCCCGCTGATCGAGGCCCTCTGCGACCGTGGGTCGTTCTTCGAGTTGCGCCGGGACTTCGCGCCCAGCCTGGTCACCGGCCTGGCCCGGCTGGACGGTATCCCGGTCGGCGTGCTGGCCAGCGACCCGGCCGCCGGCGACGGCGCCTACTCCGCCGACGCGTGCCTGAAGGCCACCCGGCTGGTGTGCACCGCCGACGCGTTCGGACTGCCGCTGGTGTTCGCCGTGGACTCACCGGAACCGCGGACCGAGCAGGCCGGCATATCACGGGCCATGATGCTGGCCCAGGCGGTCCAGCTGGCCG
>Ga0302229_10003103_pt1 | contig 11654 bp, 5 predicted proteins | sample II_Palsa_N1_3_FD_193518 | JGI IMG/M metagenome (GOLD analysis project Ga0302229, IMG submission 193518) | Peat permafrost microbial communities from Stordalen Mire near Abisko, Sweden - II_Palsa_N1_3 | ecosystem: Environmental > Terrestrial > Soil > Palsa > Peat permafrost | place: Sweden...
GCCCCGGTCGCGCCCGCTCCGCCCGCTCCGCCCGCTCCGCCCGCTCCGCCCGCTCCGCCGACCGCCGCCGGGGCGTGGGACAACATCGCGGCCATGAGCCAGTACTCGGCTCGCGCCTTCGACGGGCTGCAGATTCTCACCGGCATGCTCGACGACCCGATGGCCAAGGGCATCGGCGGCATGCTGGTCGCGCTGCAGGCGACCAATTCCAGGCGGTGGACCCCAGAGGCTGACGAACGGCTGGCCGAGCTGGAACACCAGACCGACACCCTGGCGGGGAGCGGGCCGCCGGTCCAGCGCTTCCTGCTCGCGGGGGTACTCGCGCTGATGCACGCGACTCGCTATCACCAGCACTCGGCCAGCTCGCGGTCAGCGGACCACCCGCCGGCCAGCGAGCTCGCCGCGGTGATCGCGGAGGTCGAGTCCGCCCTCGAACTGGGTCGTGAAGCCGCCGCTTCCGAGCCGAACGCCGAGGTGCCCGACCTATCGGGGATCCTGCGGGCCCAGGTCGGCATCATGCTGGTGGACCTGTCCAAGTTGGACCAGGCGCACCGGGGCGAGTTGCTCGCCCGCGCTCGCGCCCACTTCGACCAGGTGCCAGCCGACATGATGGAGCGGTTGCCGATGATCCGCAATATGGCGACGCTCGAGCAGTTGATCGAGGGCCGCATCGAACCCGACGACGACGCGATGAAATCGGTCATCAATGCGCACCCCGATGCCTGGGACCGCAGTGGGAGCGACCTGAAACCGGCCCTGGCCACCGCCGATCGGGCCCGGCGCAGTCAGTTGCCCGAGGACATCGCCGCCGCCCTGCTCGAACTGCAGACGGTCTGGGTCAGGCTGTCGGCCGGAAACCCGATGCGCGTACGGGTGCTGATCCCGATGGCCATGCAGTGGGCCCTGCTCGCGGGCAGGACCGGCAGCGAGCAGACCGCCGTCGACGCCGCCTGCACCACGATCGCGGCGCTCGAGGCGGCGGTGACGCCGGACGAGCTGGAGGCGGCAGCCCAGCTGACCGTCAACGTGCTCGTCCAGATGCTCAGCCGCGGGCAATTCGGCGGGCCGTTCCTCGAGGCGGAAGAGGCCGCCCGCCGGGCGCTGGCCACCCTCGGCGGCGACGACTGGACGCAGCGGCTGAGCCTGCTGACGGCGGTCGGCGCCGCGCTGGCCATGCGCGCGCACGCACGGTCGGACGAGGCCCTCAGCGCCGCCGCGGGGCAGGTCATCGCCGAGGCCGAGCGGCTGCTGCCGGCGCCGGAGCCGACCGGCGCCTGGTTCGCCGCGGCCCGCCTGCTGTTCGCTTGGACCGGCATGCACGGGTTGTGCCTGCGCGAGGCGGAATCGTCGGCGACCGCACTGCGGCTGGCCGACCAACTGGAAGCCGTCCTTGGCCGCATCCCGGCGGCGGCGAGCCCGGGCCCCGGGGCCGAGGGGGACGACGGCTCCGACCCCGCGGCGGGGATCGATCAACTCCGGCAGCGGCTGATCGCGGCCCAAGCGCAAGAGTCGGACGCCCCGTCGCCGTCGCCGTCGGCGGAGGCCGACGAGGCCGAAGAAGCCAAAGAAGCCGCGCGCCGCGCCCTCGACCGGGCGGCGGCGGTGCTCCAGCTGGGGGATCCGGCTGCGCAGTCCCGTCGACCGTCCGCCCCGCCCGCGCCCAAAGACCCGGCAGCGCTGCGCGTCATCGCCGCCGACCTGCACCAGGCGCTGGCCGGCGCCACCGGCGACACCCGGCTGCGGCGGCGGATCCAGCAGGCGCTCGGCATCTGCCACGCCGAGCTGTACTGGGCCGACCCGGCCGGGCGATCCGAGGAGACACTGCGGGAGGCGGTCTCGCATCTGAACCACGCGCTGGCCGCCAGCGCCCACGCGACGCCGACCGTCGAGTGGGCCGACACGCTCCGGTACCTCGGGCGCTGTCAGCGGGAAGTTCGCGTACCGGACGAAGCGGCCAGCGGTCCGGGCACGGCCGAGCGGACGATGCGGGCCGCCCTCCGCGAGCTGACCCGCTGCGTGATGACCGCCGAGACCACCGACGAGGCGCTCGACGTGGCCGCGGCGGCCAACGAGATCGTGGCCAGGACCATCAGCTGGTGCCTGGCGGACGACCGGCACGAGGCCGCGATCGACATCGCCGAGGCCGGCCGCGGCCTCGTCCTCGCCTCAGTGGTGCTGTCGGGCCGGGTCGAGGCGGTACTGCGCGGCTCGGGTAACCCCGCGGCGGCGGACGCCTGGCGCACCGGGGGCGAGGTCGGCCGCGCGACCGCCCTGAACGCGCTGTGGGCGACGCCGTCGGGCGAGAAGTTGCTGACCACCCCGATCGGCCCGGAGATCTCCGTCGCCATGAGCGGGATGCGGTTCGACGCCATCGTCTACCTGGTGCCGCCGGCCAGCCCTGACTCGGCCGGCCGATCCGCCGGGCCCGAGACCGCCGGGGCCGAGACCGACGGGCACGCGATCTTCCTGCGCCCGATACTGGGCAAGGTCGAGGTGATCCCGCTGCCCGGGTTGTCGGGCCCGGGCGGTGACACGCCCCTCCGGGCCTACCTGGCCGCGCTCGACGGCGCGCTCGGCGTGTCAGACCCGCTCGAGCGGGGCGTCGACGGCTTCCGCGGCGGACCACGCGGCCAGGCCTGGGCGGACGCGCTGGAAGAACTCGGATCCTGGACCTACCAGCGCATCGTCGGGCCGCTGATCGAGCGCGTCCGCACCTGGTCGCTGAACCACCAGCCGCATCTGGTGCTGGTCCCGCTCGGCGAGCTCGGCGCCATCCCGTACGCGGCGGCGTGGACCGGCGACGGCCCGGCCGGCGCCGAGCGCGGCGGGCGCCGCTACGCGCTCGACGACCTGGTGCTCTCGTACGCGGCCTCGGCCCGGCTGCTGGCCGAGGTCGCCCGGCGGCCGCCGCAGCCGCTAAACGAGCGCGTGGTCCTGGTCACCAGCCCCCGCGGCGAGCACCCGATGACCCGGCGGGCCACCCGTCTGCTGGCTACCAGGCAGTACCCGCACGCCGAGGTCTACGGGATCAAGTCCGAGCGCAACGGGCCCGCGACGGTCGACGCCCTGCTCGGCGCGCTCCCGGGCCGGGACCGACGCGGGGCCTCGCTGCTGCAGCTGTCGACGCACGGCACCTCCCACCCGACGCCGGCCCTGCAGGCCAGGGATGGCTGGCTGCCGCTGGCCCGCATCCTCGATCAGGCCCGGGATCGGGCCCCGGACGCACCCGGCGGCCTGGTCATCACCAACGCCTGCCTGACCGACCGGCCGCAGGGTCACTACGACGAGTCGCTGACGCTGGCGACCGGATTCCTCGCGGCCGGCGCCACCGCCGTCATCGGCACCCGCTGGCCGGTCGACGATGACACCGCAGCGGCGCTCTCGCTCCGGCTGCATCTGCACCTGCAGACCGGCCACGAGCCCGCCGAGGCGCTCCGCCTGGCCCAGCTGGACCTGCTAAGGCCGACAGCGGACGTGCGCCAGTCGCTTGGCCCGCAGCTCGCCGCGCTCACCGACGAGCGGCTGACCCATCCGGCGACCTGGGCGGGCCACGTCCATCACGGGACCTGGCCGAGCCGCCCAGACGACAAGAACGAGAAGAACGAGAAGAACGAGGGGTAGCGCGGTGGGATCAGGCTTCCAATCGGACGACCCGCTGCTGCGGGCCGTAGCCGCCTACTGGGACGACATCGAGCGGCAGGCCGACCCCGGTCAGCGCCGGCGGCTGGCCGACCTGGTGGCGGGCACGACCGAACTTGACCCAGACGAAGCGCGGGCCGAACTAGCCGACGAGCTGCTCGACATCCTGCCGCCTGATCACCCGGTGAGCCGGATCCTGCGCTCCGGGACCATGTACGGCGCCGCGCCGGAGCGCTCCGCCAGCCTGACCGTCGACGTCGACCGGCGCGTCGACTCGGCCAGGACCTGGCTCGGCGCGTTCAGCACGCTGCCCGTCACCATCTACCTGTCCGACGGGGCCGCCCACGCCCGCGTCGAGCAGGCGGTCGAGGAACTGCTCGCGACCGCCGGGGTGCGGATCATCGACCGGGCCGACCCGGTTATCGGCTCGTGGTTCCGGCGGATGACCGCCCGCGCGCAGCAGGGCCTGCAGTCTCCGACCGGGCAGGACGCCGTCCTCACGGGCGTGCACGCCGCCGACTCGCGGCTGGTGCTCGCGCAGGACGCCGAGGTAACGGCCCGGCTGCTGCAGAACCTGGCTCCGGTCATCGGTTCCCTGCAGCCGACGAAGGACGCCGTCCTTCGCGTCGGCGCCCTGCTGATCGTGAAGGTCGACTGGGCTGTCAGCGTCTTTCAGCTGACCGCGGCCCAGCAAGCCCGGCTGGACCATCACCCGCAGCTGGCGAGCACTCCCCGCGAGATAGTGGCCGCACTGCAGCTTGCCGCCAAGGACGCGGCCAAGGACGCCGCGATAGAAGGCGCGGAGTAGCGTCACGGCTGGCTAGGTGATCCGGTAGACCGGGTAGATGGTGAACGACACTGAGTATGACTGGGGTGTCGCCTCGGTGTCGGTAACGGTCACGGTGATGCTCACGGGGAGCCGGGTCTCGGTGGTGGGGGTGCCGGTGATCACGCCGCCGCTGAAGCTCAGCCCGGCTGGCAGGGCGCCGGCCTCGGACCATTTGTACGGGCCGTTGCCGCCCGACGGCGTGAGCGTCAGGCTGAACGGGTCGCCGATGTCGGGCTCCTGAGCACCCGGATTGGGTATCGTCAGCGTCGGGTAATCGCATCCGACGCTGACCTTCGCGGCGGCGCTGTGCGCGGACGGCCCCGTCACCACGAGCGTGTCGGTGATCTGCCACTGGTTCGACGCCGCCGTGACCGAGTCAGGGACGCTGACCGTCCCGCCCGCGGGGATTGCCACCTGCGCCGATCCGGTGCTGGTGGCGTTGGAGCGGGCCCAGTGGTAGGTGACCGTCGTCGCCCGATCGGAGCTGATCGTCCCGGGCACGGTGAGCGTCGGCAGCACGGCCGGGCAGGTCCCCGAGACCGCGGCCGCGGTGGCCGCCACCGTGATGACCGGCGGCGGAGGCGGTGGGGTAGTGGGGGGACTAGTGGTCGGCGCGGTGGGCGGATTCGTGGTCGGGCTGGTGGCCGAGGGGCTGGCGGTCGGCGAGCCGGTGGTCGAGGGGCTCGCGGTGGGCGAGCCGGTGACCGACGTGCCGGCGGTGACCGGACTCGGGGTCGACCCGCCGTCGGCCGGCGAGCTCGTGGTCCGGGTACTGGGGGGCGGCGCCGAGGTGTTGTTCCCGGTCAGCGCCAGCGTTGTCGTGGTGACCGCGATGGCGGCGAAGATGCCCACCGCGGCGCCGGCGATGGCGGCCTTCTTCCGGCGGCCCATGCCGCCGAGCAGGGTGGCGGCGAACGAACCGCCGGCCGCGCCCGCGATGCCGCCGAGCAGCAGCAGGAGCAGAGCCGCGGCGCGCTTGGCGAGCTCGTTCCGGCCGCGTTCCTCCCAGTCCTCGCCGTAGGCGCGTTCGGCGACCGAGTTCAGCTCGGCGACGAAGTCCACCGCCTGGGCCGGCCGGTCCCGCGGGTCCTTGGCCAGGCCGCGCTCGATCAGGGCCTGCAGGGGCTGGTCAACCAGGGCGACCGGAATCGGACTGGTCTGGTGCTGCATGGCCAGGTGCTCGAGCCGCCCGGAGAACGGGGTCTGGCCGGTCAGGCACTCGAAGAACACGGCCGTGGCGGCGTAGATGTCGGTGGCCGGGGTGGCGGGCTCGCCGTTCCACTGCTCGGGCGCCATGTACAGCGGCGTGCCGCCGACGGGGGCCCGCTCCCCGGCCTTGACCGCGACCCCGAAGTCGGTCAGCTTGCTGTTGCCCGCGCCGTCGACGAGCACGTTCTCCGGCTTGTAGTCGCGGTGCACGATGCCGAGCTGATGGGCGGCGGCCAGGCCGAGCAGCGAGCCCTTCAGCACCACCAGCGCGGACTCCGGGCTGGTGGCGCCCTGCCGGGTGATCAGCTCGTGCAGCGAGACGCCGTCGACGAGCTCCATCACGATCGCCGCGCCCTCGCCGGGCTGCTCGACGTAGTCGAACAGCCGCACGACGTGCGGCACGTCGATCGACGCGAGCAGCTCGACTTCCTCGCGGAAGCGCGCGAGGAAGCCCGGGTCGCGCAGCAGTCGGGGCGCGAGGTACTTGATCGCCACCTGCTGGCCGTCGTCGTCGCGGGTGGCCGCGACGACCCGGGCGGACGCGCCGCGGCCGAGCTCGCGCTCTTCGGTATAGCCGGGTACCGCCCATGCGCTCATGAGGTCGCTCCGTCCGGGGTCGCACTGCGGTCAGGCACGGCATACGGCAGGAACTGGACACTGCGCCGCCCGACGCCGACGCGCGCGCCGGGATCGAGCACCACCGCGTCGGCCGGGGCGAGCGCGCGCGGGCCGGCCGCGCGGTACAGCACCGAGCCGTTGGCCGAGCCGAGGTCACGCACCTCGACCCGCCAGCCGACCAGGGAGACCCGCAGGTGCAGCCGGGATACCGAGCCCTCGGCGTCGGTGACGGGCAGCGGCGCGGCCCGCCCGGCGGCCACGTCATCGTCAAGCAGCGGCTCGCGGCCGATGACGTAGTCGCGGTCGAGCGGGTACCCGCGCCCGTCATCGACCAGCAGGACGCCGAGCGGCGGCCGGGGCTGGCGCCGCGCGTTCTTAGTGCCCTCGCGCAGGCTGACTCCGCACTCGCGGCAGAACGTCGCGGCGGGCGGGTTGAAGTGCATCCGGGCGCACAGCGCGCCGTCCACCAGGACCGGTTCGGCGGCGCCGAGCTGTTCCAGTTTCATCGTCGAAAGGTCGGCGATGGGCGGCGCCGGCGGGCCGTCGGCGCCGCCGTCGTCATCGGCTCGCGTCATCCGCGTCGTCGGCTTGGCGGGCTGGGCCTCGGCCCGGAACCAGCTCTCGGCGTCGGCCTGCCCCGCCGCGGCACGCGTGGTGGGCACCGCAGTCGCATACGGACCGTTCGGGATAGGGCTGTGGTTTTGTTCTTGGGTGACGGTGAGCATGACGCCGCCGCCGAAGACGGTTCCGGCGTCGAGCCAGAGCCGGGGGTCGGGTGCGGCCGGGGCGCCGATGACGAGCCGGACGGCGACGACCGCGCCGGCCAGCGTGCGCGCGACCGGAATCATCGAACCGCCCGCCGCGACCTCGGTCTCGGGGCCGCCGTCGACGGAAACGAGCGCGGCCGCCTCGCCGTGCGCCAGGACCGCGACCTCCCCGCCGAACGTCACCCCGGCGCACGCCCACGCCGGACGCCCGCCGCGCTCAACGGCGGCGCGCGTTCCGGCCAGCACGAGGGCGCCGCCGTCACCGCCGGAGTCGGCGACCGCGGCCAGCGCGGCCAGCAGCGGGTCGGGCCCGGGGCCCTGGCCGTCGGTCAGGGCGACGAGGCCGCCGCGCCGCGCGACGAGGCCCCGGCCGGCCAGCGGGACGCACTCGATGACGCTCACGAGGCGCACGTGTAGGTGAAGGAGGCGGACTGCTCGGAGATCACATTGGGCGTGAAGACCTGGAAGATCGCCGCCGCGTGGTGGACTCCCTTGCCCTGCAGGTTCCACTCGAGGTCGACGCGGACCTGCTGCTGGCCGCTGGTGGCGGTGACCGTGCCGGTCGGCAGGTTTTCGCCGTCCTTGGTCCACTGGTAGGTGATCGGCCCGCCCTTGCCGTTGGTGAAGATGGTGCCGACCACGTCAACGGTGGAGTTGCAGCCGATCTTGTCGGGGTTCGCGACCGAGACGGTGGCCGCCGTGACCTTGAGGGTCTGGTGGGTCTTGGTCCATACGTAGGCGGCGATGCCGGCCACGATGGCGAAGGTGAGCAGGCTGCTGAGCACGCCGGTCCAGCGACGGCGGCGGCGTCTCGGCCGAGCGGTGGGCCAGCCGTCGGGGCCGCCGTTGCCGCCGTTGCCGCGGCGCCTGCCCTTGTCCTCGGGTCGTGGCGCTTGGCCCTGCGCCGGCCCCTGCCCCTGCCCCGGCCACTGGCGCGGGTCGTCGGCCAGGACGGTCGCGCGGTGGGTCGCGGGACCGGGGTCAGCGGGCGGCATCGGCCCGGCGCTGAAGACCGTGTCGGAGGCGCCGACCAGGAAGGTGCGCCGGTCGGCCTCATGCTCGGGGACGCCGCCGCCGGTGTAGTTATCGCTGATGCCGGCCAGGCTGCGCAGCACGTAGTCGGCGTTTTGCGGCCGGGCGTCGCGGTCCTTCTCAAGCAGCCGGTCGACCAGCTCGGGCAGCCCGTTGGGGAGGTCGGAGCGGACCCGGCGGATCGGGACCGGGCGTTCCTCGAGGTGCATGCGCATCACCGCGATCGAGAGCTCGGCCATGAACGGCGGGCGGCCGGACAGCAGCTCGTACAGGACGCAGCCGAACGAGTACAGGTCCGAGCGCCCGTCCACGTCGATGCCCATGGCCTGCTCGGGCGACATGTACAACGGCGAGCCGATGGTCTCGCTCGGCGCGGTCAGCCGCGGTGAGTTGTCTTCGAGCAGCCGCGCGATGCCGAAGTCGACGATCGTGAGGTGCCCCCGGGCCGACACCATGAGGTTGCTCGGCTTGATGTCGCGGTGCACGACGCCGATCGCGTGCGCGGCGGCCAGCCCGGAGCAGGCCTGCTCCGCGATCCGGAGCACGCTCTCGACCGGGAACAGCCCCAGGCCGTTGGCCTGCCGCTGGCGCAGCATGGCGGCCATGGACATCCCCTCGGCCAGCCCCATCACCATGAACAGCTCGCTGCCGACGCGGCCGGCCTCGAGCGCGGAGATGATGTTGGGGTGCCTCAGCCGGGCGAGCGTGTCCGCCTCGCGGCGGAACCGGGCGATGGTCTCCCCGACGCGCACCTGGTCATCGATGTTGGCGAGCTGGACCAGCTTGACCGCGACCGGCTGGCGGGTGGCCAGGTCCCGGCCGCGCCAGACCTCGCCCATGGCCCCGCGGCCGAGCGGAATCTCGAGCTCGTACCGCCCCACCAGCGTTCCGGCCACCTGGAACCTCACTCACCCGTAAAGCGCGCATCTGCCCCGTGAAACCGCCTTGTGCGCAACTACGGCTGAGGTGCGACGCGGCTCAGCCGAGGGAAGCATAAAGGATGGCCAAGTGGCCCGAGGTGCACTTGATCTACATAGGCGATGTAACGTGACCAAGGGGCCGATATTCACCCGGGTGCCTATAACTAGAGTTGTCTATGTGGCGAATGTGATAAAAACAAAGACATTCAAACAAAGATCGTCATATCGAACGGTCCCTGGTTTCACCGGTTGAGTCGCCAGCCGAGCACCCCGCCGGTGGTGACGTCCGGCCGGCCCAGGAGCCCGGTCAGGTAGCGGGCGAGCGCCGAGCGAGGGCTGACGACGGCGACCACGGCGGCCGGCTTCCAGGCCGCCAGCTGCGCCCGCACCTGCGCGGCGTCCGGGTACAGCCCGATCGCCGGGAGGGTGGCGACCGCCGCGACGCTGACGCCCGATGATTGCGCCCACAGCTGGTTCAGGTACTGGGCCTCGGAGGACAGCCCGTTGCCGTCGGTCGCGGGCTGGCCGCCCCAGGTCGGCCCCAGGTAGTAGCCGCCGTACAGCGCGGCCGGAACGCCGGTGTCGGCCTGCCAGCGGAGCGGGGCGGTGTAGGTGCGGACCGGGATCGGCACCACCAGCACGCCCGCGCCGGGCGGCAGCCGCAGCGCGGCGAACGCCGGGGTCCAGCCGGCCGGCACCGGGGCGGCGTCGGCGGCGGGCAGCGGGCGTGGCACCAGCGGCAGGATCGCGATCACGGCGGCGGCGGCGATGAGCCAACTGCGCGCGGGCCAGCGGCTGCGGGCGGCGTCAAACCCGAAGGCGAGCAGCGCGGCGGCGGCGCCGTCGGCGATGATGGAGAACCGGTCGGGGATCACCGCCGCCGCGACCGGGAGGGCCTGCAGCCAGTGCCACGGCAGCAGGATCCCGCCGTGCTCCCGGCCGTCGGCCAGCAGGGTCCCGCCGAGGGAGAACGCGGTCAGCACGGCGAACGTCACCGCGGTTGCCCGCACCGGCGGGCGGCGCCAGAACCACGCCGCGATAACGGCGAGGACGGACAGCATCGGCCAGCCGAGATAGCCCAGGTACTCGGGCAGACCGCCCTGGAACCGGGCCGCGAACGCGGCGCTGCCGGCCGTGTGCGCGAGCATGGACGCCGGCGGCAGGACGAAGCCGGCCAGATCGTTCTTGTAGAAATCGGCCGCGAACGGGCTGCCGTGCTGGCGGAGCGGGCCGAGGAACTGCACCCAGAGCGGATAGCCCGCGATCGGGGCGGCCACCGCGATCCCGGCCCCGAGGCCGGCGGCGACGTCGCGGATCCGGCCGGCTACCGCGCCCGGCCGGGATACGGCCAGCACCACCGTGATCACTACCGCGGCCACGGCCGTGTCGAGCAGCAGTTCCTCGGCGATGAAGAGCTGGGCGGCCGCCAGCAGCCCGAGCCGGATGCCGCCGCGCGCCGCGGGCCGCCCGCCGGCCCCGCCGCGCCCGGTCACCAGCCGCACCGCGGCGTCGATGATCAGCGGCGGCAGGACCGCGAACTGAAGATCGTAGTGGCCCGCCGACGACTGGATCAGCGCTGGCGAGAACCCGTAGACGAGCCCGGCCAGGCCGGCCGCGGCGACGCTGGCGTCCCACCGGCGGACGGTGGCGAACATGCTGACCGCGGATCCGGCGAATCCCGCCGTCATCAGCACGGTCAGGCTGGCCTGCGGGCCGGCCAGCAGCGTCAGCGGCGCGAGGAGGACGCCCGGCAGCGGCATGGCCGTGTTCCCCATCAGGCTGATCCCCTGCGGGGCGTTCATCGCGGTGGTGATCAGCGCGGGCAGCCTCAGGTGGGCGACGGCGGTGGCGTCGTACCGGAAGAACCAGGCGAACTGGTCGGCGTCGTACGGGTTGCCCGCCACGATCCGCGACGCCGGGTCCCGCCATAGCCACATGGTCAGCGCGACGGCGCCGACCAGGTCGTAGGTCCCTGCCAGCAGCAGCGTCCGGCGGCCGGCGAGCGGGCGCGCGCGTTCCGCCGCAGCGGGGACCGCGAGGATCATAAGCGCACGTTACCGCGAATTTGATGCCTATCGACCACTATCACGGCGTAATAACAATGACAATGACGGCCGCTATGTGTGACGGATTCGTGACGCCGGATCCAAGGCCCCGTTCCCATGCCCGACCGGCGAATATAGTCCTGAACGAGGCAAAGCGAGCACTCTTCAAACTCGTGGCTCACGGCCCCTAGCAGGCCTAATGCCCCGCTCCTGGGGCGACTCGGACACGGAGGTGTCGGATCCAATGCTCAATAGACTTCGGTTCGCGTGGCGACGGTACAGGCGGAGGAATCATTCCTCGCGTATTGCCGTCACGGTCGCTATTCCTGTGGTACTGGGCCTGGTGATCGGGGTCGTGATCATGGTCGCCGGGCGCTCGACCGTCACCGACCTGGGCGATGCGGCGCTCGGCGTAGGCGCGTCGGCCAGTCCCTCCCCGTCGGCGGCATCGTCGATGGCACCGTCCACGGCGCCATCAGGGTCGAGCACGGCCACCACGACCGCGGCCAATGTCAACTGCGACATCATCGTCCCCGCGAACCCGCTCAGCGCGCGCGGCCTCGCCACCCCGTACCAGCTCACCGGTACCGACGGG
>Ga0302229_10003108_pt1 | contig 11649 bp, 6 predicted proteins | sample II_Palsa_N1_3_FD_193518 | JGI IMG/M metagenome (GOLD analysis project Ga0302229, IMG submission 193518) | Peat permafrost microbial communities from Stordalen Mire near Abisko, Sweden - II_Palsa_N1_3 | ecosystem: Environmental > Terrestrial > Soil > Palsa > Peat permafrost | place: Sweden...
AGGCGCGGCCGTCGATGCCGCGGTTGGTTCGAGCGCCGGCTCGGCCGCGGGGGTCAACCCGGACAGCGATTTTTCATAATCGCTCCAGGCGTGCGCGAGCGTGATCCCGGCCTGATCGAAGCGCACCAACGGGGCTTGGGCGCAGGTGAGGATCTCCTGCACGTTAGCAGGTCTGCGCCCCGAGGCGGTTTCGATCGCATCGAGAAAGGTTTTGTGCTGATCCGGGAAGATGCGGCGGACGTCCCACAGGAACCAGTCCATATCCTCTTGCCGCGCGAGGAATATGCCGCGCAACAAAAAGCCCAGACAACGCTCGGGAAACGCCGCGCCATAAGCGAGCGCCAGGGTGGTGCCCCACGAACCGCCGAACAGCGCCCAACGCTCTATGCCCAATAGGGTACGCAAGCGTTCCATATCGTCGACCAGCAGCGGCAGGTCGTTGTGGCGCAGCTCGCCGAACGGTGTCGATTTACCGCAGCCGCGCTGATCGAAGAAAATCACATGCCAGTGCGCCGGATCGAAAAACTCGCCCCATTGCGGATTCATCGCGCCCCCTGGGCCGCCATGCAAAATCACTACCGCCGGAGCCTGACGATTGCCATGACTGCGCCAGTAGATCGAGTGACCGTTGCCGACATCGAGCATGCCGTCTTGTAACAAAGGGGAGGCTTCCATCCGGACTCCGTGAATCAGGGGTTGAGGTCGTCATAGTATCCCTCAGGCGGCAAAATAATTCCCCTGTCATTGTTGCTCCGGCGATTTCGGATTGGACCGATCTGTCTCGGTTTTTACCGAGATGCCATTTTCTCCCGATAGGCTTGCAGGCCCAAGCGCCGGACGGGCGCATGTGAGCGCCCCAGGCGTCTGCCGGTGGGCACGTTTTGCCGCCGCAAGATGAACCAAAGCGCAGGCGTTGAAGTCCAATTATCAGTGCCGCTTTGCAGGCGCCGATTTATCCTGCTTCACGCAAACAGGCCAGCCCGAATCGATTTAACCGAACCGCGGCCCAGACTTCCGCTAGCCCATACCGAGGCCGGTTCAGCATCCAGGAGTATCGCAAACATGGCAAAACATACCCTCTCCGGTAGTGATCGCACGACGCTGGCGGGTGCGCACTGCGTCGGTCCCGCCGATCCCGGCGCAACCCTGAAAGCCGTGCTGGTGGTCCGCCATCGCGATGCGCAAGCTTTCGCCGCGCGAGTCGGTCAATTGGCCGCGGGCGATCGTTCACAGCCGCATCTGTCACGCGACGCGTTCGCGACCCAATTTGGCGCCGCGCCGGAAGACTTGGCGGCAGTTACCGCGTTTGCCCAACAGCATGGGCTTACGGTGGTGCGCACCGACGCCGCGAGCCGCATGGTGGTGGTGTCCGGCACGGTAGCGCAGTTTAATGCGGCATTCGAGGTCGACTTGCAGCAGTACCAACATCCTGCGGGCAATTATCGCGGCCGTACCGGCACGGTGTCTTTGCCCGATGCTTTACATGGCGTGGTGACGGCGGTACTGGGGCTGGACAACCGGCCGCAGGCGCGCGCGCATTTTCGTTTTCGCCCGCCGGTGCAAGCGGCGGCAAGCCCGGCGGCCGTGTCTTATTCACCGACTCAAGTGGCAGGGTTCTACCAGTTTCCGGAGAGTACCGGGGCCGGACAATGTATCGCCTTGATTGAACTCGGCGGCGGTTATACCACCAGCGACCTGAGCACTTATTTTTCCGGCCTGGGCATTACCGCGCCGACTGTGGTTGCGGTACCGGTCGACGGTGGCAGCAATCAACCCACCGGCAGTGCCGACGGACCCGATGGGGAGGTCATGCTGGATATCGAAGTGGCCGGGGCGATTGCGCCCGGCGCCAAAATCGCGGTGTATTTCGCGGGCAATACCGATGCCGGTTTTATCGACGCGGTGAGCAACGCGGTGCACGATACCGTCAACCGGCCTTCGGTGGTTTCGATCAGTTGGGGCGGCCCCGAATCGTCCTGGACCTCACAATCGATGCAAGCGTTTAATGAAGTGTTGCAGGCGGCCGCCACGCTCGGTGTGACGGTATGTGTAGCCTCCGGCGACAACGGTTCCAGCGACGGTGTCAGCGACCAGAAAAACCATGTCGATTTCCCGGCCTCCAGCCCTTATTCCCTGGCCTGCGGCGGTACCAGCTTGCGCGCCTCGGGGAATACCATTGCCAGCGAAGTGGTGTGGAACGATGGCGCGCAAGGCGGCGCGGGCGGCGGCGGTGTCAGTGGCGTATTTGCCTTGCCCGCCTGGCAGCAAGGACTGAGCGCGGTCAGTTCCACGGGTGCCAGCACACCGCTTGGCGGGCGTGGGGTACCCGATGTGGCGGGCAATGCCGATCCGCAAACCGGCTACAACGTGCGCGTCGACGGCAGCAATATGGTGGTCGGCGGCACCAGTGCGGTCGCGCCGCTGTGGGCGGCACTCATTGCCCGCATCAATGCGACCCAGGGCAAGGCGGCGGGTTATATCAATCCGCTCCTGTATCAACAGGGCAAGTCGTTTAACGACATCACCAAGGGCAACAACGGCAGCTTCGAGGCTGTGGCAGGGTGGGATGCTTGCACCGGGCTGGGCAGCCCTGATGGACAGAAGTTGTTGACCTTGCTTTGACCCGAGGCCCGCGCGCATCGCTTGCGCGCGGGCCTCGGTTTATTTTATTTAGCCGCAGGTTTGCGGCTGGCGATCCACGCTTGAGTGCGCGAGGCAATGTAATGCGCATACTCCGCATTGGTGTGCAGCGCCGGCATGCTGTGGTGCGTGCCGCCCTTGGCATCGGGTACCGGCAGTAACGCTACCAGCTCGGCGTGCACTTGTTGCAGATGCGACGGTTGGTCGGCTGCCGGATTGGCCCCCGTCGATTTGGGTACCGTCACCCCTGCCAGCGGGTCGTCGCTGCGCGCGACGGCAAGCGTCAGCACGGCGCCGACATCGGGTGCAGCGGCGTCGCGGGCGGTCAATGAGGGCAAGCCCCAGCGCGTTTCAACCGTCTTCAGCACGGAAGTGTGATCGAGCGGCATCGAGCCTGCGGGCACGCGGAACACAGTACCCGGCGCGATCAGCGGGGAGACCAGCACGGTCGGCACCCGCACACCGAAGCGGGTGAAATCGAAACCATACTCGCCGGCCGACTGATCCGGCGGTACCGCACCCGACGGCGGCGGTACGTGGTCATAACATCCGCCGTGCTCATCGTAGGTAATAATCAATAAAGTCTGGTTCCAGCTCGCGCTATTGCTGCGCAAGGCGTAATACACGTCGTGGATAAATTGTTCGCCCAAGGCTACGTCGTAGTTCGGATGCTGACTGTTGCCGGCGGCATCCCAGCTTGGCTCGAGGAAGGTATAGGCGGGCAGTGTGCCTTGTTTGGCGGCGGCCTGAAAGTCGGTGAACAAACCGAAATGACTTTCCGCGGCCTGAGTCGTATCCGGGAAATTGTGCCGCGTCAGCGGCGGCTGGTTATAGCCGTAAATCGCCCAGCTTTGATTATGCTTGGACAGCAAGCCGAAAATACTGGGTGCGGTATACGACTTGGTCTTGTCGTCCATATGCCCCTGGCTGGTCGCGGCGCAGACGAAGGCCCGGTTCGGCAGGGTTTCGGTCGGCGCGGAACTGAACCACTGGTCGCATACCGCGTAACCACGCGCCAGCCCGGACAATACCGGCAGCATCGTCGGCGGGTAGATCCCCATGATGTCGGATGCAACGGTGCCCGGCAGGATGGACCAGCCCTTTTCCGTGGCTTGCCAGCCCAGGGTATAAGCATAATCGGTGACAAAACCTTGATTGGTGGCAAGCGGCGGCGTTGGGGCGTTGGCGCTGCCGAACAACTGCGAATTGGTCGCGCTGTAGCCTTCGCCCGGGTCGGCGCCGGGCTGGAAATATGCATTATCGTCATCGACTTGAAGCGCATACACCTTGACCGCTTCGCCATTGGCGTCAAGATTGGATTCATTGCCGCTCAAGCCGTCGAAAGCCTGGCCCGACGGTGCTTGATTGTTCTGCTCCGCATACAGCAAACCCAGCATATGATCGAAGGAGCGGTTCTCCAGCATCAGAACCACAATGTGCTGAATCGAATCGAGTCGATTGGACATAGGCATCACCTCATTGTGTGAGTGAGTGCCCCATTGCGCAATTTCATTCATCAAACAATTTACGCAACAGGACACCAGGCGAGCGCCGCGAACGCCGCGTGAAATGGCCGGCTTCTGCGACTGCCGGCACCCGGATCGTTACCGGCAACACAGCGACCAAACGTAACGAAAATGACCCGCTGCTTGCGCTTAATTGTTGTACTCGTGTTTTGAGACAAGTCGATGACGCTTACGTTCGCTGATTCCGTAGCGATGAAGCTAAACCGAGGGAGATCCGGCGCGACGGCACACGCCGATGCTATCGCACCCATCGCACCCATCCGGCCCTTCCAACTTTATGGCGCAGGGGCCTGATCTTGAATATGCCGACATTCACCTGCCGCACATTCGACGAAAACCGTGCCGCGGAGTTCCAGGACTTGCAACAAGTTCTGCTCGCGGCGCCGGCTTTCAGGGCGGCGTAGCCTAATTTTGGCGAGGCGGCCCACCGCGGTCGCCACCGCCTCCACCTCCGCCTCCATTGGGCCGTCCTGACGGTCCGCCGGGTGTAGGTCTGCCGGGTGCCGGCCTATTCCCCGGCGGACGGCCGCCGCCACTGCCTGGAGGACGGCCTCCAGGTGCTGCTCCAGGTCCGGGCGGCCGCCCACCGCCTGGCGGCCGCGCCCCACCCGGTGACGGGCGATTGAGCGGCGGCCGTATGGGTGCGGGACGCGGTGGCCGGTGAGCCCAGCGGCCCTGATCGCGATACCAGGGACGGCCGCGGTAATACTGGCCCCAGTAGGTACCCAGCGAAAAAGTCACGATGGGCAAACCCAAGGTCGTGCCATAGGCCAGCACCGGGACGTTGGCGCCCTGATAGGGATAATTCAGGTGCGCGGCGTAAACCCAGCCGCGTAAATTGGGCGAGGCCACGTCGCACCAAGTGTAATTGTTGATACAACCCATCACCGTGAGCGGGGCACCGTTTGGCAGTTGCGCCACCAAAGGGTAGTCGCGTGCCGGCCCCGCGCGCAAATTAACCGGGCCATTGGTGTAGGCCTGCGCCTGCTGCGCCGAGGCGGTGCCGGGAAGCACCAATAAGGCGGCCAAACCCGCATATAAGCACTCAAGCAACGGTATGCGCATGTGCGACTCCTTGGTAGCGACGCGACTTTAATCGGATCGTGCGGCAGGCGCACCCAATGACTCCCGCGCAGCGGCAAGATCTTGAAGGACGGAGTGCCCCGCTCGGCAGGAAAAAATCCGGGGTACCCGACACAACTTTAATGCCGTTGACGTTCCTTGGCCAGCAAAGAAAAACCCGCGACCAGTGTGGGAATAATCAGCACGATAAACGCGGCGGTGGCGTCCCACCCCATTGCCAACATTTGCCCGCCCGCCAAAATACTCAGCAGGGCTCCCGAGCGTCCGGCCCCGTGCATCCAGCAAGAGCCGGTTGCGCGAGCCTCGGTCGGATAAAAAACGGCCGATACGGCATTGATTCCCGAGATTGCCCCGATCAAACAAAACCCCAGCGCAAAAGCCTGTATGACGAGCAGTACAAATGAATGGTAGGCCGTGGCCAACCCCAAGAGCAGCAGGGCGCTGGCAAAATAAGCCGCGGCCGGCACGCGATGCAAATTAATCCGGTCCATCGACCAGCCCAGAAATAATGAGCCGAAGACGCCGCCCAATTGGTATACGCCGGTGATGGACGCCGCATAACTCAAGCTATAGCCCGATTCCTTGATCAGGGTCGGCAACCAATTGGACAGCATATTGCTGGCAAATAAAGCCGCGAAATAAGCGCTCCAGAGCATCAGGCTGCCGAATTTGTAATGCGTGGAAAGCACGGTTCTGATGGCGCTACGTTTGCTCAACTCCGCCGGCATGACAAACGCCGATTGCGCGGTGGCTATCCCGGGCGCCATCTTATCGACGATAGCGTGGATCCGTGCGGCAGATGCCCGCTTGGCCACCAAAAAGCGTACCGATTCCGGTAATTTAAAATACAGCAACGGAAGCATCAATAACGGCATCACTCCACCGAGAACCAGCACGCTTTGCCAGCCGAATCTCGGAATCATCCAGGCCGACAAAAAACCGCCGCAGGCCGCGCTGAACGACACGCCGCAGATGATTAACGCAACGGAAAACGAACGGATACGTTCGGGCACATATTCGGACACCAGCGTAGCGGTATTGGGCACGACAGAGCCCACCGCAATGCCGGTCAGCAGTCGCCACACAATCAGGTGAGTCAGATCGCCGACGGTCGCGGTGAACAAGGTGCATAAGCCGAATGCCGCGATGCTGATCAACAGCACCACCTTGCGCCCGAAACGATCGGCCAGCGGGCCCGCGACCAACGAGCCCAACACCAGACCGATTTGCGCCGCGCTTAACGCGGAGCCCAAGGCGCGATTGCCGATATGCCATTGTTCTTTGAGCACCGGAGCGATAAAGCCCATGATGGTCAGATCGAAACCTTCGAGGGCGATAATGCAAAAACCGAAGAACAGCACCAGCTTTTGCAGCCGGCCGATTGATCGGTGAGCGATCAAATCATGCACATCAATCGAGAAGGGTGTGCTCACTACAGGTTTCCTTTGATGCTCCGGCCATGCCGCGGCAATGGACAAATGCTAGACCGGCGGAGGGAGTATTTTATCGCGTAGCACTTTACCGTTCGCTGTGCGTGGGAACTCATTCACATAAAAGAGTCTATCAGGGCAAATCGGACCCAGACGTTCGGCCGCCCATCGTTTTAATTCTTCGATCGGCACCGGCTGCGTTGCGATAATCGCCGCCGCCAGCAGATCTCGTCCGGTAACGGATCTCTGGACAAAGGCGGCGGCTTCGCGCACGGCCGGGTGCGCTTGCAAGACCTGTTCAACATCGCGGAAATGGATCTTGCTGCCGCTGACATTGATCACATCGTCTTCCCGTCCCTCCATGTAGAGCAAACCTTCCGCATCGATCCGCGCTCTGTCTTGCGGATAAAACCAGCCGTCGCGAAAACGCTCGGCGGTCAGTTTGGGGTCCAGGTAATAAGCGTTGAGCATACCCGCGGCCTTGAGGCGCAAACGGCCTGTCTGCCCTGGCGGAACCGGACGGTCCTGAGCATCGACCACTTCCGCGCGGACCCAGGGTAGCAGTTGGCCCGAACTTTCCGGAACTCGCCGAAGCTGCTCCGGCGTGGTGATCGAAATCGGACCTATTTCCACTGTGCCGTAGCCGCCCATAACATTGGGGGTGAACCGTTTTAGCAGCGTATCCACCAAACGTTTGCTCGGTGTGCCGCCGACGATTTGCAAGCAGACCAGCGCCGGAAAATGAATATCGTCATCGGCCAATAACGGCGCAATTTCTTCCGCCATGGAAGGGGATAACAGCCAGTGCGTCACCGCGTGCGACCGCACCATATAGGCCTGATTTGCGGGGGTATTGTCGGGTGGCAAGACCACCGCGCCTCCGGCCACCAGCATCCGCATGGATTGGCCAAAACCGGTGCCGAAGTTGAGGTCCATCGGCATGATGCGCGATTGCGGGGTGCGTTTGTACACCGACTTGCCGACGCGGTCGAGCAGATAACCGTGGCTGCAGAGCACACCTTTCGGGTCGCCCGAGGTGCCTGACGAAAGTGCAATCCAGCACGGGTCGCCGGGCAGAGTGTGGCTAGGCGGTAGAGGGGGGTGGGGTGCGGCCAGATCGACACCATTCAGCGAGAGAAAGGGAAAACCTTCCAACTGAAACTCGGGGCGTGCGGAAACCAGCAGGGATACGCCAAAACGCTGTGCCGCCAAGTGGCGCCGCTCCTTTGGCAGTAACGGATGCACCGGCACCGAGATGGCCCCGATGCGGGCGATGGCCAGCAGGGTCATCAAATGGATGGGGGTTTGTTGCATCGAAACCCCCAGCGTTTGTCCAGCGCGGACCCCACTGCTTAGCAGTATGTGGGCAAGCGAATGCACCGAGGTCATCAGCTCGCGGTAACTGATGACCCGATCCGCCAGAATCAGCGCCAGTCCCGCGGGGTGATGCCGGGCATGCTGTTCGATAACTTCGGTGATATTCCACAGCGTATGCGCTGTCGGGTCAGTTACTGCTGTCGAGTCTAGTGCCATACTTTTTCCGGTCGTGCAGCTTGCGTGAAGCCTAAGCGTATCACTTGACCCTGTGTGTGCCAATCGCTGATGTCAACCGGTCGCCGCATCAATAATTCGCTATGATGCGGCGCCCGGCAGCTCAGGGCCTTAGAACAACTGCCGCAAGCGCAAGCTACCGGTCTGCGATACAAAGCCGCCACCGGCCTGCAACTCATAACGCACCGTCAAGGTCATGTTATTGGCCCGCAACAAGGTCACACCCACTGAGACATCGGCCATATCCGCCACCGGTGAAGGGCCGACCGTAGTGAAGCCGGTTTCACCGGTCGGGTCGGCGGCAAAGCTGGCGCCCGTCACCTGTTGCGTATGGTCGTATTCATGCAGCCATTGCAGCCGCAGCTCAGGTACGACGCTGCCGTAGGCAGTGGGGAACGCTTGCTCCAATTTGGCGCCCAAGGTGCTTTTGACCGAGGCGGTGTGGGTTGAATTGATCGTCAGCGCGGCGCCGTTGCCGCCGCCTTCGGTATAGCCGTTCTGATGCAGGTTGCTGTAGGTCAGGCTGGCCAACGGGGTCAGGGTGGCGCCCCCGACGGTCAAGGGATAACCGACTTCGGCCCGGGTCACATATTGCTGGCCGCTGAAATGGCCGTTGGCATTGCCCGAGAAACCGGTGAAATCGACTTGGCGGTTGGTGCTGTAGACCTGCTGCACCACCCCAGCCGATAAATTCGTGTACCAATGCTGATTGGTATAGCTGGCATAACCGATCAGGCCATACGAATTGACCGTGGTGTTGTCGCCTGCGGCATCGCCTTCGTCGTTGATGGCGGTGTTGCTGTAGCTGAATACGCCACCGGCACGCCAGTTGTCGCTGATCGATTTGTCGACCCCCAACAGCAAGCCGCCGTAATTGGCGCTATAGCCGGGCACATCATCACGCTCGTTCTGGCTCGCGTGACCGCCGAAGGCTTGGCCCCACACGCCCCAGGCAGGCTGGGCATCACCGGTCGAAATCCCGCTCTGGCGGTCTTCCATCTGCGCCAAGCGCAGACTATCTGCATGGGCTGCTACGACATTCAGTACATCGAGCGTCGGTGCGGCGGCCGCTCCGGTGGATGCAGCTTGCTGGACGGGGGCCAACTGCACGCCAGCACGATTGACCGCAGCGGTGCCGCCAGTCGCGGCCAGAGCGTCGGCGGCATCGAACAGATTCAACAAGCCCGGGCTGACGCCGGTGTAATTCAGCAAGCCGCCGAGTGCCGAGATGGCGTTCGGGATGGTGGCTGGACTGGGTGTGGGAGTAGGTGTTGGGCTCGGGCTAGGGCTCGGGCTAGGCGTGGGTGTCGGGCTAGGGGTGGCGGTAAGCGTCACCACCAAATCACTACGCCCAGCGGTGGTGACGTCGGTGCCGCTCGCCGAGCCGGCATAACTCGTCACCGAGTAATTCAGGCTGCCTTCGTTGTAGTTGGTGCCGGCAGTCGATGCGTCGACCACCACGAAGCGTTGTCCTGCGGCGAAGCCGTAGGTGGTCAGGGGCTTTAGATTGACCGACGAACCCGAGGCGATGGTGGCACTGCCCGAGACCACCAGCCGGCCGTAACCGCTGTCGTTCGCCAGCGAACCGTTAGCCGACACGCCGCTGCCGGCAACGCCGATCTGCAGGGTGGCGGCCTCGCCCTGATTGTAGTTGCCGGTGATGGCGATCGGGTTGTTGACTTGTAACGTCGCCGCGTTGTTGTTAAAGGTATTGTTGCCGACGTTGACCGTATCGTTCAGCAGCAGGTTGCCGCTACCGAAGGTGAGGTTGGTATTGGTATTGGTGATAGTGCCGATGCTGCCGCTGAGAAAGCCGGTCAAGGTGCCGAACGTAGCGCCCGTTCCGCCGCTGATGGTCAGGTTGTTGCCTGAGCCGTTCGTGATGTTACCTGCGATTACGCCCGAATTGGTGAGGGTGCCGATGCGGCCGCCCGCGCCATTGTTGATCGCGTCCGGGGCGCTAATCGTGCCACTATTGCTGAGCGTGCCAATACTACCGTTGTTAAAAATGCCGGTATTGGCGCCGCTGATGGTGCCACCGATGGTGTTGTTCAAGAACCCGATCGAGCCGGAATTGTCGAGGCCGAAATTGGTGCCGCTAATGGTGCCGCTGTTGCTGAGCGTGCCGATACTGCCAGCGATCGTGTTGAAAATGCCAGCACTGGTGCCGCTGATGGTGCCGCTATTGGTCAGCGTGCCGATGGTGCCGCTATTGAGAATCGCCGTCGCCCCTTGGTTGACGGCGGTCGCGGTGATGGTGCCGAGATTGTTCAAGGTGCCGATGGTGCCGGCATTGTTGATGCCGATGTCGCCACCGCTGGTGTTGGTGTTCCAAAACGGGTTGTTGCTGATGAGCCCGCTGTTGTTGAGCGTGCCGATGGTGCCGCCAGCGGAGTTGATGATGCCGGTATTGCTGAGATTGTTGGTATTGGTATTAGGGTCGAGAAGATTGGGATTGATGCCGTCGATGGTGCCGCCGATGGTGTTGTTCAAGATCCCGATCGTGCCGCTATTAAAAATAGCCGCGAAGAAATTCTGATAGCCGAAACCGCCGCCGCCGGCAATATTGCCGTTGTTGGTCAAGGTGCCAATGGTACCCGCATTGAAAATGCCGGTATCGCCGCCGGTGATCACCCCGTGGTTGGTCAAGGTGCCGATATTGCTGGCGCTACTGTTATTGACTATCCCGGCGCCGGCTGAAGCGCCGCTGATGGTGCCGCTGTTGGTCAACGCGCCGATAGTGCTGGAATTGATGTTGAGGATGCCGGTGGCGAAAGCACCCATGATGGTGGCGTTGCTTTGATTATTGATGCTGACGATGGTGCTTGAGTTGGTGAGGCCGTCGTCGCCGCCTTGGATGGTGCCGCTGTTGGTCAGGGTGCCGACCGAAGAATTGACTCGAAGGGCCGTGTTGGTCCCCAGGGCCGAAATGCTTCCCGCACTGGTAATCGAGCAGTTGTTGGGGAGGCTGCCGGACGACCAGGTGATGGCGCTGGTATTGCTGGAGATGGTGCCGCCGGGTACGCAATCCGCTTTGGCCACCAGCGGCGTCATGCTGGCCAGGGCGGCCGTCAAGGCCAGGGTAAGGGTGGTTTGTTTGGGACGCTGATTCTTATGTAACATGGCTTTTCCCAATTAAATTGGCTAGATAAAACTTGTGTCGATGTGATGCGAGCGGATCACATCCCACCTGTAAATTGTTAAGCGTCCCCGATCACGGCGTGGCTTGATTTACCGAGTGCCGCAGGCGCTTTACTTCAAATATCCGGCACCTGCGGCAGCTCTGGGCCTTAGAACAACTGCCGCAAGCGCAAGCTGCCCGTCTGCGAGACAAAGCCGCCACCGGCCTGCAATTCGTAACGCACCGTCAGCGTCATATTATTGGCCCGCAACAAAGTCACCCCCACCGAGACATCGGC
>Ga0302229_10003112_pt1 | contig 11644 bp, 13 predicted proteins | sample II_Palsa_N1_3_FD_193518 | JGI IMG/M metagenome (GOLD analysis project Ga0302229, IMG submission 193518) | Peat permafrost microbial communities from Stordalen Mire near Abisko, Sweden - II_Palsa_N1_3 | ecosystem: Environmental > Terrestrial > Soil > Palsa > Peat permafrost | place: Sweden...
CGAGCGGCCGGCGGGCGCGATGGCGTCCGGCCGGCCGCTTACCATGTGGGGAGGGAACGCGATGGCACCATCACCGCTTGACGACGAGCACGCGCCGCTCTACACGGTCGGGCAGGTCGCGGATCTGCTCGCGGTCAAGCAAGCCTTTCTGCGGCGCGTCGACGAGCTGCGGGTCGTCTCGCCGCAACGGACGCCCGGCGGCCAGCGCCGTTACACACGGTACGAGATCCGCGTCATCCAGCAGGTGGTCTCGATGGCCGAGGACGGCATCACCCTGCAGGCGATCCGCCGCATCATCGAACTTGAACGGCAGCTCGCCGAGGTCACCCGGCAGCGCGACGAGCTAGCCCGCCGCCTGTCCGGACTCCTTTAAGGTCAAATCTACGGAACGGGCGCTGCTATCACCCCGACCTCAGCGCCCTTTCGTCCCGGCGTGCCTGCCCCCCCGAAACCCCCGCGTGTCCGGACCCTGAAGCCCCCGCGTGTCCGGACCCCGCAGTCCCCGGAGCCCCCAAAACCTCCGCGAGCTGCTCGAGCACCGGCAGCGCGTCGGCGAGCGCGGCGCGCTGGGCGGGCGCCAGCAGCTGCATGCTCGCGGCCAGCGCCAGGGTGCTCTCCGCGCGGATCCGTTCCAGCGCGTCCTGGCCGTGCGCCGTGATGGCCAGGGTGCTCGCGCGGGCGTCGCTCGGGTCGGCGCACCGGCGCACATAGCCGCTGTCCTCCAGCGCCGTCACCAGCCGGGTCAGCGTCGACGGCGCGATTCCCTCGGCGGCGGCCAGATCTCCCAGCCGCATCGGCCCGGAGTGGCCGACGGTGGCCAGCGCGGCCAGCTGCGTGGGCGTCAAGCCGGCCAGCTCGTGACGGCGCAGCCGGCGGGACAGCCGGGCCAGCGCGACCCGCAGCCTGGTCACGTCGATGACGGGACCGTCGGCCTCCGCCGCGTCGACGGCGAGGGCCAGTTTCGGGCCGGTCCCGCCATCAGGGCCCGCGCCGGTTCCGGGCCCCGCGCGGGCCGCCAGCACACCAGATGGCGATTCCGTGCTCACCTTCTCAGCCTACGCCGTACTCGCCGTACGCTTGGAGTCCAGCGGAAAGGCGGGAACGACGTGGCAATGGCGCCTAGTGTCTCCTATTCGATCACCGTGCGCCTCGAGGTGGCCTCGCGCGGGCGCGCGGTGAGCGAGATCACCCGGGCCGTGGAGCAGGCCGGCGGCGTGGTGACGGCGCTCGACGTGACGGCGGGCGGGAACGAACGGCTGCGGGTCGACGTCACCTGCGCCGCCCGGGACACCGCGCACTCGGAAGCGATCGTGGCCGCGCTGGCCGGCATCCAGGATGTGACCGTCCACAAGGTCAGCGACCGCACGTTCCTACTGCACCTCGGCGGGAAGATCGAGATGCGCTCGAAGGTGCCGCTGCGTAACCGGGACGACCTGTCCATGGCGTACACCCCCGGGGTGGGACGCGTGGCGCTGGCCATCGCGGCGAACCCGGAGGACGCGCGGCGGCTCACGATCAAGCGGAACTCCGTCGCCGTGGTGACCGACGGCTCGGCCGTGCTCGGCCTGGGCAACATCGGGCCGTATGCCGCCCTGCCCGTCATGGAAGGCAAGGCTGCCCTGTTCAAGCGGTTCGCCGACATCGACGCCTGGCCGATCTGCCTGGACAGCCAGGACACCGATGAGATCGTGCGGACCGTGCAGCTCATCGCGCCTGGGTTCGGCGGTATCAACCTGGAGGACATTAGCGCGCCGCGGTGTTTCGAGGTGGAGCACAGGCTCCGCGGGCTGCTCGACATCCCGGTGTTCCACGACGACCAGCACGGCACGGCGATCGTGGTGACGGCCGCGCTGACGAACGCGCTGCGGGTGGTGGGCAAGAAGCTCAGCGAGGTGCGCATCGCCATGGCGGGCGCCGGCGCCGCCGGGACCGCCGTGCTCAAACTGCTGCTCCTCGGCGGGGCCGCCAACGTCGTCGTCTGCGACGAGGCTGGCGCGGTGTACGCGGGCCGGCCGGACCTGGACGAACCCCTGCGCTGGATCGCGGAAAACACCAACCATGACGGTTACGCGGGCGACCTGGGCGGGGCCCTCCGGGGCGCCGACGTGTTCATCGGGCTGTCGGCGCCGGGGATCCTGTCCGGCGCCGACATCGCGGCGATGGAGCGCAGCGCCATCGTCTTCGCCCTCGCCAATCCGGATCCCGAGGTGGACCCGGACGTGGCCATGGAGTATGCCGCCGTAGTGGCCACCGGACGCAGCGACTACCCGAACCAGATCAACAACGTGCTGGCCTTCCCCGGCGTGTTCCGCGGGCTGCTGGACGCGCAGAGCCGCTTCATCACCGATGACATGCTGATCGCCGCCGCGCAGGCGCTCGCGGACGTGGTGTCACCGGACGAGATCGGCCCGCATTACATCATCCCCTCGGTCTTCCATCCCGACGTAACGTCATCTGTCGCCGTCGCGGTCGCGGACGTGGCGACCCAGAATCCCGACTGATGATAGGACGTGGACGAGGCGAATCCTGACCGATGATAGGGACATGGACGAAATGCCATCGGAAGCCCGGGCGGGCCGCCTGCTCGTCGCTACTCCGGTGCTCGGGGATCCCAACTTCCGCCGGACCGTCGTCCTGATCGTGGAACACGAGTCTGACCAGGGCACTCTCGGCGTGGTGCTGAACCGGCCGACGAAGGTCCCGGTCGGGCAGGTGCTCGAGCCGTGGACGGAGCTGGCCACCGATCCGTCGGTTGTGTTCAACGGCGGCCCGGTCGCGCCGACCAGCGCGCTCGCGCTCGCGCTCGTGCCGGGGACCGACGAGCCCGTCGGCTGGCACCCGCTGGACGCCGCGCCCGCCATGGCCCGGCTCGGCCTGGTCGATCTCGACGCCCCGCCGGGGCTGCTCGCCGCCGCCATCGCCTCGCTGCGGGTATACGCGGGCTACGCCGGCTGGGGCGTCGGCCAGCTCCAGGCGGAGATCGACGAGGGTGCGTGGTACGTGGTTTCCGCTGAGCTGTCCGACGCGTTCTGCGCCGAGCCGGAGCGGCTGTGGCCCGCGGTGCTGCGTCGCCAGGGCGGCGAGCTCGCCTATATGGCCACGTATCCCGATGATCCGGGCCTGAATTAGTTACCGCGCGGTGATCGCGGACACATGGCGCCCGGACCACGTAGACTCACCCTTCGTGAGTGGTACCGAGGTTCTCCCCGAGCAGGAAACGCGCATCCATGAGGACGTGCGGCCCGACACGTCGCATGGCGACCACGAGCGCTTCGCGCACTATGTCGACAAGAGCAAGATCGTCGACAGCATGGTAACCGGAACCCCGGTGACCGCACTCTGCGGCAAGGTCTGGGTGCCCAGCCGCGACCCCAAGCGTTATCCGGTCTGTCCCACCTGCAAGGAGATCTACGAGCGCCTCCCCTCCGGCGAAGGCGACGACTGACTCGCGCGTTTGAGACAGATCACACGCGGCGTGTTGGCCAGGCCGCAGTCGGGCCGCCCCGGTAACATTTCGGCCTCGTGAGCACCCCCCTGCCGACCACCCCGAGCTCTGGCGCAGGTGCCGACGAGCATCAGCATGTGCCCGTTCGGGATGATCTTCTTCTGGGTCTTCGTGGCTGGCAGAAAGACGCCTATCACGAGTATTTCAAGCGACCGCGGCGCGACTTTCTCCTGGTCGCCACGCCGGGAGCGGGCAAGACCGTCTACGCGCTCACGATCGCGGCCGAACTGCTCGCGCGGCGCGAGGTGGCCGCGCTCACGATTGTCACCCCGACCGAGCACCTCAAGCATCAGTGGGCGGAGGCGGCCGCCCGGTTCGGCCTCGCGATCGACTCCGCATTCAAGAACGCCCAGGGCCGGACCGGAGCCGACTTCGGCGGCGTCGCGGTCACCTACGCGCAGGTCGCCGCGCACCCCGCGCTGCACAGGCAGCGCACGCAGAACCGGCGCATGCTGGTCATCTTCGATGAGATCCACCACGCGGGCGACGCGTTGTCCTGGGGCGACGCGGTCAAGGACGCGTTCGATCCGGCCCGGCGCAGGCTGGGGCTGACCGGCACGCCGTTCCGCAGCGACGCCAACCCGATCCCGTTCGTGACCTACGTTGACGAGCCGGGTGGCGGCAAGCGCAGTTCCTCGGACTACGTCTACGGCTACGGGCCCGGGCTGGAAGACAGCGTGGTCCGGCCGGTGATCTTCCTGGCCTATTCGGGCGAGATGCGCTGGCGCACCCGCGCCGGGGACGAGATCACCGCCACCCTGGGCACCCCGATGACCAAGGATCAGATCGCGCAGGCCTGGCGGACGGCGCTCGATCCTGCGGGGGAGTGGGTCAGCCGGGTGCTCGAGGCGGCCGACAAGCGGCTGACCGAGGTGCGCCGGGGCATGCCGGACGCGGCCGGCCTGGTCATCGCGGGCGACCACGAGGACGCGCGGGCCTACGCCGCGCTGCTGCGCGGCAAGACCGGCAAGCGTCCCGTCGTGGTGCTGTCCGACGACCCGGCCGCGAGCAAGAAAATATCCGCCTTCGCCAGCTCCGACGACCGCTGGATGGTCGCCGTCCGGATGGTGTCCGAGGGCGTCGACATCCCCCGCCTGGCCGTCGGGGTCTACGCGACCAGCGTGTCCACGGCCCTGTTCTTCGCCCAGGCCGTCGGCCGGTTCGTCCGGGTCAGGCGCAGGGGGGAGACGGCGTCGGTGTTCCTGCCGTCGGTTCCCGTGCTCCTGTCCTACGCCGCCGAACTCGAGGCCGAACGAGACCACATCCTGCGCTACCGCATCGGCGACGCGCCCGAGGAAGAAGAACTCGAGCAGGCCCAGCGCCAGCGCGATACCCCCGACACGTTCGATGAGCCCGCCTTCCAGCCGCTCAACGCGTCCGCGCATTTCGACCGCGTCCTGTACGACGGCGGGGAGTTCGGCACCGCGACCGCGGCAGGCTCACCGGAAGAAGAGGACTTCCTCGGCCTGCCCGGCCTGCTCGACCCCGACCAGGTCCGGACCCTGCTCCGCCAGCGCCAGAACGCCCAGCTCACCACCCGCTCCCGCACCGCAAGCCCCGCCACCGTCCATGCCGAGTCCGCCGTTAGCCCCATCACCCCAGCAACCTCATCCACCCCAGCCACCCCAGCCACCCCAGCCACCTCATCAACCTCAGCCACCTCAGCCGCGCGTGGCGCGGCCGCGCCCCCGGTGAGCCGTCAGGCCCTTGCCGCGCTGCGCAAGGAACTCAACGGCCTAGTCGGCGCGTGGAGCCACCGCACCAGCCAGCCCCACGGCGTCATTCACGCCGAACTGCGCCGCACCTGCGGCGGCCCCCAGCTACCCCAGGCCACCGCCGACCAGATCCAGGCCCGCATCGACATGATCCGCCGCTGGGCCGTCTCCGGCCGCCCCTGATCTCGACATCGTGGATCGTCACCATCTTCACAAGACGGTAACGATCCACGATCACGGCCGTTGTGATTGCAGTGGCGAGTGGTACGGGTGACCAAGCCCGGCTGCCGTTCGGCAGGCCAGGCGTCAGGCGGCCAGCCCGGCGTAGGGCGGGCTCAGCCGCGGCTGGCCTCCCGAGCGGCGCTTTCGACCTGGGCCCGGTAGCTCGCCCACCAGGCCTGGTCGCCCTCCGGCAGGTTGTCGTTGCCGCCCTGCAGTCCGGCTGACCCGTCGATGAGCTCCCGGATGATGTCCGCCTGACCGGCATGCCGGTGGGTCTCGGCGGTCACGCGGATCACGATGTGGTGCAGCGTCACCTCATTCCGCTCGGCCGGCCACCACGGCACGCGCCCGATCGTGTCCAGGGGCAGCGCGGCGATCGTGGCATCCGAATGCGCCCACGCCCGGTGGTACAGCCCGACGATCTGTTCACGCGTCTCATCGGCTTTGGCCCACATGTCCGCGTTGGGCTCGTCGGGGTCGAACTCCGCCAGCGGCTCGCCGTGCGGCCGGCCGAACGTGTCGCCGAAGTACCCAAGCTCGACGCTCGCCAGGTGCTTGACCAGGCCCAGCAGATTGGTGCCGGTTGGCACCAACGGCCGCCGGACGTCGTACTCGCCGAGCCCGTCCAGCTTCCACAGCAGCGCTTCCCTGGCTTCGGCCAGGTAAAGGTGAAAGTCCGCCTTCGGATCGTGTGCAGTCATGTCGGCCAGTCTGGCAGCTGGGTGGCCCGCGCGAGAGAACCCTGACACCGCGCCTCGTGGCTCGACGATGCCGGCGAACGCCGTCCCTAGCCGCCGTGGACGGTGCCGGTGAGTGCCACGTTGGCGGCGCGCAGGTCCTCGATGGCCTTGGCGGTGGAATCCGGGGCGACACCCGCGGTGAGGCTGAGCAGGACCCGGGTGGCGAAGCCGGCCCGGGCCGCGTCCGCGGCGGTCGCGTGCACACAGTAGTCGGTGGCGATGCCGACCACATCGACCTCGTCCACGTCGCGCACGCGCAGCCAGTCGGCCAGCGGCGTCCCGGCCTCGTCGGCGCCCTCGAACCCGCTGTAGGCGGCGGCTTGCGCGCCCTTCAGGAACACCGCTTCCACCGCGCCGGTGTCCAGGTCCGGGTGGAAGTCCGCCCCTGGCGTCCCCGCCACGCAGTGCGGCGGCCACGAGGCCGCATAGTCCGGATGGTCGGAAAAGTGGCTGCCCGGGTCCACGTGGAAGTCCTTGGTCGCCACGACGTGCCCGTAATCACCGCTATCGGCGACGTGCTCGCTGATGGCGCGGGCCACCCCGGCACCGCCGGTCACCGCGAGCGAGCCGCCCTCGCAGAAGTCATTTTGCACATCAACGATGATCAGTGCGCGCATGGGGCCAACGGTATCCTGAGGTCCCGCTAGTCGCCGACCTCGGCAGGCGTCCCGTCCGTGATCCGCACCAGCTCGGCGAACGATGTCGGGAACACGGTGTGCGGGTGCCCGGCGGCCGCCCAGATCACGTCGTACTTCTCCAGCCAGGTGTCCACCACGGTGCGGATCGGGGCAGGGTGCCCGACCGGGCCGACGCCGCCGATGGCCTGACCGGTCCAGGCCCGGACTGAGGTCGGGTCCGCCCGCCGCACGGCGGAAGCGCCGATGAGCCGGGCGACCCGGTCGGTATTCACGCGGTGGGCGCCGCTGGTCATGACGAGCAGCGGCGCCCCGTCCGCGCTGAACACCAGGCTGTTCGCGATCGCGCCCACCTCGCAGCCGAGCTGGGCGGCCGCGGCGGCGGCCGTCGGCGCGCTCTCCGGCAGCTCTCCTACCTCGCCCGGCACGCCCAGGTCACGGAGTACGGCCGCGAACTTGGTGAAGTCAACTGCCATCCGGAAAGGCTAGCGAGGCCGATGGTTATCCGCTCACGCTGCTGTTGAATTGACTGGTGATGTAACCCGAGATATTGACCTTGTTAGGAATCAGCCCGGCCGCGAAGAACTGGTTGACCAGGTTAAAGTTCCTCGTCCTGCGGCTCGAACACGGTGGGGATGGCGGGGTAGCCGCGGGAAAGCTGCAGCGCGTACGGCGGTAGTTCGGCCAGCGCCTGGCGGTGCCGTACCCGGGCCGCCGACGCTTCCTCGCGCCCCACGACCTGGCCGGCCACCACGAGCGGCACGAGGAGCTCCCGGTCCAGCGGACCGGGCTCCGGCGGGATGAGACTGACCCGTTCGCTCAGCGCGGTACCGCGCTCGTCACGGTGCCGCACCGCCCACTTGCGCCCGCCCCGGCCCGGCTTGCCCACCGAGCGCTTGGCCACCGGCCGCAGCTCGCCATCCCCGGCGTCCGACCCGTCCGACCCGTCCGACCCGTCCGACGACCTGGCCACCAGCTTGTACACCAGGGCCGCCGTCGGCGCACCCGACCCGGTCACCAGCGAGGTGCCGACTCCGTACCCGTCCACCGGAACCGCCCCAAGCGCCGCGATCGAATACTCGTCCAGGTCGCCGGTCAGCACGATCCGGGTATTGACCGCGCCGAGCTCGTCAAGCAGCGCCCGCACCTGCCGGGCCAGCACCGGCAGGTCGCCGCTGTCGATCCGCACCGCACCCAGGTCCGGGCCGGCCAGCTCGACGGCGGTCCGGACCGCCCGGGGTACGTCGTAGGTGTCCACCAGCAGCGTGGTGCTGGTGCCGAGCGCCTCGAGCTGGGCGGCGAAGGCATCCCGCTCGCTGTCGTGCACCAGCGTGAACGCATGCGCGCTGGTGCCGGCGCTCGGCACGCCGTATTCGCAGGCGGCTCTCAGGTTCGACGTAGAGGCGAAGCCGGCGATGTAGGCGGCCCGCGCGCTGGCCACCGCGGCGCGCTCGTGGGTCCGCCGCGAGCCCATCTCGATCAGCGGCCGGTCGCCGGCCGCCGTCACCATCCGGGACGCGGCGGACGCGATCGCGCAGTCGTGGTTCAAGATGGACAGGGCGACGGTTTCCAGCAGCACCGCCTCGGCGAAGGTGCCTTCGACGACGAGGATCGGTGAGCCGGGAAAGTAACAATCACCCTCGGGGTAGCCCCAGATGTTGCCGCCGAAACGGTACGATTCGAGAAAAGCCAGCGTCGGGGAGTCCACGATGCCCGCGCCGCCCAGGAACTCCAGGTCGGCCGGGCCGAAGCGGAACCGCTCGACAGCGTCGAGCAGCCGCCCGGTGCCTGCCACGACGCCGTACCTGCGGCCATGCGGCAGGTGCCTGGCGAATACCTCGAAGACGGCCCGGCGGCTGGCCGCGCCGCTGCGCAGGGCGGCCTGCAGCATGGTCAGCTCGTAGTGGTCGGTCAGGAGCGCGGTCCCGGACGGGACGATCCCGGACGGGGTAAGGGCGGTCCCGGGCGAGTCACTGGGCGGAGGCTGGTGGTTCACGGGTTTGGTCACAGGTGGAAGACTACGGAGTGGGAGGTGGGTAGGAGTGAGCACGGCGCCCGCTGAGGTGGATCTTCCACGATCCGCCGACAAACCGGTATCGGACAGGCCCTGGGTCACGATTGTGTGGAATGATCCTGTGAACCTGATGTCCTACGTGACGTACGTCTTCCAGCATGTCTTCGGTTACCCGAAGAAAAAGGCGACCAAGCTGATGCTCGACGTGCACCACAAGGGCAAGGCCGTCGTCGCTGCCGGAGCCAGGGAAGCGATGGAGCACAACGTCGAGGTCCTGCACGGCTACGGCCTGTGGGCCACCGTCCGTCAGGACACCTAACCAGCAGCGATCCCCTTAAGGCTCACTTTCGTCAATGGAACCCTTCCGGTCCGTACGCGGTGGCGGCGCGCGCGCCTGGCTGGCCGCGGCCGAGGCATCGCTGCTGCGCAACCTGGTCGGCCAGATCATGACCCTGGTCGAACCCGGCGCCAGCGACCCCCAAGACGGCAACTCCCCGAGCGGCAACCCCCGGAGCGGCAACCCCCGGAGCGGCAAGTCTCAAAGCGGCAACCCGCCGCAAGATGACGACCTGGCCGCGCTCGAGGCGATGCTGTACCCACCGGGCGCCGCGCAGACCCCGGAGGATCCGGTGCTGGCCCGGCTCCTGCCCGACGCGTACTCCGACGACCCGGAGGCGGCGGGGGAGTTCCGCAAGTACACCGAGCCGGCCCTGCGCAGCGCCAAATATGAGGTGGCCAAGCAGCTCCTTGACACGCTGCCCGAGGCGGGCGGCCGCATCCAGCTCAGCCACGACGAGGCGCTCGCGTGGCTGAAGGCGCTGAACGACGTCCGGCTCGCCCTCGGGGTCCGGCTGGGCGTCACAGAAGACTTCGAGCAGGAGTGGGCCAAGCTGAAGCCGGATGACCCGCAGTGGACCGCGTACGAGGTGTACGCCTGGCTCGGCGCGGTCCAGGAGTCGCTGGTCCAGGCTCTGTAGGTAGTCTCAGTCATCATGCTGACGATCCCGCGCGAGCTTTACGACAAGGTCGTGGCCCACGCCCGCCAGGACCACCCGGACGAGGCCTGCGGCGTGCTGGCCGGCCCGGCCGGTACCGACCGGCCGGACCGGTTCATCGCGATGACCAACGCCGAACGGTCGCCGACCTTTTACCGCTTCGACTCCGCCGAGCAGTTCCGGGTGTGGCAGGACATGGACGACAAAGGCGAGGAGCCCGTCGTCATCTACCACTCGCACACCGCCACTCAGGCGTACCCGTCCCGGACCGACATCTCCTACGCCAGCGAGCCGCAAGCTCACTACGTACTGGTGTCGACCAGGGACGAAGACCAGACCGAGTTCCGCTCGTACCGGATCATCGACGGCGTGGTCACCGAGGAGCCGGTCACCGTGGCGGAATGATTCGGCCCGCAGGCAGGTTGGACGCCAAGGACTGCCAGGAAAATCTGCAGAGCTAGACCAGTGGAGCGTTGTTCATGGCCATCGAGGTTCGCATCCCGACGATCCTGCGTACGTACACCGACGGTGCCAAGCAAGTCGAGGGGACCGGGTCCACGCTCGGTGAGCTGTTCACCGACCTGGAGCAAAGGCACGGCGGCCTGCAAGCCCGGCTGATCGACCAGGGCGGCCTGCGGCGTTTCGTCAACGTGTACCTGAACGATGAGGACGTCCGTTTCCTGGCTGGGCTGCAGACCCCGGTCAAGGACGGCGACACCGTCACGGTCCTGCCCGCGGTGGCCGGCGGCGCCCGCTAGGGCAGGACCTTTTATTTACCGAACGGACCGGGCTTATGCGCTACGAGAACCTGCTCGACTCCCTTGGCCATACCCCGTTGGTCGGATTGCCCCGGCTGTCCCCGTCTCCGGAGGTCCGGCTGTGGGCCAAGCTGGAAGACAGGAACCCGACCGGTTCGGTCAAGGACCGCGCGGCGTTCTTCATGATCGCCCAGGCGGAAAAGGACGGCCTGCTCTCGCCGGGCTCGACGATCCTGGAGCCCACCTCGGGGAACACCGGGATATCCCTGGCCATGGTGGCCAAGCTGCGCGGCTACCGGCTGATCGTGGTCATGCCCGAGAACACCAGCGAGGAGCGCCGCCTGCTGCTGCGGATGTACGGCGCGGAGATCATCGGCTCGCCGGCCGCGGGCGGATCGAACGAGGCGGTCCGGGTCGCCAAGCAAATCGCCGCCGAGCACCCCGACTGGGTGATGCTCTACCAGTACGGCAACGAGGCCAACGCCCGCGCCCACTACGAGGGGACCGGCCCGGAGATACTCGCGGACCTGCCCGAGATCACGCACTTCGTGGCGGGCCTGGGCACGACCGGCACGCTGATGGGTGTGGGCCGCTACCTGCGCGAGCACAAGCCGGACGTCAAGATCGTCGCCGCCGAGCCTCGGTACGGCGAGCTAGTGTACGGCCTGCGCAACGTGGATGAGGGTTTCGTCCCCGAACTGTACGACGAGTCCGTCCTGACCACCAGGTTCTCGGTCTCCTCGGTGGACGCCCTGCGCCGGACCAGGGAACTGATCGACTTCGAGGGCATCTTCGCCGGCATCTCCGCGGGTGCCGCCCTGCACGCCGCCCTGGGCATGGCGGCCAAGGCGGTCGTCGACGGCGAGCGCGCCGACATCGTGGTCCTGGTCGCCGACGGCGGCTGGAAGTACCTGTCCACCGGCGCCTACTCCGGCACCCTGGAAGAAGCCGTAGCCCGCCTGGAGGGCCAGCTCTGGGCATGATTTCCCGCCATAATGACTAACATGCGCGTGACGGTGATCGGATGTGCGGGGAGCTTCCCCGGGCCGGACAGCCCGGC
>Ga0302229_10003117_pt1 | contig 11636 bp, 9 predicted proteins | sample II_Palsa_N1_3_FD_193518 | JGI IMG/M metagenome (GOLD analysis project Ga0302229, IMG submission 193518) | Peat permafrost microbial communities from Stordalen Mire near Abisko, Sweden - II_Palsa_N1_3 | ecosystem: Environmental > Terrestrial > Soil > Palsa > Peat permafrost | place: Sweden...
CCGAGCAGGCCCGGCCGTGACCGCTAGCAGCTCCTGAACGGCCAGACGCCCGAGGTGGCCTGAGGCCCCGGTGACGGCGCAGGCAGGCATGGCATCCCTTCCCGGTTAGATTGGGTGAACTAAAATCTTAGTGCTGACTCCAATCAGAGTATGTCATGCCTGGTTACGATGCAAGGAGTGAAGTTGTCAAACGGGCGAGCCGGGAGAAAACGTTGGCAGAGCACGATGTGAAGGTCCGACTCGAGGATCGCTACACCGCGGAGTCCGGCCCGGTGCAGATGACCGGGGTGCAGGCCCTGGCGCGGCTGCCCCTGAACATCCTGCGGTCGGACCGCACCCGAGGCCGGCAGACCGCGGTCTTCATCTCTGGCTACGAAGGATCACCCCTCGGCGGCTATGACCTGGAGCTCCAGCGCCACGCCAAGCTGCTCGCCTCCTACGACCTCGTCTTCCAGCCGGGGGTCAACGAAGAACTTGCCGCGACCGCCGTCCAGGGCACCCAGCTCGCGGCCGGATTGGCGGATGCCCGGGTGGAGGGGGTCACCGGGTTCTGGTACGGAAAGTCACCTGGCCTGGATCGCGCGTCCGATGCGCTCAGGCACGCCAACCTCATGGGGACGCACCCCAAGGGTGGCGCGGTGGCGTTCGTCGGGGACGACCCGGCCGCGAAATCGTCCACGGTGCCCGGCGCGTCAGAGTTCCTGCTCGCCGACCTCGGGATGCCCGTGCTGTACCCGGCTGACCCCCAGGAGGTGCTCGACCTGGGGAGCCATGCCGTCGCGATGTCGCGCCTGTCCGGCCTGTGGGTCGCGCTCAAGATCGCTGCGAACGTGGCCGACAGCTCAGGGACCGTGGAGATCGACTCCGACGGTGTCGATCCGCAGCTGCCCCTGGTGATGTTCGAGGGCAAGAAGTGGGAGCATCGCCCGACCGCCCGGATGCTTCAGCCCGAGCTGTCGCAGATGGAGCGGACTCGTGAAGGTGTCCGGATGGACGCGGCCCGCGCCTACGCGCTGGCCAACCGGCTCAACCGCATCCAGACCTTCGGCACCAGAGCCAGTAGCAGCAGGGCCGGTAGCAGCAGGGCCGGTAGCAGCGCGGCCGGTAGCAGCGCGGCCGGTAGCAGCGCGGCCGGTAGCAGCGGCGGGGCCAGCATCGGCATCGTCGCGGCGGGGAAGACCTACCTCGACATGCGGCAGGCACTGCGCACTCTTGGCCTGGACGAGGCCGAACTGGCTGCCCGCGGGGTTCGGCTCCTGCGGCTCGCGATGATCCATCCGCTGATCGCCTCGGAAATCGAGGAGTTCGCGGACGGCTTGACCGAGATCATCGTCGTCGAGGAGAAGCGGCCCTTCATCGAGTCGGCCGTCAAAGAGATCCTTTACCGGGTGAAGAACGCCCCCGCCGTCACGGGTAAGACCGATCCGGCGGGTGCGACGCTGTTCGCGGCTTACGGTGAACTGGATGCCGACCTGATCGCGGCCGGACTGGCCGCCAGGCTGGGCACGCGGCCGGAGTTCACGACGGTCACGGCCTGGCAGGCCAGGCAGGCTCTGCGCCGGCCGGTCACGCAGCTGCCGCTGGTCGCTCGGACGCCGTACTTCTGTTCTGGGTGCCCGCACAACAGCTCGACAAAGGTTCCGGAGGGCTCGCTGGTGGGGGGCGGGATCGGCTGCCATGCCCTGGTCCTGATGATGGAGCCCGAGGCGGTCGGCGATGTCGTCGGGCTGACCCAGATGGGCGGCGAGGGAGCCCAGTGGATCGGCATGGCGCCGTTCATGCGCACCCGGCGGCACCTGCTGCAGAACATCGGCGATGGCACCTTCCATCATTCCGGCAGCCTCGCGGTACGGGCGGCTATCGCCAGTGGCGTGAACGTTACGTACAAGCTGCTGTACAACTCGGCGGTGGCCATGACCGGTGGTCAGCAGGCTGTTGGTGCGATGTCGATCCCCGCGCTGACCAAGATGCTGACCGCCGAAGGGGTGCGCCGTATCGTCATCACGACCGCCGAGCCCAGCGGTTACCGGCGAGCCGACCTCGCGCCGATCGCCGAGGTCTGGCATCGCGACCGGGTCGTCGAGGCCCAGGAAGTTCTCAGCCAGGTCGAGGGCGTCACCGTTCTCATTCACGACCAGGAGTGCGCGACCGAGCTCCGCCGCAAGCGCAAGCGCGGGCTCGCGGCCGATCCGGCCGAACGGATCATGATCAATCAGCGGGTCTGCGAAGGATGCGGCGACTGCGGCGAGAAGTCCAACTGCCTGTCGGTGCAGCCCGTCGACACCGACTTCGGCCGCAAGACGGCGATCGATCAGTCGTCCTGCAACAAGGACTATTCCTGCCTGAAGGGCGACTGCCCGTCGTTCCTGACCGTGGTTCCCGGGGTACCTGGGTCCAGCCCGCGCCCGCGCCGGGCGACGGCGCCCGCCCTGGCGCCAGACGCCATCGCGGACCCCCGGTTCAGGTTCGATGTCGCGAGAGCGCCGCACACCACCCGCATCACCGGCGTGGGCGGTACCGGAGTCGTGACCTTGTCGCAGGTCTTGAGCGCCGCGGGCCGGATCGCGGGTTGCCAGGTTCGTTCGCTCGATCAGACCGGACTCGCCCAGAAGGGCGGCGCGGTCATCTCCGATGTCAAAATCAGCGCCGGGGAGATCGAGCAGAGCAACAAGGCCGTGGCCGGCGAGTGCGACCTCTACCTCGGCTGTGACCTGCTGGTGGCCGCGGACGCCAAGAACCTGGCCGTGGCCGACTCCGCGACCACGATTGCCGTGGTGTCCACCACGAAGGTGCCGACCGGCCGGATGGTCGTGGACAAAACGGTGCCGTTTCCTGACATCGAGGTCACCGCGGACCGGATCCGGAGCGCCACCCGGGGCGCAGAGTCCGTCTTCGTCGATGCCCGGGGATTGTCGGTCACCCTGCTCGGCTCCGACCAGTTCGCGAACATGCTGCTGGCCGGGGTGGCGTTCCAGACCGGGGCCCTGCCGCTGCCGTCCCAGGCGATCGAGCAGGCCATCGAGTTGAACGGCGTTCAGGTGGAGCCGAACCTGCAGGCGTTCCGCCGCGGGCGGCAGCGCGTGGCCGACCCGGCCGCGTTCGCGGAAGCGGTCGCGGCCGCCAGGGCGCCGGCTCCGGTTCGGGTGCCGACCGAACCGGAGCAACGGCTGATCTCCTCCGTCGGCGCCGAGCCGGGCTCCCAGCTGCACCGGATCGTCGCGGTCCGGATACCTGACCTGGTCGAGTACCAGAACGTGGACTACGCCCGCCGGTACGCCGATCTAGTTGCCCGGGTGCGCGAAGCCGAGATCCGTTTCGTTCCTGAAAAGACCGAGCTGTCGGAGGCGGTCGCGGAGTTCGGTTACAAGCTGATGGCGTACAAGGACGAATACGAGGTCGCGCGGCTTCTGGTGGATCCGCAGGCGGAGGCGGCGGTGCGCGCCGAGTTCGGCGAGGGCGCCCGCGTTTCCTACCAGCTCCACCCGCCGGTACTGCGGGCCCTGGGGATGAAGCGGAAACTCAAGCTCGGGCCGTGGTCCCAGCCGGGCTTCCGGCTCTTGCGGGCGGGCAAGATCGTGCGCGGCACGAGGCTTGATCCGTTCGGCCATACCCAGGTGCGCCGGGTGGAGCGAGAGCTGATCAGCGAATACACCGCCACCATCGATGATCTCCTGCGTCGGCTGAGCGCCGAGACCTACCAGCGCGCCGTCGAGATCGCCCGGCTGCCCGACCTGGTTCGCGGCTACGAGAACATCAAGCTTGCCAATGTCGCGCTGTACCGGGCCCGGGTCAAGGAGCTGCAGAGCACATCGGAATCGCCTGCGCCGGCCGGCCGATAAGGAGTTACTAACCCAATTATTGCGGTTCCTATCGTTATGTATTAGTCGCGAGTCCAGCGAATCAGCGGCTCGTCGATCCGGAAAGCATTGCCGGTACGACAGCGATTCCGTTGGACGCTGCGGCCGGAGTAAGCTGATCATATTCGTTTAGTCGGTCATAGCATGACCCGCGCAGTTCACGGGTACTAAAGCGGGACATAGTGCCAGCGGTCATATGCTCACGGAGGTAAACAGGATGGGAGCCAGGAAAACCAGGTTTCCGCGCCGACGTTTTATTCTGGGCGGCGGCGTGGCCTTTGCGGCGGCCGGCCTGGACGGAATCGGCCAGTCGCGAGCGGAGGCGGCGGTAACAACGCCGGCCCAGCCGCAGGGCAGCGGGAACGGGGCGGCGACCTCTGACCAGACCCGGCCGCTGACCGGCCATTTTCAGGCGGATGGCGGCATCAACGACGCATATCTGGTCGATCAGCTAGCCGGCAATGGCCAGTCGATTGCTAACCTCGCCTTTATCACATCCATCGCAAGCGGGAACCTCGAACTGCTTGGCCAGGGGGGCGCCGGCACCTACGTGAAACTGAACTACCTCGATGGCAGCGGGACCGAGCGCACCGGCGTGGCCGTGGCGACCGGGACAGATAATCCCATTATCTCGATTGCGCCCGAGGCCAACGGCGGCGCCACGCTGGACTTGGAAAACAACGACCTGACCGGCGTCGAGACGGTCGTGCCATCGCCCGACAATCATGGCCAGCTGAACCTCGACGGTCTACTGGCCCTCACGCCTCAGGCTGAGCCGGCAGTACCCGCAACCGGTGGTGTCCTGTACGTGGACTCCGCCGACGGCGCCCTGAAATTCATCGGCAGCTCCGGCACGGTCACCACCGTTGCGCCCGCGTAGCCGGCCCATGCGCCTGCGCCACGGCCTTCGGCATCCGGGCCGGTAATCTGGGCAAAACCTACCCAGAACGGGGATGCCATGCTGCACGTGGATTCCGAAGTCGGCCGCCTGCGGCAGGTGATATTGCACCGGCCTGACCTGGAACTCAAGCGCCTGACCCCCGACAACGCCGCTGACCTGCTCTTCGACGACGTGCTCTGGGTGAGCCGGGCGCAGGCCGAGCACGACGCGTTCGCAGCTGTCCTGCGCTCGCGCGGTGTCGTAGTTCACTACTACAGCGATCTGCTGACCCGGACCCTGGAGGTCCCGCAGGCGCGTGACTACATCCTGGACGGGGTGTTTGACCCGCGCTGGCACGGGCCGCTCGCCGCCGCCACCCTGCGCGCCGCGATGGACGGGCTCGACTCGGCCCGCCTGGCGGAATTCCTGGCCGGCGGAATCACCAAGCGCGAGATCGCCGAACTCGGCCCGGAGCCCAAGAGCATCGCCTTCCATTCACTTGATCCCGACGGCTTCGTGCTCGCCCCGCTGCCGAACCTGCTCTACCAGCGCGACACGTCAAGCTGGATCTACGGCGGCGTGTCCATCAACGCGATGCGCCGGCCGGCCCGGATCCGGGAGACCATCACCGGCGAGGCCATCTACCGCTGGCACCCGATGTTCGCGCAGGCAGGTTTCGATGTCTGGTATCACGGCGCCGATGCCGCGCCGGCCACCATCGAGGGTGGTGACATCCTGGTCATCGGCAACGGGGCCGTCCTGGTCGGGATGAGCGAGCGGACCACGCCGCAAGCGGTGGAGGTGCTCGCTCACCGCCTGTTCGCCGCCGGGGCGGCCCGCTGCCTGGTGGCGATCGACATGCCGAAGACCCGCGCGTTCATGCACCTGGACACGCTGCTGACCATGGCGAACTACGGGGTGTTCAGCAAGTACGCAGGGATGGGCATGCTGCCGTCGTACACCGTGGAGCCCGGCGCGACAGCCAGCGAGCTCAAGGTCATCGATCACCCGCCGGCAGACATGCATCGCGCCATCGCCGCCGCGCTCGACCTGCCGTCCATCACGGTGCTGACCGCCGTGCAGGACGTCCATTCCGCGCTGCGAGAGCAGTGGGACGACGGCTGCAACGTGCTGGCGGTCGAGCCCGGGGTGGTCGTAGCCTACGAGCGGAACGTGACCACCAACACCTACCTCCAGGACCACGGCATCGAGGTGATCGCGGTGCCGGGCGGAGAACTCGGCCGGGGCCGAGGCGGCCCCCGCTGCATGAGCTGCCCGATTGAACGCGAAGCCTGAGCTCGCCGCGCTGCCCGGTCAGGCGACGTCAGTCCGGGGGTGCGAACGGCGGGTCGGGCGGCTCGCCCCACCAACCGCGCAGGAACGTCCCGGCGCGCTCGCAGGCTCCCGCGAACGGGCCGCCGGGATGGCGCAGCGCCTCACCGATGAGCTCGGTGATCGTTGTTTCGACGACGGCCAGTACCTGGTCCGGGGTGGCGTCGGCAGCCGACCGGTAGCCGATCACCGCGCCCGCGTTGCACACGAAGTCGGGCAGCGCCACGATGCCACGCCGGCGTAGCACCTCGGCGCCTTCGGCGGTGTAAGGCACGTTCGCGGCGGGCGCGATGACCCGGACACCCGGCGGCAGCAATCCGGCGGTCCGGCCGCTGATCATTCCGGGCCGGGTTCCGGGCACCACGACGTCGGCACTCACCGCCGTGAACAGCAGGCCAGGCGGCCCAGCCGGCCGGCCGTAGCGGAGGACGCACGCATCGCCGTGCCCGCGGCGCAGCTCGAGCAGCAGCTCGACGTCCAGTCCCGATGGGTCAGCGACGCATCCGGCGACGGTAGAGACGGCGACCACCCGGCCGCCGCGGCGGATGACCTCGCGCGCTACCCCGGCGCCTACCTTGCCGAACCCCTCGATGGCCACGGAGCGGCCATCCCAGCCCCCGACCCCCATACCCCACCCGGCCCGCAGTGCCGCCTCCGCGGCCGCGGCGACGCCGTACCCGGTCAGCACATCCTCGAACGGCACGCCGTCCACGACGGCACGGATGGCCGCCGGCACGGCCCGGCGCTCGCGCAACGCCGCGAAATCCTCCTCGGCCGTGCCCATGTCCGGCCCGGTCAGGAACCGGCCCGCATCGGCCAGCGGACCGATCGCCGCGCAGAACCGGGCCATGAGGGCGTCCCTGCCCGCGCGGTCGGCCGCATCCCCGCGTACTCCCGCCTTGGCCCCGCCGATCTGCTGACCAATCGCGGCGAACTTGTAGGTCATCGCGCGTGCCAGCAATGCCACCTCAGCCACGCTGACATCCGGCGCCAGCCGCGTCCCCCCAGCGGACACCGGCACGCCAGGCAGATCGAACACCACGAACCCGGGCACCGAGCCCAGCTCGACGATCTCCGGGCCACCGCGATCTCGTCCGGCCAGCCCTCCTCGCGGCGTCGAGTCGATGGGCATGACGATCAGGATGGCACAGGAACCGGAACGCGCGCGTCCCAGGCCAAGAGCAAGGGCGTCACCGCCGCCATCGCCTTCATCCGCAGCGGCCAGTGACCCAGGGACCGGGCTGGGGCCGGCCGCCGGGCGTCAGCCCATGGACTTGGCCCCGTCCAGGGATTCGCGGATGATGTCGGCGTGGCCGGCGTGCTGCGCGGTTTCTGAGATGATGTGCAGGAACACCCGGCGGGCCGACCACCGTTCGCCGGGCGTGAACCAGGGAGCCTTCGGCAGCGGGTGCCCGGCGTTCAGGTCGGGCAGCTGACTGACCAGCGCGTCGGTCCGGCGGGCCACCTCAGCGTAGGTAGCCAGCACGCCGGCCAGCGTCTCGCCGGGCAGCAGCCGGAACTCCTCCGCTCGCCGCGCCCAGTCGTCCTCGGTCATAGCGCTGGAATCGCCGATCGCCGACGGGCCGTCCACGATGAAGTCCACCCAGCCCCGCTCGGCCGAAGTGACGTGCTTGATCAGGCCGCCCAGGGACAGCTCGCTCACGGTGGTGCGCTGCCTGGCCTGCTCGTCGGTGAGGCCCCGGGTGGTGAAGGCCAGGAAGTGCCGGTGCTTAGCCAGCGTCGCCAGCAGGTCGGCGCGCTCGCCGCCGGCGGCGGACGGGGCGCCCTGGGCGCCAACCGCCAGGTCGCTAACAGCTGGGTCGCCGGTGATCGGGGTGCTCGTCGTCATGGTCTGGTCCTTCCGTGGATTCCGGGCGGGGCCTCGTTCCCGCTCTAAGCTCACACTACGAGCCATAGCGGCCACTTTCTGACCTGAATTCGGCGAGGATGGACATTATGGCGAACACCAGCACGCGGACGCTGCGGCTGCTGTCACTGCTGCAGTCACGCCGGTACTGGCCGGGTGCCGAGCTGGCCGGACGCCTGCAGGTTTCGCCGCGTACCTTGCGCCGGGACATCGACCGGCTGCGCGAGCTGGGTTATCCCATCGAGGCCCAGCGCGGCGTGGACGGCGGCTACCAGCTGGCGGCGGGCGCCGCCCTGCCCCCGCTGATGGTCGATGACGAGGAGGCCGTCGCCCTGGCTATCGGCCTGCAGGCGGCCGCGCAGGGCGCCGTCGAGGGCATCGCGGAGTCCTCGGTGCGCGCGCTGGCCAAGGTCGTACAGATCATGCCGGCCCGGCTGCGGCGCCGGGTCGAGGCGCTGAGCGCGATGACGGTGCCCGCGAGCTGGGGGAGCGCGGGCCAGCCGGGCGTGGATCCGGGCATCCTCACCACCGTCGCCCTCGCCTGCCGGGACAGCGAGCGGCTTCGCTTCTCCTATACCGCGGCCGACGGCCAGCACACCGGCCGGCACGTCGAACCGCACCGCCTGGTCCTGCTCGGCCGCCGCTGGTACCTGGTCGGCTACGATCTCACCCGGCACGACTGGCGCAGCTTCCGCCTCGACCGCCTCACCGCGCCACGCGGTACCGGGGCCCGATTCCGGCCCCGCCAGCTGCCCGCCACCGACGCTGCCGCCTTCGTCCGGGCCGGCATCGACAATGTCACCGCCGCATACGACGTTGAGGTTCTCGTCCTGGCTCCGGCCGCGGCCGTCCGCCAGCGGATCGGCCGGTGGGCCGCGGTCGAGGACATCGACGCCACCCGCTGCCGGGTGCGCATGACCGCCGACTCGCTGGACTGGCCCACCATGGCGCTGGGCGCGATCGGCGCGGATTTCCGCGTGGTCTCCCCGCCCGAACTGCTGGACCAGGTCCACGACTGGGGCCGACGGTTCAGCGCCAGTAGACGGCCTTGACCCAGATGGTGGCCACGGCGTCCAGCGCCCGCTCGTCATCGAACGGCACGTCCTTCTCGCCGCCTTGCCCGAGCCAGATGTAGCAGAAGTGCTCCAGCATGGCCGACAGCGCTGACGCGGTCAGAACCGGATCGACGCCGGGGCAGTAGCCATCTGACTGCGCCGCCCGGATGGTAGCGGCGATCCGGGTGATGGCCTCGCCCCGTAGCTCCAGCCACCGGTTCCGGAATCGGTCCTCGACCATGGCCGCCTGGAAGATGCCGATAAGCTCGCCGCGCCGCCTGCCGTACGTCCGCCAGAAGCCGGCCACCGCCTCGCGTAGCGCCTCCTCGTCGGGCCGGCCGGCCCGGTACGGCCGAGCGGCCAGCTGCGTGGCCTCGGCGTGGAACTCCTCCGCCAGGGCGATGAGCAGGTCGGCCTTGGTGTCGTAGTAGTTGTAGAAGGACGCTACCGACCGCCCGGCCGCCGCCGCGATGTCGCTGATCTTGGCGTTGAGGTAACCGTCGCGGGCGAACACCAGCCGCGCGGCCTGACGGAAAGCCTCATCGGTCTCCCGGCCCTTCCGCGTCGCCTTTTCCGGCCGCATGGCGGCCAAGCCGGTGCCATCCGCGGCCAGCCGCTCCTCCTCACCGCGAACCGCCGTGATGGGACGGACCGTCATGGGACCCGAACTGCCTAGACGGCTACGCCGGTCCGGTCGGCGGCGGTCTTGGGCTCGTGCCGGACGTCGCCCGGCTGGCCCATGGCCCGCCGCCAGCAGGCGAACTCGAGCAGGATGCCGTCCGGGTCCTGGAAGTAGAAGGAGCGGACGAAGACGCCCGGGTGCATGTGGATGGCCACGCCGAACTCGCTGTCGTCGTGATCGAGGATCGGGCTCACCAGCACGCCCTTGGCCTTCAGCTTGGCGCGGTACTCCAGGAAATGCTCCTCGGGCACGTTGAACGCGATGTGGTTCATCGAGCCGACCGCGCTGGTCCACTCGCCCCGGCCGGGCACGGTCACCGGGGCGGAGATGCCCGGGACCGGGTCGGGGGCGTCAGGGAACCAGAAGAACGCCAGCGCGTTGCCGCCGCCCATGTCGAAGAAGAAGTGCTGGCCCATGCCATCGGGCAGGTCGAGCGTCTTGATCAGGCGCATGCCGAGCACCTCGGTGTAAAACGCCACGGTCCGCTTCATGTCCGAGCAGACCAGGGCCAGATGATTGACGCCGCCGAGATCGAACTCCCCGTTCCGCCACTCCATGACATCCTCCTCGATGCAGAACCTGGCCGCAGAGTATGGCCTGCCGGCCAAATCTAAATCTAAACTCAGTTTCAGTTCAGCGCCAGAGGGGAGCGGCCGGTGACCGGGATCGTCACGGAGTTCGTCGGTCTGCCGTCACCGGCGGTCGGAAGGGCCGGCGCGGGCGGTCACCCGTGCCAGGGCCTGTACCACCGCCCGGCGGGCGTACCGCCGCGGGTGGCGTTCATCGCCACCCACTACAACGTGGACTTCTCCGAGCACTACCTGGCCAGCTTCATGGCCGAACGGGGCTTCGGGTTCCTCGGCTGGAACACCAGGTTCCGCGGCAACGAGGCGCACTTCCTGCTCGACCATGCGCTGGCCGAGATCGGCGTCGGGGTCCGCTGGCTGCGTGAGCAGGCCGGCGCCGAACGGATCGTGCTGCTAGGCAACTCCGGTGGCGGCTCGCTGATGGCGGCCTACCAATCGCAGGCCACCGAGCCCAACGTCAGGCCGGTCGCCGGGATGCGGCCGCTGCCGGCCGCGGGCGACCTGCCCGAAGGCGACCTGTATGTCGCGCTGGCCGCGCATTCGGGCCGCCCGGAGGTCCTGACGGCGTGGCTGGATCCGTCCGTGACCGACGAGCGTGATCCGCTGTCAGCCGACCCGGACCTTGACCCTTTCAACCGTCGGAACGGCCCGCCTTACCGCGCCGACTTCCAGCTCCGCTACCGGGCGGCGCAGCGCGAGCGCAACGAGCGGATCACCACCTGGGCGCTGGCGGAGCTGGATCGCCTGGCCGGCACGCGGGCCCGGGACCGGCTGTTCACCGTCTACCGCAGCTGGGCCGACCTGCGCATGATCGACCCCTCGATCGAGCCGTCGGACCGGCGGCCGAACTGGTGCTACCTCGGCGACCCGATGCGGGCCAACTACGGGGTCTTCGGCGTGGGCACGGTCAGCACGCTGCGCAGCTGGCTCTCGATGTGGAGCCTGCGCACCTCCCAGTGCACCGCGGCACCGCACCTGGCCCGGATCACGCGGCCGGCGCTCGTGGTGCACGCGACGGCGGACGCGTGCGTCTACGACAGCGACGCCCGCGCGCTGCACGATGCGCTCGCCGCGCCGGACAAGACCCTGGAATTCCTCAAGGCCGATCACTACCTGGCCGAGCCGGCCGGCGCGCGGACCCAGGCCGCCGACCTGATCGCGGCCTGGGTCACCAGCCGCAGCTAACCCGCGCCGGGGACGATGTCAAGGGATCACGATCACCGGGTAGTGATTGCGCCGTTCTAGGGCCCGCGGCACCGAGCCGAGGACGTGGTGGTATCCGTGCTCGGATCGCCCGACGACGATGACCACCGAGGCGTCGGGCCCGTGCTGGTAGCACAGGTCGTCCGCCACCGCGATCAACTGGTCCGCGATCG
>Ga0302229_10003126_pt1 | contig 11612 bp, 11 predicted proteins | sample II_Palsa_N1_3_FD_193518 | JGI IMG/M metagenome (GOLD analysis project Ga0302229, IMG submission 193518) | Peat permafrost microbial communities from Stordalen Mire near Abisko, Sweden - II_Palsa_N1_3 | ecosystem: Environmental > Terrestrial > Soil > Palsa > Peat permafrost | place: Sweden...
GCTAGCCCGACGTCACGTATCCCTGGCTTGGCTCGCCTACCCTGGTCTAGCCACCCGCCATGGCCCCCACGATCAGATATGGCTCCGCGCCCGAGGCGACCGCCTCCGGCAACGGGGTGTCCGGCGTCTGGTGGGACAGATCCTGCTCGCAGGCAAAGAACCGGATGAACGCTCTGCGCGCGCCGCCGTCATGGTCGCGGATAGTCCCGGCCAGCGCCGGGTAGCGGGCCTCTAGCGCGTCCAGCACCGAACGCTGGGTGACCTGGCCCGCCACGTCCAGCTTGACTTCGCCGTCGACGCGGGCCAGGGTCCGCAGGTGCGCGGGAAGCACGACCCGGATCATGGCAGCGTCTGGGCCTCGACCGACAGTACGGCCGGCAGGTCCCGCACGATCGGTGCCCAGCTGTCGCCCGCGTCGGCTGAGGCGTACACCTGCCCGCCTGTGGTGCCGAAGTAGACGCCGCACGAGTCGAGGGTGTCGACCGTCATCGCGTCGCGCAGCACGTTGACGTAGCAGTGCTCCTGCGGCAGGCCGTCGGTGAGGGCCTCCCACTCCCCGCCGCCGGTCCGGCTCCGGTAGACCCGCAGCTTGCCCTCAGGCGGGAAGTGTTCAGCGTCGCTGGTGATCGGGACCACGTAGATGGTGTCCGGCTCGTGTGCGTGCACATCGATCGGGAACCCGAAGTCGGTCGGCAGGTTGCCGCTGACCTCGTGCCACGACTCGCCCGCGTCATCGCTGCGCATGACGTCCCAGTGTTTTTGCATGTACAGCACCGACGGGCGGGAAGGATGCATCGCGAGCCGGTGCACGCAGTGCCCTACCTCCGCGTCGGGGTCCGGGATGCCCTCCGAGTGCAGGCCTTGGTTGATCGGCCGCCAGGTCTGGCCCGCGTCATCGGAGCGGAACGCCCCCGCCGCCGAGATGGCGGCGAACATCCGGCCGGGCCTGGCCGGGTCCAGGATGATCGTGTGCAGGCACATCCCGCCCGCGCCCGGCTGCCAGGACGGCCCGGACTTGTGGCCGCGCAACGCGGGCAGTTCCTGCCACTGCCGGCCGCCGTCGGTCGACCGGAACAGCCCGGCGTCCTCCACCCCGGCGTAGACCGTATCCGGATCCTCCAGCGACGGCTCCAGGTGCCAGACCCGCTCGAACTCCCATGGATGCGGCGTCCCGTCATACCACTGGTGCGTCCCGGGGACACCGTCGTAGGCGAACTTGTTGCCCACCGGCTCCCAGGTCACGCCGCCGTCATCGGAACGCTGGATCACCTGCCCCGACCAGCCACTGGACTGCGAGGCGTACAGCCGGTCCGGGTCCGCTGGCGACCCCTTGACGTGGTAGACCTCCCACCCTGCAAAATGCGGCCCGCTGACGGCCCACCGCTCACGCTTGCCATCCGAGCTCAGCACGAACGCGCCCTTGCGCGTGCCCACCAGCAGCCGTACCCCACTCATCTGCACTCCCCTTCCCCCAGTGCCCGCCCATCTCGACCGGCCTATCACGGCCCTCGGACATTCTGACGGCCACCGGGCTGCAAACTCATCGCACCCGTTACCCCGGTGCCCCGCTGGGGCTGGGGCGTCGCCCCGCCCTGCCAGCCGTGACGACAGCTGCGGCTGGTCTTAGCTCAGCCCGGACCACAGGTACCTGGCGCCGATGGCGAGGACGAGGACGCCGACGATCCGCCGGATGAGGGTGTCGGGCAGGCGGGCCTGGATGCGGGCTCCGGTGTAGCCGCCGGCCAGGCCGCCGAGGCCGAGGGCGACGCCGGTGGGCCAGTCGGGGGCGACTGAGCCGGGATGGTGAACAGACAAGATAGTGAAGGTCGCCACCCCAGCGATGGAGGTCACGAAGGTGGAGGCCAGAGCCGCGGGCGCGACCTCGGCGGCCGGGCGGCCGGCGCCGATCAGGACCGGGGACAGGATTGAGCCGCCGCCGATGCCGTAGATGCCGCCGGCGCAGCCGACCAGGCAGGCCAGCCCGATCAGGACCGGGGAGGGAATGTGGCGCGGCGGCCGGGCGGGGTCTGCTTGCCGGGCCGCCCTGGTGGCGGTGAGCCACGCCCCGAGCGGGAGCATTACAGCGGATACGACCAGATCGAAGATCTTCGGGCCGGGGATCAGTTCGACGCGGATGACCGATCCGGCGATGACGCCGGGCAGCGTCCCGGCTATGAGCACCAGGGCCAGGCGTCCGCTGGTTTGTCCCTGCCGCCAGTACCGGTACAGCGCCCCAGGAGTGGCGACCACGTTGTACAGCAGGTTGGTGGGAGTGACCGCCGGACTGGGCGTACCGAGCACGCTCACCTGGAACGGGAGCAGCAGGACCGCGCCCGAGATACCCGCCGGGGTGGCGACCGTCGCGATGGCGAAAGCCGCCAGCAGGGCCACGGCTTGTGTCCATCCGGGCCCTAGCACGCGGACACAATAGCTCGTTCATAACCGGTTCATCAGCTGGTGCCTGACAAGTTTGCGCAGGTAAAACCCTGTTAGCGGGAAAGGCCGGTGAACCGGCCGCTGCGCGCGGCATGCTCGACATTCAGCACGCCGCGGCCGGCAGCCGGTGGGCTCCGGTGTAGACGTTCATTGACGGGCCGCGCAGGAAGCCGACCAGGGTGAGGCCCGCCTGCTCGGCTAGGTCGACGGCGAGCGAGGACGGTGCCGAGACGGCGGCGAGCAGCGGGATGCCCGCCAGAACGGCCTTCTGGACCAGTTCGAACGAGGCCCGGCCGCTGACGAGCAGGACGCAGCCGGTCAATGGCAGGCGGTCGCCGAGCAGTGCCCACCCCACCACCTTGTCCACTGCGTTGTGCCGGCCGACGTCCTCGCGGACCACGATCAGCTCACCGCCGGCGGTGAACAGCCCGGCGGCGTGCAGCCCGCCAGTACGGGAGAACACCCGCTGCGCGTCGCGCAGCCGGTCCGGCAGCGTGGCCAGCATTTCCGGCGCGAAGCGCGCCTCATCAGCGGCCAGCAGCGCACGCGGCAGGACACAGATGTCTTCGATGCTTGCCTTACCGCAGATACCGCACGCGCTGGTGGTCAGGAAGTTGCGCCGGGCACCCGGCGTCACGACGACCCCCGGGGCCAGGGCCACGTCGGCGATGTTGCCCATCCCCTTGTGGTCGGCATGGCCGCAGGCGGTTCCGTCGCAGAGCTTGATCTCAGCGATGTCCCGCGGTGAGCGGACTACGGCCTCGCTGACCAGGAATCCGGCCGCGAGTTCGAGGTCATCGCCGGGGGTACGCATGGTCAGAGCCAGCGCGGTGCCGTCCACCCTGATCCCGAGCGGCTCCTCGCTGGCCAGGAAGTCGGCACGGCCCGTGCTGCCTCCGGGCCGACCGTCGCCGGGCAGCGTGACTCGTAGCACACGCCGCCGTGCCGTTCGCCCGGGCACCGACCCGCCTTCCGTTTGCCGTCCCTTCCGAGCAGGGTACGCAGGCAGCAAGAGCCAGAGTCAATGTCGTGACGCGACATTTTCCAGGCGGCGGCGCTGCGGGACGATGGTGTACTTCGGGTCGCGGGCCGAGGCCATGCCCGCCTCGAAGATGCCGAACCTGGTCATGGCCGAGGCCGCCACCAGCGACGCGCCCGACAGCGCGGAAACGGCGCGGCTGCGCCGCCCGAGCACCGCGCCGGCCAGCCCGCCCGCGGTCAGGAACTCGGCCAGCCGGAGCACCGCGCCCGTCCTCCCCGTCTCGTACGGTTCCGCGAGGCTCTGCTCATAAGATCCGCCGGCGAGCCGCGCGAGCAGCTGCCGCTTGGCGATGAGCTCCACCGCCGCGCCGAGCACGGCGAGGCTGCGCGCTGGGCTGACGTGGTCGGGATGGGTCGCGAGCAGGCCCAGGCCGCCCGCCGCGCTGGCGGCCGAGCCCGCGAACACGTACGGCATCTCCCGGTAGCCCTCGTGCCAGGCGGGCACCGCCGTGTCGCAGATCAGCGCGGCGGTGTAGGTGGCGATGCCCGGGCCGAGCACCGCCGCGCCCAGGGTGGCGGCGCGGCCCGCCTTGGGCAGGATCCCGGTCACCTCGGACACCGCGGCGGCGCCCGCCACCGGGCCGTAGGCAGCGAGCAGCCAGGAGCCGACGCTCATGGGCGACGTGGGCTTGAATACCCGCAACATGTTCACGAAGCGTCCTGGCCTGCCCAGGTCGTGGACGAGCGCGACGGCGGACAGGCTGATCGCGCCGAGCGCGGCGACCTTGGACACCCGGGCCAGCTCGCCGTAGCCGGACTGCTGAGCGCCCGCGGCGAGCACCGATGACGCGCCGGCCAGGCCGCCGAGGAACAGGTAGCCGGGGACGTCGGGCACCCCCCAGGCCGGCTCCTTGATCACCGGGCGGCCGTAGTAGGAGGTGAACTCGGCGTCCGGCACCATCGGCTGCTCGCCGCCGCGGCGCCGCCGGCGCCCGGTGCCGTTCCCGCGGGTACGCACCTCCGTCATCGGGCCCTCACCTCCGCCTACCGAAACCGAGCGCTATCGCCGCGGCGGCCAGGCCCGCGGCGGCCATGCCGACGTGCCGCCACATGGCCGGCAGGTCGCGGGTGGTGACCACCGGGTCGGGCGGCAGGCCGTACACCTCGGGCTCGTCGAGCAGCAGGAAAAACGCCCCGCCGCCGCCGATGCCGTCCGCCGGGTCGTCCAGGTACAGCTGCGCGTCCTCCTGGCCCGCCGCGTGCAGGTCCTCGACCCGCAGCCGGGCCCGTTCGCGCAGCTCGTCAAGCGGGCCGAACTGGATGGACTTGGTCGGGCAGGCCTTGGCGCAGGCCGGCTCCATGCCGGCGCCGAGCCGGTCGTAGCACAGCGTGCACTTGTGTGCCTGGCCGTCCTGCTCGCGCCTGGCGATCACGCCGAACGGGCAGGCCCCGACGCAGTAACCGCAGCCGTTGCAGACGTCGTCCTGGACCACCACGGTGCCGAACTCGGTGCGGAACAGCGCCCCGGTCGGGCACACGTCCAGGCAGGCCGACTCGGTGCAGTGCTTGCACACGTCGCTGGACATCAGCCAGCGGACGCCCTCTGCGGGCGCCAGGGCGGAAGGGGAAGAAGTGTCCGCTGGGAGGGAAGGGATAAATAGGGCCGTTGGGGGGGAAGAGGTTGCCGGGGCGGCGGGAGCGTTATCGGACGGGACGAGGGACAGTACGCGGCTGGCCGGGACCACCTGCTCGATGAACGCGACGTGACGCCAAGTCGAGGCGCCGAGGCCCACGGTGTTGTCGTAGGACATGCCGGACAGGCTCAGCCCGTCCTCGGGCACCGCGTTCCACTCCTTGCAGGCCACCTCGCAGGCCTTGCAGCCGATGCAGACCGAGGTATCGGTGAAGAAGCCCATCCGCGGCGGATGGTCGAGGTGCCCGGCCCGGGCGGCGGGATCAATGCTCATCTCGGACCCTCCTCGCCGGTGTGCTCGGTGATACCAGCGCGCACGGCGTAGTCGCGAACGAGAAGGCGCAGCGCGGGGCCACGCGGGCGGCGGCCGGGGCGGATGTCGCAGGCCATCGCCTTGACCTCCTGGATGTGTACGTTCGGGTCGAGCGCCAGCGACGCGAGCTCGTTCGCGGAGTCGCCGGTGACCAGCCCGTTGGCGCCCCAGTGGTAGGGCAGCCCGACCTGGTGCAGCGGCCGCCCTTCGATCACGAGCGGGCGCATCCGCGGCGTGACCAGGACCCGGGCCTCCACCGCGGTGCGGGCGGTGATGATCGTGGCCCAGCCCGCGTGCTCCAGGCCGCGCTCGGCGGCCAGCTCGGGCGAGACCTCGCAGAAGAATTCCGGCTGCAGCTCGGCCAGGAAGGGCAGGGTCCGCGACATGCCGCCCGCGGTGTGGTGCTCGGTCAGCCGGTAGGTGGTTGCCACGTAGGGGTACACCGATGAGCCCGGCTCGTTCCCGCTGGGCTGCAGCGGGTCCTGCGGGTGCCTGATGATCTGCCTGATCGGGTTGCGCTGCTGACTGTAGAGCGGATTGCTGAACGGCGACTCCTGCGGCTCGTAGTGCGCGGGCAGCGGGCCGTCGACCAGCCCGGCCGGGGCGAACAGCCACGCCTTGCCGTCGTTCTGCATGATGAACGCGTCGATCCCGGAGATCGCGTCGACCCCGGTCGCGCCCTCAGGCGGCCGGTAGGACGGCGGCCGGGTGACCGGGAAGTCCGGCACGTCGTGCCCGGTCCACTTGCCCTCCTCCGCGTCCCACCAGACATAGGCCTTGCGCTCGCTCCACGGCTTGCCGTCCGGGTCGGCCGAGGCCCGGTTGTACAGGATCCGCCGGTTGGCCGGCCAGGCCCAGCCCCACTCGGGCGCGACCCAGCTCTGCTCGGAGCCGGGCTTGCGCCGGGCCGTCTGGTTGACCCCGCCCGCGTACGCGCCGCTGTAGATCCAGCACCCGCAGGTGGTCGACCCGTCGTCCTTCAGTTGCGCGAACCCGGACAGCGGCTGGCCTTCGGCGTCCCACCCGTTGACCTCGGCGAGCACCGCCTCGGCGGACGGGTCGGCCAGCGGCCCGCTGGTCGGGTAGTCCCAGGTCAGGTCCAGCACCGGCCGATCCATCTCGTCGGTCGAGGCGGCCAGCTTCTCCCGGATGCGGCGGCCCAGGTGGTAGGTGAACCACAGGTCGCTGCGCGCGTCGCCGGACGGCGGCACCGCCTCATGATGCCACTGCAGCATGCGCTGGGTATTGGTGAAGCTGCCCGACTTCTCGGTGTGCGCGGCGGCGGGCAAGAAGAACACCTCGGTCTTGATGTCCTCGGTGCGCATCTCGCCGGTCTCGATCTCGGGCCCGTCCTGCCACCAGGTCGCGCTCTCGATCATCACCAGGTCCCGCACCACCAGCCAGTCGAGGTTGGCCATGCCGAACCGCTGCATCCTGGTGTTGGCCGAGCCCACGGCCGGGTTCTGGCCGAACAGGAAGTAACCCTGGCACCGGCCGGCGAGCTGCTCGGTCACGGTCGTGTAGGTGCTGTGGTCGCCGGTCAGCCTGGGCAGGTAGTCGAAGCAGAAGTCGTTCTCCGCCGTGGCTGCCTGGCCCCAGTACGCCTTGAGCAGGCTGACCAGGTAGGCGCGGGAATTGGCCCAGAAGCCCTTGGTCATGGTGATGTCGCCGAGGTAGGCCGCCAGGTCCTGGTGCGCCTGGGCGCTCGGCATCGGCAGGTAGCCGGGCAGCAGGTCGAACAGGGTGGGGATGTCGGTCGAGCCCTGGATCGACGCGTGCCCGCGCAGGGCCAGGATGCCGCCGCCCGGCCGGCCCATGTTGCCGAGCAGGGTCTGCAAGATCGCGGCGGTGCGGATGTACTGCACGCCGACGGTGTGCTGGGTCCAGCCGACGCTGTACACGAACGCGGTGGTGCGGTCCCGGCCGGAGTTCGCCGTCAGCAGCTCGCATATCCGCGCGAACACGTCCGGCGGCACGCCGCAGGCCTGCTCCACCATCTCGGGGGTGTACCGGGCGAAATGCCGCTTGAGCGTCTGGAAGACACAGCGCGGATGCTCAAGGGACTCGGCCACCCGCGGGCCCGGGTCCGGACCGTCGGCAGTACCACGGCCCGTTCGGCTCAAATATTCTTTTTTATAGGGCGTGCCGCGGGACCCGTTAGCGGCCCGGACCAGGGTTCCCTCATAACTCCAGGCCGACAGGTCGTAGCGGCGACCGTCGGCGTCCAGCCCCGCGAACACCCCGTCCAGGTCCTCGGTGTCGGCGAAGTCCTCGGTCAAGATCGTGGCGGCGTTGGTGTACGCGACCACGTAGTCGCGGAAGTACTTCTCGTTCGCGATGACGTAGTTGATGATCGCGCCGAGGAACACGATGTCGCTGCCCGCGCGCAGCGGCACGTGCAGGTCGGCCACCGCGCTCGTGCGGGTGAACCGCGGGTCGACGTGGATGACCGTCGCGCCGCGGGCTTTGGCCTCCATCACCCACTGGAAGCCGACCGGGTGGCACTCGGCCATGTTGGAACCCTGGATCAGGATGCAGTCGGCGTTGACCAGGTCCTGCTGGAACGTGGTCGCGCCGCCGCGGCCGAAGCTAGTCCCCAGACCGGGGACGGTGGAGGAGTGTCATATCCGGGCCTGGTTCTCGATCTGGATCGCGCCCAGCGCCGTGAACAGCTTCTTGATCAGGTAGTTCTCTTCGTTGTCCAGCGTCGCGCCGCCGAGGCTGGCGAACCCGAGCGTGCGGCGGACCCGGTTGCCGTCCGCCTCCCACTGCCAGCCGTGCTGGCGGGCGGCCAGCACCCGGTCCGCGATCATGTCCATCGCCGTATCCAGGTCGAGGTCTTCCCAGTTTTTCCCGAACGGCCGTCGGTACTTCACCCGGTACTGGCGGGAGCCCCCGGTGGTGAGCTGCATGCTGGCCGAGCCCTTGGGGCACAGCCGGCCGCGGCTGACCGGCGAATCCGGGTCGCCCTCGATCTGGACAACCTTGCTGTCCTTGACGTACACGTTCTGCCCGCAGCCCACCGCGCAATAGGGGCATATCGACTTGACCACGGCGTCCGCCGTGCTCGTCCGTGCCTCGCGGCGGTGGTCGCTCTTAGCCGCGGCGCCGAGCCCGCGGCGGTCGGACCCGGTGAGCTGCCGGTACACCGGCCACGACCCGATGCGCCTCCGGCTTGCCATGTCTGGCGTCACCTCCGCTTCGTCCGGCCCACCTGCGAAGTATCCTCCCACGCCACGATTCGTCCGAATACCGGGGGGAGGATGCCTTCACTCGCCCAGGGCACGGGCGCGAACGTCCTGGTCGGAGCAGAAGCCCGCCCGGCTGGCCTTCAGGCACAGCAGGCCCAGGAGCCGGCCGTCGGCGCTGGTGACGGCCGCCCGCCGCCGCCCGGCTTCGGTCATCGCCCGGCTCACTTCGGCAACGCTGGTCCCTGCTGGCACCGTGCGGCCTGCGAGTCGTCCCAGCGGCGCGGCGGCAGCATCGAGAGCCTGGCACCCGGAGATGTCATCGCGTTCCACGACGGCCTCCAGGTACCCCGCCGGGCTGACGATCAGCGCGGCATGAACATGATCGTCGCGGAAGAAGTCCCGTACCTCACCGACGGTGGCCGACAGAGGATGTCTGATGGGAGTCGTGAGCATCACCTCGGCGGCGGTGCGCAACACCCTACCGGCCAGATCCGGCAGGAGCGGGTGCCGTGGCCAGAAGGTCGTCGAGAAACCGCAGGGTTGCCGACACCGACTCGTACCGCCACACGGCCAGCGTGTGGTCAAATCCGGTTGCGGCATACACCTGTGCCGCAAGCGCGTCAGCAGTTGGTACGAGCTGCGCGCGTTGCTTTTGCAGCAAGTCACCGGGATCGGAATCAACCCGGCCCAGCAAGGCGAGCTTGACCAGCAATTCAGAACGGATATCGCGAGGATGCGTGACGGGCTGGCGCAGCCAGTCCCTGGCCGCCTGATCGCCTTTGGAAGTCGCCTCAAGCTGCGATCGGGCCGGTCCCAGATGGCTGGGTTGCTTGTCGGCCACGGTTATCAGGCCTAGCTGTGCGAGCCGCGCCGCGGAACGGTATGCGACGGCCTTGGGAACATGCCAGACCTGACCAAGACTGCCGTCTTTCGCCAGCAGGCTCGCGATTGCGAAGCTGTGCGTCGGCTTCTCGCTGACCAGGCACAACACCATCCATTCGGCCAGCGAAAGCCTAGACCAGCGCGGCTCCACTGCGACTCCTCATCACGTTTCGCCAGTACCGGCCGGGCTGACGATCAGCGCGGCATGAACATGATCTTTGCGGAAGAAGTCCGGTATCTCAAGGACGGTGCGTGCGGACCGGGCCATAGCGGGCGGTACGCCGCCAGGAATATGCGCTGCCGTACCGCCGGTTGCCGTTAGCACAACGATGACAGCCGAGGTGACGCACGTGCGCGACATCCTAAGCAGGATCACCAAATGGTGGGAGGCCGGCGAGAGTTTCGGCCTGGCCACGGTCACGCGTACGTACCGCAGCGCACCCCGGGACCCGGGCGCGGCGCTGGCGGTCTCGGCCGCCGGCGACCACGAGGTCGCTGGCAGCGTGTCCGGCGGGTGCGTGGAGGGTGCCGTCTACGAGTTGTCGCTCGACGTGTGCCGGACCGGTGCGCCTGTCCTCCAGACCTACGGAGTCAGCGACGACGACGCGTTCGCCGTGGGGTTGACCTGCGGCGGGATCATCGACATATTCGTCGAGCGGGTCGATAAGGCAAGCTTCCCCGAGCTCAGCGACATCGCCGCGGCCGTCGAGCGCGGCGAGCCGGTGGCCGTTGCGACCGTGATCTCGGGACCGGGCCAGGTTGGCGCGCGCCGCGTCATCTGGGGCCGTGACACCGCCAGCGCGGATGCCAGCGACGACGGCTGGCACTGCGGCGCGTCCGGCACGCTGGGGACGGCGCGGCTGGACGCCGCCGTCGACGACGACGTGCGCGGCATGCTGGCCCAGGGACTGACCGGCATCCGGCGGTACGGGGAGCACGGTGAGCGGCGCGGTGACGACCTCAGCGTGTTCGTGAACTCGTTCGCACCGCCGCCCCGGATGCTGGTGTTCGGCGCGATCGACTTCGCCGCCGCCGTGGCGCGGGTCGGGAAGTTCCTCGGGTACCACGTAACCGTGTGCGACGCCCGGAAGGTGTTCGCCACGGCGTCGCGGTTCCCCGACGCGGACGAGGTAGTGGTCGACTGGCCGCACCGGTTCCTGGCCGGGACGGAGGTGGACGCCAGGACCGTGATCTGCGTGCTCACCCATGACCCGAAGTTCGACGTGCCCCTGCTCGAGGTGGCGCTGCGCACCCCGGCCGGGTACATCGGCGCGATGGGCAGCCGGCGCACCCACGACGACCGGCTAGCCCGGCTCCGCGAGGCTGGCCTGACCGAGGAGGAGCTCAGCCGCCTCCGGTCGCCGGTCGGGCTGGACCTCGGGGCCCGGACGCCTGAGGAGACGGCGGTGTCCATCGCGGCCGAGCTGATCCAGCTCCGCTGGGGCGGCACCGGCCAGGCCCTGACCGATACCCAGGGCCGGATCCACCACCAGCTCACCCTTAGCTAGCGAGCCGGCGCAGGGCCGCTGCTAGCCGAGGGCGGCGAGGCGATGACGGCGGCAGGCGGCACGTGCTGGTCCGGACGAGGACCGGACTGGTAGTCTCATCGTGACTACGATCTCCGCCGGAGAGGCACATATGGCCGCCGAGACGACCGGTGCGGTGCTGTGGCCCGATCAGGGGTCCCGGGGAGTGCGGCGCGTAGTCCGGCCGGTGGCGGGGGTGCTGGCGGACGGGACTCCGTACTTCGCCCCGATCGGCGAGATCGTCTCCGATGGCGCCACCGTCACCTGCCATCTGTGCGGCCGGTCACTGAAGTCGGTGGCCGCCCACCTGCGCGCGCACGGCTGGACCAAGACGGCCTACTGTGAGACCTTCGGCCTGGAACGAGGCCAGCCCTTGGAGGGCCAGGAGACCCGGAAGCGCCGGGCCGCGTCGTTCGCGCCCCGGCTGATCTTCGACCCGGCCATCCGGGCGGGCAGCGCGGCGGGCCGCCAGCGCGCGGCCGCTGGTGACCTGTCCCGGGATGCGGCCCGGGCCAGTACTGGCCGCCCGCTGCCCGAGCAGCGCCGCCGCAAGGCCGCCCGCGCGGCGGCCGCCGCGTCCAGTGAGGTGG
>Ga0302229_10003136_pt1 | contig 11597 bp, 8 predicted proteins | sample II_Palsa_N1_3_FD_193518 | JGI IMG/M metagenome (GOLD analysis project Ga0302229, IMG submission 193518) | Peat permafrost microbial communities from Stordalen Mire near Abisko, Sweden - II_Palsa_N1_3 | ecosystem: Environmental > Terrestrial > Soil > Palsa > Peat permafrost | place: Sweden...
TTACAGTCACGCTCACTGTCCGGTGCGAAATTCCCCGACAAGGTCGCCGACGACTTGCTGGTGCAGCCGGACGTGCGGCGCATGCTGCTGACCCAGCGCGCGTTTGTCGAAGGCTCGCGGGCGCTGGTGTTGTACACCGCGTTGCAGACGGATATCGAATCGCGTGCCGCCGACGAAGCCACCCGCAAGAAGGCCGGTGAACTGGTCGCGTTCCTGATACCGATCGCCAAGGGCGTGGTCACCGAGCTGGCGCAGGAGTGCACCAAGGAAGCGCTGCAGATTTACGGTGGCCATGGCTACATCGCCGAAAACGGCGTCGAGCAGTTTGTCCGCGACGCCCGCATCATCACTCTGTACGAAGGCACCACCGGCATCCAGGCGGCCGACCTGCTGGGTCGCAAGATCCTCCAGCTTCAGGGCGTGGGCTTCAAACACTTCCTTGAGGAAATCAGCGCGTTCTGTCAGCAGCACAGCGCCGATGCCGCGTTGCGCACGCTGATCGGTCCGCTCGCGATCGCCACCAAGCAGTGGGGTGACCTCACTCTGCAACTCGCCCAGCGCGTGCAGGCCAACCCGGAAGAACTCGGTGCCGCTGCGACCGACTATCTCTACTACTCGGGTTACGTCACCCTTGCCTACCTGTGGGCCCGCAGTGTTGCTGCCGCCGAAGCCAGCACCCAATCCGCCGCGTTCAAACAGGCCAAACGGGACACCGCCCACTTCTACTTCGCACGCATCCTGCCGCGTTGCCTGACGCACAAGGCAGCGATTGAAGCGGGCGTCGAGACGTTGCCCGAGATCGTCTGACACGGAACTGACTTACACGCCGCAAAAAGCCCGGGCAATGCCCGGGCTTTTTTTGGAACGAATTCGTTGGAGATCATTCGGCGCAAGCAACACCCAAGGAAACAGCAACCGTTGGCGGCTAACAGGCGGATGTGTCGAACTTGGTCACCTATGGCTCAAGAGTGGCGGCATCCCCGCCGCCAGCACGGACTCACTGCCAGTAAGGATCTTCAACAACATCCCCACTGATCCGCAGGTACTGCTGGATCATTTCCTCGTGGGCCTCGGCGCACTTCAAGAGGTCCTGCGCCATGGCTTCCTGCGCCGAGGCAACCACCGATCGGGCCGGCGCCGACTTCGGCGGAGGGGCTCTCACGATCCGCAGTTCCGGCATGTCGGCCTTGAACTGCTCGGACTCGAGCAGGTGGGAGATGTCGTAGGCGTCGTCATTCATACCCTCAGCTAAGCAACATGCTTGCCAACGGCCAACGAGTCACCCATCAGGTGACCGCCTGATCAATCAAGATGTCATCTCTTTGCCGTCACCACGGGTCCTGTCGCAACCGGCGATGCCATCGGCCTAATGGCGCCTCAGGCTGCCGGCAGGGGCAAACTGTTGGTCATTTGCGGGAAACCCTCGCGAAAAATCCAGGCTCGCGAGTGGCTGCTCCACGGCAACCCTGATCCAGGCCGTACCCAAAATGGCTTCGCGTTCCGCAAACTGCGTGGCGAAATTTACGGCGTCGAAAAGCGAGTGCCGGAGGCCTATCTGCATGCCCTGCCGAAGAATCTTCCATCCGTTCAGTGCGTCGCCGCTAATGCAGTACTCAATGCGATCAGTTCTCATGTCCTGCCCGTCAGTGAAAAGCCAGATGCAGGTAGAGTGAGATTTTGAGTAAGGCAACAACATCAGAATTGTCTGAAAAGTCCTCTGTCGTTGGGCGCTCGCGCTGTCGGGAACGTAGGCCCTGACCTCGGTGCAGCCACCGCCGGACTGGCCTTCCCTCGATGCTATCCAGCAAGCTCGAAACGGGTAACACGTTTGACCGGATCCGCTTCGACCAGCCTCACCTTGACGTCGGCACCTAGCGATAGCGGCGAAGCACTGGAAATACTGGCCTCGATGGCGGGATCGCGCACGATGACGACGCCTTTTCGAGGGTCGTTGGATGCCATTTCGACAATGGCGCCAGCAAACGTCTCGCCCACGCGAGGAGCCAGCACCTCGGCTACGGCAAGGTCGAGCACAGCACGCTGGTATTGACGCGCGCGATGACCGGAAGCCTGCATGGTGGCAGGCAGGCCTGGCAGCGCGGTGAGCACCCAGGCAGGTACTGGTTGCTTCGCGCAAAGCGCTACGCAGACTTCGCCGGTATAGCGGTCGACCAACCGGCGTAGTGGTGCCGTGGCGTGGGTGTATTCGGCGGCAACCGCCCACTGCATTGGCTGCGCGGGCAGTGCGCCGTTGAACGCGGTGTAGCCAGCGCCACGCAGTACCGTAGTGCATGCGGTCAGCATCGCCACGTGGGTGTCCTTCGATGGATCGAGCGAGCGAATGAAACCCGGATAGCTCTGTTCGGCCGGCCAGGCGATGTCGAGCGCCTTCGCCGTCATGCGCAACCGCTGAATCGATAGCGGCTCCGGTTCGGGCAAAGTGCGTAGCAAGCCAACATTCGCTTGCACCATCAGTTGGGCGGCGGCCATGCCGGTCAACAGCGAGATCTGCTCGTTCCAGTCTTCGACCGGCAAGCGCGCACGAAACGATAGCGCCCAGCGACCGTGATCGACGAGGATTTCCTGCTCGGGCAACGGCAGGCTGATGCCGCCACGTAGCTGCTCGCACTGCTTGCGGCATTCGCCGATTTCACGCAGCACAGCCCACATCGGGTCGGCACTGCCAGCGTCGATGCGCTGTTGCACGCCGGCGTAGTCGAGCTTGGCGCGACTGGTGACCCGGGCGCGTCGCACGTCGATGCCCACGATCCCGCCATGGCTGTCCAGTTCGATCGTCCACAGCAACGCCGGGCGCAGTTGTCCCGGCAACAACGACGTGGCTCCCTCGGACAGTATCTTCGGGTGCAGTGGAATCTTGGCGTCCGCGCCGTACAGAGTTTCGCCACGGCGATTGGCTTCCACATCGATCGGATCGCCGGCCGTCACGAACGCGGCGACATCGGCAATCGCGTAGTACACCCGGTAGCCGCCGTCGGTGCGCTCAACATATAGCGCCTGATCCAGGTCCATCGACTCCGGCGGGTCGATCGTAACCAGTGGGATGTCGGTGCGATCCAGATCCGGTAACCGGGGATGGGCAGCGGCCAGAGTAGCCGCGGCTTCCACCTCTGGTGGAAACGCGAGTGGCAGCTTCAGCTCATTCTGGATGTCACGCATGCCCTGCACGAGCACGTTGTCAGCCGTCGATTGGATATGGATGCGTCGGGTGGTCGGCACTGGCGATTTCCTTGCCTTACGGTCGGCGGATCGGGCTCTGGCGGAGGGTCACATCGCCCGGAATATACACGCGTCGGTCATTCGGTCCGCGACATAGGCGCCCTGGCCTCGCGGAATCCATACGCACGGAAAACTGAACAGCCAGCCGGTACTTTCGCGGCTACCGCACAAGGTGTAGAAACGGCAAACGGACTTCCACTACCTGTCGACTCGCTCCCCATGACTGACACGTCCCTGCTGATTCGTCTGGCCGAAGACGATGACGATTTCATCCTCGCCCTGGTACCACGCTTCGTTGATTTCACGTTGCCGCCATGGCGACGTCGACATGAATGCATCGAGGGCATTCGCAACGATCTATTGCGGCATCTGGAAGAACAACCGGCAAACAGCTACCTGTTCGTGGCCGAGGATGCTGACGGGGAACGAGTAGGTTTCATCCATCTGCAGCGCACTGCTGATTTCTTCACCGGACGCAGCAACTGCCACATTTCCGACCTGGCGGTGGCGCCGCGGCACGAAGGCAATGGTGTGGGTCAGGCATTGCTCGCACATGCCGAGGAATGGGCACGCGAGCACCACTGTCAGCTGGTGACACTGGCGGTATTTCCCGGCAACGAACGCGCCCGCGCGCTGTACGAGCTAAGCGGCTATGCGCCGGATTTGCTTAGGCTGGCGAAGTCGGTGCGGTAAGCGCGACCGTAGCCAGTAACCAGAAGCTTTGCCGGGAACTGTAGGTTGGGGTAAGCCTCTGGCGAACCCCACCCTATGGATCAGATCGCTCGGCGCAACGCCATCAGGCGCTGCGCCAGCAACAGGTCAGATCAGTTGCGGGTAGGGCTGCTGGACGCTTCGGTCTGCTCGCGCAGATCCAGTCGCTGGCCGAGACGATCGAGGTTGGTCAGCGACAGCAGGTGTGCGTAGATCCAGCCGAACACGCCTTCGCGAACAAACTCGTGCGCGGTTTTCTCGTCCAGGTTGCGCAGCTTTTCCTCGTCGACCACGAACAGGCCATTGAGGTTGATCGAGCGGGGCTCGACGCCGTCACGACCGGGTTTCTGCAGCCGGACATTGCGCGAGATCAGCAGGTCATGCTTGTTCAGCTGCTGCATGAACCAGCGCGTGCGCGACACGTTCTGCTGGAACTCGCCGAGGAATTTCACCGCATTGGCCAGCAGGTCGGTTTCGCTGCCGTCTTCCTTGAACAGGCGCTCACCTTCAAGGGTATTGAAGCCTTCGTAGCGCTCGTCGAGGAACACCGTCAGGTCTTCGCCGTCCTGGCCTTCCGGCTTCTCGGCCAACACGAACGGATAGCGGCGAACGAACGCGGGGATATACGTGTTCGGTGCCCACTGACCGTCGGCATCGACATAAAGATTTTCGTCCTGGCGCAGGCCGAGCAAGGCGATCGGACCCGCATCGGCCGCATTGTTGCCGGCAAACACGATCGGCAGGTCGCGCGCAGCCACGGAGAATTCCGCACCGGTCAGCGGCACCGAGTGGGCGCTCATCGCAAACTTTGCGTTCGGAATGCTCTTGAGGCGCAGATCCTTGTGCTCGGTACGATTGAGCGGCACTGGACGCTCATAGAAAATAACTTCAGCCACGTTGATACCTCATGCCCCGCCGTGCCGGGGTCGCCACCCGGCTCCCCCTCCCAAACCCGGCGTCGGGTCTATGTCGATTGCCAATCATATCAGCGCCGCCAGGTACCGGCGACCCGCCAGAAAGGGCGTTGCCCGGGCATTTGAACCGGTTCCTGGGCCAGCTTGCATGCGAATTGCAATGAAAGTGTTCTATGCTGGGGAAAACAGGCTTCTTGCATTGCCGAACCGCTCTCAAGCCCAGGCTGAAGGACGATCTACATGCTGATGGAAGTGCCAAGCCGGGCCGACCTCAATGCGACCCGGGTTTTATCGCTGGACGCCGCCGGCCGTATCCTCGACTGGATCAGCTGGCAGGAAGCGGTTTGCCTGTACGTCCGCGATGCCGTGGCCTGGACGCTGGGCGACCCCTGCCTCACCGTACACGGCGGCATGAACCGGGTACTGGGCGCGCAAAGCCTGCTGCAGTTGCACCCCATTGTCGCCAGCACGGGCCATTGCCGCGATCACGCGATCGATCCAGCGCCCGCCCTGACCAACACCGCACTGTTCGCCCGCGATCGGCACCTGTGCCTTTACTGCGGCGACCATTTCACCCGCGGCGAGCTGACCCGGGACCATGTGCTGCCGATCTCCAAGCACGGCAAGGACGAGTGGGAGAACGTGGTCAGCGCCTGCCTCGTGTGCAACCTGAAAAAGAGCAATCGCACGCCTCAGCAGGCCCACATGCCCTTGCTGGCGGTGCCGTATCGACCGAGCTGGGTCGAGCACCTGATCCTGTCGAACCGCAATATCCTGGCCGATCAGATGGAATTCCTGGTTAGCCATTTGCCGCGTGATCGCCGGCCGCACAACGCCTGAATGACCCTTTGAGGGGGTAAACGGGGATCTGTGCCCGGGTCCCGCCCTTGCGTTGCCCTTGCCCCGCCCCGCCGCTGGGCCAACAATACGCCAATGATTGACCTTTCCCGCTATCCCCATCTGGCGAAAATTGACGCGCCCGCTGACCTGCGCCGCGTCCCCGATGACGAGCTGACCGCCGTCGCCGACGAGCTTCGCCAATACCTGATCGAGGCAGTCGCCAGCTCCGGCGGCCATTTCGGCGCCGGCCTTGGCGTGGTGGAGCTCACCGTCGCGCTGCACTACGTATTCAACACGCCGGACGATCGTCTGGTCTGGGACGTCGGTCACCAGTGCTATCCGCACAAGATCCTCACCGGTCGCCGCGAACGCATTACCACGATCAAGAAGAAGGACGGCCTGGCACCGTTCCCCCGCCGCGAGGAAAGCGAGTACGACACCTTCGGCGTCGGCCATTCGTCCACATCCATTTCGGCCGCCCTGGGCATGGCGATCGCCGCCCAGCGCAAGAACGATCATCGCAAAGTGGTCGCCGTGATCGGTGACGGCGCGATGACCGCCGGCATGGCGTTCGAGGCGTTGAACCACGGCGGCGACGTCGAGCCGAACATGCTGGTGGTATTCAACGACAACGGCATGTCGATCAGCGAGAACGTCGGCGCGCTGACCAAGATGATGGCCCGCGCCATGGCCAGCCACACGCTCAACCAGTGGCGCGAGCGCGCGAAGCGGGCGATCCCGAAGCAGTCGCTGTTCGGCCGGTTCTTCAAGCGCTGGGAAGAACACGCCAAAGGCATGTTCGTACCCAGCACGTTGTTCGAGGAGCTGGGCTTCCATTACACCGGCCCGATCGACGGCCACAACATTCCGCAGTTGCTGCATGCCCTGCGCACGGTAAAAGACCTGCCCGGTCCGCAGTTGCTGCACGTCGTCACCACCAAGGGCAAGGGCTACGCGCCGGCCGAGCAGGCACAGATCGAATACCACGCGGTCGGGCCGTTCGATCCGCAGGCCGGGTTGGTCAAGAAAAACGCCCCGGCCAAGCCGACCTATACCGACATCTTCGGCGACTGGCTGTGTGATCAGGCCGCCGCCGACAACCGTCTGCTTGGCATCACACCGGCGATGCGCGAGGGCTCCGGCCTGGTGCGCTTCTCGCGGGAATTTCCGCAGCGCTATTTCGACGTGGCGATCGCCGAACAGCATGCGGTGACGCTGGCTGCCGGCATGGCGTGCGAAGGCGCCAAGCCCGTGGTGGCAATCTATTCGACATTCCTGCAACGCGCCTACGACCAGGCGATTCACGACGTCGCGCTGCAGAACCTTGATGTCACGTTCGCGATCGACCGCGCCGGCGTAGTCGGCCCGGACGGCGCCACCCATTCGGGAAGTTTCGACCTGACCTTCCTGCGCTGCCTGCCGAACATGGTGATCATGGCGCCGGCGGACGAAAACGAATGCCGCATGATGCTGAGCACCGGATTCCAGTATCACGGCCCGGCCGCGGTGCGCTATCCGCGCGGCAGCGGACCGGGCACCGCTATCCACAAGGACCTGGACACGTTGCCGATCGGCAAGGCCGAGCTGCGTCGGCGTGGCCATGGCCTGGCGATCCTCAGCTTCGGCACCATGCTGGCACCAGCCGCGACGATTGCCGCCGAGCTGGACGCCACCCTGGTCAACATGCGCTTCGTGAAGCCATTGGACGAGGCACTAATCCTGGAACTGGCGAAGCACCACGACGGCTTCGTCACGCTGGAAGACAACGCGGTAGCCGGCGGCGCCGGGTCCGCCGTGGCCGAGTGCCTGGCGGCCCATGGGGTCAGCCTGCCGATCCTGCACATTGGCCTTCCAGACGTCTACCTGGAACACGGTAGCCGGGAGGAAGTACTGACGATGGCCGGGCTCGATCTGCCAGGTATCCGCAAAGCCATCCGCGCCCGGTTTCCGCCGTCTGCCTCGACGCATATTGCCAGCGCCGGGTAAGCACGACGCTGCTGTTCGACTATCGACGCTCCGCCCCTGCGCGGGGCGTCTGTTTTTTTGTAATTAGTGCCGACCGCCGCTGACCCGGTCGCGTTGCTCCAGATCCTTTGCGGTAAAAACATCCGTATAGCCTGCCGAACGTAGCAACGCCCGCACGACGTCGCCCTGGTTCCAGCCGTGTTCCAACAGAAGCCAACCGCCCGCCTCAAGATGTTCGCGTGCGTCGCCGACGATGCGGCGGATCGCATCGAGACCATCGCCGCCGGAAGCAAGCGCTCCTGGCGGCTCAAAACGCAGGTCACCCTGGCTGAGATGCGGGTCATCCGACTCGATATACGGCGGATTCGAAACGATCAGGCTGAAGTACTCGCCGACCAGAGGGGTCAGCCAGTCGCCTTGCATGAAAACCACATTCCGAAGGCCGAGACGTTGCGCATTGCGCTGCGCGATCGTGAGCGCATCTGTGCTGGTGTCGGTGGCGATCACTCGCGCCTTTGGTCGCTCGTGGGCAATCGCCAAAGCGATGGCACCACTACCTGTACCTAGATCGGCGATGGAGCTGTTGCCCTCGTGTGGCAACCGCTTGAGCGCCAGCTCTACCAGCAGCTCCGTTTCCGGGCGCGGGATCAACGTTGCCGGCGATACCTCCAACTCAAGCGACCAGAAGCCACGGCGCCCGGTGATATAAGCCACCGGCTCGCCAGCCGCGCGCCGCTCGACCAGCGACGCGTAAGCCGTATGGACGTCCCTTTCCAGCACATCATCGGCATGTGCGATCAACCAGCTGCGTGGCTTGCCGATCACATGCAGCAGCAATATTTCTGCATCACCGTGCTCGCCCAGACGCTGCGTCGCGGCGACGATGGCGCTACGAACGTCAGTCATGGAGCGGGGGTTCCGCAACAGATTCGGCCGGTAACTCGGGCGGCACAAGCTTCGACGGCCTCGGCTCGGGCTTGCGCCAGTAGCCGCCGCGCGTCCACGCATCAAAACCCCAGCGCAACCATCCGATCAACGCGTTGGCGAGCCACAGCGCCCACGCCAGCATGGCGATCTTGTAAACCCATAGCGACACGCTGAATACGCCGCCACGCGGCAAGCCATCCGGGCTCTGGTCGGCAAACCAATGCAGGTTCCAGGCACTGGAATCGTTGCCAGCCACATGCATGTCCGGTAGACCAAGCAGCCCCTTGGGCACAGCCGAGATCAGTACCGCCAGTGCGACCAGAGTCAGTGCGGCCAGTCCCAGCTGCAGCAGGTGGAATTTCGACGAACCCAGCTTTTCCGATGGCGTATGGCGCGCACGCAGCCCAAGCAGGATCAACCACACGACGACCAGTGCATAGGCGCTCCATGCGAAGGCCGAAAAGCCCAGCCCGAGCAATAGCCAGTGATGGAAACGCAACGGCGTCGGCGCGTAGCGTGCCAGCAGCCACGCGGCCAGCAACAACACTATGAGCTGCGACCAGTACAGTACCGCAGGACCAACCGTGGGACCCCATGTCCATAGCACCCACCGGTCCTGCGGCAACTGCAGCGTGAGATCGATATTCGCCACTGCAGCATGCAGCGCAAATGCCGGCGTGAGCATTCGCGCCGCGACACCCTCCGGTTCACGCAGGCGTAGCGTGTAAGTGTGCTCGCCGGGCAATAGCGGCAGTCCAAGCTTGCCATCGCGGACGGCCAGATTGATCGACTGATCATCACGCTTCGCATCCAGCAATTCGCTACCTGCGGGCAGCTCGATCGCATGCTCGCCACCACGGGTGCTGCGCGCATGCAGGCTCAGCGTGATATCGCTGGCCCGCACGCCGGCCGTGCTGTCCAGACGCACGCTGTCGAAGGCAAGGCTGTCGCCTGCGACGGCCATAGGCTGGCTTAGCGTTAGCTGCAGACTCTCGCCAGGTAGCGGCTGGAAGCGCAAACCGTCATTGCTGGCGCTGGCCGGCACACCCTTCGCCTCGACGTGCCACATCGGCGCAGCATGCACTTCCCACACTTCGGCACGTTCGCCCAACGCTGGCGCTTGCAACGACAGCTGCGAACCGTGATCGAGGCGACTGGTCCAACGCACGACGTTGCTGTTCGCGTTGAATGTAATGCTGATACGGCCATCCTTGACCAGCACATCGTCGACGAGCGGATGCTCGCCAGGCAGCAGCGGCAGCGTCGTGCTGAAGCCACCCTGCTGCGGTGCGATGCGCTCGACCCGGTTTTCCACGACCCAATCGACACCCAGCGCAAGGCTGCGGGTCAAACGCACGTAAGGCGGAAAGCTCTGCACCGCCGGCAGATTCTTGCCGTCGCTGGCAGTACGCATACGGTGCAAAGCGATGCTGTCGCCTAGCGGTCGACCGTCATCAACGCCATCCAGCGACCAGCCCTGTCCGACGAAAGCGATGTATTGCGGGCGCATCACGAAGCGTAGATTGGCGCTGTCCGCCGCCGTGCCGATGCGGTAGTGCAGGCTGACCCGGTGCACGCCACGATCCAGTCGCACCAGCAGCTGATCATCGCTGCGTGCGAGCGCCGCTTTGGCATGACCGTCCACGCTGACGTCGGTTAGTTGCAGCGCGTCGTCTGCCTGCGGCAACGGCAGCGCGACCGACGCACCAACGTGGGTTTCGAGTTCGACATCGAGCACGTCGCCATTGGCCTGCAGCTGTGCCTGTGCCACCTCGGCGCATGCTGGCGCGCACTTCGGCGGCTCCAAGAGCCGATTGCTCAACTGGCTCAGCAGCTCCTGGCTCGGCATGCTCTGCGCGCGCGCACTCGCCGGTAGAAGTACGATCGCAAGCAGGGCTGCACCGATGACACTTGCACCGCGCCAGTCACGCCAGCGGTCATGCCATGGCAACAACAACCTAGTCAGCAGCTTTGCCAGCAAGGTAGCCAGCAAGGCCACCATTGCCACGCGCAGCAAGCGCACCAGCCATGCGGGTGCGATCAGCAGACGGGTGCTCTGTGCTGACGTCACCGGACCGGACCAGCCGAGACGATAATTGTTGTCTTCGTCCCAGTGTGGGGTGCCGGCACCGGCCTGGATCAGCGCGCGATTGTCTTGTTCTGAACTCACCAGCGTGGATGCGCTTATCGCCGAACCCGTTACCACTACGGTCTGAAGCCTCGGCGCGGGTGCCGCGCCGGTCCTTGGAGCGGCCGGGATGGCATTGCTGCTCATTTCGACCATCGGCGCTGGCGCGGGCGGCGGTGGCGGTTCGGGCATGGCGGGCGCGAATTCTTTCATTGCCTTCGCATTGCGCTCGTCCTGTGCTGCCTGGGGAGCGAAATCCACCGATACCATCCGGCTCTCGCTGGACCCTTCCAACTGCGGATGTAGCGCTGACTGCAGCTGTGCTGCGGCGAACGGCAATGTCCATAGCAACGCCAACGCGAAGGTGGCTACGGCGCCAATGCGTGCAGCCGACCGTAGACGTCCTTCAGGCAATGCACGCAGCAACAGTGCCAACGCAAGCGCGACCGCCAACGTCCATAACGGCGCGTCGTTTTCGTGCTGTGCCAGCGTGAGATAACCAGCCGCCAGCAACGCCCAGGGCCAACCCAGCAGGCGACCGGCCAGCAGCGCTATCAGTGCTACTACAAACAGGTCGAGCAGACTCCATTGAGCCATCCACGAGTCGGGCGAACGATCCGCGCCGCTCGCACTCACCAATCGATAGCCGTACGGCAGATGCAAGGTGGCGTCGATACCTTCCAGCGACAGCTGCCATCCCGAGCTTGGGATCGGACCGCCGTGCGCAGGCAGACGTAAACCAGCATCGAGGTTCAGCTGCCGACCGGTCAGCCGCAGCTCGACTCCGCTGAGTCCATCGGCACCCTTGGTGACGAGCAAGGGATCATCACCCTGCGCGGCGCGTTGCAGTTGCCACGGTGCCGTTACTTCGAGCC
>Ga0302229_10003138_pt1 | contig 11590 bp, 8 predicted proteins | sample II_Palsa_N1_3_FD_193518 | JGI IMG/M metagenome (GOLD analysis project Ga0302229, IMG submission 193518) | Peat permafrost microbial communities from Stordalen Mire near Abisko, Sweden - II_Palsa_N1_3 | ecosystem: Environmental > Terrestrial > Soil > Palsa > Peat permafrost | place: Sweden...
TGGTACTGGCAGGGATCGCGATCAGCGCCGCTGGCGCGGTCGCGGCGGCTGGCATCTACACCGAAGCCAACCCCGCTCCCGACCAGCCGTAGCCGTACTCGATGAGCGCGAACTCCCTCCCCTACCCGCGCGCCGCGACCCGCCGGCGGACGATCGACACCCGCGCCGCCGCCCGGCGGATCGTGGCGCTGCCGGAGTTGCTGGCGGTGCTCGCGGTCGCGGCCGTTCTGAACGTGTGGAACCTCAGCATCAACGGCTACGCCAACACGTTCTACGCCGCGGCGGTCAAGGCGATGGCGGCGAACTGGCACGACTTCCTGTTCGCCTCGATGGACAAATCGGGCCTGATGACGATCGACAAGCCCCCGCTGGCGTACTGGATCCAGGCGCTCGTCGTGCGGGTGTTCGGCTTGAACTCGTGGAGCCTGCTGGTGCCGCAGGCGTTGATGGGCGTGATCGCCGTCGGCCTGATGTACGACCTGACCCGGCGGCACTTCGGACGGGTCGCCGGGTTTGTCGCCGGGCTCGTGCTCGCAACCACGCCGACGATCGTCGCGGTCAGCCGGCACAACAACCCTGACGAGCTGCTCGTGATGCTGTCGGTCGCCGCCGTCTGGTTCGCGCTGCGGGCGCTCGACACCGGGCGCACCAAGTGGCTCGTCTGGAGCGGCGTGTTCGTCGGGCTCGGGTTCGAGACGAAGATGGGCGTCGCTTTGATGCTCGTCCCGGGGATCGCGCTGGCCTGGCTGTGGACCCGGTGCTCGCACCGGTCGGCCGGCCTGCGCACGAATCTGCGCGCGACGGCGCAGCTGCTCTGGGGCGGGCTCGCGCTCGCCGTCGCCGGTCTCGCCTGGCCCGTACTGGTGACGCTGACCCCGGCCGCCGATCGCCCGTGGATCTCGGGTACCGCGGACAACAGCGTCTGGTCCCTGATCGTCGGCTACAACGGCCTCGGCCGGGTCACCGGCCAGGCCGGCGGGCCGGGCGGCGCGGGCGGCGGCGGTGGGTTCGGGGGCAACTCGCTGTTCGGCGGGTCGACCGGCGTCTTCCGCCTGATCGGCTCGGCGCTCGGCGATCAGGCCGGCTGGCTGCTCGGTTTCGCCGTCGTCGCGACGCTCGCGCTGGTGGCGCTCACGCGGCTGCGACGGCGCGACTCGCGGACCGGCTTCGTCCTCGTCCTCGGCGGCACGCTGCTCGTCGTCGGGATCGTCTTCAGCTTCGCCTCGGGCATCTTCCACCCCTACTACGTGTCGATGATCGCGCCGTGGGCGGCCGCCCTGATCGGCGCCGGGATCGGCGAGATGCTGCCGTCCCCGTTCGGCGTCGCGCGGTCGTCGGCAACGGCGAGGGTGATCGGGCCGCTGGCATTGGTCGGTGGCGCGATCACCGAGCTGGTCGTGCTCGGCAACCTCGGAGGTCAGCTGGGCTGGGCGCGACCGCTGGTGATCGTGGCGGCTGCCGCCGGCGCCGTGTTGCTGGCTCTGGGCCTGTCCACGAGGCTGCGGGCCGCGGTCGTGGCGGCCGCGTTCGCGTTGCTGCTCGCCGCGCCGGCGACATGGGCGGCCGAGACGCTCGGCCACGCGACCAGTGGCACGTTCCCGACCGGCGGCCCCGCAACTGCCGAGGTCGGCGGTCCCGGAGGCTCGGGCGGCGGCCCGTCTGGTGGCCCCGGCTTCGGCGCCCGCGGCCTTGGGGGCCGCGGCTTTGGTGGTCGAAGCTCCGGCGGCGGCTTCCCGGGTGCCGGTGGCGCCGCGGGCGGCGGTGGCTTCACAGCTCCGGGCGGCTCGACCGGGGGCTCGCTCAGCCGCTTGTTCGCCAACCCCGGCGCGGCCGGTGGCTTCGGCGGTCTGTTCGGCGGCGGCGCCGGTGAACTCGACGCGGCCGCTCGGTACGCCGATGCCCACGGGGGCGGCACGGTCGCGGTCGAAAGTCAGAGCGAGGCTGCCGAGGCGATGCTCGCGGGCCACGAGAACGTGGCCGGGATCGGCGGGTTCTCAGGCTACGAGAGCTCCGTCACGGCCAAGTGGATCGCGATGGAGGTCCGCGACGGCCGGCTCCGGTACCTGCTCGGATCGGGCGAGGCATTCGGCGGGTTCTCCGGTGGGCGCACCGGCAGCGCTTCGGCGATCGCGGCGGCCGAGTCGGTCGCCAAGCGGGTGACGTTCACCTACGACGGCACGTCGGTGACGCTCTACGACCTGCAGGGCAAGGCTGCCGCGATCGCCGCAGCCTCCTGAGCCATCCCGGCGGGACTAGAGCCCGGGCGGATGGCGGACGACGAAGCCCGCGAACTCGCCGCCGCCCTGCGACCAGCGGGTGCCACCCTCGGCCAGCGCGACCGTGTCGAACCGCCAGCCGGCGATCTCCATCCACACGTGACCGTCGCTGGCGTAGATCGTGACCCACTGGCCGGGGCCGGGGTCGCCGTAGCTCTCGAAGTCGCCCGACACCTCGGGCGCGCTGAGCAGCCCGGCGGCGGCTAGGACGTAGCTGACCGAACCGGAGCAGTCGTAACCGGCGGCCTGGAAGGACCCGTGCCCGCCGCCCCAGATGTACGGCAGGGTCGCGATCGCGTTGCCGGCGGCGATCATCTCGCGCACGGCCGCCGGCGCGCCGGGCGGAGGCTGCACCATCCCGCTCGTGTCGATCGCGATCCCGCCGACCGACTGGTTGACCTCCGCGGCCGTCTGTTGTGCCTGCTCCGCGGCACGCGCCTCCGCCGCCGCCAGCTCGGATCGCAGCGAGCTGAGTTGGGACTGCAGCGAGCCGAGCGTCGAGTCGACGGTGCTCAGCCTGGAGCGGCTGTTCGCACGTGCCGCCAGCTCCGAGATCTGCTGCGAGACGAGCGCCGCCTGGAGCGTCGCGACTTGATTGCGCTCCGACAGGACGTCGTCGGTCAGCGTGCGGTCCCGCCCTTCGAGAACGCCGAGCCGGATCGTCTCATGGAGGACCTGGGTACGCGCCGCCTTCGTGAAGCCGACGATGTCCGCGTCCTGGCGCCCGATCCGCTGCATGAAGTCGACCTGCTCGAGCAGGTCGGCGAACCCGTGCGCATTGAGGATCGCGGTCATCAGGTTCGGCTGGCCGTCCTCGTATACCGCGCGCAGGTTCGTGGCAAGCGCCTGGGAGGCGGCCAGCAGCCGGTTCTCGAGGTCGACCAGCCGATTGCGTGCGACGATCAGTTCGGTCTGCACCGTTCGCAGCTGTGCGATCCGCGCAAAGAGGTCCGCCTGCAGGGCGTCGAGCCGCGCTCGTGCCGTCGCGATCCCGTCGCTGGTCTGAGCGATCTGACTTGACTCGGCCGCGATCCGTGACTGCAGGGCGGCGGCGGCCGACCGCTGGGCCGAGATCTGCGACTGCCGGGCCGAGATCTGGTTCTTTAGGTCACCCGAGCTGCTCGCGACGAGGCCGCTCGCGAGCAGCGCCGCGAGCGAGACGAGGACGACCGCCGCCCGCCGGGCGGCGATCGTGCTGACGCGTCGACGGGGGCGAGTTTCAGGCATCAGGGCAGAGCGATAGGCGAAGCCCGGGGCACCGTAACAGAGGCCGTCGCCGGACAGGTTGCCGCTCCTCCGCTTGCAAAGGATCGTGCATTCGCGGAGTTCGACGGTCGCGATCGTATCCCTTCAGCGGCCCCCGCCGGCTGCTACCGTCGCAGAATCCCGAACGCCTCCGACCACTTTCGTCGTGTACTCGGCCAGCTGCCGACCGGTGTCGTGATCGTAACCGGGGCCACCGCCGAGTCCCAGTTCGGCCTCGCGGCCGGCTCGTTCATGTCGGTCTCGCTCGAGCCCCCGCTGGTCGCGGTGTGCCCGGCGAAGACGTCGACCAGCTGGCCGCCGATCGAGCAGACCGGGTCCTTCTGCGCGAACGTCCTGACCGCGGCGCAGGAGCCGCTCGCGCGCCGTTTCGCGACCTCGGGCGGTGACAAGTTCGCAGGCGTCTCCTGGCGACCTGCGCCGGCCACGGGCTCGCCGCTGCTCGACGACGTCGCGGCGTGGATCGATTGCCGCGTGTACAAGCGGATCGAGGCGGGCGACCACTGGCTCGTGCTCGGTGAGGTGCTCGACCTCAGCGTGCACCGCGAGGCCGGCGCCCTCGTGTTCCACGGCGGGGTCTACCTCGGTCTCAGTGGGACTGCCGACGCAACCGACTGACATCGCGATCCCGGTGCAGGGCGGGTCGCTGAACGTCGCCCGCTTCCGCGGGCCCGGCCAGCCAGCCGGGCCCGCCGTGATCGCGGTCCATGGGATCACCGCCAACAGCCGGGCATGGGGGCTCGTCGCGGCCACGCTCGGCGGTCGCGCCGAGCTGGTCGCCGTCGACCTCCGGGGACGGGGCGGGAGCCGCGACCTGCCGGGGCCCTATGGCTTCGACGCCCACGAAGCCGACCTGCTGGCGGCACTCGACGCACTCGAGCTCTCGAGCGTCGTGCTCACGGGCCACTCGCTGGGCGCCTACGTCGTCGCCCGCTTCGCCGAGCGCCACCCCGAGCGCGTCCGGGCCGCGCTCCTGCTCGACGGCGGCCTCCCGATCCCCGGATTCGAAGGCCCAAGCCCGACCGACACGGCCACGACCGGGGTCGCCGCCGCGCTCGCGCGCTTCTCGCTCCACTTCGCCACCCTGGCCGACTACGTCGATTGGTGGCGCCGGCACCCCGCGTTCGCCGGGGGTCAGGCGGATGACGCCGCACTCGCGAGCTACGCGGCCCATGATCTGAGCGGCGCGGAGCCGGAGCTGCGGCCGACCGCCAGCGCCGCCGCGATCGAGGCGGACGCGCTCGAGCTGGCGAGGGCCGGCTCGGCGGCCGCGCGCCTCGAGACTCCCGCGCGGATGCTGGTGGCGCCCCGCGGCCTCCTGGGCGAGCCGTCGCCGATGCAGCCGCTCGAGCATGCGCTCGCGTGGGCATCAGCCGACCCCGCGCGTCGCTCGGCCGCGCTCGTTCCCGACGTCAACCACTACACGCTGGTGCTGGGAAGATCGGGCGCGGCCGCGGTCGCTGACGCGATCGCCGAGCTTGTCTAGCGGCGTCCGGCGCTACCGGCTCGGCGCCGCTCGAGCTACCCCACCGGCGCCCGTTTGCGGGTCCGCGCCGCCTTCATCCGCGCGGTCCCATCTAGCACCACCTTACGCAGCCTGACATGGTGCGGGGTCACCTCGACCGCCTCGTCCTCGCGCAGGAACTCGAGCGCCTGATCGAGCGACAGCTCGCGCTTGGGGACCAGCCGCACCAGCTCATCCGCGGTCGAGGAGCGGATGTTGGTCAGGTGCTTCTCCTTGCAGGCGTTGACGTCTAGGTCCTCCGCTCGCGAGCTCTCGCCGACGATCATCCCCTCGTATACCTCCTCGCCGGGCCCGACGAACAGAGCTCCGCGCTCCTGGAGGTTGAACAGCGCGAATGCGGCGACCCGGCCGCGGCGATCGGCCACCAGCGATCCCGTCGGGCGTGTTCGCAGCTCCCCGTGCCACGGCTCCCAGCGGTCGAACACGTGGTGCAGCAGGCCGGTGCCCCGCGTCTCGGTGAGGAATTCCGTCCGGAACCCGATCAGGCCGCGCGCCGGGACCAGGTACTCCATCCGGACCCAGCCACTCATTCCGTGGTTCACCATCTGCTCCATCCGTCCCTTGCGCAACGCCAGCAGCTGGGTCACCACCCCGACGAACTCCTCGGGGACGTCGATGCTCATCCGCTCAACCGGCTCGCACAGCCGCCCGGCGACCTCTCGGGTGACGACCTGTGGCTTGCCGACCGTCAGCTCGAAGCCCTCGCGCCGCATCAGCTCGACCAGCACGGCCAGCGCCAACTCGCCGCGCCCCTGAACCTCCCACACGTCGGGACGCTCGGCTGGGAGCACGCGCAGCGACACGTTGCCGATCAGCTCGCGGTCGAGCCGGGCCTTGAGCTGCGACGCGGTGAGCTTGTCGCCGTCCTGGCCGGCGAGCGGCGAGTCGTTGGACCCGATCGTGACCGACAGCGACGGCTCGTCGACGCTGATCACGGGCAGCGGCTGAGGATCGTCGACCTCGGCCAGGGTCTCGCCGATCGTGATCTCGGGGATTCCGGCGACCGAGATGATCTCCCCAGCGCTTGCCTCCTCGGCGGTCACCCGGTCGAGCGCCTCGGTCACGTACAGCTCGGTCACCTTGACCCGCTCCACGGCGCCGTCGCTGCGGCACCAGGCGACGGTTTCGCCTCGTCGGATCGTGCCCTGACGGACCCGGCAGATCGCGATCCGCCCCACGTAGGGAGAGGCATCGAGGTTCGTGACGTGGGCCTGCAGCCCGTGTCCTTCCACGTACACGGGAGCCGGGATGTGCGCGACGAGCACGTCGAGTAGCGGACGCAGATCGGGGTGGTCGGGCATCGATTCCGGGTCGAGCGTCGCGATCCCCGCCTTCGCGTTCGTGTAGACGATCGGGAAGTCGATCTGCGACTCGTCGGCGTCGAGATCGAGGAACAGCTCGTAAACTTCGTCGACCACCTCGGCGATCCGCGCGTCAGGCCGGTCGATCTTGTTGATCACGAGGATCACCGGCAACCGCGCCTCGAGCGCCTTGCGCAGCACGAACCGCGTCTGCGGCAGCGGCCCCTCGCTCGCGTCGACCAGCAGCAGGACCCCATCGACCATCGTCAGGCCCCGCTCCACCTCGCCGCCGAAGTCAGCGTGGCCGGGGGTGTCGACGATGTTCAGCTTGACGCCGCCGTAGCGGACGGCGGTGTTCTTGGCGAGGATCGTGATCCCCTTCTCACGCTCCAGATCCATCGAGTCGAGCACGCGGTCGGCGACCTCCTGGCCGACGCGGAACGCGCCCGACTGCCACAGCAGCGCGTCGACCAGCGTCGTCTTGCCGTGGTCGACGTGCGCGACGATCGCGAGGTTGCGGATGTCCTGCCGTTCTGCCATCGGCCCTGGACGATAGACAGCGATCGCCTCCGTGACCTGCCGCTCGCGCCGGCCGCGGGCCCGGATCACTCCTCGGCGACCCAGGGCTCCCCGCGCTCGACGGCGCTCATCCCGGTCCACAGCGTTGCCATCACGGCGCGGACGACTTCGGCTCGTGGCACGTCCGGGTGGGCTCGCCACCACCGCGCCGCGCCGTGCATCGCCTCCTGGTGGATCGAGAAGATCGCGCGGCCGACGACGCTGTCGGGGTCGACGCCCATCTCCTGGACAATCGGCTCGATCATCTTGGCACGCAGCCGGTTGGCTTCGGCTCGTCGGCGCCGGTGCTCGTCGGCGACGTGCTCGTCGAGCGGCGGGTTGTCGGGGAAAAGCAGCCGCCAGGCGAGCGGGCGCTCCTCCGCGAACAGGAAGAACGCATCGAACGTGAGCTGCATCCGCTCGCGCATCGGGATGTCCATGCCGATCGGCTCGCCGATGAACCCCAGCAGCGCCGCGTGCTGCGAGGACAGCAGCTCGACGAACAGCGCGTGCTTGGACGGAAAGTGGTCGTACAGCACGGTCCGCGAGATGCCGGCGGCGGCGGCGATCCGGCCCACCGATGCGGCCTCGTAGCCGCGCTCCGCGAACTCCTCGAGCGCCGCATCGACGATCAGCGCGCGCCGGGCGCCGGCCGGCAGCCGGGACTTCGGGCCCGTCAGGGAGTGCGGCTTGGAACTCGTCGTGGAGGTGGCCATCGGGCTTCTCCGCAGTATTATCCGACACAGGTGTCGGTTAGGGCGCGCGAGCGTGTCCGGCGCCACCATCGGAGCCGACCGCGAGGCAACAGTTTCCAGTTCCCGTGGATCGCGCGGCCACTTCCCAAGGAGCCATCAGAAATGCCTGCAACTGAAGCGCTCGTGTTCGACGCGATCCGGACGCCCCGTGGACGGGGCAAGTCCAACGGGTCGCTGCACACGACCAAGCCGGTCGACCTCGTCGTCGGCCTGATGCATGAGCTGCTGAGCCGCAACGCCCAGCTCGACCCGAGCCGCGTCGACGACGTCGTGCTCGGCTGCGTCACCCCGATCGGCGACCAGGGCGCCGACATCGCCAAGACGGCCGCGGTCAAGGCAGGCCTGCCGGACACGGTCGCGGGGGTCCAGGTCAACCGCTTCTGCGCCTCCGGCCTCGAGGCAGTCAACCTGGCCGCCCAGAAGGTCGCCTCCGGCTGGGAGGACCTGGTGTTCGCGGGAGGCGTCGAGTCGATGTCGCGCGTGCCGATGGGATCCGACGGCGGCGCCTGGGCGATGGACCCGGAGACCGCCTACGACACCTCGTTCGTGCCGCAGGGGGTCAGCGCCGATCTGATCGCGACCGTCGAGCACTTCAGCCGCGAGGACGTCGACTCCTACGCTGCCCGCTCACAGCACCGCGCCGCCGCCGCCCAGGCGGCGGGCCGCTTTTCGGGCTCCGTCGTCCCCGTGCTCGACATCAACGCCCACGTCGTGCTCGACCGTGATGAGTTCATCCGCCCCGACACCACGGTCGAGACGCTCGCCGCGCTGAAGCCGTCGTTCGAGACGATCGGCGACCTCGGGGGATTCGACGCCGTGGCGCTCCAGAAGTACCACTGGATCGAGCAGATCAACCACGTCCACACGCCGGGCAACTCGTCGGGGATCGTCGACGGCGCCGCGCTCGTCGCGGTCGGCAACGAGCAGATCGGCGCCGAGCTCGGCCTCACCCCCCGCGCGCGGATCCTCGCGACCGCGCTGTCCGGGGCAGACCCGACGATCATGCTGACCGGACCCGCTCCGGCGGCCCGCAAGGCGCTCGCGAAGGCGGGCCTGACGGTCGACGACCTCGACCTCGTCGAGATCAACGAGGCGTTCGCCGCCGTTGTCTTGCGGTTCGTCCGCGACATGGGCCTCGACATGGAGAAGGTCAACGTCAACGGCGGCGCGATCGCGATGGGCCACCCGCTCGGTGCGACCGGCGCCATGATCCTCGGGACGTTGATCGACGAGCTGCACCGCACCGGCGGCCGCTACGGCATGGCGACGCTGTGCATCGGCGGCGGCATGGGCATCGCGACGATCGTGGAGGCAGTTCGATGACCCAAACCAATGGCACCATCCGCTGGGAGCAGGACGCGGACGGGATCGTCGTCCTGACGCTCGACGACCCGAACCAGTCCGCCAACACGATGAACAGCGGCTACCTCGCGTCGATGCGCGCGATCGTCGACCGTCTCGCAGCCGAGCAGGAGTCGATCAAGGGCGTCGTGATCGCGAGCGCCAAGAAGACGTTCTTCGCCGGCGGCGACCTCAAGGACATGCGTCATGCGCGGCGCGAGGACGCCGACATGCAGCTGCAGCGGCTCCGCGAGATCAAGGCGCAGCTGCGCGCGCTCGAGACGCTCGGCAAGCCGGTCGTCGCCGCGATCAACGGCGCCGCCCTCGGCGGCGGCCTCGAGATCGCGCTCGCCACCCACCATCGCATCGTCGTCGACGACCCAAAGGCGGTCGTCGGCTTCCCCGAGGTGACGCTCGGCCTGCTGCCCGGAGCCGGCGGCGTCGTCCGTACGGTGCGGATGCTCGGGATCGCCCCGGCGCTGATGGGCTGCCTGCTCCAGGGCCAGCGGCTGCGCCCGCAGCAGGCCAAGGAGCTCGGGCTGGTCGACGAGATCGTCGCAACGCGCGAGGAGCTGATCCCCGCCGCCAAGCGCTGGGTCGCGGAGAGGGCGGGCGGAGATCCAATTCAGCAGCCGTGGGACGCCGACAAGAAGTACAAGATCCCGGGCGGCACGCCGTCGACGCCGGCGCTCGCAGCCAACCTGCCCGCCTTCCCGGCCAACCTCCGCAAGCAGCTGAAGGGCGCCAACTACCCGGCGCCACACCACATCATGGCGGCGGCGGTGGAGGGTGCGCAGGTGGATTTCGCGGGCGCGCTCGAGATCGAGTCCCGCTACTTCATCGACCTGCTCACGGGGCAGGTCGCGAAGAACATGATCCAGGCGTTCTTCTTCGACCTGAACCGCGTTGGCGGCGACCGCGGGCGTCCCGCCGACGTCGAGACCCACGCCGCGCACAAGGTGGTCGTGCTCGGCGCGGGGATGATGGGGGCCGCGATCGCGTACGTGTGCGCCAAGGCGGGGATCGAGGTCGTGCTCAAGGACGTCTCGCCCGAGGCCGCGGAGCGCGGCAAGGGCTACAGCGAGAAGCTCGTCCTCAAGGCGGTCGAGCGGGGCCGCTCGTCAGCGGCGGACGCGGATCGGCTGCTGGACCTGATCCACCCGACCGACAGGCCGGAGGATGCCGCCGGCGCCGACCTCGTGATCGAGGCGGTGTTCGAGGACCCGAAGATCAAGGCGCAGGTGTTCGCCGAGATCGAGCCGCACCTCGCGCCGGACGCGCTGCTTGGGTCGAACACGTCGACGCTGCCGATCACCGGCCTCGCCGAGGGCGTTACCCGGCCCGAGGCGTTCATTGGGCTGCATTTCTTCTCGCCGGTGGACAAGATGCCGCTGCTCGAGATCATCCGTGGCGAGAAGACGGCCGACGACACGACCTGGCGGGCGCTCGACTTCGCCAAGCAGATCAAGAAGACCCCGATCGTCGTCAACGACAGCCGCGGGTTCTTCACGAGCCGCGTGATCGGAACGTTCATCAACGAGGGGATCGCGATGCTCGCCGAGGGGATCCCGGCGCCGACGATCGAGCAGGCCTCCTCGCAGGCCGGCTACCCCGCGCCCGTCCTGCAGCTCTCCGACGAGCTGAACATGAAGCTCATGCGCAAGATCCGCATCGCCGCCAAGGAGGCCGCCGAGGCGAGCTCGAGCGGGTGGGACAGCCACCCGTCCGAGGGCGTGCTCGATCGCATGCTCGACGAGTTCGATCGCCCCGGCCGGCTCGAGGGGCGCGGCTTCTACGAGTACGCGGACGGCAAGCGGGTCGGGCTGTGGAAGGGCCTGCCCGATGCCTTCCCGCCGGTCGCGGATCCGAGCTCCCTGTCGCTCCGCGACCTCGAGGAGCGGATGCTGTTCATTGAGGCGATCGAGGCCGTCAAGTGCCTCGATGAGGGGGTGATCGAGTCGGTCGCGGACGCCAACATCGGCTCGATCATGGGGATCGGCTTCCCCGGCTGGACCGGCGGCGTCCTCCAGTACATCAATGGATACCAGCCCGCCCACCACCCCCAACCGACCGGCCTGGTCGGCTTCGTCGCCCGCGCGCGCGAGCTCGCCGAGCGCTACGGCGAGCGCTTCGAGCCGCCGGCCTCGCTGGTCGAGCGAGCCGAGCGCGGCGAGGTCTTCAGCGACGAGCAGGAGTTGGTCGCGGCCGGCTAGAGCGATGTCTTGACGTTCACCAGCGCGGCGGAGTAGGCGCGCAGCCGCAGCACGTACCCGTCCCGTCCGGGGCGAAGCACGCGGCTGCTGAGCCGTCCGGTCCAGCGGCCGGCGGCATTAAGCGTCTGCCCTGCGAGCGTGGTGCCATGCTCGGCGCGCACGCTGGGGGCCGTCAGCAGCTCGACCGTCGCCGCGCCGCGAGCCGGCAACGCCAGCGCCAGCCGGACCGCGTGCGGGCCCTTGTCGAGCGCGATCACGTGCAGGTAGTCGCCGTACGTGCGCACCGTCCAGACGCGCAGGTTGTCGTGCGCCGGCGCGTCGACGACGGTCGGCAGCAGCTCGCGGCCGTTGCTCAGCG
>Ga0302229_10003145_pt1 | contig 11583 bp, 11 predicted proteins | sample II_Palsa_N1_3_FD_193518 | JGI IMG/M metagenome (GOLD analysis project Ga0302229, IMG submission 193518) | Peat permafrost microbial communities from Stordalen Mire near Abisko, Sweden - II_Palsa_N1_3 | ecosystem: Environmental > Terrestrial > Soil > Palsa > Peat permafrost | place: Sweden...
GGCGGAGGACTAGAACCACGGCCGTTCGGTCAAATGTCTTTAGAGGGTCTCACGGTCCTGGTGAGGGCGGTGGTGGCCGATGGTGCCGGTGACGAACAACAGGGCCACGCCCAGGAACGCCACCCACAGCCAGGGCAGGGTCGCCCACAGCACCGCGTGCGCGGTCGCCATGATGAACAGGACGAGCAGCACCAAGAGCAGCACCGGGTGACGGCGGCGGCGGAGCGGGTGGCCCGGGACTGCCGGAGCCCCAGTTTCCGGCAGGTCCGAGAACAGGCCGCTCAGGTCCGCCCTGGTCTTGGCGCTCATGGCCCGCCCGAGCCGGTCGTCGAACTCGGCCTGGTCCAGCCGGCCCTCGGCGAAGTGCTCGGCCAGGCGGTCGGCCACGGCCTGGCGCTCGGCGTCCGAGACGCGCAGGTGCTGATCGGAGTACGGGCCGCCGAACAGCGGCGAGAACCCGAGGTTCCGGAACGGGCCGGTCCGGGGATCGCTGCCCTGGGAGTAATTGCGCTGCGTGGACATGATGGGTGTCTCCTGCCTACCGCGACCGGGCTTGAAGGGACTCGATGAGGGAGCCGGCGATGGACTGGTCGCTGCCCTCTTCGGGGATCAGCAGCAGGCCGGCCAGGTAGAGCGGGATGCCCGCGCCGCCGACGAGGGTCAGGACCACGAAGGCGATCCGGACGATCATCGTGTCGACGCCGAAGTAACGGGCCAGGCCGCCGGCCACGCCGCCCAGCATGCGGTCCTGGTAGGACCGGCGCAGGAGGCCGTGCTCCGGTGCGGGGTGGATGTTCCGCTCGGATTCGGTGGTGGTGTCTTCTGGGTTCACGGTGTTGGTGTTCATGGCTCTACATTGCGTCCGCGGGGCGGGCCCGCGCATCGGGGAAGATCCTGGCCCGACCCTGACCCCGGGGACGGGGAGTCAGGGTCGGATCAGGGTTGGTCCCTATACCCACACACGCGCGAGGGGAGCGATGATGGGGAGCGTGGAAGATCCGGCACGCTGGCAGCGCGGCCCAGACCCGTGGGGACACTGGCACCGCGGGCCGTTCTGGCTGCGGAACCGGGGTAACGGCGGGCCGCTACGGCGTGACCCCGCCGAGCGGCTGGCCGGCGGGGTAGCCGCCGGAGTGGCGGCCTGGAAGGGCATCAACGTCACCACGGTGCGGATCGTGTTCGTGCTGATCGCCCTGATCAGCGGCGGTTTCTGCGTGCCGTTCTACGTAGTGGGCTGGCTGCTGATCCCGGCCGCGGGCGAGGACACGAGCATCGGCAGCCGGGCCCGGTCGGACGCGGCCGGCATCGCGCTGGCGGCCGGCCTGGCCTCGCTGCTGGCGTTCGTGCTGTTCGTGGGCGGCGTGTTCAACGACGGCTGGATCGCCAGCTGGGCGTGGCCGCAGACGGTGACCGTCGCCGGGCTGGCGCTGATCTGGCGGAACGCCTCGCCGGACGAGCAGGCCACGCTGCGGCGGCTGGTCGAGCCGCTGGGCGCGGCGGGCCCGTCCCGGCCTGGCCGGCCCGGCCGTCGGTCGGTGATCCGGCTCACGATCGCGGGCCTGCTGGTGTTGGGCGGCGCGAGCTGGCTGGCCCGCGGCCGGGAGAGCATGGCCCTGCTGCGGCCGCTCGGCGGGGTGGTGCTGGTCATCGCGGGCATCGTGCTGCTTCTTGGCCCGTGGTGGCTGCGGATTGCCCGCGACCTGGTGCTGGAGCGCCAGGCCAAGGTCAGGGCCGAGGAACGGGCCGACATCTCGGCTCGGGTCCACGACTCCGTGCTGCAGACCCTGGCCCTGATCCAGCGGCGCGCGGACGACCCGCAGAAGGTCGTGTGGCTGGCGCGGATGCAGGAACGGGAGCTGCGATCCTGGCTGTTCGAGGGGAGAGCGCCGGGCGAGCCGGAGTCCGAGATGACGTTCGCGGGCGGGGTTCGGCAGATTCAGCAGGACGTGGAGGCCCGGTACGGGGTGCCGGTCGAGGCGGTGATGGTCGGGGACTGCGAGCTTAACGAGAACCTGAACGCCCTGCTGGCCGCGGCCCGGGAGGCGACGGTGAACGCGGCGAAGTGGTCCGGGGCCAGCGTGATCTCGCTGTTCGCCGAGGTCGAGCCGGACTCGGTGTCTCTGGTCGTGCGCGACCGGGGCCAGGGATTCGATCCGTCAGCGGTCCCCAAGGACCGCAAGGGCCTGGCCGAGTCGGTGCACGGCCGGATGGCCCGGCGGGGCGGGACGGCGGACGTGGTGAGCGCGGACGGGGAGGGAACCAAGGTGACGCTGAAGATGCCGCGGCCTGCTACTGCTACGGCTGCGGCTTCCGCGCCGGGGGGCCGGCCTCCGGAGGGCCGGCCGTGAGCGGGGTGCCGCGGGTGGTGCTGGTGGATGACCACGGGCTGTTCCGCTCGGGGGTGCGGGCCGAGCTGGGCCGGCAGGTCGAGGTGGTCGGCGAGGCGGACGACGTGCAGCCGGCGATCGACCTGATCGCGTCGGTACGGCCCGACGTGGTGCTGCTCGACGTGCACCTGCCCGGCGGCGGCGGCCAGGATGTGATCGAGGCGATCAAGCCGGTTTGCCCGGAGGTGCGGTTTCTCGCGCTGTCCGCGTCGGACGCGCCCGAGGACGTGATCGCGGTGATCCGGGCGGGCGCGCGAGGGTACGTGACCAAGACGATCTCCACTCTTGAGCTCACCGATGCTATTCGGCGGGTGGCGGCGGGCGACGCGGTATTCTCGCACCGGCTGGCCGGGTTCGTGCTGGACGCGTTCGCGGCTTCGCCGGCTCCGGGTTCGGTGAAGCCGTCCTTCGATCCGGAGCTGGACCAGCTGACCTCGCGCGAGCGGGAGGTGCTGCGGCTGATCGCGCAGGGCTACACGTACAAGGAGATCGCCCGCGAGCTGTACATCTCGGTGAAGACCGTGGAGAGCCACGTGTCGTCGGTGCTGCGCAAACTGCAGCTGTCCTCGCGGCACCAGCTGACCCGGTGGGCCGCCGAGCGACGGCTGACCTGATTCTGGGTATCGTTACCGGGTCCCGTCCTAGGCGGGTTCCCGGGGTTCCCGAGGTTCCCGGGATTGCTGGGGGTTGCCAGGGGGTTGCAGATTGCCGGCAACGGGCTGACCATAAGGGTGGATAGGCTGACAACAGAGGTGACGATGCCGGTCGGGGCGATCGAGCGCGAGATCCACGACGCCTGCATCCGGTTGGCCGAATCGGCTGCCACGGCGCGCCGCTGCCACGAGCACTACCTGGACGGGCTCGACGGGCCTGCTGGCCAGGGCCGGGGCGGTCGGGACTTGGCGGGCGGGGTCGGCCGGGATCTGGCGGGCGCGCTGAGTGGCGCTCATCCGTGGGCGCTGGGCGGCTTCGGTGACCAGGCCTGGGACGGTTACCAGCCGGATCTGCACGCCTCGCCGCCGGACGGGCTGCGCGTGGGTCTGCTGCGGACTCCGGGCGGGCCTTCAGCGCCGGCGCTGCCGGCGGTGGCCCGGTTCGCTCGGCACGGGCACGTGCTGATCAGCGAGCGCGGCTTCGCCGACGGGGCCCGGTCGCTGCTCCAGGCGCTGGTGCTGCGGCTCGCCACCGCCACGGGGCCGGGCACCGTCCGGTTCGCGCTCGCCGACCCCGTCGGGCAGGGCCGGCACCTGAGCGCATTCCTGCGACTGCCCGCGCAGCTTCGGGTGGGCACCGGGGTCGCGGCCAGGCCGGCGGAGATCGCGGCCCTACTGACAACGCTGACCGACCACGTGGTCGAGGTCACCCAGCACCGGCTGACCAACGTGTACGACTCGGTGGAGGCCTACAACGCGGCGACGACCGGGGTGATGGTTCCGTACCACGTCCTGGTCCTGGCCGGGTTCCCGGCGGGCCTCGACGACCAGGCTGCGCAGTTGCTCGGCAGCCTGGCCCGGCACGGCCCACGAGCCGGGCTGTACATCCTGGCCACGCTGGATCCCGGCCTCCCGATGCCCAGGGGCCTCGAGCTGGCCGAGCTGACCGCGCTGAGCACGAACCTGGGCCTGGACTCTCGCGGCGATCTCACCTGGGATGACCCGGAATTCGGGCGGAGCGTGATCGAGCCGGATCAGATGCCCGCGGCGGCCCGGGCCAACCCGTGGCTGGACGCGGTCGGCGCCGCCGCCAACTCGGCCGCGCGGGATCTGCCCTTCGGCCGGATCGCGGTCACTTCGCCGCGGCGCTGGTCCGGCGTCACCACCGACGGCCTGGACGTGCAGATCGGCATGGACGGCAAGGGCGAGCCGCAGCGCTTCGTCATGGGCGTCCGCGGGGTACACCACGGCCTGGTCGGCGGCGACGTCCGGATGGGGAAGACCAACCTGCTGCACGTGCTGATCAGCCAGCTCGCCCTCCAGTACCCGCCGGAGGAGCTTGAGCTGTACCTGCTCGACTTCAAGGAGGTGGAGTTCGACGCCTACCTCACCGAACGGCTGCCGCACGCCCGCGCGATCACCTCCCGCACCGACCGCGAGTTCGGGCTGAGCATGCTGCGCCGCTTCCACGACGAGATCAACCGGCGGGCCCGGCTGTGCCGCGAGGCCAGGGTGACCGACCTGCCCGACTACCGGCGCGAGACCGGGCAGGTGCTACCCCGGGCCCTGGTGATCATGGATGAGTTCCAGGTGCTGTTCAGCGAGGAGGACCGGCTGGCTCGGGAAGCCGGGCGGCTGCTGGCTGACATCGCCAAACGCGGCGCGGCGTTCGGGCTCCATCTGCTGCTGGCCACCCAGTCGCCCGGCGGACCGCTCGCCGCGTACCTGCGGCCCGTCTACGAGCAGATGGCGCTGCGGATCGCCCTGGGCTGCACGCAGCCTTCGGTGTCCCAGGCGATTCTCGGGGAGGGCAACGACGCCGCGACGAGGCTCGTCCAGGCCGGGGACGCCATCTACAACGACCGTCGCGGCGAGGGCGACAACCCGGTGATGCGGATCGCGATGCTCCCGACCAGGGAACGGCTTTCGCTGATCAAGACGATCCGGGAGCTCGGCGCCGGCCGGGAGTACCCGCCGCCAGCCAGTTTCGACCCCGACGCGCCCGCGGACTTCGGCGCCCACCCGCCGTGCCTGGCGTTCGCGGCCGGGCCGGAGGGCTGGCCGGCACTGGGGCGCTGGCCGGCGCCGGGCGCGACCGTGGCGGCGTGGCTGGGTGAGGCGATCGAGATCAAGCCCGCCACCACCGCGACGTTCGAACGCTACGTGCGGTCCAATCTGCTCATCGTGGGCAGCGAGGATCACGGCCACGCGTTGCTGCTGGCCACCGTGCTCAGCGTCGCGGTCCAGCGCTCCCCGGCCGATGTCTGCTTCACGATCGCCGAGTTCACCCGGCCATCGTCGCCGTCCCACGGCTTGTTCGACCCGCTGCGGAGCCTGCCGCATCAGGTGCGGATCGCCGACCGCCGGGCGGCCGGGGAGGCGCTGGACGAACTCCTCGACGACCTGGACGCCCGCCTCGCCGACTCCGACGGGGCGGCCCGGCCCGAGCGGTTCTTCCTCATCGCCGGGTTGCACCGCTGGCATGACCTGCTCGCCGAGGGCGACTACGGCCGGCCCAGCGAGACCTCGGCCCGGCTGGTCCGGCTGGCCGACAAGGGACCGGACGCCGGTCTGCACGTGGTGGCCTGGGCCGACGGGTACACCACCGCGGAACGCGCGCTGCGCCGGGCGGGCCTGGCTCACTTCGGCCTGCGGGCCGTGCTCCGCGTGCTGTCACCTGCGGAAAGCGACGCCCTGCTGGGCGTATCCGCCGCCGCCAGCCTGGACGACGACCGCGCCCTGTACCGGGATACCGAGTGGCCTGCCGAGCAGGTGGAGAAGTTCAAGCCGTACTCGGCCGCCTCGCTGTCTTCCTTCGCCCGGACCGCCTTCGGGAGCCCGGCCTTCGGGAGCCCGGCATGACCACGCAGGAAAGGATTGTCGAGCCCGTCATGGCCCCGTCCCCTACTCCCCCATCCGTCTCCCCCTACCTGTCCCTCCGGCAGGTCGTCCGGCCGGCCATCTTCGCTCACTTCCTACTGGCCGAAGACCAGGAACGGGCGGGGCATCTGGCCGCGGAGTGCGAGGATCTGCTCTTCTTGACCCGGGAACTGCTGAAGGCAGCCGGGCTGTCCCGCCTCCTCGGTGCGGAACCTGCTGGCCCGGCCTCGGCGGAGGAGGACGGCGGTGACCGGCAGGAGCAGTTGCTCGGCGCTTACGCGGAGGCCGGCCTGCTCTGGGCCAAGGTGGTCGGCAGCACCATGGCGCTGGCCAGTGCCCTGCTGGACCAGGGGGACTGGGGCGGGGTTCGCCGGCTGGCCAGCTTCTTGGCGGACGCCGGGGAAGACAGCACTGCGGCGGAACTGAAGATCCAGCTCGGGAAGGCGGTCTGGGGCACCTACCACGAGCAGCTTCAGGGCATCAGCAACGCCATGCGGCCCGCGGCCATCGGGGAGGCCATCGACGCGCTGCGGGCCGTGCTGCGCGAGGTCCCCGAAGACGTCCCCGACCGGAATAGGGAGGTCAATCGCTTCCTGGCGCCGCTGGCCGCGTCCGTCCACGCGATCATGCGGGAACAGGAAATGGACATACCGTACAGTAGCCGGGTTGAGCACATCGCCGTCGGCGGGGTCGCGAGATACCCGGACATCGTGAAGCTGAGCCTCGACGAGATTGCCGCCGAATTCGAAGCGTCTGCCAGCGGCCTGGTAATCAATAAACAGGAGAACAGGCATGTCCGGGGTTATCAACGATCTTGACGCGCTGACGGAGTTCAGGGCCCACCTGATGCAGTTCAACCACGACCTGGCGGAGAACTTCGCGACCATGCGGGGCCACTGGCGAGAGCTCGGGGACGTGTGGCGAGATGACATGTACCGGCTGTTCGGCGAGGCGCTCGACGAGGTCACGCCGGGCATCACGGTGTACCTGTCGGCCACCCAAGAGCACGAGGCGCATCTCGCCGCCCTGATCGAACGGCTCCGCGGCTACCTCGAGACGGGTCTGGGCGCGAGCGCGGGCGCGGGCGCGGGGACGAGCCGGACCGAGACGGACCGCGGTAAGTCGGCGTGACCTGGGTTGGATCCGGGGGGACAAACAGAGTCCACGCGGACATCGACGCCTTGAAGGGGTTCCATGAGGCGCTGGTCCGGTTCCGGTACGCCCAGCGGGCCGTGGCCGAGCGCGGCGACGACGAGATCGAGATGACCCGTGCGTCGCTGGCGGCCAAGGCCAGCCACTGGCAAGCCCAGCTGGAGCAGCGCCAGGCCGATCTCGACGCCTGCCGGGCACGCAGCGGGGCGACGACGGACTGCTCGGCGTACGCCTGGGCGGTCGAGCAGGCCGCCGAGCGGCTGGAGCACGTCCGCCGGTGGCAGCAGCGGGTCGACACCGAAGCCAGCGAGTTCGGCGGCACCGCTAGCGCGTTCCTGGATCTGCTGGAAAACGACGTGCCCCGCGCCGAGCGCCAGCTGCTGGCCCTCATCGCGAGCCTGGAGGCGGCCCGCCGCGTCCAGGCCGGCGGCGGCCTCCCAGTATGAACACGCGGCCGGACCGCGATGGTGATGAGCAGCTCCGCCTGCTCGACGCCGCCTGGGAGGAGGCGGCCAGGTACTGGCGGGACGAGGTAGCCCGCCAGTTCGCTGCCGACCACTGGACGCCGCTGGCCCAGCAGGCCCGCGCCTACCTCGAGGCTCTGCGGGCCCTGATGGACATGCTCGAAACCGCCGAACGCGAAACGGATTTCTAGCGCGACACCGATATCTAGCGGCCGCGGGCGCGCTCGGCCAGCCCGGCATCGGCCGGTGTCTGCGCGCCCAGGGCCGCCAGGCAGGCGGCCGGCTCGACGGCGGCCAGGACCAGGTCCCCGAATACGGGCCGTTCGGCCGACACGCTGAGCAGGTGAGGGCGAATGGGTTTCCCGGTGGCCCGGTCGGTGGTGCTGACGTACCCGGTGAACGACACGGCCTGCACCACGTCGGGTGCATCGGCGCTTGCGGTGGCGCTGAAGATCTCGTGCAGTGTGCGCAGGGCGACGCAGGCGATCAGTCGTTCGTAGCGTTGCCTGATCTCGTGTTCCGGACGCGGCACTGGCTCGACGGCGCCACGCGCCTGTACGTAGCGGTAGGTGCGGACCGACGGCACGACGCGCTGCGGGGGCAGCTCGAAGTCGATCGCAACCTTCCGGTCCCCCGGATGGTAGGCAACCTGGTATGCGCGGGGAAAGCCGTCAGGGTACCGGGACGCCTTGAGCACACAGCGGGCGAACCACGCCACCGACTCGGCGTCGCCCGCGCCGAACGCCGACTCGCGGCGGGCGATGTAGGCGTTCCGCGCCACCGCCCGGGCGCGCTCTTCGGTGACCTTGCCGTGGTACTTGGCCTTGGCCACGGCCAGCTCCTGGTGCCGCTGTGACTCGTGCTCCCGGTGTTCGGCCGTCGCGGCCTCAAACCGGCCCTGCGCCTGCGCCGTCTGCCGCTTGTGGCGGGCGGCCCCGCCCAAGAGAAGGCGCAGCAGGCCAGGTCGGGGCGGCGCGAAGTCGCTCCAGTCTGGAGCGGGAAGAGGCACGCCCAGCGGGCCAGGGTCGAAGGGAGGCGTCCGCGGGGTGGCCATGAGCCGGTCGAAGCTCACCGGCGGGAGGGCCAGCACGCTCGTCAGCACCTCATCGAGGCTCTTGATCTGCTCCTGCACCGCGGCGGTCTGCTCCTGCGCGTCCTGCTGCGCGGACTCGACCCTCTCTTGCTGGCGGGCCTGCTCCTGTTCCCTTTCCTGCCGCTTGTGCTCTCGCGCCAGCCGCTCGTCTTCCCGGCGTCGCGCGGCCAGGCGCTGTTCCAATTCGGAGAGACTCCCGCGGCGGGACATGTCTGCTGCGCTCCGGATCCTCGGTGCCGCTCTTGGTGACGACGGCTGCTGATTGACGATAGCCGCGTTTGGGGCGTGGCCCAAGATCTGACCAAGCGAAATGGTGTGGTTCGCCATTGATCCGCCCTGCGGGCTATGCCAGCGTCGGCGGTGCGGACCTGCGTAAAGAGGAGGGTGTCATGGAGAGATTCCCGCTCCCATCGGAGATCGCCGACGCGCCCGGGGCCGAGGACTGGCGGTCCATGTACCCATACTTCACCCGCTTCCAGCCCGAGGACGACCAGCGCTTCTGGTTCTACAACTCCATGCACTTCCCGGAGCCGATGCCGGCCTTCGACACGATCACCGCGGAGGTGCCGTACAGCGCGATCGGGGCGAACACGGCCCGGGTGTTCGTCTTCCCGACCACGCTCGGCATCGAGCACCGGATCGTCAACGGACGCGTCTACATCACGGCCATCCCGGTCACCGACCCCGCGGAGATCGGGCGCCGGGCGGCGATCTTCGGTGAACGGGCCAGCTACTACTACGAGAACTGGGACGCGCTGTACGAGGGCTGGAAGGTCCGGATGCGGGCTTTGATCGCGCAGATCGAGTCGATCGAGGTCCCGCAGTTGCCGGAATTCGAGGATCCCGCGGTGGTCTTCGAGTCGACCGGCATCGCGCAGAACCACTTCGTGCGGGAGAACTTCCACCGGTGCATCGACCTGTTCTCGGTGATGTGGCACCACCACACCGAGATGCTGATGCTCGGCTACGGCGCGTACGTGGTGTTCTTCCAGTTCTGCAAGCAGGCCTGGCCGGAGATCAGCGACCAGACCGCGGCCCGGATGGTGGCCGGCATCGACGTGATCATGTACCGGCCCGACGACGAGCTGCGGGGCCTGGCCAGGCTGGCGGTCGAGGCCGGAGTGGACGACCTGTTCACCGAGGGCTGCTCGCCGTCTGTTGTCTTGGTTGCGCTGGCCGACCGCGGCGAGGGCGGTAAGCGGTGGCTGTCCGCTTTCGAAGAGGCCCGCGAACCCTGGTTCAACGTCTCCACCGGCGACGGCTTCTACCATCATCACCGCAGTTGGGCCGATGACCTGACCGTCCCGTTCACGGCGCTGCCCCGGTACGTGGCCCAGGTGCGGTCCGGGACTCTGACTGCGCGTCCCACCGAGGAGCTGCGGGTCGAGCGGGAACGGATCGCGTCGTCGTACCGTTCGCTGCTGTCTTCTCCGGAAGAGCAGGCGGCGTTTGACCAGATGCTGGGGCTGTGCCGCCGGGTGTTCCCGTTCGTGGAGGACCACAAGTTCTACTGTGAGCACTGGTTCACCTCGCAGTTCTTCGGCAAGATCCGCGAGTTCGGCGCGCTGCTGGCCCGGTTCGGGGTGCTGGCCGAGGCCGAGGACGTGTTCCAGCTGCACCACACCGAGGTCGACCAGGCGCTGTCGGACGTCATGCTGGCCTGGGCCGCGGGCGGGCCGCCGCTGGGCGGCGTTTACTGGAAGCCGATCGTGGCCTCGCGCAAAAAGATGCTGGCCGCCATGAAGGACTGGTCGCCGCCGCCCGCGCTCGGGCCGGTGCCTGAGGCGCTGAACGACCCGGCCGTGCGCATGCTCTGGGGCGTGACTCAGGAGCGGATCGAGGCGTGGCTCTCGCCGGCCTCGGACGAGGTGCGGGGCTTCGGCGCGTCGTCCGGGGTGGTCGAGGGGCCGGCCCGGGTGCTGACGGACGTGAACCAGATCGGTGAGATCCGCGACGGGGAGATCCTGGTCTGCCCGGTGACCGCGCCGAGCTGGGCGCCGGTGTTCGGCAAGATCAAGGCGGCGGTCTCGGACATCGGCGGCTCGATGTCGCACGCAGCGATCGTGGCTCGCGAGTACGGCCTGCCGGCCGTGGTCGGCACCGGCGACGCGACTAAGCGGATCACCACCGGCCAGTGGATACGCGTCGACGGCGACCGCGGGATCGTCCAGGTCATCGGGTGACACCCTTTGTCCGGGGCCTCGTCGATGTGGGCGTGGCGGACACGGCGTCGGCGGGCGGCAAGGCGGCCGGCCTGGGCGAGCTGATCCGGGCCGGGATACCGGTGCCGCCTGGCTGGGTGGTGACGGCATCGGCGTTCGGCCAGATGCTGGCTGCGGCGGATCCATCTGGGTCGCTGGCGGGCTCGGTCGCGGACCTGCCTGCCGCGGACGTCCCGGCGATTGCGCGGGTGGCGGCCGGGGTACGCGAACGGATCACTTCGGTAGCGATGCCGCCGGAAATCGCGGCGCAGATCACGGCGGCGTATGAGGCGCTGGGCGGACCCGCGGTGGCGGTCGCGGTGCGGTCGAGTGCCACCATGGAGGATTCCGCGACGGCCAGCTTCGCCGGGCTGCAGGACACCTATCTGGGCGTGCACGGTACGGCCGCGGTCCTCGACGCGGTGCGCCGCTGCTGGGCCAGCCTGTACAACGACGAGTCGGTCGCCTACCGGCGCCGTCTCGGGTGGCCCGAGGACGGCCTGGCCATGGGCGTGGTCGTCCAGCGCATGCTCCGCCCGCGCGCAGCCGGCGTAATGTTCACCCGCAGCCCGGTCACCGGTGACCGCTCGGTGGTGGCCATCGAGGGCACCTGGGGTCTCGGCTCCGCCCTGGTCGCCGGGGAGGTGACCCCGGACTCCTTCACGATCAGCAAGGTGACCGGCGAGATCACCGGCCGACGGACCGGGACCAAGCTCAGGCTGGTTTCTTTTCGGCCGAACGACCCGGGAATCT
>Ga0302229_10003147_pt1 | contig 11581 bp, 8 predicted proteins | sample II_Palsa_N1_3_FD_193518 | JGI IMG/M metagenome (GOLD analysis project Ga0302229, IMG submission 193518) | Peat permafrost microbial communities from Stordalen Mire near Abisko, Sweden - II_Palsa_N1_3 | ecosystem: Environmental > Terrestrial > Soil > Palsa > Peat permafrost | place: Sweden...
GACCCGCCGCTCTTTCTCGGCTTTCTCAACGGGGTGGGTTTTTTCTGGACGACCGTGCATCTGGCTTTGCCGATGCTGTTTGTGTGCGGCGTCCTGCTCGCGATCTTCTACGCGCTCGATTCATACTTTTACCATCGCCGTGAAGAAGAGCGTTCGCCGTTTCTCGATCCCACGCCCGACACACCGCCGCTCGGCATCGACGGCAAGATCAATTTCGCGCTGCTCGGCCTGGTGATTGCGCTCGTGCTGATGAGCGGCCTGTGGAAGCCGGGCATAGAGTTCGACGTCTTCGGCACGCACGTCGCACTGCAAAACGCGCTGCGCGATGTGGCGCTGATCGGCGTCACGTTGCTCTCGCTGGCGGTGACGCCGCGCACGGCGCGCGAAGGCAACGCCTTTAACTGGGCGCCGATCGAAGAGGTGGCGAAACTGTTTGCCGGCATCTTCGTGACGATCGCGCCGGTCATCACGATTCTGCGCGCGGGAGAGGCAGGTGCGTTCGCGGGTCTCGTGCATCTGGTCAACGACGCGTCCGGCCAGCCTCGCGATGCGATGTATTTCTGGGCCACGGGCCTGTTGTCGTCGTTCCTTGACAACGCGCCTACCTATCTGGTGTTCTTTAATCTGGCCGGCGGCGACGCGCAAACGCTGATGACGAAGGGCGCCACCACGCTGGCTGCGATTTCCGCCGGCGCGGTATTCATGGGCGCGAATAGCTATATCGGCAACGCACCGAACTTCATGGTGAAGGCGATTGCGGAGTCGCGCGGCGTGCGCATGCCGAGCTTTTTTGCTTATTTGGGCTGGTCCGTCGTTATTCTGGTGCCGGTGTTTCTCGTGACGGCCTGGCTGTTCTTTTAGCTTTTAGAGCCATTGATGACAGTTGACTGCAGCACGGCCACAGGTGGTCCCGCTGCACTATTCGGAGAATTGCAATGCAGAAGATCCTGGTTGCCCGTCCGATTTTTCCGGACGTGATCGAACGCCTCAAACAGTATTTCGAGGTTGACTGGAACAACGGCGAAGTGCTGCCCGCCGACGAACTGACGCAGCGGCTTGCCGATAAAGACGGCGCACTGACGGCCGGTGACCCGATCGGCGCGGCCGCGCTGGCGGCAGCGCCGCGGCTGCGAGTGGTGTCGAATATGGCAGTCGGCTACAACAACTTCGATATGGCCGCGTTCAACGCGGCGAACGTGCTCGGCACCAATACGCCGGACGTTCTGAACGAATCCACTGCCGATTTCGGCTGGGCGCTGATGATGGCGACGGCGCGCCGGATCGCCGAGTCAGAGCACTGGCTGCGCGCCGGCAAGTGGCAGAAGTGGTCGTACGACGGCTTTCTCGGTACCGACCTTTATGGTTCGACGCTCGGCGTGATCGGCATGGGCCGCATTGGCCAGGCACTGGCGCGCCGCGCCCGCGGCTTCAACATGCAGGTGATCTATCACAACCGCTCGCGGGTCGCGCCCGCGATCGAAGCCGAGCTGAACGCAGAGTATGTGTCGAAGGCCGATTTGTTGCGGCGAGCCGACCACATCGTCCTGGTGCTGCCCTATACGCAGGAAAATCATCACACGATCGGCGCGGCGGAGCTCGCGCAGATGAAGCCGACTGCGACGCTGACCAATATCGCGCGCGGCGGCATCGTCGACGACGCCGCGCTCGCCGAGGCGCTGCGTGCGAAGCAGATCGCAGCGGCGGGTCTCGATGTTTACGAAGGCGAGCCGAACCTGAACCCGGCGCTGCTGACCGTGCCGAATGTCGTGCTGACGCCACACATCGCAAGCGCGACTGAAGCGACCCGGCGCGCCATGGCCAATCTCGCTGCCGATAATCTGATCGCGGGGTTGGGTGAGGGTCCGAATGCAGGGCATCCGCCGAGCGCCATCAATCCGGATGTTATCGGCAAGGCGCGTTCATGATGACGTTGTTGTTGCCCGCGGCGGTCGTGGTATTGGCCGTCGCGTTGGTGATCGCCTTGCTCGTATTGATGCGTGGTGGCCGCCAGAGTGATCTGCAGGCGCAGCTCGACCAGCTAGGCGATCACATTGGCTCGGCGGCGCAAGGGCAGTCGCATGCGTCCGAGCGGATCGAGCGCGAGCTGCGCAGCGAGATCAAGGAGACCGCCCGCGTCTCGCGAACCGAACTGAACGGCGGCTTCTCGCAATTTCAGCAGACGCTTGCCGCGCAGTTCACGAGCATGACAACGCTGCAGAACGGCAAGATCGATGGCTTCGCGCAGCAACTCGTCAGGCTGACCGAAACCAACGCGCAACAACTCGAAGCGGTCAGGCTGAGCTTGCAGCAGCAGGCCCAGCAGGCGCGCGACGAGCAGGGTGCAACGCTTAAGCGTTTCGGTGAGACGCTGACCTTGCAGCTCGGGCAACTGACGGAATCGAACGATCGCCGGTTTGGCGAAATCCGCACGACGATCGAACAACGTCTGAAGGACATCGAGACAAACAACGCGACCAAGCTCGAAGAGATGCGCCGCACAGTCGACGAGAAGCTGCACGCCACGCTCGAGCAGCGCCTGGGCGAATCGTTCAAGCAGGTCTCGGACCGGCTGGAGCAGGTACATCGCGGGCTGGGAGAAATGCAGACGTTGGCCGCGGGCGTTGGCGATCTGAAAAAGGTGCTGACCAACGTCAAGACGCGCGGCACGTGGGGCGAAGTGCAGCTTGAGGCCTTGCTCGAACAGTTGCTGACCGCAGATCAATACGCGAAGAACGTTGCAACGGTGCCGAAAAGCGCTGACAGGGTCGAATTCGCGATCAAGTTGCCGGGCCGTCAGGATCCGGAGGGTGTAGCGGTACCGGTATGGCTGCCGATCGATGCCAAGTTTCCGCGTGAGGACTACGAACGCCTGATCGAGGCGCAGGAGCGCGGTGATCCGGTGGCGGTCGAAGAAGCGTCGCGGGCGCTGGAGGGGCGCATTCGTGCCGAGGCCCGCGCGATCTCGGAGAAGTATGTCGCGCCCCCGCACACCACCGATTTCGCCTTGCTGTTCCTGCCGACCGAAGGGCTTTACGCGGAGGTTTTGCGCCGGCCGGGTCTCACCGACACGCTGCAGCGTGACTACCGCGTGACGATTGCCGGACCGACCACGCTTACCGCGTTGCTCAACAGTCTGCAGATGGGTTTCCGCACGCTGGCCATCGAGAAGCGCTCGAGCGAAGTGTGGCAGGTGCTCGGCGCGGTGAAAACGGAGTTCGGCAAGTTCGGCGACGTGCTGGCGAAGACGAAGTCGCAGCTCGAAACGGTGACGCGTTCGATCGAAGCTGCGGAAACGCGTACGCGCATGATGAACCGCAAGCTGCGCGACGTCGAAGCGCTGCCGGGAGAGCAGGCGAGTGGCTTGTTGGGAGATGCGCTGCTTGGCGCGGATGCGGACGAGTAGGGAGGTCGGGCTTTACCCAGCCTTTACCGCCACCGCTCCGGCCAATTCCTCTAGTGCATCACCCGTGATGCGCACCACGCGCCAATCCGGCAACACCGTCGCGCCCATCTTCTCGTAGAAGCTGATGGCCGGCTGATTCCAGTCGAGCACGGTCCACTCGAACCGGCCGCATTGCCGTTCGACGGCCAACGCCGCCAGTTGGCGCAGCATCTGGGTGCCCAGACCCGTGCCGCGTTGCGACGGTTGCACATACAGATCTTCCAGATACAGTCCGCGCCGGCCGAGGAAGGTCGAGAAGTTATGGAAGAACAGCGCATACGCGACGATGCGGCCGTCTTCTTCTTGCGCGACCATGGCTTCCGCCGAGGGCCGCGCGCCGAACAGCGCATCATGCACGCCCGCTTCGGTGGCGACGAACAGATGCGTGAGTTTTTCGAACTCAGCCAGTTCGAACATCAACGAAAAAATGGCGCCCACGTCGGTGGCTGTTGCGGCACGAATGGTGGCGGCCATTAAGCTTCCTCTTGAACGTCGCTCAACTGGATTTCGATGCCGCCAAACCGCGATGCGACCCAGTTATAGGCATGGCAGGCGATCCACAGCAGCACGAAACCAAGAATCGCGTTCAGCAGCAGCGCGCTGAACACGGTGCTCAGCTCGACCGAACCGTAGCGGATAAACGCGACCAGCACGCCGAGCAGCACGATAGGCACGCTGAAGGTCAGATACACCAGGATCAGCGCCTTGGCGGTCTGTCCCGGCGCGATGAACGAGATCTGTTTTCTCATTTAAGTCAAACCCGTTGGTCGTTGTGAGGGTAAGGGTTGAGGGTGAGCAGTAGCCGGGCGTGTCAGATCAGCCCGTCGAACAGCATGATATCGACGCTTTCGCCAGCCGTGATGTCAGAGCGTTCGTGCTCGAGCACGATAAAGCAATTGGCTTCGCTCATGGAACTGAGGACCCCCGAGCCTTGCGACGGGGTCGGCGTGACATGCCATTGGCCGCGCGCATCGCGCGTCGCGACACCGCGTTGGAATTCGGTGCGGCCCGCACGCTTGCGGATGAGTTCGCGACTCGTGGCCTGCAGGAGTGCCGCCGGTTGCGGCGTGGCGCCGGACATCACCACCAGTGCTTCGCGCACAATCTGATAGAACGTCACCATCACCGCGACCGGATTGCCCGGCAGGCCGAAGAATAGCGCGGGCAGGCCGAGACCGGGCCGTTCACCCGACCAGACGCGGCCGAACGCAAGCGGGCGTCCTGGGCGCATGGCGAGACTCCAGAACGCCACGTCCCCGAAGGTCTGCAGTAACTGCTGGGTGAAGTCCGCTTCGCCGACCGAGACGCCACCCGAGGTCAGGACCACATCGGCGCTGGCTGCGGCGCTGCGCAGGGCGGCTTCGAGCGCGGCCGGCTGATCGCGCACGACACCGAGGTCGAGCGCGTCGATGTTCATCCGCCGCAGCATGGCAAACAGCGTGTGACGATTGCTGTCGTAGACGCAGCCGGGGTCGAGCGGCTCGCCGAGCGAACGCAGTTCGTCGCCGGTCGAAAAAAACGCGACTCGCAGACGTCTGCGCACCGGCACTTCTCCGATACCAAGCGAGGCGATCAGTCCGAGGTCCGACGGGCGCAAGACCCGGCCAGCTCGCAGCGCAGCGCTGCCGCGCGCCAGGTCTTCGCCGGCGAGGCGCCGGTTGGCGCCGTCGCGCACGGCGCTGGCGGCAAAGCGGACCGTCTCGCCGCTGCGTGTGACGAGTTCTTGCGGCACGACCGTATCGCAATCCGCCGGCATCAAGGCGCCCGTCATGACCCGCACGCACTCCGTTACCGCGACCGCGCCGCCAAACGGGTGACAAGCCAGCGCCTTGCCGGCGAGCGTCAGTTCAACGCTGTCTACCTGACTGGCGAGCGCAGCGCTGCGGAACGCGTAGCCGTCCATCGCCGAGTTGTCGTGCGCGGGAACATCGCTGGGCGACACGATGTCTGCCGCCAGCACGCGGTCAAGCGCGTCGTGCAGGGGCACGTGTTCGACCGCGCTGACGGGCGTGGCCCACTGCCGCACGATCGCCTGCGCGGCCGAGACCGGCATCGCCTGAGGGTCGTACTGCGCGACGCAGCTGGAAAATTCGTTAAGCGTGGTCATGAATGGAGAGGCGTCGCGGCCGGATGCGGTCGGCTGGATTCGGTGACCGCCGTGCGTCCGGAGCAGAACAACGGCTGCAACCTCGTTGACGTCTGAACGACGTCTCAATGGCGTTCAAGGTCGGCCAGTTCTTGTAAAGAGTTGATATTGTAAAACGCGCGCTCATCCGGAAAGGCGACTTCGACCGTCTTGTGGCGCGCGTACCACGCGCGGACCTTACGTTCACCCGCTTGCAGAAAGGCGGAGAGGTCGTCGGCCAGACCGGTGCGCAAGAGCGCGAAGACGGGGTGAATCGAGGTCTCGCCGTGCGCGTCGACGGTGGTGACGGTGGCGATATCGGCTTGTTGTGCAGCGAGGGCCTGCGCCAGTCGCGCGGCGAGATCGGCGGGCAGTCCGGGTGAGTCGCACGGCGCGCTGACCACGAACGGCGTGCGGGCGGCGCGTAAGCCGGCTAGCAGGCCCGCTAGCGGACCGCTGAAGTCCGCCACGCTGTCGGCTATGACGCTCGCGCCAAATGGTGAGCCGAGCGCGGCATAGACCTCGGGATGACGATTGGCGCTGATGAGCAATGATCCGGTCTGCGGGGCGAGTCGCTTCATGACGTGCAAAGCGAGCGCTTCGCCGTGCAAGAGTTGCAGCCCTTTGTCGATACCGCCCATGCGCGTGCCGCGGCCGCCGGCGAGAACGAGGCCGGTCAGATTGGCGGACAGGAGGTTGAGTGCGGCAGGCAAGACAGCCTCAGCCGCCGATGTACGACATTTCGACGCGGCGCTCGTCGAGCGATTGCGAGACGGCTGCGCTGCTGCCGCGCAGTTCGGAATAGCGATCGCCGCGGGCCTGCCAGATATGCGCGAGCGCGGAGGCAATCTCCGCGTCGCTCGAGCCATTGCGCACCAGCGCACGCAGGTCGTGTCCCGCGGAAGCAAACAGGCACAGATACAGCTTGCCTTCCGTCGAGAGCCGGGCTCGTGTACAGGCACCGCAGAACGCCCGGGTGACGCTCGAAATCACGCCGATCTCGCCGCTGCCGTCGGCATAGCCCCAGCGCTGCGCGGTCTCGGCGGCGCTGTGCGCTTCGAGCGGGACCAGCGGGAAGTATTCGCCGATCCTTTCCACGACCTCGGCGGACGGCAGCACTTCGGCCATGTTCCAGCCGTTCGAGGTGCCCACATCCATGTACTCGATAAAGCGCAGCACACAGCCCGAGCCTTTGAAGTGGCGTGCCATCGGCACGATTTCCGCGTCGTTGGTGCCGTGCTTGACCACCATGTTGACCTTGACCGGCGCAAGGCCAACCGCCTGGGCGGTGGCAATGCCCTCCAGAACGTCGCCTACCGCGAAGTCCGCGTCGTTCATCCGGCGAAACAGCGTGTCGTCGAGCGCGTCCAGGCTGACCGTGACGCGCGTCAGCCCGGCGTCTTTCAGGCTGCGCGCCTTGCGGGCGAGCAGCGAACCGTTGGTGGTGAGCGTGAGATCGAGCGGCCGGCCTTCCGGCGTGGTGAGCTTCGCGAGCCGTTCGATCAGGTATTCCAGGTTTTTGCGCAGCAGCGGTTCGCCACCCGTCAGGCGGATCTTTTTTACGCCATGTGCGACGAAAAGCCGCGCGAGGCGTTCGATTTCCTCGAAGCTCAGCAGCGCGCTGTGCGGCAGGAAGCCGTAGTCCTTGTCGAACACCGCGCGTGGCATGCAGTAGACGCAGCGGAAGTTGCACCGATCCGTCACCGAGATGCGCAGATCCCGCAGCGGGCGCGACAAGGTATCGCGCAGCACGCCGTTGGGCGTCTGCACGGGGCCGGTGATGACCGGCACCGCGCTGACATCGGCAACAGGGATGATGCGTCGGGACATGGATTGCTTCAGTTGGGGTGCAGACTTCCATTTTAGCGGAACGCCCGCCCACCCACATGGAACGAATACCCGCATTCAGCCAAACAAAAAGCCCGCCGGGGAGGGCGGGCTTTCTGGATAGCCGGGCGCTGGCAGCGCCCGGTGTGGCGGCTTACTGCGGGTGTTTCGCCGTTTCGACCTGCTGCATCGGCGCATTGTCGGTGGCCGGCTGTGGCTTGCGCTCGCGCGGCGCGCGCACTGGCTTCGCAACTTGCGCAGCGGCTTCCTGCGCGGCACGCAGCTTGGTGGTGTCGGTGTTGACCCACACCAGGCCGGCGCTTTCCAGCACCGGCTGCAGAGCTTCCGGCGACAGACCGTTGTCGCGCGGCGCGACAGGCGCTGCTGTGGCGACCGGTGCCGGTTCGACAGCCTGCACAGGCTCAACCGCAGGTTGCGGCGCGGCCGGTGCTGCTACTTCTTCGGCTGCCGATACGGCTTGCGGCGCTGCTTCGGCCACCGGCTGCTGTGCTTCCACCGGTGCAGCAACCACGACCGCCGGAGCGACCGAGGTTGCCGGCGTTGCTTCCACGACCGGCGCCTGAACGGCGACCGGCTCGGCTGCGAACGTCTCTGCTGCAGCGTGCTCAACCGCTGCCGGTGCCTGCACGGGCGCTTCAACCGCTGGCGCTTCGTGAACCGGTGCCTGGAACACCGGCGCCGCAGGTGCTGCGCTCGTCGTTTCGACGGCAGCGCTTGCGGTGTCATGTGCGGCTTCGGTTGCGACCGGCACTACAGGAGCCACGGGCGCGGCCGGTGCCGATACAACCGGCGCCGGTTCAGCTTGCGTGACTACCTGCGCTTCGGGCACGGCTGCTTCTGCGACCGGCACGAAAGCCTCCGTTTTGGCGGCCTGTTCGGCGGCCAGAACCGGCGTTTCGGTTGCAGCGTGCAGTTCGGTGACGACCGCGGTTTCCGTTGCTACCGCTGCGACGACCACTTCGACCGGCGCGCTTGCCGGCGCTTCGTGACGGGGCTGCTGAGCCGACGCGTCGACTGTTGCGCTGACCGTCTCACCTTCCTCTTCCGCACTTTCGACAGACTCGACACCTTCGGCGTTGACGTTACCGTTCACGCCTTCTTCTTCACGCTCACGACGGCCGCCACGACGACCGCGACGGCGACGACGACGCTCTTCGCCTTCACGGGCCACGGCTTCCTGATCGACGGGGGCGCCGCCTTCAAGGTTACCTGCCTGGTTTTGCGTCAGCAGTTCGGTCTGGTTTTCTTCCTGGCTCAGTGCTTCGGCTCCTTCCGGTTGCTTGCGACGCTCGCCGCGTTCCGGACGATCACCGCGATCGCGACGTTCACCACGCTCGGCGCGCGGTGCGCTTTCCACGGTTTCGCCGCGGTCTGCGCGTTCCTGACCGCGCTCGCCACGGTTGTCACGGCCTTCACGCTCGGCGCGCGGTTCGCGGCTTTCGCGCGGCTCACGGTTGCCACGCGGTTCCCGTGTTTCGCGGGGCTCGCGACCCTCACGCGGCTCGCGCGATTCGCGTGCTTCACGCGGCTCACGACCCTCGCGGGCTTCACGTCCTTCGCGTCCTTCACGTTCGTCACGACGCTGCGACGGCTGGCCTTGACGGCCGCCAACCGCACCTGCTTCGCTGCGCGCCGCGCCATCACGGCCGCTTGCGCCGCCGCGGCGGTTATTACGACGGTCGCCGCCGCGCTCGCCCGTGCGCTCACCGCGCTCCGGACGATCGCCGCGCGCCGGACGCGCCGTCTGCTCGACGGGTGCCGGTGCGACCGGTGCAGGCGCCGCGGGCGCCGCGCCGAACAGCTTCTTCAGCCAGCCAATGAAACCGCCACCCGCCGGCGTCACTGCCACAGGTACAGGCGTAGCCGCAGCAACCGGGCGAACCGGAGCGCTAGGTGCCGGCTTTTCAGGCGTGATGCCCTTGACCGCGGCTTCCTGCTTCGGCTTCACTTCTTCGGTGCGCTTGCTGTAACCAGTTTCCGATTCCAGCTCGCGAGCCGCTTCTTCGGCCATCTTCCACGAAGCACGCGGCTCGTCGAGGCGCGCATCGTCGTGACGCAGGCGCTCGAGCTTGTAATGCGGCGTGTCGAGATGCTTGTTCGGGATCAGGACGACATTGACCTTGAAACGTGACTCGATCTTGTTGATTTCGGCGCGCTTCTCGTTCAACAGGAAGGCGGTCACTTCGACCGGCACCTGGCAATGGATTGCCGCGGTGTTTTCCTTCATCGCTTCTTCCTGAATGATCCGCAGCACTTGCAGCGCGGACGACTCGGTATCGCGGATGTGGCCTGTGCCGTTACAGCGCGGGCAGGTCACATGGCTGCCTTCCGACAGGGCCGGACGCAGACGCTGACGCGACAGTTCCATCAGGCCGAAGCGCGAAATCTTGCCCATCTGGACGCGCGCACGATCGTGCTTGAGCGCATCTTTCAGGCGTTGTTCGACTTCGCGCTGGCTCTTGGCCGATTCCATGTCGATGAAGTCGATCACGATCAGGCCGCCCAGGTCGCGCAGACGCAACTGGCGGGCTACTTCGTCGGCGGCTTCGAGGTTGGTGCGCGCAGCCGTTTCCTCGATGTCGGCGCCCTTGGTGGCGCGGGCCGAGTTTACGTCGATCGCCACCAGCGCTTCGGTGTGGTCGATCACGATGGCGCCGCCCGAGGGCAGGGGCACCGTGCGCGAGTACGCCGTTTCGATCTGGTGTTCGATCTGGAAGCGAGAGAAGAGCGGCACGTCATCGTGATACCGCTTCACCTTGCTGACATTATCCGGCATCACGATATCCATGAAGGCGCGGGCCTGGTCATGGATTTCGGTGGTGTCGATGAGGATTTCGCCAATATCCGGCTGGAAATAGTCGCGAATCGCGCGGATCACCAGGCTCGATTCGAGATAAATCAGCATCGGCTGACCGGTCGAACCGCTTTGCGACGCAGCTTCGATGGCGCGCCACAGTTGCATCAGGTAGTTCAGGTCCCACTGCAGTTCTTCGGCGGAACGACCAATACCGGCCGTACGCGCGATGATGCTCATGCCTTCCGGCAGTTGCAGCTGCGCCATGGTTTCGCGCAGTTCCTGACGGTCGTCACCTTCGATCCGGCGCGACACGCCGCCGCCGCGCGGGTTGTTCGGCATCAGGACCAGATAGCGGCCTGCCAGCGAAATGAAGGTGGTGAGAGCAGCGCCCTTATTGCCGCGTTCTTCCTTTTCGACCTGGACGATCAGTTCCTGACCTTCCTTCAGGGCGTCCTGGATACGGGCGGAGCGCATGTCGACGCCGTCACGGAAATACTGACGGGCGACTTCCTTGAACGGCAGAAAACCGTGACGGTCTTCGCCGTAGTTGACGAAACATGCTTCGAGCGACGGCTCGATGCGGGTGATGATGCCCTTGTAAATATTGCCTTTGCGCTGTTCGCGACCGGCGGTTTCGATGTCGATATCGATGAGTTTTTGCCCATCGACGATGGCTACGCGCAGTTCTTCCTGCTGCGTTGCGTTAAACAACATTCGTTTCATTGAACGGCTCCAGAGCGGCTTAGCCTGTGCCCACGCCTCGCGTTTGTTGGACGCAAAGAACGTTCAAGGCAGCGGCATGCCGCGCTTTATTGTGTTTTCACAAGCACGCTGGAGCGGGAAAAATGGCGGGGAGAATTGCCTGAGAGGGCCCGGTCCATACAAAAGGACGCGGTGCCGCAGGGCACATGCGAACACGGCTTCAAATAACGGCCTGACACGCCGCGGGTACTGCCGGCTGACCTATACACACCTTCGTCCACTCGCGCCGGTGCGCCAACTGGGCGCGTGACCGGAGGGTCGAAGGCTGCGGTCGAGCCGCAGCTGGAAGTTCGCGCAATAGGCGCGTCTTTTCTCGCTGGGGGTGTCTCGCCTCATTTTGACGTCGCCATGTCTTGTACTTTCTACAAGACGCCTTGGGCGCACGCCGTATTTTCGCAACCGGAAGCCTCGTCCTGCAGGGCGTCAAACCGCCGATACCCGAGGCTCGCAGTTAAATTCTTTTTTACCAAAATTCCGTTACCGCGGAGCCGACCATGACCGAACGCGCCTGTGGGCGCCGTCCCTGCCGGGTGCTGACTCCGTGCGTACAACTTGTTGCATCTCGTTATGCGGGTGAGCAACCAGACCCGGGCGCAAGTAAAATGAC
>Ga0302229_10003154_pt1 | contig 11565 bp, 10 predicted proteins | sample II_Palsa_N1_3_FD_193518 | JGI IMG/M metagenome (GOLD analysis project Ga0302229, IMG submission 193518) | Peat permafrost microbial communities from Stordalen Mire near Abisko, Sweden - II_Palsa_N1_3 | ecosystem: Environmental > Terrestrial > Soil > Palsa > Peat permafrost | place: Sweden...
CGCCAGGACCGCTCATGGCCGCCTAGCCTAGCCGTCGGCGTCCTGGCGGACACCGGTGTCCGACGCCCGCTGGATCCGCTCAAGCAGCTGGTGGTACCGGACGGCGGTGGCGAAGTCCGGCGCGGCCGGCTCACCGTAGCTGATCGCCCGGGCGAACTCGCGGTACGCCGCGGCGACGTTTCTTGGCGGCCCGGGCGGCACCGCCTCGGGTACCGGGCTGAAGCGCCCGGGCACCGGCAGGTCCGCGGCCGAGCCGTCGGGCTTGGCGATGGAGATGGCCCAGTCGGTGATGTGGATGCCGCCGGGCGTAGCCGGCCGGACCACCAGGGTGGCCTCGGTGCCCACGATCCGCACCTCGAAACCCGGCGTGACCGCCGCCGATCCGCCCTGCACCGCGATGGACGCCACCGCGCCGTCCTCGAGCCGCCCGGCCAGGACGACCTGATCCGGGGCGGTCACCGGCACGGTCTGCCCGGTCTCGATGACCGTGGTCTCGGTGTTGATCAAGGCCACCACGGCCGACAGCTCGCGGAACTCCCCGACCGCCCGGGCCAGGGTAGCCAGGAGGTGGCCGGTCGAGATGCTGAGCACCGTGGCCCCGGCGGCCACATCGGTGGCGTAGACGTTGGCCTGCGGGATCCGGCGTCCCGCCGGGCCCCCGGCCGCGACCACGCTGACCGCCAGCGCGGCGCGGATCAGCCGGTCGTGCTCGGGCACCTTGACCGCGATCGCGACGGCGTCCACTTCGGGGTGAGACACCAGCTCGTCGTCGTCGGCGAAAGCGTGCGGAACCCCGAATACTTCCGCGGTCGCCCTGGCCGTGCTCAGCCTCGTGGTGGACACCGCGGTGACCTCGAACTCCTCGAGCGCCTGAAGCGCGGGGAGATGGGCGGCGGTCCCCCAGCCCCTGGCCGGGGTGGCTCCGATGACGCCGATCCGGATCGGCGGCTGGCTCTGCGTTCCGATCGTGCTCACGGCTTGATCATACCTTTTAGCGACTAATCAGATGGGAAACATAGACAATCGCCGCCGACTGGTCCCGGCCGGCCATACTGGGCTCCGTGGACTACGACGAGTTCGGGCTGTTCCACGAGAATGCCGCAGAGTACGGCCTGCCCTTTGACGGCCCGCCGACCGTGCGGCGGGCCTTCGCCGACGTAGCCGACGGCCGGCGGCTGAGCGCGCTGGTGTGGCAGGACCGGGACCCGGAACTGGTCCTGCTGCACGGCGGATCCCAGAACGCCCACACCTGGGACACGGTCGCGATGGCCCTGGACCGTCCCCTGGTGGCCATCGACCTGCCCGGACACGGCCACTCGGATGGCCCCGCAGACAGCCGGGAAGGCCAGCTGGACGTCCACAGTAACGCGGTCGACGTGGCGGCCGCCATCCGCCAGCTCGCCCCGGCCGCCCAGGCGGTGATCGGCATGTCTCTCGGCGGGCTCACGGCCATCGCGCTCAGCGCCGAGGCGCCGGAACTGGTCCGCAAGCTCGTTCTCGTCGATGTGCTGCCGGGGATAAAGGGGCAGCGGGCTCAGCACATCACCGACTTCGTCGCCGGGCCGGCCAGCTTCGCCAGCCTGGATGAGCTGCTGGAGCGGACGACCCGGTTCAACCCGTCCCGGTCCCGGTCGTCTCTCCGGCGGGGCATCTTGCACAATGCCGAACAGCAGCCCGACGGCACCTGGGTGTGGCGGTGGGCCCGCCACCGCCGTCCCGAGGCCCCGGCCGCTTCCACGTCGGCTACCGGCCCCGCGCTGGCCGCCTCCGCGCCGGCCGCCTCCGCGCCGGCCAGTACCCGTTATGGGCAGCTCTGGGAGGCGCTGTCGTCCATCACCGCGCCGCTGCTGCTCGCCCGGGGCATGCGGCCGGACTCGGTTCTGGACGACGACGACGAGCGGGAGCTGCTCCGCCGTCTGCCGTCGGCCCAGGTCGTTCACGTGGAGGATGCAGGCCACAGCCTGCAGGGCGACACGCCCCTCGAGCTCGCCGCCATCATCGAGCACTTCGTCTTCGGCCTCTGACGTCTTCCCTTCCCGGGTCGCTGCTGGGAAGGTATGACCCGAACCTCAACCGTCACTTTCGCCACTAAGGTCAATCTCTCCGCACCCCTAAACCCGCACGCCACCTGCCAGTAAAAAGATCGTGGTGGATCTGGGCTCCGTGGCGGATCTGGTGCGTTCCCATACACCCAATCCACCGCCAAGCCCGGTTCCACCGCAAGAAATGCGCCAGTGAACCCAGCAAATCGGATAAATGGCACATCGGGTGGCTGTAACTCGGTCGACAACCCAACCCGACTACTTGACCAGCGCGGCAAGCGGTCCAGGGCATTGGCGGTCAGGGGCTCGCCGGGGATATTCATGAACAAGGCGATGTCTCCAGCGCGAACTTATATCAATCACTGGCACAACCAGTCAATGGCATGTCCAGAGGTATCTGCTAGCCTGGTCAGCATGTCCGCCCCGGAGAGGCTGCTCCCGGCCGCCCTGCGCAACCGCACTAGCTTCGTGCTCGTCAAGCTGGCCGCCCTGGTCCGCCAGCAGTGCGCCGGCCAGTTTGCCGCGGCCGGGCTGAGCCAGCATCAGCACGCCATCTTGTGCTGCCTGGAGGAGTACGGGCCGGCCTGCCAGAAAGACATCGCCCTGCGCCTGGGCATCGACAGCGGTGACATCGTGGCCTTCATCGACGGCCTCCAAACGCAGGGACTGGTCCTGCGCGAACGGGACGAACGTGACCGCCGCCGCCAGATCCTGATCCTCACGGCGAGCGGACGTCACCTGCTGCAAAGAATCGAGCGGATGCTCGACGCGGCCGAACCAGGCGTACTTGCCGCGCTCGACGACGAGGAACGGGCCTGGCTCCACGAGTCGGCGGTTCGCGTCCTCGCCCGTGAGGCACCCGGTGCATGGGCCGAGCCAGATCCTGGCGACGAACGGACTATGGACCGAAGAAGCGCTCGAGGTAGTCGAGGTTCTCCCGGACCGTCTGCAGCGCGCGGTGCGGCGTGGCGGTGAGCGGTCCGGTGTCCTCCGGATAAGCGAGCATGTCGACGGCGTTCTGGGCGAGTTGGTCGGCCACCGGCTCGGCGGGATGGTCGGAGCCTGGGTGGAACCACCACGCGACCCAGTTACACATGCCGATGACCGACAGGGCGGCCAGCCGCTCGTCCCGGGGACGGAACTCTCCCCTCGACACGCCTTCCTCGATGATCGTCCGCACCTCGGCGAGGACCTCCCGACGCGCCTTGAGGTGCAGGGTGGCTACTTCCTCCGGGAGCGCGGCTTCGGTCCGATCGAGAACCCGGAAGCGCTCCGGTGCTCCGGCGCGCTGGAGCACCAGCCCGCGGACCACGGTCCGCAGCTTCTCGACCGAGCTGAGGTCGGCGCGGAGCCGGACCGCACGGACGATGTGCGCGGTGTTCTCGGTGACGTCCTCAACGAGCGCGGCGAGCAGCTGTTCCTTGCTGCTGATGTAGTTGTAGAGCCCCGGCCTGGTGATCCCGATGGCGTCAGCGATGTCCTGCAGCGTGGTCCCGTCGTATCCGCGCTCGGCGAAGAGCCGGGTGGCGTGCTCGAGGATCTCCGACATCACCAGCTCGCGGCGCGAGGACGACGTGCGTGTCCGCGTCGCGCGAGCCGAGGGAGCCGGGTCCCCGGCGACCGTGTTATCGGCCGCAGCGGCCACCGCGCGATGGTTCCGGGAAGGAGGAGTCGCCATGGCGAGATGGTAAGCGCCGCCGGGATCGGCTGTCAGGCCGGGACCGGCACCGGGGTGCAGGTCAGGGCGAAGGCGAGCTGCTGCAGTTGCAGGGCCCTGCCGAGGTGGTGGTGGTCGATGTTGTGGCCGACGCCACGGGCCAGGGCCGCATCCACACGAGGTGCGGAGGTGAACATCTCGGCGAACGCGTCGACCCGCTTCTGGCCGGGGTTCCAGAGGGCCTCGTGCTCGGCGAGCACGTAGTGGACCGGTACCCGGACCTGTGCGGCCAGGTCCGCCGCAGTGCGCGGCCACTCGCCGACGATCTCGAGCAGTTCCTCGATCGGGCAGGCGGCCGCGGAGATCTCGGCGCGGGCGACGGCGTCGGGGGCGAAGGTTTCGTCCGGACCGTACATGAACATCCGGCGCTGCTCGGGGCTGAACTGGACCGGGACGCCGGGCGGCATCGAGTGCCAGGCGCCGACGACCTGGTCGGGGGAGACGGTGTTGACCCCGTGCAGAGCGATCCCGAGCAGCGGCCACGCGGGCTGGCGCGCGGCGATGTGGACCGTAATCGCCGAGCCGATGGAGTGGGATATCACGATCACTCCCGGGTGGCCAGCCCCGTATTCGGCCCACAGCGCGGCGATGGCCTCGTCGAGGACCTGGGCGCTGCGGGCGAACGTCCGCTGGTCGGCGGGAAGGGGGTCGCTGCCGCCGTAGCCGGGCCGGTCGAGGGCGATCGCGGTGAACCCGTTCGCCTCGGCCACGTCGAGCAGGGAGAGGCCGGGGACGTCGAAGTAGCGGGCGGTGTAGCTGCCTCCGGGCAGGCACGCCAGCAACGGAGTATCCGGGCTGCCGGGTCCGGTCGCGATCCCGGTGACCCGCAACCCGGCTGGGGTGCGGATGTCGATGTCGGTGCGCATCAGCTGCTCCTCTGCAGATGTGGTGGGGTGGGCGACGAGTCAGAGCCAGAGTCAGAGCCAGTCCAGGACCGCGGCCGCGGCCAGTTCGATGCCCGGGCGGTGGCCGGGTAGAGCGGCGCCGAAGTGGAGGCCGGCGATGACCCCGCGTTCCTTGTCCGGTGCGCCGATCGCGTCGTAGAGCCGGGCGGCATCGGTGGGCAGGAGTGTCTGGTCGCCCGAGAACTCCAGGTACAACGTCGGCACCTTGACGTGCGGCGCGGCCTTGGCGAACGACGCGTTGGTCGACGGGCCAGACCAGGTCGACAGCCATGCGTCCGGGCTGGCGACGCGGCCGAACCCGACGGTGCCGTAGTTAATCAGGTGCGGGTAAGGCCCGTGTAGCGAGCCGTAGGGACGGTCGTTGGGGTCGAGGGACAGATCCACGTAGCGCGGGTCGGCCTCGGTGCGGTTGACGACGAGGAAGCGCGGGGCCAGCGCCGCGCGCCTGTCGGCGAGATCCCCGGTCTCCTTGAACCGCGCTCGGGCCTCCTCCCGGCGTGCGACCCAGTGCCAGGCGAGGTTGTCCAGGTGCGCCATGCGCTCCCGCTGAGCCGCCCGGTACCGGGCCAGGAACTCCGGGGTGTAGGTCGAGCTTTCCGGTGGCTCGCGGAACCCGTTGCGGGGATCGAACAGGTCCAGCTCGGGATCGGCGGCCAGCGGATCCGCCTCGTCGATCACACTCGGGTCGATGCCGTGCAGCATCACCTCGCCCTGGCCCGGGTGGGCGGCCAGGAAGACCACGCCGTCGGGCACCGGCATCGGGGCCTCGGCGAGCCTCGTCGGCCGGCCGGCCGGGGTCCGCACGATCCGGTCCTGCGGCGCGGCGCTGGCCTGCCACAGGTAGAACGCGTTGAGGGTCCCTCCGCCGGAATGCCCGAGCGGGACGAGCCGGTCGTAGCGCCCGCGGGGGAGCGCGTAGCCCGCGGCGACGTCCAGCAGGGCCTGTTCGTGGACCAGGGTGTGGTCCGTCCCGACCGCCCGCATCCCCTGGCTCCACACCGCGACGCCTGCCTCGAGCAGGAGGCCGATCATCGGGTGTCCGCTCATGTCGAGTCGCGGGTGGATCACGGTCACGCACGTGGTCGCGCCCGGCGGGTGGAACAGGGTGCCGTTGATGGTGGCGCCGTCGATCGTCGGGACGCGATGCAGGCTGATCTCGGTGCCGGCCGGGATCGGGGCCGGTTGGGGGTGGCGATGGCCGCCGAGCCGTCCGGCGTCCGGTGCCGCCACGGTCCGGGTCACGGGGATGGCTCCACCTTCAAGGCGTTCTTGTCGTACTGGACGACGCGTCCCTGGCCGACGGCGGCGAGCGCGCTGTACCAGACCGAGTGCCGGACCCCCGTGGCGCGGCGGTCGACGACGAGCGGGCCGTCCGCGGTGACCGCCACATAGCCCCGGAGCCGCTGCACCCGGGCGCCCGGCTGTGCCGCGGCCACTGCGGAGACGTCGGCGAACTCGGCCGCGTCGAGGAAGTACAGGGTGGTCATGGTTCTCCTTGTCAGGCCGGGATTGTCAGGCCGGGATTGTCAGGCCGGGACCCGGGAGGCGATGAGCTCGGCCTTGCGGGCCCACAGCGCGTCCAGGGTCGGCTCGCCGTCACTGGCCAGAACGTCGAGCAGCGCCTGGGCGGTGACCTCGGCGTCCACCGCGTCTGCCGCGGTCAGGTCCCGCAGCGGACGGGCGATCTCGATCAGGATGTCGTTGGGGTCGCGGACGTAGATCGACTCGACCGTCTCGTGCATGACGCGCATGTCGATCTTCAGCCCGGCGTGCTCGATGCGCTGGGCGAACCCGTCGAGGTCCTCGAGGGTGTCCACGTGCAGCGCGACGTGCTGGCCGAGATCGAGCAGCGGCGGGAGGTTCTCGTCGCGGTAGGGCTCCTGGCCGAAGTAGTAGAAGAAGGCCAGGCGGTCGGCGTTGCCGATATCGAAGAAGAAGTGCACGAAGTCGCGCTGGTATTCCGGCCCCCACGCCTTGACCTGCATCGTTTGCACGAGCGGCAAGCCGAGGACATCTCGGTAGAAACCGATGGTGCCCGCCGGGTCGAACGTCGGGAACGCCATGTGGTTGATGCCGCGCACCGGGTGGCGCCAGGCGCCTCCCGGGTTTCCGGGTTCGGTCTGCTGCTCGCGCACCTGCGCCGTGGGGGAAGTCACCAGTCGTTTCCTTCCTGTCTCCTGTGCTGCCGAGTATGCCCGCATCCGGCTGGCATGTCAACGAGTGAGTCATAAACTTGACAAGTTAGTCATACAAAGCTTAGCGTGCCGTCATGTACCTGGGACGTGTCGAGGTCATCGGCGGGGGCCCGGCGGGCCTGTTCGCCGCACGGCTCATCAAGGAGCGGATACCGGGCGCCGGCGTGCGCGTCAGCGAGCGGTCGGTGCCCGACGACACCTTCGGTTTCGGGGTCGCGTTCACCGCCCGCACGCTGCGCGCGGTGGCTGAGGCGGAACGGGCGACATTCGACCGCCTCGTGGCGGCCTCGGTGCCGATGCCACCGCAGGAGATGCTGGTCGACGGGGTGTCGGTCCGGGCGAAGGGCACTGGCGGAGGCATCGCGATCGCACGGTCCCGGCTGCTCGCCGTCCTCCTGGATGAGGCGGTCCGGGCCGGTGTCGAGGTGGATCTCGGGGTGGAGCGCAATCTCGGCGACGTGCGGGACGCCGACCTGGTAATCGCCGCGGACGGCGCGGGAAGCAGGATCCGCGCCGAGCTCGCCGGGCACGTGGGTGGTCATGTCGTCCCTGGCCGCGGGGTGTTCATGTGGCTCGGCTGCGCAACCAGGCTACGGTCGAACCTGTTCGTGCCGGTACGCACCGAGCACGGCCTGTTCATCATCCACGGCTACCCCTACGCCGAGGAGCTCAGCACCCTCGGGGTCGAGGCCGATGTCGGAACCTGGCGTCGCGCCGGGATGGACGCCGCGACCGAGCGCACCCCGGTGACCGAGTCCGACGCCTTCAGCCTGGAGTACCTGCAGCAGGCCTTCGCCGACGCGCTCGGCGGGGCCGGACTGCTCGGCAACCGCTCACGCTGGATGCACTTCCGGACCGTATCGCTGCCCCGGTGGCACTATGAGAACGTGGTGCTCATCGGGGACGCCGCCCACACCGCGCACTACTCCGTGGGCTCGGGGACGAAGATGGCACTCGAGGACGCCATCGTCCTGGCCGACAGCCTCACCACCGGTGCAGAACCGGCGCTGGCTGGTGCGCTGCGACGGTACGAGGAAATCCGCCGTCCTCGCGTCGAGGCCCTGCAAGACGCAGCCGTGCGCAGTCAGCGCTGGTGGGACTCCGTCGGGCAGCGCCTTGACCTCCCCGCGCCGCGGTTGATGCTGGCCTATCTCAGCCGGGGCGGGGTCGTTTCCGCCTCGCGCCTGGCCGGGAGCGACCCCGGGCTGCTGCGAGCCGGCCTTGCGGCGTTCGCCGGCACCGAACCCACCGACGACGAGCTCGCCGACGTCCGGACCTGGATCCTGAACCGGCCCTACGAGGGGGCGGCGCTGCGCACGAGGGGCCGCGTCCTGGCTAAAGACGGGCAGGCGGGCTATCGCGAGGTGCCAGGTGCGCCCTTCGCGGTCACCGCCCTGCGCGCGGCCTATCCGGACGAGGCCCTGGCGGCGGTGCTGGGAACCGATGTCGATGATCCCTGGTCGCCGGCGGCAGACGAGGTGCTCGACCGGTGCTTCGCACTCGCCGAGGCCGGCGCGGACGGGGTCCGGCTGGAGGGACGACTGGGCCGCCCGGCGCTGCTCGACCGGCTCGCGCTCGCCGAGCGGATCCGTCACCAGACCAAGTTGTTCACGGTGGTCAGCGGCCCGGCCGACCACATCGACGATCTCGTCGACGGGATCGTGGCCGGCCGCGCCGATCTCGTCGCGATGGCACATTGGCTCCCATCCAATCACGAAGGCGAGAGGTAAGAGGACATGAACTCGCTCCACGGCAGCGAGGCCGGGAACAGCGCCACCGAGGCCTCTGCTCCGCAGACCACGGCTCTGCCGGGGGTCGTCCCACACCCGGTGGCTGCGGTGGACCGGTACGTGGCGACCGGGACCTGGGGGACGCGTTCCCTCCCCACCTCCTTCCGCCAGGCCGCGACGACCTACGCCGAGCGAACGGCGCTGATCACGCCGGACACGCGGCTCACCTATCGCGAACTCGACGCCCGCTCCGATGCCGTGGCCACCGGGCTGCTGAGCTCCGGTCTGCTGCCGGGGGAACGTGTGCTGTTGCAGCTGACCAACTCCGCCGCGGCGGTCGTCGCCTGGTACGGACTGCTCAAGGCCGGCCTGATCCCGGTCTGCGCGCTCGCCATCCACCGCCGCCTCGAGATCGAGCAGATCGGCCGGAAGTCCGGCGCCGTGGCCCACCTCGTCCAGGCTGACTTGCCCAGCTTCGACCTGGTCGGCCTGGCGCATCAGGTGGCCGGCCTGCTGCCCGCGATGCGGCAGCTCGTGACCGTGGGCGCCGCGCCGGGCCAGCCGGGCCTGCGAATCGAGGACCTGCAGGGCCATCAGATCAGCGACACCGAACACGCCGAACTGCTCGAGATCGCGGACTCGCTCGACGTCTGCGGACCGGCCTTGCTGCAGCTGTCGGGTGGTACCACCGGAACACCGAAGATCATCCCCCGGCTGCACGCCGAGTACCGCTACAACGCCGATCTGACCGCCAGGTGGTGGGGCCACTCGGAGCAGAGCGTGCTCGCCTTCGGGCTCCCGCTCGCCCACAACGCAGCGCTCACCAACGGTTTGCACGCCGCCCACGGCGCTGGCGCCGCACTACTCCTCGCGACTCCCGCGGCCGATGTCATGCTCCCGCTAATGGCGGAGCACAGGGCCACGTGGATCATGAGCCCGCCGGGACTAGCCAGGGAATACCTGTCGCACCCGGCGTTCGACGACGCCGTCGCCCGGCTCGGCACCTGGGTGCTGACCGCCGCGCGCGTCCCTCGTCCGGTCTTTGACGGGCTGACCGGACGGGGCGTCCACGTCGCCCAGGCCTTCGGCATGAGCGAGGGGCTCTTCCTGTTCACCCCGCTCGATGCGCCCGCCGACCTGCGGGCCGAGACCGTCGGTGTCCCGATCTCGCCCCTCGATGAAGTCCGGGTGCTCCGAGCCGGCACGGAGGTCGAGGTGGCCGAGGGCGAGACCGGGGAGCTGGCCGCTCGTGGGCCTTACACCATCCGCGGGTACCTCGCTGCGCCCGACCGCGACCGCGAGGCCTTCACTGCCGAGGGCTTCTACCGTTCCGGCGACCTCGTGCGGGCACGCAGGTACTCCGGGACGCTGAGCTACTCGATCGAAGGCCGCGTCAAGGACCTCATCGACCGCGGCGGCGAGAAGATCAACGCCGAGGAGGTCGAGCTCCTGGTCGCGGGTCACCCCGCCGTGGCCGAGATGGCCCTGGTCGGCATGCCCGACCCCAGACTGGGCGAACGCGGCTGCGCCTACGTCGTGCCCCGCGATCCGCAGAACCCTCCGACACTCGCGGGCATCTGCGCGTACTTGGAGGCTGAGGGCCTGGCCAAGTACAAGTGGCCCGAACGTCTCGAACTCATCGACGCGCTGCCGCGCACCCAGGTCGGGAAGGTCTCCAAGGTGACACTGCGCGCCGACATCGGCGCGAAGCTCGAACACGAAACCAGCTCGCACACCGCGTATCCGGACGAACCTGCGGTCAGCAGGAGGTAGGCTACGTTACCGCCCGGTAACCCGCCTCCCCCCCGCGGGTGCCGGGTAGCCCGGCCCGGATCCCCCGTCCGGGCCGGGCCTTCTCGCTCACCGTTCGCGGCGTGCCAGCCCGCGATGGTACGTGCCGCGTCGTCCCGGCCGATGTAGCGGACACCGGGATAGGAAGTGAGGGCCCGTGACCGGCGGGGCAGGCGTGGCTTCTTCGTCCACGCCTCCCGTTCGGCGTCGCTTCACCGAAGGTACCGGATCCCCCTAGCGGTCTGGGGCAGGCTGCCAGCCCAGGGCCGGTCCGAGCTTGGAGGCCAGGTCGGACAGGATCTGGACGTAGTCCTCAGGCTCGAAGTTGAAGGGCAGCGCGAAGGCGACCTCCCGGACCTCGCGGAAGCCGGCATGCGCGTACAGCGCCTCGGCGATCTGGCTGGATGATCCCAGCAGGTCGCGGGCGAACATCATCCGCGCCGGTCCCTGCGGGCTGGCCGTTCGCGGCGTGCGGGCCTCGACGTAGGCCGCGTACCTGGCTCGCTGCCCGGCGGTGGCGCTGTCGGTCGGGATCACGACCAGCCCCTGCGACACCCGGGCGGCCGGCCCGTCCGGATGGGCGGCCCGGAACGCCCGGATGTGCGACTGCTGGATCGCGGCGAAATCCGTTGACTCCTCCGCCCGAACCACGCTGCTGGTCAGGAAGTTCATCCGATGCTCGCCGGCCCAGCGCGCCGAGGACGTGCTCGCGCCGCCGTACCACATCCGGCCCCGCAGCCCGGGCGAATGCGGCTGCACCCGGCTGGAGAACTGCTCCATGCCCTCGAGGCCCTGGAACGTGCTGGCCGGCTCGCCCCCGACCAGGCGCAGCAGCCGGGACACCCGCTCGTAGCTGAAGTCCTCGACGTCCGCGGTGTCGGGGTACAGCGCGGCCTTGACGTCGTCAAAGTGCATCGGCGGCCCGACGCTGACCCCGGGATTGAGCCGGCCGCCGGACAGCACGTCGACCGTGCCGAGATCCTCGGCCAGCCGGAGCGGGTTCTCCCAGCCGAGCGGGATCACTGCCGTTCCCAGCTCGATGCGGCGGGTCCGCTGCGACGCCGCCGCCAGGATGGCGACCGGCGAGGAGATGCCGTACTGCAGGTGCCGGTCGCGTACCCACGCGCTGTCGAAGCCGAGGCGCTCGCCCAGCTCGATGATCTCCAGCGTCGTCTGGTGCCCGGG
>Ga0302229_10003168_pt1 | contig 11543 bp, 8 predicted proteins | sample II_Palsa_N1_3_FD_193518 | JGI IMG/M metagenome (GOLD analysis project Ga0302229, IMG submission 193518) | Peat permafrost microbial communities from Stordalen Mire near Abisko, Sweden - II_Palsa_N1_3 | ecosystem: Environmental > Terrestrial > Soil > Palsa > Peat permafrost | place: Sweden...
GCCGAGCACCCCCGACAAGCCGAGCACCCCCGACAAGCCGAGCACCCCCGACAAGCCGAGCACCCCCGACAAGCTCAGCGTTTCCGACTCCGAGCAACCCAGCCCCTCCGCCCCCGACAGGCCCACACAACACCAGCCTCCCACGTAACCGGCGGGTCCACGCTTAGCCGTGGTCCCATTCGCTCCGCCATCGCGGAGCCTTCGCCCCGCCCCACCGCGCCCCCATCCCGGCCTCGCCAGGGCGACGTAGTGGTGTGGTTGTGGCAACGTGCACGAAAGAGTGTGTACGGTGCCACAACCATACAAATCGGGCTGAGGCGTATGGGGTAAGAACGTACTGACGGGGTAGACGGTGCGCGCGTTAGGACAGTTCGGCGGGCGGAATCTGCCAGGCACCTCCCGTGAGCCCAAAGTCTCCCCCGAAATCAGCGCTGTTCAGCACCCTCGGCGGCCCCGGGCGAGTCTCGTGGTACCTCTGATACGAATGGGTGCTACGTGGTCCATGTGCTACAGCGCAGCCAAGTCCGACGGCCCAAGAGCCGGCCGCCGAGTCGCGAAACAGGCGGCTTAGCCGCGGGAGAGCAGGCGGAGCGCGCGCTCCTTCTCGAAGTCGAGCGCCCGGCCCGGGGTCGCCGGAACGCGGCCCAGCCTGCGGCCCAGGTCCGCGACCGCGGCACGGACCGGCGGCTCGGCCAGCACCCGCAACCCGAACGCGAGCGAGGCCGGGCTGATGTCGTAGCGCCGTTCGAGCGCGAGCGCCGCCGCGACAGCTTCCAGGTCCGCCTCACTGAACTGCCGATGCGACATCCCGGCCAGCCCCCCGGTCCCGGCCGCACTCCCGGTCCCGGCCAGCCCCCCGGTCCCGGCCGCACTCCCGGTCCCGGCCGCACCCCTGGTCCCGGCCGCACCCCCGGCTCTGGCCCCGCCCCCCGCCAAGCCCGCGCTCCCGCGACCGGCCGGCCTCCGCGCCACGCACTGCCGGTCGCGGACCTGGGGCAGCAACCCGAGCTCCTCGCGGTAGCGGAGCATGCGAGCGGACGTGCCGAGCCGTCGGGCGGCCTCCGAGATGCGCATGAACGCCGATTCTAACAATTTCACGTCAAGAAAGCCCGCCTGAACGTGCGACAACCCTCCGCGCTCCCGTAACGTGTGAGCGACACGAGTCACCAGAACGCAAATAACAGGGAGAACGTATGACCGCGGATCAGCTTCCGTATCTAGTTGCCGACCTCTCGCTCGCTTCCTTCGGGCGCAAGGAAATCCAGCTGGCGGAGCACGAGATGCCGGGGCTGATGGCAGTGCGCGATGAGTACGCGCCCAGCCAGCCGCTGCGCGGAGCGCGGATCACCGGGTCGCTGCACATGACCATCCAGACGGCGGTGCTGATTGAGACGCTGGCCGCGCTGGGCGCGCAGGTCCGGTGGGCCAGCTGCAACATCTTCAGCACCCAGGATCACGCCGCCGCCGCGGTCGCGGTCGGGCCCGATGGCACCCCCGATGACCCGAAGGGCATCCCGGTCTTCGCCTGGAAAGGCGAGTCGCTCGAGGAGTACTGGCGCTGCGCCGAGCTGGCGCTGACCTGGCCGGGCGCCGACGGCCCGAACATGATCCTGGACGACGGCGGTGACGCCACCATGCTGGTGCACAAGGGCGCCGAGTACGAGCAGGCCGGCGGTGTCCCGTCGCCCGCCGACGACGACCCGGAGGAGTGGCGGATCATCCTGGACCTGCTCCGTAACTCCCTCGCCGACCACCCCGGCAAGTGGACGAAAGCGGCGAAGAATATCAAGGGCGTGACCGAGGAAACCACCACCGGCGTGCACCGGCTGTACGAGATGGCGCGGGCGGGCACGCTGCAGTTCCCCGCCATCAACGTCAACGACTCGGTGACGAAGTCCAAGTTCGACAACAAGTACGGCTGCCGGCACTCGCTCATCGACGGCATCAAGCGCGGCACCGACGTGCTGATCGGCGGCAAGGTTTCGGTGGTGTGCGGTTACGGCGACGTAGGGAAGGGCTGCGCCGAGTCGCTGCGCGGCCAGGGCTCGCGGGTCATCGTCACCGAGATCGACCCGATCTGCGCGCTGCAGGCGGCGATGGACGGCTACCAGGTGGCGACTCTGGAGGACGTGGTCGAGACGGCGGACATTTTCGTGACCGCGACCGGGAACCGCGACGTGATCACCGCCGAACACATGAGCCGGATGAAGCACCAGGCGATCGTGGGCAACATCGGCCACTTCGACAACGAGATCGACATGGCCGGCCTGATCAAGTGGCAGGGCGTTCGGCATGTCAACATCAAGCCGCAGGTGGACGAGTGGATCTTCGAGGACGGGCACGGCGTCATCGTGCTATCCGAGGGGCGCCTGCTGAACCTCGGCAACGCCACCGGGCATCCCAGCTTTGTCATGTCCAACAGCTTCACCAACCAGGTGATCGCGCAGGTCGAGCTGTTCACCAAGACCGACGAATACGCACTCGGCGTGCACGTGCTGCCCAAGCACCTGGATGAGAAGGTGGCCAGGCTGCACCTGGACGCGCTCGGGGTCAGGCTAAGCCAGCTGACCAAGGAGCAGGCGGACTACATCGGCGTTCCCGTCGACGGCCCGTACAAGCCGGAGCAGTACCGTTACTAAAACCCGAGGAACCCGAAGCACCCAGAGCACCCGGAGCACGCAGGAGGTCCTCCCGCCGCCGCCAGAACCGGGCCAGCCGCCCGGCTGGCCGGCCGACAGCGGCGACCCGCCGCGGGGGGACGTCGCCGACCTCGGTCTGGCCGCCGAGGGCGATGCCCGCATCCGCTACGCCGAACGGGCCATGCCCCTGCTCACCGGTCTCATGCATCGCTTCGCCCGGGAGCAGCCGTTCGCGGGGCTAGCCGTCGCGGCGTGCCTGAACGTCACGGCCGAGACCGCGATGCTGGTCCGGCTGCTGCGGGTGGGCGGGGCGACGGTCTCGCTCGCGGCGTCCAACCCGCTGTCCACCCAGGACGACATCGCGGCCGCGCTCGCGGTCCGGTACGGGATCGCGGTCTTCGCCCGGGCCGGGGTGGACCGGCCCGGCTACTACCGGCATATCGAGCTGGCCCTGGCCGACAGCGCAACAGGCCCGGACCTGGTCATCGACGATGGCGGCGACCTGGTCAACACGCTGCATACCCGGGCCGCGCCGCTGCTGGCCAACGTCAGGGGAGGCTGCGAGTCGACCACCACGGGCGTGATCCGGCTGCGCCGGATGGCGGCCGAGGGCGCGCTCGCGTTCCCGGTGATCGCGGCCAACGACACCGCGACCAAGCGCATGGTCGAGGGCACCTGCGGGACCGGACAGTCGGTGATCGACGGCATCATGCGGGCCACGAACACGCTGCTGGCGGGCAAGACCGTGGTGGTGGCCGGGTTCGGGGCGAGCGGCCGGGGCGTGGCCGAGCGCGCCCGCGGGTTCGGCGCCCAGGTCATCGTGACCGAGATCGATCCGGTCCGGGCCCTGGACGCGTCGTTGCGCGGCTTCCGGGTGCTGCCGATGGCCGAGGCCGTGCCGGTCGCCGAGGTGTTCGTGACCGCGACCGGATCGGTCGACGTGATCGGGGAGGAACACATCGCGGTCATGCGCGATGGCGCCATTCTCGCCAACGCCGGGCACTTCGACGTGGAGATCGACGTCCGGGCGCTGGCCGGCTTCGCCGCCGCGATCCATCGTGACGTGCGGCCGCACGTGGACGCCTATGACCTCGGCGACGGCCGGACCGTGCTGCTGCTGGCCGAGGGCCGGGTGGTGAACCTGGTCGCGGCCGAGGGGCATCCGCCGGAGGTGATGGACCTGGCGTTCGGCATCGAGGCGCTCGCGCTGGCCTGGCTCGCGCTCAACACGCGGCCAGAAAAGGTGGGCGGCAAGCTCGCAGCCGGCGTGCACGAGGTCCCCGAGGATATCGACGCCGAGGCCGCCCGCCTGGTGCTCGCCACCATGGGCACGTCGATCGACACGCTCACCCCGGCGCAGCTTTCCTACCGCGAGTCCTGGCGCATCGGCTCCTAAAGCCCCGCCGCAAAGCCCGCATAAGACCTACCGCGCGGTGGCGGACACGCTCGACTTCCTAGCCTGAGCGCACCCCGAGCGAGGCGATGACGCCCGGACCGCCCGGGCCGCGCTGCGCGGAGTCGGCGGCCATGGACGGCGGCCGGGTCAGCACCAGCCACCCGAGCAGCCCGATCGGGTACACGAAGTACCCCCACCGGGTGGCGGGCGCCAGCGTGAACATCAACGCGAGCCCCAGCGCCAGACGCCAGGCGGCCGCGGGCGCGTCCATGGGCGGGCGGACGATGAGCGAGGTCGCGAAGCCCAGGCCGGCCGCGAGCAGCAGCCCGACCGCGGCCCAGTGCCCGGCCATGCCGGTCATGGCCAGCAGGTGCCCGGGCAGCGGGCTGGCCGCGGGCGTCTTGTGCTTGGTCAGCCCGAGCGGGAACAGCACGATGTTCTGCAGGAACGCGTACGGATTGGTCAGGGCCGCGGGCGCGAGCGCCGCGCACAGGACGACGGCCACCATGAGCGTGGCCCCGAGGAATCGCCAGGCGGCCTTGGCCGCGTCCCGTGCGGCCAGCATCGCGGTGAACACCGGGACCGCGGGCCAGGCGGTGGCCTTCATGGCGCACGCCACGCCGAGGGCCACGGCCGCGTGGCGCAAGTTCGACGGCCGGGCGATCAGCGCCAGGGTGACGAACATCAGGGCGATCACCGGCGGGTCAGTGATACCGACCGCCAGCGGAAACGCGATCACCGGGGAGGCGGCGATGAAGACGGTGGACAGCACCACATTGCGCCGGCACGAATCGCAGTGCCGGTGCGGCGCCGCGATGGCGAACGCCGCCCAGATCAGCGCGACCGACACCATCGTGAGCCACAGCCGGGGGTCGCCGAACAGACCGGACGCGCCCAGCGCCTTGGGCAGCCCGAACACCGCCATCACCGGCAGGTAGGGGTTGTAGGACAGCCAGGTGTCCAGCTGCCCGGCCGGCAGGTACGGGGTGCCGTGCTGGAGCAGGAGCACCGCCGAACGGGAGATGACCTGGACTTCGGGCGTCGGCGCCACCCGGGTCACCAGCCAGGTCACCGGCGCCGCCAGGGCGCCGGCCAGCGACACCAGCAGCGGTACCAGCACCGGCAGGTTCCTGCGCCTGGTGAGCACCAGGATCGCCGTGGTCACCCCGTAGCCCACGGCCGCCCAGATCGCCCAGGTCCGGTCGGCGTGACCGGTGTCAACGGCCAGCGCGGTCGCGTAGACCGTGAAGACCGCGTTCGCCGCGACGAGCCGACTGCGGCTCAGCCAGTGCTGGTGGCCCGGCTGAGCCGACCGGTAGTTGTGCTGATAGTTGTCTAGCTGTGTGTGTCCCACCGTCGACTGCCGGTCGTCTTGCTGCGTGCGTTCCACTGTGCCGGTACCCACCCGTCCCCGTGGTGTTCCCCTGTCGCCTGATCTCAGCCGTATTCATGGCTGGCCCGTAAAACTGTCCCCGAAAAAGCCGTCAAATCACCCTATCAGCAGGAGTTACTGAGCTTCTTTTCGGGATGTTCCAAGGTGGAGATACTAGGGCAGCTTCCAGTCCACAGGCTCGGCGCCTCGCTGGGCGAGCAGCTGATTGGCCCGGCTGAACGGGCGGGAGCCGAAGAAACCGCTGGTGGCCGAGTACGGGCTCGGGTGCGCCGACTCCACCCAACCCACGCCGTCGAGCAGTGGAACGAGCGTCCGCGCGTCCCGTCCCCACAAGATCGCGACCAGCGGTGCCTCGCGCGCGGCCAGGGCCCGGATGGCCTGCTCGGTCACCTCTTCCCACCCTTTGCCCCGGTGCGATCCCGGCTTACCGGGCGCCACGGTCAGCACCCGGTTCAGCAGCAGCACCCCCCGTTCGCTCCATGGCGTGAGGTCACCGCTGGACGGTGGCGGGAAGCCCAGGTCGTCGGAGTATTCGCGGAAGATGTTGACCAGGCTCGGCGGGAGCCGCTTCACCTCGGGCGCGACCGAGAAGCTCAGGCCCACGGCATGCCCGGGGGTGGGGTAGGGGTCCTGGCCGACGATCAGCACCCGGACGTCGGCGAACGGCTGCTTGAACGCCCGCAGCACGTTCTCCCCGGCGGGCAGGTACCGCCGCCCGGCGGCGATCTCGGCGCGCAGGAACGCTCCCATCGCCGCGATCCGGCCGGCCACCGGCTCGAGCGCCTCGGCCCAGCCCGCGTCCATGATGTTGCGCAACGGCTCTGCCATGGCCAGTAACCCTATCCGGCCCGCCGCCACGCCGAAGGTCAAAATCTCTTTGGCGGAACGGTCCCGCGACCACCCCTCGGCACCCGTATCGCCCGCCGTGGCTGAGCCGTGGCCGGGTTCCATCCTCCCAGCACCCCCCAGCCCCGGGACCTGGGCCGGGTCCGAAATACGTTTGATCCACCTGTATGTCGGAAAGGCTATCTCCGAACCGGTGTCGCGTGGCTGGTAAATCGGGGTAACCTGCGTCCACGCAGTCTCACTCTCAATGGAACGATGGGGCCCATGAAGGGACGAGTGCTTGTCGTCGATGACGACGCCGCTCTGGCCGAGATGCTCGGAATCGTGCTTCGCGGTGAGGGATTCGAACCGACTTTTGTCGCCGATGGCGACAAGGCGGTCGAGGTTTTCCGGGATTCCCGGCCCGATTTGGTGCTCCTTGACCTGATGTTGCCCGGCTCGGACGGAATTGACGTGTGCCGTCAGATCCGGGCCGAGTCCGGCGTGCCCATTGTCATGCTGACGGCGAAGACCGACACGGTCGACGTGGTGCTTGGCCTGGAGTCGGGCGCCGACGACTACATCATGAAGCCGTTCAAGTCCAAGGAGCTGGTCGCCCGGGTCCGGGCCCGGCTGCGCCGGACCGACGAGCCCGCGCCGGAGATGCTCCAGATCGGCGACATCGCCATCGACGTGGCCGGCCATTCGGTCAAGCGCGGTCCGGAGACGCTCAACCTGACGCCGCTCGAGTTCGACCTGCTGGTCGCGCTGGCCCGCAAGCCGCGCCAGGTTTTCACCCGGGAGGTCCTGCTCGAGCAGGTCTGGGGGTACCGGCACGCCGCGGACACCAGGCTGGTCAACGTGCATGTGCAGCGGCTGCGCGCGAAGATCGAGAAGGATCCCGAGCATCCCGAGATCGTCGTGACCGTCCGCGGTGTCGGCTACAAGGCGGGCACTGGCTGAGCCCCAGGTCGTAGAAGTGACAGCGGTCAGTAGGTTGCGGCAGCGTTACTGGTTGACCGCGTTCCGCCAGTCCTCCTTCGGACGTGCGGTCATCCGGCGGCTGCCGGGCCGGGTGAAGCGGGGGCTGCGGGCCGGGCACAGGTGGCAGCGCCGGGCCGGCGCGCAGCTACGGACCCGCTGGCGCCGCTCGCTGCAGTTCCGGGTGGTCTCCACCACCTTGGTGCTGTGCGTTCTGGTCATCGCCGTGCTCGGCTACTTCCTGGTCCAGACGATCGCGACCGGGCTGCTCGCCAGCGCCGAGAAGTCCGCGACCGCCCAGGCCGCCGCGGCCCGCTCGACCATCCTGGGACTGTCCAATGTGCTCGTGCTGCAGCCGCCGGAAGCGGATTCCCCGACCGCCAATGCGCCCAACGTGGCCGAGGTCGCCGCCCGGACGGCGCTTGACGAAGGCGGCAGCGCCGGTAAGTACCTGGTCGCCGTGCACCTGACCGACCCGCAGGCCGACCCGCAGGCCGACAGCGTGCCCTGGGTGGCGGAGGACACCTTCAACCCCTCGGCGACCATCCCATCCGGCCCATCCGGCCTGCTCGCCGGGGTGAGCCAGGAACAGAGCGACGAGAAGTTCGACAACCAGTACGTGCCCGTTCCGCAGTACCAGCCGACCACGCTGGTCGGCAACGACGGGCAGTCCCTGGGGCCAACGCTGGCCGTCGGCGTCCCGCTCGGGCCGTACTACCAGCTGTACTACGTGTACCCGTTTACCTCGGAGCAGTCGTTCCTGCTGCTGGTACAGCGGGTCCTGATCGGTGCCGGGCTCGCGCTCGCCGTGCTGCTGGCCGCGATCGCGTCGCTGGTCACCCGGTGGGTGGTGCTGCCCGTCCGGCACGCGGCCCAGGCGGCCCAGCGGCTGTCGGCCGGGCATCTCGAGGAACGCATGCGGGTGCTCGGCGTGGACGATCTCGCCGCGCTGGCGACCTCGTTCAACGAGATGGCGTCCAGCCTGCAGGGCAAGCTCCGGGAGCTGGAGGAGCTGTCCAAGGTGCAGCGGCAGTTCGTCTCGGACGTGTCACACGAGCTTCGCACCCCGCTGACGACCATCAAGATGGCCGCCGATCTGCTGTTCGAGTCCCGCGGCGAGCTCGAGCCTGGCTCGGCTCGGTCGGCGGAGCTGCTGCAGAGCCAGCTGGAGCGATTCGAGACCCTGCTCGTCGACCTGCTCGAGATCAGCAGGTACGACGCCGGGGCGGCCACCCTGGACGCCGACCTCGTCGACGTGTGCGATCTGGTCCGCAATTCGGCCGCTGACGCCCAGCAGCTGGCCGAGCGCCGGGGCGGCCGGATCGAGTTCCGGCTGCCCGCGACCGGCTGCTTCGCCGAGGTCGACCGGCGCCGGGTCGAGCGCATCTTGCGCAACATCTTGGTGAACGCGGTCGAGCACGGTGAGGGCAAGGACGTGGTGGTCACTACGGCGATGGACAACGACGCGGTCGCCGTCTCGGTCCGGGACTACGGGGTCGGCCTGCGGCCCGGCGACGAACAGCAGGTCTTCGAGCGGTTCTGGCGGGCCGACGTGTCGCGGGCCCGCACCACCGGCGGCACCGGCCTAGGCCTGGCCATCTCGCTGGAGGACGCGCACCTGCACGGCGGCTGGCTGCAGGCGTGGGGGGAGCGCGGCAAGGGTTCGGTGTTCCGGCTCACCTTGCCCAAGCTGGCCGGCCAGGAACTCGCCGGTTCCCCCCTGCCCCTCGGCCCAGACGACGCCGAGCTCACCGGGACGATCTTGCGTGACTAGCCTCGCCCCGCGCCCCGCCCGCCTCAGCCCGCCCTTCGCCCGGGGTCTGTCCTTCGCCCAGAGCCTGCTCTTCGCCCGGGTCTGGTCCTACGCCCGGGGTCTGTCCTACGTCCGGCGGGCCTGCGTGCTGGCGGCCGTGGCCGTGTCGGTCGCGGGCTGCGTGAGCATGCCGAGCAGCGGTCCGGTGGGCGTGATCAGCGCCTCTCCGCAGAGCACCTCCGCGGGCGGGGATGTGATCGAGCAGCTGCCCGCGGGACCGCACGGGACCCAGGGGCCGGCCGAGATCGTCCAGGGGTTCCTGACCGCTAGCGCCAGTTACCCCGCGAACGCCTCGATCGCCAGGGAATACCTGCTCGGCTCGGTCAGCCGAGAATGGAATCCCGGCTGGTCGGTCACGGTGTTCAGCAAGTTCAACCCGTATCAGCAGACCTTGCCGCGAGCTGGCCACGGCGGCCAGGTGGCGACGGTCGACGTCTCAGGGAACGTGCAGTCCACGTTCAACGGCTCGGGTCAGATCGTCTCGGCCGGAAACCGGGGCGGCACCGCGGGCTCGTACCGGTTCAGCCTGACGAAAGTCGGTGGCCAGTGGCGCATCTCCAAACCGCCGCCTGCTCGCCGCCTGCTCACCGTGCAGCAGTTCGCTGACTTCTACCGGTCGCAGGACCTGTACTTCACCAACTCCTCTGGCTCCACCTCGCCGGACCAGCCCCTCGTCCCCGACTCGGTGTTCGTGCCGGTGGGAACCCCCACCACCGAGCTGGTGACGAACCTGGTCAAAGCGCTGCTGCCGATCCCGGGCGGTGGCCCGCAGAGCACCTTGCTGCAGAAAGCGGCCGGGACCTTTCCCGCCGGGACCTCGCTCGTCAGCGTCGCGCAGACCGGATCGACCGCCATCGTGAATCTCGGCGGCCTCACCGGAGCGAGCATGACGGTGAAGGAACAGGTCTCCGCCCAGCTGGCCTGGACCCTGGCCACCCCCAGGGCCAGCCCGGCCGCAGTGGCCGCCGTCCAGTCGGTCGAGCTCGAGCTCAACGGCAAGCCGTGGATACCGCCCAAGTTGATCTGCGGTATCAGGCAGGCCCGGAGTGCGGTGCAGAACCAGGCCACCTATGCGTGCTACAACCCGTATCCGTCGCAGCCCGCGACCTTCTCTTTCGTGAGCCACGGTCAGGTGTGGTCACGATGCGGCGCAGAAGCCAGCGTCCAGCACGGCTTCGTTGGCCCGGTCGTCTCCGTGTTGCATCCGGCGAGCGCCGATGGCCTGCAGTGCGATGGCAAAACGCCGGTGCCCACCAAGTCCGTCACCACGCCAGCCTCCGTTCAGGTGCCGAGAATCGGCGCGCCCTCGCTGGCGGCCGTCTCGCCGGACGGCCAGTACGTGGCGGTCTACTCACCGGGCAATGCAGACAACCAGGACCTGTCCATCGGACCGGTGGGGAGCAGCGCGAAGCTTAATCGCGTGTCGGGCATCGGATCAGGCGTCACCGCGCTCAGCTGGGATCGTAACGATGATCTGTGGGTCGCCGAGAACGGCGACGTCTTCATGGTGCCGGCCAACCGGCAGGCGGTCCCGGTCAGTCCGGTTCCCGCGGACGTCACCGATCTGAGCGTCGCGCCGGACGGCGTCCGGATCGCCTTTATCGCGCAGGACGGGTCAACCCGCCTGGTTGACATCGCGGCGATCAGCTATGACAGTCAGTCACCACAGGGACAGCGGGGATCGCTCTCCCAAGCCCTTCCCATCAGCCTGACCGTCCAAGTCGGGCCCGGCCTCGTCCAGCCGCGCTCGCTGGCCTGGTATGACGCCGACGACCTGATCGTGCTCGCGGGTGCCTCGTCTCCGGCGCTGTGGGTGGTACCCGTGGACGGGCAGGCATCCTCGATATCGCAGCCCGCTCCCATCGGCGCGGATTCGATCACCGCGGATGGCGACATGAACGCGCTGGTCGCCGGGATATCCAGCGGGGGCGGGACGCTGGCCGTCTCGACCGGCTTGGAAGGCCCCTGGCAGCCTCTCGGCGTCCCCGGCCAGAATCCCACCTACCCCGGATAACCTCCGGGGGCCACCGACCCAGCCGGCGCGAAACCACCCGAGCGCGAAACCACCCGAGCGCCGGTCAACCAATCCTGGGTACCTCGGGCAATCTTGGATATCACGGGCAATTCGTCATCCTCCGGGCAATTACGCGTTACGTCGGGCAATCCGGGATTAACAGCCTGGTTCATCTCGCGTACTCGGAGTGACCTTTTTCGCCTGCCCTCCCCCATGGTCAACGTTATGCAGTCGTTATATCACTAATTGCGATTGATCGGGTACATGTCCCTCCTGACATTCTCGCTCCGGCGAGCTAGCGTTCAGACATGGCACTCGCCCGGGCCCGTGGTTGCGCCGGGCGTGGTTCCCCACTGGGGCGCCACGTCAGGCAAGCCGATGCCAGCCGCAGGCGAAACGGTCCACGTAAGGCGACTTCTTGTCGACTGATCACGGTGCGGCTTAGAAGTAAGTCCTGCCTCGCCGGGAGATACCGAGTCTCC
>Ga0302229_10003170_pt1 | contig 11540 bp, 10 predicted proteins | sample II_Palsa_N1_3_FD_193518 | JGI IMG/M metagenome (GOLD analysis project Ga0302229, IMG submission 193518) | Peat permafrost microbial communities from Stordalen Mire near Abisko, Sweden - II_Palsa_N1_3 | ecosystem: Environmental > Terrestrial > Soil > Palsa > Peat permafrost | place: Sweden...
TAGCCGATCTCGCACGTGTCGGGCGCGGGTTTCGGGTCCGGCCACGCCCAGTAGTCCAGGTTCCAGAACCGGGTAGAGCCGATCACCGCGTCGTCTTCCAGCCGGACCACGGCAAACGGTACCGCCGTCCCGCTGTCCCTGGCGGCGATCGCAGCCTGCACGTACCGGCGCACGGCGGCCTCGTCCTGCGGCACCGGCGTCCACCGGTACAGGTCCCCAGCGCCCGCGGCGGCGGCCAGCAAACCGGGCACGTGGTCGTACCGCAGCGGCTCCGCGCGAAAGCAGGTGCCGACCAGCGGTCCCACGTTGACGGCCGCAGACATCACAGCACCTCCGGGGTTTCCGGCGCCTCGAGGGTTTTGAGGGTTTTGAGGGCGGCGTCGATGTCGGCGATCAGGTCGGCCGCGGGCTCGACGCCGACCGAGAGCCTGATCAGGCCGTCGGGCGCCGTTTCGCCCGCCCACCGGCCGCGCCGTTCCCAGGTTGACTCGACGCCGCCGAAGCTGGTCGCGGGAAGAATCAGCGTCGAGCTCTCCACGACCTGGTCCGCGGCCTCGGCGCGGTCCGGGATGACCTCGAAGGACAGCAAGGGGCCGAAACCGTCTGGCATCTGGCGCCGGGCGAGTTCCAATGTCGGCTTGGTGATTCCGGGATAGTGCACGGCCGCCACCCGGGGATGGGCCGCCAGGTGCCTGGCGATGGCCAGAGCGCTCTGTGACTGGCGCGCGATCCGCAGCGGCAGTGTCTTCAGCCCGCGCAGGGCCAGCCAGGCCTCGAACGGCCCGGGGATGGCGCCGCCGCTGGACCGCCAGGCCCGCAGTGCGGCCAGCAGTTCGCCGTCGCGGCTGACGACGGCGCCACCGATGACGTCGGAATGCCCGGACAGCGACTTGGTCAGCGAGTACAGCGAGGCCGTCGCGCCGGAGTCAAGCGGCCGCTGGAGCAGGCCGGTGGCGACGGTGTTGTCCGTCACCATCGGGGCCCCCGCCGTGGCCGCGAGCTCGGCGAGCCGGGCCAGGTCGGCCACGCGCAGCAGCGGGTTCGTCGGCGTCTCGGTCCACAGCAGCGACGACCCGGCCCCGCGGGACCCGCGGGCCCCGCGGCCCGCCAGCGCGCGCTCGACCGCCGGTAGGTCCTGCAGGTCCACGTGGACCGGAACGGCACCGTGCGGCCGCAGCTTGTCGGCCAGGACCCGCGTCCCGTAGTAGCCGTCGGAGGGCAGCACGATGCTGTCCCGCCCCTTCGCCAGGGCGAGCATCAGGGCCATCGAGGCCGCCTGGCCGGAGGCGAAGACGACCGCTTCGGCGTCCTCCACGGCGCCAAGCGCCTGCTCGAGGGCCTCCCAGCCCGGGTTGCTCTCCCGCCCGTAACCCCGGCCAGGCCGCGGCTCCCCCGCCGAGATGTAGATGCTGGCGGGGACGAGCGGCGGCGTGGCGGGCTGGCCGGCCGCGCGCTGCGTGCCCGCGTGGATAAGCCGGGATTCCGCGGAGAACGCCCCGCTCATAGCGCCGGCCTCCGCGGCCCGCGGGGCGCGAGGATTCCCTGGCCCCAAGCGGCGACGCTCCCGGGTATGCCAGTAAATGTTACAGTACATTTTATGAACATACTGGTACGATATCGTCCCCAGGGCCGGACCGCCAAGGAGATATCGGCCAGCGTGGAGGCAGGCGTCCGGAGCGGGCAGCTGTCTGGAGGGGACCAGCTGCCATCGGTCCGCGAGCTGGCCAGCCAGCTCGGCGTCAGCCCGACCACGGTGGCGGCGGCCTACGGCGAGCTGCGACGGCGCGGCATCACTACCGGCACGGGCCGGGCCGGCACCCGGATCCGCGGGGCTCCGCCGGTCAGCTCGCGCGTGTACCTGCGCGCTCCGGCGGGAACCAGGGACCTGGTCACCGGCGGCCCCGATCCGGATCTGCTCCCCCCGCTGCCGGCCAGGCCGGCCCGGCGATCCACCCGGATGTACGCCGAGGCGCCGGTCGCACCGCGGCTGCGCCGCCTGGCGGCCGGCCAGCTGGCGGCCGACGGCATCGACGCGGCCAGCCTGACGGTCACCGGCGGCGCCCTGGACGGCATCGAGCGGGTCCTCACGGCGTGGCTGACACCCTCGGACCGGGTGATCGTCGAGGATCCAGGCCACGCCGTCACCTTTGACCTGCTGGCCGCGATGGGCTACGCCGTGGTCCCGGTTCCGGTCGATGACCTGGGCATCAGGCCCGCGGAGCTGGCGACCGCGCTCACCCGCGGAGCTAGCGCGCTGATCGTCACGCCGCGGGCCCAGGCCGCCACGGGCGCCGCCTGGGACGCCGGCCGGGCTGCGGCGATCGGCGAGGTCCTGCGGCGGCACCCGTCCGTCGGGGTGATCGAAGACGATCACGCCGGGCCGGTGGCAGGCGTGCCGGCTTTCTCCGCATGCGCGGGCCTGGCGACGGCGAAGGGCCCGGAAAGCTCGAAGGGACGCCGGCGATGGGTCATCTTGCGTTCGGTGTCCAAGTCGCTCGGCCCTGATCTGAGGCTCGCGGTGCTGGCCGGCGACGAGGCCACGATCACGCGGGTGGCGGGGCGGCAGGCGCTGGGCACCGGGTGGGTGAGTTACCAGCTGCAGGAGATGGTCGCGGACCTGTGGGCGGATCCGTCGGTAGCGGCCCAGCTCGCGAGCGCGGCCCAGATCTACGCGGGGCGCCGTGATGCGTTGCGTTCGGCCCTGGGCCGGCACGGCATCGCGGCGAGCGGCCGATCGGGATTCACCTGCTGGGTACCCGTCTCCGACGAAGACGGCGTCGCATCGTCGCTAGCCGCGGCGGGCTGGGCGGTAGCCCCGGGGCAGCGGTTCCGGATAGCGGCGGCGCCGGGCGTCCGGATTTCCTCCGCCCGCCTCGAGGCGACCGACGCCGCCGCGTTCGCGGCTGAGTTCGCCCGGGCGCTGCACCATCGCGTGTCCCGCCTGGACTAGGACCTGCAAGAAGCCCGGCGGATGCTCATGGTCATGGCGCTAGCGAGCCGTAGCGCCGACGGCGTTCCGGCGTTATGGCATGCCTACCGGCTCGGGGACCGAGGGCACGGGCTGACGGGGCCGTGGTGCGCCGGGGAGCGGTGCGCCGGGGAGCGATCCACCGACGCGCTCCGGCTCCGGGGACGGCCAGTGAACGCCAGTGGCCCAGCCGAGGCGTTCGAAGATCCGGATCAGGCCGGCCGAAATGTCGATCTGATGCGGGCGGCTGCCATGCCGGGCGCAGGTCGGCACCGCATGATGCCCGTTATGCCAGCTTTCCCCGAAGGAGATCAGCGCGAGCGGCCACAGGTCGGTCGACCGGTCGAAACGGCGGCCTGCGTGCGGCCGTGTGCCGATCATGTGGCACAAGGAGTTGACGCTCCAGGCGACGTGGTGGAGCAGCAGCACGCGGACCAGCCCGGCCCACAGCAGGGCGATCCACGCGGCCCGCAGGTCACCGCCGATGGCCCAGCCGAGGGTGAACGGCAGGATCAGCGAGACGGCGCAAAGAGCCGGGAAGGCCTTGGCGACCCGGGTCATCGCCGGGTCTGCGAGCATGTCCGGGGCGTACCGGTCGGCCGGGGTCGGGTCGTCGCGGAACAGCCAGCCCACGTGGGCGTCGACCAGGCCGTGGAGCTGTGCGATGGTCCCGGTGCCGTATCGGTAGGGCGAGTGCGGGTCGCCGGGGCGGTCGGTGAAGGCGTGGTGGCGCCGGTGAGTCGCGACCCACCCGGTGACGTCGCCCTGGAAGCTCATCGAGCCCGCGATCGCCAGGGTAATACGCAGCCAGGGCGGGGCGGTGAAGCTGCGGTGCGTGAGGAGACGGTGGAAACCGACCGTGACGCCGAATCCGGTGATCGCGTAAAGGCCGATCGCAAGGAGCACGTCGGCGAGCCCGATGCCGTGCCCCCACAGCATCGCCACCGCGACGGCCAGCCCGGCGAACGGCGCCATCACGATCAGCCCGGTCACCGCCACCTGGGTGCGCCGGGGACCCGTCCAAGCTGTCGCGTCGGCGACGGGGAAAGGCCCGGTGCCGTCATAGCTGCGCCGCACGTCCTGATCTATCACAATCTCTGCCTATCGTCGTGGGAAGGGAGCCAGGTGACTAGCTGTACGGGCCAGGGCATACGTTCAGACCAGACGCTGATGGACGTAGCACCACCGCCGCTGGGGTCCCGGCGCAAGGCCGCGGGCGAGTGGGTGGTCGGTTTCCTGGTAGTGCGCCCTGGCGTGACGGTGGGGCGAGTCGTCAGAACATGCCACCCAGCCGCAGCTCAGGCAGATCAGGAGCGATTCCCAGTGACCGCCGCAGGCCTGGCAGGCCCGGCAGTCATCCGACTGAGGCGTAACCGGCACGAGCCCGGCAAGATGCTCGCAGCGCGGCGCCGACCCGTTCAGGCTCACCGCCGGCACGTTCAGGGCCATGCTCTGGTCGGAGCTCATGGCAGGACCCCTCACTGTTACCGAAACGTCGGACACCGCCGGCTGGCCACTTTTAGTCAACCCCGGGGAGACGGCACCGGAAACAGGCGACCTGAGCAGAGCCCATCACCAGCGCCGATTACCCCGGCAACCCGCTGGACGTTCCGGCCGCCGATATGCCGACGTAGGCTTGGCTGAAGAGTTTCCTAGGCTAGGGCGACGTGTATCCGGCGGACTCCGCCGCCACGGATGGTTGCGCTCTGGCCGCGGCAGGGGTGACAGGCATGGAGCTGCGCCAGCTTCGCTATTTCGTGACCCTGGCGGAGGAACTGCACTTTGGCCACGCGGCTGCGCGGGAGCATATCGTGCAGTCCGCGTTGAGCCAGCAGGTGCAGCGGCTCGAACGTGAGCTGGGCATCCGCCTGCTGGAGCGCAGCACCCACCATGTCTCCCTGACCGCGGCCGGGGCGGTGTTCCTGGTCGAAGCGCGGCAGATCCTGGCTCACGTCGATCGGGCCGCCGCGATCGCCCGCACCGCGACCGGCGGCTCCCCCACGCTGCGGGTCGGCATCATCGACTCAAGTTACGATTCGATGCCGCAGATTCTGCACGAGGTCCAGGCCCGGTACCCCGGCCTGGTTATCCATCAGGTCGAAGTCGGCGTTCCCGAGCAGTACCAGCAACTTATCGACGGCCGCCTGGACGTCGGAATCGGCCGGGCCGCGCTCGCCCCGCCTCAGATCGCTTCACACCTGTTCCGCCGCGATCCGCTGGGGGTTCTGGTTTCCCGCAATCACCGGTTCGCCGAGATGGATGCCATACCTGTCGCCATCTTGGCCAGGGAACCGCTGCTGCTCGCCGAAGAGGCCCGGGCCCCGGAATTCAACCAGTTCACCGTCGAGATGTGCCGGGCCGCCGGGTTCACCCCCACCGTGCACGAGGGCACCGTGGAAAGCATCCGCGCGGCCGCTGGCCTGGTCGCCCAGGGACGCTGCCTGTACTGCGTGCCCTCCTCCTGCATCGCCGCTCTCCCAGGCACCATCTGGCGCCCGCTGACGGAGCCGGCCTCGTACTACCCGTGGTCGGTGCTGTGGCGTGCGGACGACCCCTCTGAACACGTACGTGCCATCGTCAGCTGCGCACGGAGCATGTCTGGCCGGCTGGGCTGGCTGGTCACCGCGGACCACAGCACGGCCTGAACCTCAAGAACCAGATGTCGTCCTATCTGGTCGAGAATCTAGCTAATTGACGCCGGCACCTCGCGGACCCGAAGGTCCTGGCTATAGCGTGGTCCCCATGACGCGGCGCACCGAGCAGATCAGCCTCCACCTCAACGCGTACCTCACCGCGCACAGCAGCCCGCCGGACGCCGTCCTCCGGGAACTGGCAAACGAGACTGCCGACCTGTTCCCGAACGAGACCGGCCTGGCCATCGCCCCCGAGCAGGGGACGCTCATGACACTGCTGACCCAGATCGCCGGGGCCGCGTCGGCCATCGAGATCGGCACCTTCACCGGGTACTCCTCGATCTGCATCGCCCGGGGGCTGGCGGACGGCGGACGGCTGCTGTGCTGTGACATCAACGAGGAGTGGACGTCGGTAGCCAGGAAGTACTGGGAGAAGGCGGCCCTCGCGGACCGGATAGAGCTGCGGCTAGGCCCGGCCATCGAGACGCTGCGCGCGCTGCCCGATGAGGAGCTGTTCGACCTCGCGTTCATCGATGCCGACAAGGACGGCTACCTCGGCTACTGGCGCGAGGTCATACCGCGGGTACGCTCCGGCGGTCTGATCATGGTGGACAACACGTTCTCCCATGGCCGCGTCATCGACGCGGGCAACGATAACCCGGCCGTGATAGCCATCAGGGATTTCAACGATCACGCCGCCGCCGACGACCGCGTGGACCTAGTCATGGTCCCGATCGGCGACGGCCTGACGCTCGCCCGCAAGAGGCAGTAAAGGACGGCGGCGGGCCAGCAGGGACACCTCAGGCGGGCGAGGCTCCGCGAGCAGCGTGAGACGGCACGGAGCGCAGCGGGACCGGCGGGCTGCTTGCCTGGCCTACATCCTGGAGGCCGGCCTGGGCGGCGGCCGCCTGAGGCTGCGCGGTGGACCCGCGGACGACGAGCTCTGGCGCGAGGTAGAGAATCTTCACCGGACCCCCGGCGCCGCTGATCCGTTCGAGCAGCAGCTGAGCCGCCTCAGTGCCCAGCTGGTAGTGCGGGAAGCGCACCGAGGTAAGGGGCGGCCGGAGCCGGTCGATGAACGGCATGTCGTTGAAGCCGATCACGGAGATGTCGTCCGGGCACTGGCGGCCGGCATCGTCAAGCGCGGCGTAACACCCGACGGCCAGCATGTCGTTGGCGGCGGCCACCGCGGTGATATCATCGTGCGCGGCGAGCAGTTCCCGGCTGCAGCGCGTGCCTTCCTCCACGGTGTACTTGGCGGCGTAAGCGATCAGGTCCTCATCCACCTCGAGGCCGTGGGACGCCATCCCGTCCCTGAATCCGCGCAGCCGCCCGACGCCGGTGGAGGCCTGCTGCGGACCCGCGATGTGCGCTATCCGGGTATGGCCGAGCCTGGCTAGATGGGTGACCGCCATCCGTGACCCCTGCTCGTTATCAACTGAGACCGCGGGAAAGCTGTAGTCCTGCGCCAGCCGGTTCATCAGCACCACGGGCAGTTCAGCCGCCGCCGCCTCGGCGAGCAGCGGGTCGTGCAGCGTCGCGGTGGCCAGCACGAAGCCGTCAACGTGACGGGCCCGCATCTGCTCGAAAAGCTTCCGCTCACGGCTGGCGTCGGCATCGGTGTTGCCGAGCAGGGCCACGTAACCCGCGGCGGCCAGCTTGTCTTCCAGACCGCGCACGATGGGCGGGAAAATCGGGTTGTTCAGGTCGGGAATCAACACCCCGACAGAGTGCGAGCGCCGGGTACGCAGGCTCCGTGCCACGGGATTGGGCCGGTAACCCATCTCCGCGGCGACCGCGGTCACCCGGCGTGCCGTCTCTTCGCTGACGAGTAGGCGGGTTTCCGGATTGAGGGCGCGCGACGCGGTAGCGGGGTGCACACCCGCGGCCGCCGCTACGTCCCGCAAGGTGGCCGGCCGGTCAGGCATCGCTCATCTCGCTCCCCCCAGCGGGCGCCACGTAGATCCACCCGTTTCCCGACGAATCAACCTTATCCCAGGGTCACCCGGCCGCTGGCCACGCTGAATCCTGAGCCGGAGCACCAAGCATCACGCCGACCGATAAAGCCGTGATGATGATCACCAGTGACGATCCGCGACGGCTGGCGTCCCGGTCAGGTGGCGCATGTTGCGCGGGGGGATCGCCGGGAGCCAAGGGAGCGGACGGCCAGGTATGTCAGCGGCCCCTGGTGAGCTTCCTGCGATAGGCGATGCTTCCGGCTCCGGCCACGATCGCCCCCCCGCCGAGCGCGAAGAGCAAGACGTCCTGGACTCCGGCCGTGCCCCCGCCGCCGGTGGAGGGGGCCGCGGTCGGGAATGCACTGGCCGACCGGCTCGGCGTCGGCGACGCAGATGCCGTCGGCGTCTTCGCTGTCGCCGTAGCTGTCGCGGTCGGCGGCGTCTTCGCCGTCGCCGTCGCCGTAGGCGACGTCGTCGAACCGGCCGAAGGGCTTGCGGTCGTGGTGGGCGGGACGCTGGCTGGCCTGCTGCTCGGCACGGCGGTCACTGAGGCGGACCCGGTTACTGACGGTGTGAAGATAGCCGGTGTCGTGGTAGATGAGCCCCCCGAGCAGGCCGAGAGCACGACGCAAGCGAGGATGACCGAGACGCCGCAGGCGACGGCGGTCAGCCGCCCACTCAGCACAGTCCCCGCGAGGGTCGCGCGCACCTTCATGGAACCTCCTGGTGGGTCCGGCGGGTGGCGAATTTGTTTCCCGATTCCAGCGCCGGAAACGGCCTCGGAACAGAAAAGTGTGCGGCCAGCATGGACGGCACCGAGATGCCATGGCGTGTTCAGCATTGGAATATTAGGCTACGCGAGTAGGGCCACCTGGAGAAGGAGGGGGACGGCATTGGGAGATGCGGGATGGCGGCGAATAGCCGGATTCCGCGTGGTGGTCTCCTGGCCGCAAAGCGGGTACGCTCCCCCGCCGCCCACGGCACCGAGAAGCCTCCGGGCCCGGGTGGCCGGGGTGGCCGGCGTTCTGTTCATCGTGGCCGGGGCGGCCGCGGTGGGCGTGGCGATCAGCGCCCAGGTGCATGCGCCGCAGCCATCCCTGGCCGCGGCGGGTGCTATCGGGTCATCCGCACGGCTATCACTGCCGCGCTCCCTGCCGGTGTCCGTCGATATACCGGCCATTGGCGTCACATCGAGACTGCTCCACCTGGGTGTCAACTCCGACGGCTCGATCCAGGTCCCGTCGCTCGTGACGAGCGCGGCTGAGGCCGCGTGGTACAAGTACTCGGCGACGCCCGGCCAGATCGGGGCGTCGGTCATCGAAGGTCACGTCGACAGTTATCAGGGGCCTGCGGTCTTCTTCCGCCTCGGGGCCCTGCGTCCCGGGGACACCATCGACGTGCGGCTCGCCGACGGCGTCACGGCTATTTTCAAGGTCACCGGCGTACGCCAATACCCCAAATCACATTTCCCGGCCAAGGCCATTTACCAGACGACCAGCTACGCGGCTCTGCGCCTGATAACCTGCGGCGGCGCTTTCGACTACGCCACCGGCCATTACCTGAGTTCCACCGTGGTCTTCGCGTCACTCATCTCCTCGCGGCCGGCCCGTCCCCCGGCGGCGGCTTAGCCGCGAGTCGCGGGCGAGGAATGCCCTTTACCCGGAGACCGCGTCGTAGATGGCCTGGCCGTATTCGGCACTGCGGCTGGAGCCGATAATTCCCGGTCCCATCTTGTTCATCATGTAGGAGATCGTCATGCGCCGGCCGACATCCATCACGATCATCGAGCCACCCCAGCCACCCCAGTAGCAGATCTTCTCATCGGGGATCCAGGGCAGGATGTCGAGCCTGGGCAGCCCGAAGCCGATGCCCCAGCGCAGCGGGAGACCTAGTACCAGATCGATGCCGTTGAGCTGCTCGCGGAAGATCAGGTCGATGGTGTCGCCGCTGAGCAGGCGCACGCCGTCGACCTGGCCGCCACGGGCGACCGCCGACATCACCCGGCCTACCGAACGAGCATTACCGTGGCCGTTCGCCGCGCCGATGTCCGCGCGCCTCCAGCCAGGGGTATTGGCGTCCTCGGCGGCTGAAGCCGGCCCGGTGAAGGTCTTGAACGCCGGGCTGTCTTTGCCGAGCACCTCCAGGTCGAAGGGCAGCGGCGGCGGCGGGACCACATCCGCGATCCGTCCCCAGTCGCTTTCCGCGGCACCGATCTGGAAATCGGCGCCGAGCGGGCCGGCGATCTCATCGGCCACGAACTGCTTGAGGGTCTTGCCGCTGATCCGCCGCACGACCTCGCCGAGCAGGTGGCCGTAGTTGAGCGCGTGATAGCCCGACGCGGTTCCCGGCTCCCACCACGGCGCCTGGCTCGCCATCCGGGAGGTGGCCACGGTCCAGTCGTAGAGATCCTCCACACGGGCAGGCTGCTCCAGCCCCGAAACCCCGGAGGAATGAGACATCAGCTGGCGGACCAGGACGTCCTGCTTACCGCGGGCGCCGAACTCCGGCCAGTACCTCGCGACCGGGGCGTCCACGTCCAGCTCGCCGCGATCGGCCAGGATCAGCGCGGCCAGGCTGGTCACGGTCTTGGTCGACGACCAGACGTTGGTGATGGTGTGCTCGGTCCACGGGATCGTCCTGGCCTGGTCGGTGAAACCGCCCCACATGTCGATGACGATGTCGCCATCGATGTCCAGGACGAGCGACGCGCCCAGCTCCTCTCCGGAATCCAGGTTCCGTTCCAGTGCCGTACGCACCGACCCGAACTGCTCCGCGCACACGCCCTGTATATCCGCCATGGTCGGCGTCCTCCTCGTCGTCGAGGGTCAGCGGCCGCCGGCTCGCACGGGCGGCGGAAAGGTCCGGAACATCCGGGACGTGAGGCCGACGTTAGCAGCGGTGCGGCCAGCACCGCTATGCGATCGGCCCCTTCATCGGGCGGGCCGGCGGCGGGCAGTACCGATCATCCGGCGATCTCGGCCGCGAGGACGGCGCCCAGCTCCCAGCAGGCCTCAAGGTCCGGCCGGGCCGGAGTTCCCGTGACGCAGACCGGTGGCCTGACCGCCCGCCACTGCAGGCCCGTAGCGATGGCCTCCACCGCGCGCACCGCACCGCCGGTGTCCATGCCGCCGTGTACATACAAACCGTAGGGCCGTCGCCGCGTGGCCTCCAGGCACGGGTAGTAGATACCGTCGAAGAAGTGCTTGAGCGCACCGGACATATAGCCGATATTGGCCGGCGTGCCGAGCAAAATACCGTCCGCGGCGAGCACGTCGGCGGCCGCGGCGGTCAGGGCCGGCCTGATGACCACCTCGACGTCCTTGATCCCGTCGGTTCGTGCTCCGCTGACCGCCGCCTCGAACATCTCCTGCAGGGAAGGGGACGGTGTGTGATGGACGACCAGCAGCCTCGGCATGACCGCAGAGCCTAGACCACCTACAGCGGCAAGGGTACGGCTCTAAGTGGAGGGTTCGCTACACTTAGATCACGGGCCCCGTTATCTCTCGTGGGAGCCCGAGAGAGGCAGGCACAGCGTGGCACGCGGTATCCAGGTCGGGGACCACGCCCCCGACTTCACCCTTCCGTCGCAGTCGGGCGAGCAGGTCCGGCTGCAGGACCGGCTCGGCGACCGGGTGGTCGTCCTGTACTTCTATCCGAAGGACAACACCAGCGGCTGCACCGCCGAGGCCTGCGCCTTCCGCGACAGCCATGAGACATTCACCGACGCCGGCGCCGAGGTGATCGGGGTCAGCTCCGACTCCTCCGGCAAGCACGCCGCCTTCGCCGGCCGGCACAACCTGCCGTTCACCCTGCTCAGCGACCGTGGCGGCCGGGTCCGCAAGAGCTACGGCGTGCCGTCGGTGCTCGGCGTGATCCCCGGCCGGGTCACCTACGTGATCGACCGCACCGGAACGGTCCGGCATGTCTTCAGCTCGATGACCAACATCGACCAGCACGTCAACGACGCGCTGGAAGTGGTCA
>Ga0302229_10003172_pt1 | contig 11532 bp, 14 predicted proteins | sample II_Palsa_N1_3_FD_193518 | JGI IMG/M metagenome (GOLD analysis project Ga0302229, IMG submission 193518) | Peat permafrost microbial communities from Stordalen Mire near Abisko, Sweden - II_Palsa_N1_3 | ecosystem: Environmental > Terrestrial > Soil > Palsa > Peat permafrost | place: Sweden...
GGGCACCTCATCGGCGCCGACGCCGCCGCCGTGGCCACGGGCGGGATCGTGACGCTGTTCGCCCTGCTCGGCGGCGTGTACGGCTTCCAGGTGGCCACGTCGGGGCCGGTTTTGGCGATCATCAAGGCGCTGCCCTCGTACTGGCTGGTGCAGGCCGGGAAGGCCGCGCTCGGCGGGCACGACTGGCCCGCCGAGGGCTGGATCGTGATCGCCGCCTGGACCGTCGTCCTGGTCCCGCTCGCGGTGCGCGTCTACCGGCGCGACACCAGCCGCGTCTGAACCCCAAAAACCCGAAGGAGAGACCATGCAAGACATCGACCTGACCCTCACCGTCGACCAGCCCATGCCGACCGCCCAAGTCCGGATCCTCGACCGGGTCGACGACCGGCTGCGCGGCGTCGGCCTGACCCAGCACGTCACCCCCGGCGGGGTGCATTACCAGCCGAAGTTCATCGGGCTGGTGTTCGTCTGGCTGGTCCGCCGCGCGATGCACGAGGGCGTCACGTTCACCTTCGACCCGCACGGCCGGGCCACCGAGGTCCGGGTGGCCGGCAAGCTTCGCGGCCGCGCCCACACCGAGCTCACCGAAGCCCTCGGCGGTCACTAGGCTGGTATGACGTGAACACTGACGGCAGACCAGGCCGCTGGGACGGCCCGCGCTGGGCGGCCAGCCAGCACCGCTGGATCGGCGGCTGGCGGCTGCTGGCCAGCCGCGCGGTGGCCTTGGCCTACCTGCTCTACGTGGTCGGCGCGATCCGCCAGGACGCGCACGGCGCGGCCGCGGTCCTGGGCTACCTCGGCCTGGCCGCCTTCGCCGTGGGCTGGCTCGTCTTCGTGCACGCGTTCTTCGAGCCGCTGGCCCGGTTCTGGACCCTCTGGGGGCTGCTGGCCGCGCTGATGGTGCTGGAACTGCCGGTGGCGCACGCCGCCGGGTTCGTCCTGGCCGTGTTCCTCACGATCAGCATCGTGGCCCGCCTCGGCGCCCGGGCCTTCCCGGTCGTGGCCGTGCTGGCCCTGGCCTCGCTGCTGGTGCCGCCCGCCATCCCGGCCTGGGACACCAGCATCGGCAAGGCCTTCGGCGATGTGACCCCGCTCGCGATCCCGGTCGTGGCGCTGGGCATCTACGCCATCGTGCGGGTGCTGCAGAACAACAATGCGCTGGCCCAGGCCCAGGCCGAGCTGGCCAGCCTGGCCGCCGAGAACGAGCGCTTCCGGATCGCCCGCGACCTGCACGACCTGCTCGGTCACTCGCTGACCACGATCACCGTGAAGGCGGGCCTGGCGGCCCGGCTGGGTGAGGTCGACCCGGCCCGGGCCCGGCAGGAGATCGCCGAGGTGGAGACGCTGGCCCGGCAGACGCTGGGCGACGTGCGCGCCGCGGTGGCCAACTACCGGGACGTGACGCTCGCCGGTGAGCTCGCCACCGGCCGGCAGCTGCTGCGGGCGGTCGGCATCACCGCCGACCTGCCCCGCGCCGTGGACATGGTCGACCCGGCGCACCAGGAGCTGTTCGGCTGGGTGGTGCGCGAGGGGCTGACCAACATCGTCCGGCACGCGCACGCCAGCTCGTGCGCGATCCGGCTCTCCGCGTCCGGCGTGGAGATCACCGACGACGGGGTGGGCGGCGCCGCGCCACCCGGTAATGGCCTGTCCGGGCTGCGCGAGCGGGTCGCCGCGGCCGGAGGCGTGGTCGACGCCGGGCCGGTGGAGCCGCGGGGCTGGCGGCTGCGGGTCCAGCTCGCGGGACCGGCCTAATGATCCGGCTGCTGCTCGCCGACGATCAGGAGCTCATCCGCAGCGCCCTGGCCGTGCTGCTCGGGCTGCAGGAGGACTTCGAGGTGGTGGCGTCGGTCGGCCGCGGCGACGAGGTGGTGGCCGCGGCCCGGGCGCACCAGCCCGACGTTGCCCTGCTGGACATCGAGATGCCCGGCATCGACGGCCTGGCCGCGGCCGGCGTCCTGGCCCAGGAGCTCCCGCAGTGCCGGTCGCTCATCCTCACCACGTTCGGCCGTCCCGGCTACCTCCGGCGCGCGATGGAGTCCGGCGCCTACGGCTTCGTGGTCAAGGACGCGCCGCCCGAGCAGCTGGCCGACGCGATCCGGCGGGTGGCGGCCGGCGAGCGCGTCGTCGACCCGGTGCTGGCCGCCGCCACCCTGGCCAGCGGCGTCTCCCCGCTCACCGCCCGCGAACGCGACGTCCTGGTCGCCGCCCGTCCCGGCGCGACCGTGGCCGAGATCGCCGGCAAGCTCTTCCTGTCCGAGGGCACGGTCCGCAACTACCTGTCCACCGCGATTGCCAAGACCAGCGCCCGCAACCGCACCGAGGCTGTCCGCCTGGCCGACGAACGCGGCTGGCTCTGAAGCCGACAGCACCCGAACGGTGCATGCTAGGACCTGTGACCACGCGCCCGAGCCCGGCGGACCTGGAGGCGGCCAGGAACCGCACCATCCCCGACGTCCTCCCGCCGCTGGGGGCGGTGCTGCGGGTGCTGTTCTGCGGTATCAACCCCGGCCTGTACTCCGCCGCGACCGGCTGGCATTTTGCCCGGCCGGGCAACCGGTTCTGGCCGGCTCTGCACCTGTCCGGTTTCACCCCGCGCCTGCTGGCCCCGGCCGAGCAGGACCTGCTGCCGGGCTATGGCCTGGGCATCACCAACCTGGTGGCCCGGCCCACCGCGCAGGCTTCCGAGCTCGCCGACGCCGAATTGAAGGCGGGCGCCGAACGGCTGGCCACTCTCGTCGACCGCCACCGCCCGCGCATCCTGGCCATCGCCGGCGTCACCGCCTACCGGACGGCGTTCGGCCACCCGCGCGCGGTCACCGGTCCCCAGCCGTCGTCGCCGCCCGGCCCGCAGGTGTGGGTCCTGCCCAACCCGAGCGGCCTGAACGCGCATTGGCCTCTGGACGCCATCGCGGCCGCGTTCTCAGCCGTCCGAATCGCCGCGGACGAGGAAGATCAAGATCTTTTCCCGGAACGAACCGTGGTGCTTCCCCCCGGTCCACCGTGACGCTCGCGCGGGGCGGGGAGACGGGACGGCGCCGATCCCCGAGGATGGTCCGGCGCCGCCCGCTGAGGCCCCCCATATGCTCCCGTGGGTAAGAGTGCGATGCCCGCCGTGGCCAACACTTTCTGGGAAGATTTCTGCTACGACCGCGGAGGTGCAGGTGACGGACTCTCAACCGCCCGGTTCGGGCGGTGATGGCACCGAACCCGATCCCAGGTACACCTTCGCCAACGAGCGCACCTTCCTGGCCTGGAGCCGGACGGCCCTCGCGCTGGTCGTGGCCGGGCTCGGGGTGGTCCAGCTGCTGCCGCCGTTTCCCGGCGTGCCGTGGGGCCGTCACGTGCTCGGCGTTCCGCTGATCGTGTTCGGCGCCGTGGTGGCCGTGACCGCGTACCGCGAGTGGACCCGTAACCAGCGGGCCATGCGCCTCGGCCTGCCGCTGGCCCGCTCCGTCATGCCGCTGCTGCTAGCCGCGGTCATCGCGACGATGGCGGCCATCTCCGCCGTCGTCATCCTGGCATCGGCACTGCGTTGACCCCCGAACCCGGCCAGCCCGCCAGTCCCGGCCAGCGTGACCCCGGCCTGGCCCGGGAGCGGACCTCGCTGGCCTGGACCCGGACGGCGCTGTCCTTTGCCGCCGTCGGCGGCGTGATGCTGAAGCGGGAGGTCATCACCGGGCTCATCGTCCTGGCCGTCGCCCCGGCCATCTGGCAGCTCGGCCGTCTGCCCCGGAACCTCCCGGGCCGCCTCAAGCTGATCACCGCGACGATCGTCGCCGTGGCCCTGGTGGCCCTGGTCGTCGTATCGACCCACTGATCATCCAGTCCGAACTCAGGGAGCACAGATGAACGAACCAGTGACCGAACTCGACTCGCGCTTCAGTGATCCGGCCGCGGTAGCCGCCGGATGGGAGGAGACCCGCAGGGCACTAGCGGACGCCGAGCTGTTCTGGATCTGCTCGGTCCGCGCCGACGGCCGGCCCCACCTCACCCCGCTGGTGGCCGTGTGGTTCGAGGGGGCCCTGTACTTCTGCACCGGCGACACCGAGCAGAAGGCCGTCAACCTGCGCGGCAACCAGCATGTGATCCTGATGACCGGCTGCAACCGCTGGGAGGAGGGCCTCGACGTGGTGGTCGAGGGTAACGCCGTCCTGGTCACCGACGAGGCCGTGCTCCGGTCCCTCGCCCAGGCCTGGACCGCCAAGTGGGACGGCCAGTGGCAGTTCCAGGTGCGCGACGGCAGCTTCCAGGATGAGGGCAGTGGCGGTGGCAGGGTCCTGGTGTTCGAGGTCGCGCCCGCCAAGATCCTCGCGTTCGCCAAGGGCGCCTTCAGCCAGACACGCCACAGCTTCTCTTAGTACGCTGACCTGGCCCCGAGCCCCACCGAGGAGAACCCATGGACAAGCTGCTGCCCGGCATTATCACCAAGCGGGTGCCGACCAGCCGCCTGACCGTCAACGTGCTGTCCGTGGCCGGACGCGGCGACGGCCCCGCGGTCCTGTTCGTGCACGGCAACGTGTCGTCCTCGCTGTTCTGGCAGCCGATGATGCTGGCTCTGCCGGAGGTGTACCGGCCGCTGGCGATTGACCTGCGCGGATTCGGAGACACCGATCCCGAGCCGGTGGACGCGACCCGCGGGGTCCGGGATTGGGCGGATGACCTGGCCGCCGTCGTCGACACGCTCGGCCTGGAAGCAGTGCACCTGGTCGGCTGGAGCATGGGCGGCGGGGTGGTCCTGCAGTACCTGGCGGACCGGCCGGGCACGCACCGGGTCGCGTCGCTGACGCTGGTGGATCCGGTGTCGCCGTTCGGGTTCGGCGGGACCCGGGGCCTGGACGGTACGCTCTGCGACCCGTGGGGCGCCGGTACCGGCGGCGGCGGTGCCAACCCGGAGTTCGTCGAGCGGCTGGCCGCGGGGGATCGCAGCGGCGACAGCCCGCTATCGCCGCGGCAGGTGCTGCTGGCCCACTACGTCAAGCCGCCGCACGTGCCCGAGCACCTGGACATCTTCGTGGAGTCCATGCTGTCCACCCGGATCGGCGACGACCACTACCCGGGCACCTCGCGTCCCGTCGACGCCTGGCCCGGCTTCGCGCCCGGCGACCGCGGCGTGCTGAACACCATGGCTCCCACCGTGTTCCGGATCGCCGACCTGTCCGGGATAGAACCCAAGCCGCCGATCCTGTGGCTGCGCGGCGCCGACGACGTCATCGTCTCCGATACGTCCCTGTACGACCTGGCCTACCTGGGCTCGCTCGGCGCGATCCCCGGCTGGCCGGGGGAGCAGACCTGGCCACCGCAGCCCATGGTGGCGCAGACCCGGTCGGTGCTGCTCGGCTACGCCGCCGCCGGCGGCCAGTTCCGCGAGGTGGTGATCGATGACGCCGGCCACGGCCCGCACCTGGACCAGCCCGAGGAGTTCCTCGCCAAGCTGCGCGAACACCTCGCCGCCGAAGAGCCCGCCTGACGGTCAGCAGGCCGGACCCGGTAGAACAGGTGGCGAACCAGCGCCACCGCCCCGGCCAGCGCGACGAGGCCGGGAATCCCGAGCCAGCCCAGCGTCGTGTAGGCCCGCACGCCGAGCCACGTCCGCCGCCAGCATCCCCTGAAGATCCGCAGGCTCGGCGGTATTGTGCGTTAGCGGCCATGCCGTTAATGTCCGGAGCGTATGTGGCAAGGACGCCAAGAATCAGGGGAGGGGTTCCGACATGAGTGTGCTGGTCATCGGAAAATTCCAGGGTGACACCGGCCAGTTCGAGCAATTCCAGCAGTTCTTCTCCAACCCCGAACTGCAGGCCTTCATCGGGTCGGTCGGTGCGGCGCCCGCCCCGCCGGAGGTCACCATTACCGAGGCGATCACCTCAGCCGACCAGTTCTAACTCCCGGCCCGCCGGCCTGAGCCGGGCGTGCTCGTAGGCCGGGACCACGAGCTTGCCGTCCTTGATTCGCTGGTCGCCCAGACTGCGGCCGGGGCCGGCGGGATCGTGCTGCTCACCGGCGAGCCCGGCGTCGGCAAGACCCGCCTGGCGCGGGTCGGCACCGAACGGGCCGCCGGAGCGGCGGTGTCCTGGGGAGCCTGCCGGGAGAGCGAGGGCGCCCCTCCGCTGTGGCCATGGCTGCAGGTAATACGCCACCTCGGCGGGCCGGGCATCGCGGTCAGCGCCGCCGAGGGCGCGGCCGCCAGGTACCGCCTGTACGAGCGCATCGAGCACACGCTCGCCGCTCAGGCGCGAGACCAGCCCCAGCTGATCGTCATCGATGACCTGCATCGCGCGGATGAAGCCTCGCTTCGCCTGCTCGCGTACCTCAGCGAGACGCTGTGGCCGGCGTCGATAGGGATGATCGTCACCTACCGCGACACCGAGGTGCCGCCCGCCTCTCTGGTGGCGAGTGTCGCCGCGGAACTGGCCCGCGGGCCGGGCCGCCGCCGCTGCGAGCTGACCGGGCTGAGCCAGGACAGCGTCGCGCAATGGCTTGACGCCGCGGGTCTGGCTGGCGTCGACGCGGGTGGCCTGCACGCCCGCACCGGCGGGAACCCGCTGTTCGTCTCGGAAAGCATCAAGCTGCTCACCGACGGGTTCCGGCCCGACGCCCCGTTGCGCAGCGTCGGGGAGGTGATCAGGGAGCGGCTGGCTCCGCTCCCGTCCGCCTGCCGGGCGGCGCTGGAGGTGGCATCGGTGCTGGGCCGTGACTTCGAGTACCCGCCGCTGGCCGCCGCTCTCCAGATGAGCCCGGCGGACGCCGTCGCGGCCCTGGATCCGGCGGTGAACGCCAGGCTGGTCAGCCCGGTCAGCGGCCGCGGCGGAGCCTACCGTTTCGTGCACACGCTGATCCGGGACGCTGTAGAGGAGCAGCTGGCCCCGTCCCGGCGTGCCGACCTGCACGCCCGGGCCTTCGCCGCGCTCCGGGACACGGGCTGGGGACAGGCGGCCGACCTGGCCCACCATGCCGTCCAAGGCCGGCCAGGCGTAAGCGACCATACCGCGGCCGATGCCGCCCGGTCCGCGGCCGAAGCCGCCGATCGCCTGCTGGCCTGGGAAGACGCGGCAACATGGTGGCAGACGGCGATTGCGCTCAGCCCGCCGCGAGACGGCGTGGACACGAGCCTGGAGATGCGGCTCGGCCGGAGCCTGCTGCTCGCCGGGCAGGTCGAACAGGCTCGGGCCCACTTCGAGGCGGCGGCCGAAGAGGCGGCCCGGACCGGCGACGGGCTGATGATGGCCACCAGCGCCCTGGCCGTCGGAGACACCGTGGCCGAGGTGGCGGCCGACCACAGGCTCGTCACCTTGCTCGATCGCGCGCTTCGCCACCCCGAGGTAGCACCGGGTCCGCGGGCCCGGCTGACCGCCCGGCGCGCCATCGCGACATACTGGCAGGCCGCCGGGCAGGACGAGAGCCGGCGCGTCAGCGCGCAGGCCGTGACCCTGGCCGAGCAGGCGGGCGACACCGAGGCGCTGGGCGCGGCCCTGATCGCCAGGCAGTTCACCTTGCGCGGCCCCGGCTTCCTCGACGAACGGCTGGCGGCAGGACTTGCGGTGCTCGACATCGCCACCCGTCTCGGCGACCAGGATCTGCTGTTCCGCGCGCATCAGTGGCTGGTCCCTGACCGCTTCCAGGCCGGCGAGCTCGCCCTGGTGACGGCCGATGTCGAGGCCATGGCCGCGATCGCCGATGCGCGCCGCAATCCCCTGCAGCGCTGGTGGGTGCTGATCTACCGGGGATTGCTGGCCGGCTTCGCCGGGCGGAACGCCGAGGCCGAGGAGCTGGCTCACGAGGCCGCGGCGCTCGGGCGGCGGCTTGGCCTGCCGGCCGCGGACGCGTACCGGATCGGGCAGCTGAGCCGGATCTACTGGGCCACCGGACGGCTCGCCGAACTCACCGATGACATCGAAAGTGCGCTAGTCCGCTTCCCCGGGCTGGTCACGCTGCGCTGCATGCGCGCGCTCGGCCACGCCGTGGCCGGCCGCCGCGCCGACGCCGTCGGCGAGATCGAGGCGCTCGCGGCCCGCGGGTTCGCCGTGCTGCCGCGGGACTCGCTCTACCTGGCGAGCCTGGCCATCCTGGCCGAGGCGGCGGTGACCTGCCGGGCTGCCGGTCAGGCCGGGCCGATCCTGGCCGAACTGGCGCCGTATCAGTCGCGGAACCTGATCCAGGGCGTACCGGTGGGCTGGGGCTCGGCTGCCTGGTACGTCGCGCGGTTGCAATGGCTGCTCGGCCAGCCCGGCGCCGCGGCCCGGTCCGCCGCCACGGCGCAGCAGCTGCACCGCCGGTGGGGTGCCGCCGGGCTCGGCGATCCGCTGGCCGGCCTCGGCCGGAACACGCTCACCGCGCCGCTGAGCCAGCGCGAGTCCGAGGTCATCGGCCTGCTGGCGGCGGGCCGGGAGAATGCCGAGATCGCGGCCGTTCTCGGTGTCAGCGTGCACACCGTCGAGCGGCATGTCGCCAACATCTTTATCAAGATCGCCGTCCGGAACCGGGCCGAGGCCACGGCCTGGGCTCACCGTCGCGGCCTGGCCGGCTGAGTACCGAGAACGCCTGACTACATAGTTTCCGTGATGCGCGGCCCGGAGCCCGATGTGAGCATCGTCAAGACGAAGACCCCGCATCGGAGGGATACCATGACTGACTCCAAGATCGAGACGGTACGCAGCGTGTACGAGGCGTTTGGCCGGGGCGATATCGATTTCATCCTCAGCCAGGTCACCGACGACGTGGACTGGGCGTCCTGCCCGGGCAGCGACATCGCCCCCTGGCACGGCATCCACCGCGGCAAGGCCGAGGTCCCGAACTTCTTCAAGGCGCTGGGCGACAGCCTGCAGATCACCGAGTTCTCGCCACTGTCGTTCGCGTCGAACGAAACCGACGTCATGGTGGTCACGCGCTGGGCCGCGACCGCGCCGGCCACCGGGAAGTCCGCCGCGATGGACATCCATCACTGGTGGCGCTTTCGCGGCGGCAAGATCTGCTTCTACCGCGGCACCGAGGACACCGCCCAGACTCAGGCGGTGCTGAGCGCGGACTGAGGCGGCGCTGCCCCAGGTTCAGCCCGGTTCAGTAGGCTGCGCGGCCTTTCTCAGTTGCTTGCGCTGCGCTGGGAGGCCAGGATGCGCCGGATACCCGCGGTCTCAGAATCGCTGTGCCGGTCCAGGATCGCGTGCAGGTCGTTCAGGTCTTCTGGGGTGTTGTAGCTGGCGAGTTCCCGCTCGAGCTCGGCCCGGGCGGCGTGCGCGTCGCGGCTGTCACGGAGCTGGGTGCGGACCGTGGTCCACAGTGACGTAAGTCGGTGAGCTGTGGTCTGCATGTGGGTGGTTCTTTCTGGTGGTAGCAAGTTCCTTCCTCTTCAGTGTTCCTCGCGATTAACTATGCGTCCAATGACTAGATCGCAGCTAAAGCATGATCTAGAGTCATTGATATGGATACCGATGCGCTGCGCTGGCTTCAGCAGGTGGCCGACGGCACCACGCTGACCGAGGTCAGTGAGGTCGAACCGGTCACCCAGTCGGGCGTCTCGCGGGCGCTGGCCCGGCTGGAGGAGCAGATCGGCACGCCGCTGCTGCGCCGCTCGGGCCGGACGTTGCGGATGACGCACGCCGGGGCGGTCTTCAAGCCGCACCTGGACGCGATGCTGCATCAGCTCGACGACGGCATCGCCGCCGTCAGCCAGCTCATCGATCCCGACACCGGCACCGTGACGCTGGCCTTCCAGCAATCGCTGGGCACCTGGCTCGTCCCGGACCTGGCCCGCAGCTTCCGCGCCGCACATCCACTGGTCGGTTTCCAGCTCACCCAGGTGCGCGATGAGCTGCGCTCGGCGCCGCTGGACGGCGGGAACGCCGACCTCGAGCTCGGCACCCGCCGACCCGAGAACCCCGAGCGGCGCGGGAGCACCTCACCGCACGAGCCCGATGCGGCCGTGCACACGCGGCTGATCGCGATCGAGCCGCTGCGCCTGGCGCTGCCGCGCGAGCACCGCCTGGCCGGCCAGCCACTCGTCCGGCTCGCCGACGTCGCTGCGGATCCTTTCATCGGGCTGCGCCCGGCCTCGGCGTTGCGCCAGCGGACCGACGACCTGTGCGACCAGGCCGGATTCCGCCCCACCGTCATCTTCGAGGGCGACGATCTGTCCAACGTGCGCGGCTTCGTCGCGGCCGGCCTAGGCGTCGCCGTCGTCCCCGCCCCGCGGGCGGGATCACCCGAATCGGCGGCCGGGCCCGTGGTCTACCGGGAGATCATCGACGCGGGCGCGGTCCGGGAGATCTACCTGATCTGGTCGGCCGAACGCCGCTTGCTCCCCGCCGCCGATCTGTTCCGCCGGCATGTCCTGCGCCGGGCCGCCGGGGGCCGGCTCCCGGCCGTCTCGCAATAGCCGGGTAACCCGCAGACCGCGCCCCGAGTGGACCTGCGCGGTGAAAGCGCCCAAGATATGTCCATGGCCAGTCAACCTTCCTCCGGGCCCGCCTCCACGCCGACGACGGTAACCCGGCGTGCCACCCGAGGTCCGAGGCGCCGAGCGGCCGAGATCGACGTCGATGAGGCCAGGAAGGCCTTCTTCCTGATGGTCGGGTTCATCGCGCTGATCTGGGTGCTGCAGGTCCTGAACTGGGCCGATCACTACCGGCTCGACTTCAGCTACGGGATCGTGCCGCACGACGTGGCGCGGCTGCCGGATATCTTCACCGCCCCGTTCCTGCATTTCAACTGGGACCACATCGAGGGCAACTCCGGGCCGTTGTTCGTCTTCGGCCTGCTCGCGGCGTACCGTGGCGTGGTCAGGTTCCTCGGCGTGACCCTCTTGGTCGCGGTCACCAGCGGCCTGGCGATCTGGCTGTTCCAGAGCGGCGCTGAGCTCACGGTGGGGGCCAGCGGCCTGATCTTCGGCTACTTCGGCTACGTCCTGGCCCGGGGGGTCATCGACAGGAACCTCATCGATGCGCTCGCCGCGGTGGTGATGGCGCTGTCGTACGCCTACATCCTGACCGTGGCGCTACCCGGTACCCCCGGGGTGAGCTGGACCGGCCACCTCGGCGGCCTGGTCGGCGGGCTGGCCGCCGGCTGGATCTTCCGGACGAGGCGCGGCGTCCGCGGCCCGGCCCGGACCGGGCGCCCCGGCGATTCCGGCCGCGGATCGCCGGGCGCCACCGTGGCCGTGCCGGTGAGCCCGGGCCATCCGCGGGCCGACCTGTACAAGGAGCTGGGCGACCTGGGCCTTTAAGCCGTCCGGTTACCGGCCGGCTGAGTTCTAGGCCAGCTCGGCGACGTACGGCGTGCCGTCGCGCCAGGCGGCGATCTGCTCGGGACGGCCGTATTCGGCCAGGTAGTCGACCACCCGGTTCTTGACGTGATCCCACACCAGGATCGGCTCGGCGTCACAGTCCGCCACCAGCGGCGCGAACGACGCGAGCGGTCGGACCACCGTGTCCAGGGCCGGGTAGACGAAGACCGCGGTCGATCGCCGCGTCACGGTGCCGCCCGCCACCACCCGGTGCCGGCCGGCCGGCATCCGGCCGCCGCTCCACTGGGTCAGCAGCG
>Ga0302229_10003177_pt1 | contig 11523 bp, 9 predicted proteins | sample II_Palsa_N1_3_FD_193518 | JGI IMG/M metagenome (GOLD analysis project Ga0302229, IMG submission 193518) | Peat permafrost microbial communities from Stordalen Mire near Abisko, Sweden - II_Palsa_N1_3 | ecosystem: Environmental > Terrestrial > Soil > Palsa > Peat permafrost | place: Sweden...
AGGCCCTTTGGCGGAGGCGAGGACCCCGTTGGCGGCGGTGAGAGCCCCGGTGATGCTGAGGCTGAGTGCTGCAAGAAAGGCGAGGATCGGGCGGGCGGTGCTCACCCGAGGATCGTAGGTCTACCCGTGGTGCGAGCCTTCGGGCAGGTGCACGATCGTTACGTTCGTCCTCGAGACGTTGCGCAGCTTGTCGTAGGCGAGCACCGTCAGCGTGTGCCGCCCGAAGGAGATGTGCCTCGCACCCGACCAATGAATCTCGGCAAACAGCGTGTGCGGATAGCCCTTCCCTTCGACGAACGGGTCGAAGTTGCGGATCGAATGACCGTCGTACAGCAGGCGGATGCTCTCGATGCCCTGACCGTCGGTGGCCCTCACCTTGATCCACAGATGACCCGTATAGCGCTGGTCGTATGAAGGTGTGGCCACCGTGATCCGCGGACCGGAAAAGTCTCCGCAGGCCCCCTTCATGTGGTCGCCGTGCTTGATGTAGCGCCGCATCGCGGCGTAGGAGAGCTTGTGCGAGTGGTTCGCGCGCTCGAGCCCCGAGTCGACCACGCCTTCGTCGTCGATCGGATACCACAACCCGAGCTTCACGTAAGGCGCCTGGGCGAGGCAGTGGTAGGCCTGAGCCAGGTACTCGGCCTGCTGTCCTTCGCTCACCCCCTCGGGCTTCTGCCCGGCGAACGCGCCTTCGGTACACACGGAGGTGCTCGTGCGCCAGCTCATCTCGGTCATCCAGATCGGCACGTCATCGCCGTTGGCGATCTCGGTCGCGTGCACTTCGCGGTAGCCGATGAACGAGTCATCGTTGATCTGCCCGTCGTTGTCGCGCAGGAACGTGAACGGCGAGTTGACGTCGCAGGCAGTATCGGTGTGCACGCCGATCGCGTCGAAGTAGCCCTTCCCGCCGGCCTTGTACACGCCCTCGAGGAAGTTGTAGTCGTTGCCGGTCAACCCCCCGAGCACGACCTTGGCCGCGGGGTCGGCCGACTTGACCGCCGGATAGGCCGCCTGCAGCAGACGCGTGTACGCGACCGGGTCGGGGGCGCCGGCCCACCACCCCGACGCGTCCTCCTCGTTCCATACTTCATACGCCGCCACTTTCCCCTGCCACTGCCCGGCGAGGAAGTGCAGGATGTTCGCGTAGTCATAGGGGTTGCTCGGCGGGGTGTTGAGCGCCGGGGAACCGCTCTCCCAGGACGGGGTGTCGACGAAGTCGACGATCGCGTGATCGCCCTTCGGCAGCGAGTCGAACAGTCGGTCGTACTCAGCGAGCCAGTAAGCGGAATGGACGCCCTCCGCCGGTTCGAGATCGGGCCAAGGCGCGAACACGCGCACCCAATGGGCCCCGAGCGCGGTGGCCTGGCTGACGGCAGACGGTTCGAGGCTGTTCAGGTTCACGCCGGCTTCGGCGGCCTCTGCAGGCTGGGTCAGCCCCGAGGAGGCCGCTGCGGCGAGCAGGCAGCCCGCCAGCAAGACGGCCGTGAGCAGGCGCGTCAGAACCCTGAGCGGCGAAGCACGAAACGGAGCACGGAGAACCACCACACTCGATCTATCGGCAGCGCCCACGCCTTACTTAGGCTTGTCCCCGTGTCGTGGCCCATTGTCGTCACCGGTGGATCAGTAAACGAACGGCAGCTCGGCGGCGACCTCGGCCAGCTTGGGCGCCTGCTTGTCGCGCTCGGAAACGATCAACTGATCTTTCGGCAGCGGCCACTCGATCGCGATCTCGGGGTCGTCCCAGGCGATCCCGCGCTCGACTTCGGGGTCGTAATAGGCGGTCTGCTTGTACAGCACGTCGGCTCGCTCCGAGAGCACGCAGAACCCGTGCGCGAAGCCCTTGGGCACGTACAGCACGCGCATGTTCTCGTCGTCGAGCTCGACCCCCTCCCACTGTCCATACGTCGGCGAGCCCCGGCGCAGGTCGACGTTCACGTCGATGATCCGCCCGCGCGCGCAGCGCACGAGCTTGGCCACGCCTTCCCCGATGTGGAAGTGCATGCCCCTGACGACGCCCCTCCCCGAACGGGAGTGGTTGTCCTGGATGAACTCCTCCTCCGCCGGGATGCCCGCCTCGGCGTGCCACTCGCGCCGATAGGTCTCGCTGAAGAAGCCGCGCTCGTCGGGAAAGACCCCCGGCTCGAGGATCGTCAGGCCGGGGAGTGTGGTTGGGACCGGGTGCATTCGCTGGAGCCTATCGCCCGATCAATGCGCTCTGGAGCGGTGTGTCCGAGGACCCGTCTCGACGGGCCTGGGCGTACGAGGACCCGGCTCGACGGGCACCTCTTCGAAGGCGTATGTGAGCGGGTCTCCACCCGGCTGGCTTCCCTGCAACCTCACCGCGATCGAGAAGGCGTCCGGCGCAACCGCGAACGGTGCTTTGAAGTCGACATCGGCTGCAGCACGCAGCACGAGACCGTCGCCGGCAGTCCCCGGCACCAGACGGTGGGAGACGCCGTTGACCAGGACGAAGCGTTCACGAGCCTTGTAGAAGAACGCGTCCAGCCGTTCGGCACCGCCGACCGTGACGCCGCCGATGTGGACGATTACCAGCGTGTGCTTGGGCGGCACGGGAACGGCCAGCTGCTGCCCCCACGCGGCTTTCACGACCGCGACGACCACCGCCCGCCCGCAGCGATTGGGTCCGCGTCCGAGCACATCCACCGACCCGACGTGCAGCTCCCGATAGCGGCACAGGATCGTGCGCTCGGTCAGCGGCTCGTCGAACTGCCCGATGCGTCCATCCACACCCGGAGCGTCAGTCAACAGGATCCGTTCGGGAGCGCCGGCGGAAGCAACGGTCGCGGCATCCAGCTGATCCAACCCGCTCGTATAGGCCGAGTAGGACTGGAACACCGGCAACGGCTTCCAGCGCAGACGGTAGGCCCACGCGAGCACCGCTTCATAGGGGGCGACCGCCACGGTCCTGCCGCGCACGAGCGCCAGGGTCTCGGCGTCCAGCGGCATGTTGGCGATCACGTCGGCGCGACCCGCAGCGATCGTACGATTGCGTTCGCTCGCATCGAGCACCTGCTTGATCTGCGTGACCGCCATTTCGGTGTTGCCGAAGGGATCGACCACCTCGCTGAACGTCTGGTTCTGAGCCGCGAAGGCGAAGGCGAGCAGCGCACCGAGCAGCCCAAGCCCGATCAACCGGCCACCGGGCCGCATGCGATATGCGAGGAACCCGCCCAGCAGCCCCCCGAAGTAGATCGCGGCGTGCCCGACGTCGTGGCGCTGAAAGCCCTCCTTGAACCCGAAGAAGGCGAACACCACCCACAGCCCGACGGCACCCACACGCTGTCGCGTTGGCGCCCCTGAAGTCGCGTACAGCGCACCGCCCAGCCCGAGCAGGAACGCAATCAGAGCGACCGGGTACTGCCAATGAAGGGCGCGTTCGTCGAGCACCATCGCGCTCGAGTAGCCGGAGATGATGCGCGCCGAGTTGTGCACGAAATCCGGCAACGCGCCGAGACTCTGGCCACTGCCCTCCCAGCCGAGCAACAGCATCAGCCCAAAGCCAGCCGCCGCCGCGAGGACGTGGCGGCGCCACGAGCCGGCCATGCTCAGCGCCAGCACCCCGACCATCACCGCCAGCTCTCCCCCCACCGAGACCTTGATCAGCAGCTCAAACGCCGCAAGCGCTCCCGCGCATGCGATCAGCAGCGTGGACGTCCTCGCCTGCAGTGGATGCTGGAGCATCCAAACGGCGGCGATCAGCAGCGCGATCGCCACGTCGCTGCCGATCGTCGAGATCACGAGGACCGCGATCAGAAATCCGCCGAGCACACCGTAGCTGCGACGGGCCGCCAGGTAGACCGCCGCGGCCAAGGCGAGGCGCAGGATTATCAAATAAAGAAGTGCAAGCTCCCCCGTGTCCGCGTACCAGAGCTGATTTGTGCCGAGAAAGCCGAGTGGTCCGTAGGTGAACACCAGGTGATTGCCGAAGCCGATCCCCATCTGGATCGCCATGCTCAGTCCCGCGCTCCAGCTGTTGTCCAGTCCGACCTCCGGTTGCAGCTGTAGGGCCTGCCAACCCAAGAGGAAGACACCCAGAACCGGGAGGATCCAGGCCACGCTCAGTTGCGCGCCGGCTCGATGCGCCTGGAGCCGGCTATTCATGACGGCGGTAATCGCCCCGGCTCAGGTGATGCTCGAGAAACACGTAAAGCACAATGAACAGGTAGCGGCTGCCCATCTCCTGCAGCTTGAGCTTGGACACCCCGTAGGCCCGATTGGTCCACGAAACCGGCACGATCGAGTAGCTGTGCCCGCGCACGATGGCCTTCAGCGGCAGCTCCACCGTGAGGTTGAAATGGTTTGACAGCAGCGGTTGCACGTTGTCGATCACCTCGCGCCGGTAGGCCTTGAACGCGTTTGTCGTGTCGTTGTAGCCGTGCCTGAACAGCATCCTGATACCGAAGTTCACCAGCCGGTTGAGGATCAGCTTGACTTTTGGATAATCCCCCACCCGCCCGCCGCGGATGAAGCGCGAGCCGAAGACGCAGTCGAAGCCTTCCTCGAGCACGCGGTAGTAGCGAACGAGATCCTTTGGCGAGTCCGACAGATCGGCCATCACGATCGCGACGGCGTCACCCGTGTACTCCTCCAGACCGCAGCGCACAGCCTGCCCGAACCCGGGAGAGCGCGGCGAGCGAACGCAGCGCACCGCCGGATCTTGCTCGGCGATCGTACGCACTACCTCGCCGGTTCCGTCGCTGCTGGCGTCGTCCACCACAACGATCTCGTATGGAATCCGCTCGGCCCTCAGCTCCGTGCTGACCGCCTCGACGGTCGCCCCGATCGACTCCACCTCGTCGTGGGCCGGGATCACGACGGACAGCTTGATCACGCGCTCGCGACCCACCGCTCAGCGTTGCGGTCGTGGATCTCGCGCAGGATCTCACGCACGTCGTGCGTGATGTCCCAGTCCGGGTAGTCGCGCTTGAACGGCTCCAGGTCGCTGATCCACCAGCGGTGATCGCCAATCCTGTTCTCCTCGCCGAGGCTCCACTTCAGCTCGCGCCCGGCGATCTGCTGGCATTGCTCGATCGCCTCGAGCATCGAGCAGTTGCTCTGCCTGCCCCCGCCGATGTTGTAGAGCGCCGCCGCGCGGGGGGCGCGGTGGAAAGCCGCGAATGCCGCGATCAGATCGGCGGCGTGGATGTTGTCGCGCACCTGCTTGCCCTCGTACCCGAAGACCGTGTAAGCCTCGCCGGTCATCGTGCAGCGCATCAGGTAAGACAGGAACCCATGCAGCTGCGTCCCAGCATGATTGGGCCCGGTCAGACAACCCCCCCGGAAGCACACCGTGGGCAGCTCGAAGTAACGCCCGTACTCCTGCACGAGCAGGTCCGCCGACGCCTTGGAGACCCCGAACAGCGAATGGGTGCTCTGGTCGATCGACATCGTCGTGTCGATCCCCTTGTAATAACGATGATCTTCGGGTAGCTCGAGACGCGCTGCCAACTCCACGAGCGGCAGCTGGTTGGGCAGATCGCCATAGACCTTGTTCGTCGAGCAGAACACGAACGTCGCGCCCGGCGCGTGCCTTCGTGTCGCCTCGAGCAGGTTCAGCGTCCCGTTCGCGTTGACGGCGAAATCGGTCTGCGGGTCCGAGGCCGCCCAGTCGTGCGAGGGCTGCGCCGCGGTGTGGATCACGAGCTCGATCTGACCCGCGCGCTCGGCGAACACGCGCTCGATGCCCTCGGCGTCGCGGATGTCGAGCTCGAGCGTCCTGAACTCCTTGGAATAGCGCTCGGTGAGCGCCGCGGTCGTGCGGGCCGTCGACGCGTCGGGCCCGAAGAACTTCGCGCGCATGTCGTTCTCCAACCCGACCACGTCATAGCCCGCCTCCACGAAGTGGCGCACCGACTCCGAGCCGATCAGTCCTCCCGATCCGGTGATGATCGCTACTGGCATCTGGTCCTCTCGCTAGAGCTAGAGCGCCTGCGCCAGGGCCGACTCGTGCTCGACGATCCAGGCATGGATGTCGGACAGAATCTCCTGCGGGCGGCGACGTGCCCGCCAGCCTGTCAGCTCGTGCAGACGGCTGCAGTCGGATATGTAGATCGGGATGTCCCCGGGCCGCTGCTCGGCCGATGAGCTCACCGCGACCGTCTGAGAAGTGATCTGACGGCACAGCTCGGTCGTCTCGAGCAGCGACAGGCTGCAGTCCCGTCCGCCGCCGACGTTGACGGTCACGCCCGCCCAGCGCTTCGAATCGCCGAGCTGCTCGTCTACGAGCTCCAGCAGATCCTGCACGTGCAGCAGGTCGCGCACCTGCTTGCCGGCGCCCCCGAAGCCGATGTATTTCAGCGGCCGCTGGAAGTGGTGGGCGAGCATCCAGTAGGTAAAGACCCCCTGGTCGACCTTGCCCATCTGCCACGGCCCGGCCACAACGCCGCAGCGGTCGATCACCGTGTCCAGCCCGTAGCTTCTGGCGTACTCGGCGATCAGGAGCTCGGCGGAGAGCTTGGTCGCGCCATACAGCGTCCTGGCTCCCTCCAGCGGGAAGGACTCGGCGATTCCGCGGGTGGAGACTCCCGAGAGCGGCTGCTCGTCCTCGAGCTCGAGGCGCGTCTCGGCCTCCTTATAGGCCAAGCGCTCGAGCGCCGCCACCGGATACACGCGGCTGCTCGACAGGAAGACAAACTGCGCCTGTCTGCGGCGCGCGAGCTCCAGGCAGTTGTAGGCGCCCACGAGGTTGGACTTCACGACGTAGTCAGGGCTGCCCGCGACCGCTGCCATCACCGACGGCTCGGCCGAGCACTCGACGAGCGCGTCGAGCTCTCCGATCTCCAACAAATCGTCGAGCTCGCGCACGTCGCCGTGGTGGAAGCTCACGCCCGCCTCGCGCAGCCTGGCCAGGTTCAGCTCCGAGCCGCGCCGGCGCAGGTTGTCGAGGGCGAGCACCTCCCAGTCGGGATGCTCGCCGGCGAGCCCCAGGGCGAGACTCGAGCCGATGAACCCAGCGCCCCCGGTGACCAGCACACGGCGTGGCGCGGCGCTCTGTTCGGGATCTGGTGCAGGAGAGGACATTCGGATCGGGGTCTGGCAGTATCGCGGAGTGGGGACAGGATGACCGGAGTTCCGCGCCGCAGCAAGCCATAAGTTGCAAAGTTATAAGTTTGCAAACCATAGGTTTGTTAATATGGCCCGATGAGCTCTAAAGCTCGTCGGTACGCCGCGTAACGGCGACTCGCCGCAGGAGCAGCCCGAGCCGCCGCTCGTCCTCGGAGATCCCCTCCGCGGAGGGAGACAGCGGATCCCGGATCCGCCAACTCAGCAGCAGCTCGCCCTCCGCACCGATCGCCGTGGCGGGCAGAGGTATTCGCGCGGCCCACGGGTAGACGGTCGTGTCGTCGTATGTGACGGATCTCAAGGAGTGCTGATTGGCGCTCACCTCGACTTGCAAGCTCCGTCCAGAGCTTCCGAGAAACGGGGTCGCCTCGAATTCCAGATCGAGTGGCCCAGAGGCTCCCTCGAGACGCAACAGAACCTGCGCCAGCTCGCCCTCCGTCCAGCGCCCCGACGGCTCGGGGTGACTCCAGCCACCCAGGAGCATCTGCTCGTCGCCGGAGCCCTCGCCAAATGCCAGCTCACCACCGACCTGGAAGACGCGTGGCTCGCGCACGAGCAGCCGGCGCAGGAGCACGCCCACGCGGCGATCGTCGTCGTCGATCCCGAGCACGGCGGGCGAGGTCGCATCGGGCGTGCCGAACACGAGGTCGAGACTGTCCGTGCCCGCAACCGCTGCCTTGGGAAGAACGATCAGCTGTTTGCGAAGGCCGCCTGAATCGATCGTCAATGCCGCCGCGGCGGCACCGTTCACCGACAGATCCAATCGCTGCCGGGGACGGCCGGCGCCGAGAAACCCGTCCGCGGAGAGCTCGAGCACCAGCGACGTGCTCGCCGCTCGCGCGAGCGGGAGCGAAAGCCGGGCCTCGCGCCCGGCGATCCACGCCCCCGCCCCTTCCGGGCGCCACAGCCCATACAGGCAGTAACGCCTCACGACCTCGGCCCGGTCCAGCGCGATCGGCTCGCCCAACGCGATCGGGGTCGCCGAGCGCTCCGGCACGCCGGTCCCGATCGCGGCCGCCATCTCCGAGGACGGCCGCCCCGGTCCGGGCACCCCGTCGCCGATCGCCCGGCGCAGGTCGCGCGGGCGCTCGACGCCCAGACGCCGGCGCTCGAGCGCAATGCGACGACGGATCGTCGGGCGCACGCCGAGCGGAAGCTCGCGGCGCAGGTACTGCTCGTGGTAGACGAGCTCACGCTGCAGGGCGCCGCGGCGGCGGGGCTCGGTCATCTGCGCGCGAAACTCGAAGCGCTCCAAGCGCGAGGAGCCCGCCGAGCGCAGCGCCCGCAGCGTCGTCTCGGGAACCGTCACGTCCGCCACCTTGTTCAGATAGGCGAGCCCAGCGGCCACGCTCGCCGCCACGCGCCGGCGGCGGGCCTGCTCGAGGATGCGGTCGAAGTCGACCGCGCCGGAGACCCCGCGCGCCAGCAGCGCCGCATCGACGACCCACCGATACGTGGGGATCGCGTTCCAGCGCAAGCCATGGAGGATCACGAGCAGGAGCTCATCGGCCGGGCAGAGACAGCGCGTCCGCACGCCCGCGAGCTCGGCCGTCACCGCGGCGGCCCAGAAGTCCTTGTCGGCGCCGGGCTGACAGGACGCGTGCAGGACGTGCCAGTGCAGATCCAGCTGACGATCATCCTCGTCGCGAAACCCGTGGCTGGGAACGAAGCGCGGCGCGTACTCGGCGATGTACCAAATGGGCACATCGCCGACGGGTTCCAGACCCGCGGAGATCAGCACGTCGATCGCCCGCGAGCGCATGCCGGTCGGGACGAGCACGTCGACGTCGTTCATCGAGCGCATGCCGGCATTCATCCTCGAGTCGGCGAGCAGCGCGGCTCCCTTCAGCAGGAGCGTCGAGATCCCCGCGCGCTCGAGCTCGGCGACGACCGGCAGCATGCGATTGAGCAACATCTGGTTGCGCGCCCACGTGAAGCGGTGGACTCCCTTGAAGACGGGCAGCAGCTCGTCGTCCAGACCGAGTGCGATCAGGTTCTTGCGCAGCAGCGGCAGCAGCGCAATCGAGGCGCCGTCGAGCCTGGGGATGTCCAGATGCGCGCGCACGCGCCGCCAGGCGGACACCGCGCGCTCGTCGTCCAGCAACGCCGCGCACAGCAGCAGCTCCTGCAGCGGAGTGGGCCAGACATCGCGCTGCTCTGCCAGCGCGCCCCACGCGCCGGCTCCCGCCGCGCCCACCACGGAGGGTTCGGCCGTCATTGAGCCGCGGCGCGACGACGGTCGAGCGAGGCCTTCAGAGCGTGGGCGAACTCGCCGATCGACTCGCGGTGGCGCAGCGAGTTGTTGGCGCCGTGCACGCGGCGCCAGTAGACCTGCCGATCTACCGTCAACTCGGCGATGCCGAGCTCGCGAGCCCGCAGCAGCCAGTCCAGACCCTCGGCCACGTGCGTGTCGGTGGCGAACGGGCCGACCCGCGCGAGCGTCTCGCGAGACACCAGCATCGCGCCGGGCAGCGGCGCGGGACGGAGGCGATCGACGGCGATCGGCTCACCCTCGGAGGTGTGCTGGAAGCGGCGGACGGCGCCGAAGGCGATCGTGGCTCCGGGGTTGCGCGCGAGCGCCTGGATGCGGCAGCTGAGACCGTCGGCGGTGAGACGATCGTCGGCGTCCAGGAACACGATCCAATCGCCCCGCACGAGCTGCGCACCGCGATTGCGCGCGGCACCGATACCGCCGTTGGGCTGGCTGACGACACGGACCGGCGCGCCGAAGCTCCGCGCCACGGCCGCGGTCTCGTCGGTCGAGCCATCGTCGAGGACGAGCACGTCGATCGGTCGCGGGCGCTGCACGAGCGCACTCTGAACCGCCTCGGAGATCCACTCCTGCGCGTTCCACGCTGGGATCACCACTCCGATCGTGGGCTCAGCCGGCACGGTTGCCCTCGCGCCGGCGTCGTTCGGCTCAGGCAACTTGGCTCCCCTTGCGCTGGACCGACGCGCGCAGCATCCGCATCGTGGCTCGATAGTTGGCAGCCGGATCGCGCGAGGTGTTGCCCGCGTGGACGCGGTAGCGCAGCAACGTGCAGTCGAGCCGCCCGATTCGCACGCCGGCGTCCTGAGCCCGCGCGAGCCAGTCGAGGTCCTCGCTGAGACGCAGCGACTCGTCGAACGGCCCGATCAGGTCGAAGACCTCGCGCCGCACGAGCATCGTGCAGTGATGACCCGGATAGGGTCCGGCGTCCGCGACGGGCGGGTAATGCGCCGGGCGGTCCTGCCCCGGCGTCACAAAGGCCTCCGTCAGACCCATCACGAGGCCGTCGCGAGGATGCTCGCGCAGATGGTCGACCTGACGCGAGAGTCGCCGCGGCGGCCAGAGATCGTCCGCGTCGAGGATCGCCAGGAGCTCGCCCCGGGCCACGGCCACGCCGGCATTGCGCGCGGCCGCCGGGCCGCGGTTTGCCTGGCGCAGGACGCGCACCGGGTGGGCGGCGGCGATCTCGGCGGTGCGATCGGTGGAGCCGTCGTCGACGAGAATCACCTCGTACTCGGCGTAGTCCTGAGCGAAGACCGACTCCAGCGCCTCGTCGAGATACGCCTCGGCCTGGTAGGCCGGGACGATCACCGACACGAGCGGCGAGGCGCACTCGCGGGCGCCGAGGTCGCTCATCGTGCGGCGCCTGCCGAGATCGGCTCAAACGCCGGCGCGCTGCCGGCGGCGAGGGCGTCGAGCACGCGATCGACCGCCTGCGCCAGCTCGCTCGGATCGTCGCCCACGTCCAGCGCAAACGCGGGCACCGCTCGCGCCACGGCCGCGAGTGCGGCGATCACGCGACCGCCGTCGAAGGGCATCTGAAAGGTGGTGCTGGGCGCCAGCGCGAGCAACGCCTCGCCCGCGCTGGCCGGACGCAGGCGGGCGTGCCCGCCGCGGATGCGAGGGACGAGCACGGCGCGAATCGGCAGCGAGCTCGCCAGCGCCCGCGGCATCACTCGATGCACGTCGAGCGCGGCCTTCTCGTCGGGCACCGGTGCGGCGGAGATCGTGGTCTCCGAGGCCAGCTCCGGGAAGCGCGCCAAGTGGCCGGCATCGAGCTTGGCGATACCGAACATGTTCCACGCGACCGGCGCCGCCTCGGTGTCCAGCAGCAGGTAGTCGTCGGCCACATATTCCATCCCTGCCTGCAGCGAGGCGAGCGCGACGGTCGTCTTGCCCGATCCACCGGCCCCCGCGAGCAGCACCCCGCCGCGCTGCTGATCGCCCACGGCTCCGGCGTGAACCAGATGCCGGTGCGGCCCGCCCAGGGCCAAGAACAGCGCCGCACGCAGGGGCGCGGCGCGCTCCCACCAGGGCAACGAGGCGACATCGGGGATCCGGTAGAGCAACTCCCCGGCGTCGCGATCCACCATCGTGAGCGCCATCGAGCCGGCTTCATGGATCGCCACCACGCGATCCCCCTCCGCTCCACCAACCAGGCCGCGGGCGCC
>Ga0302229_10003181_pt1 | contig 11517 bp, 9 predicted proteins | sample II_Palsa_N1_3_FD_193518 | JGI IMG/M metagenome (GOLD analysis project Ga0302229, IMG submission 193518) | Peat permafrost microbial communities from Stordalen Mire near Abisko, Sweden - II_Palsa_N1_3 | ecosystem: Environmental > Terrestrial > Soil > Palsa > Peat permafrost | place: Sweden...
GTCATTGCCGCCGAGTTCGAGGGTGAGCCGCTTGAGGGTCGGGGCGGAGCTGGCCATGATCGCCCGGCCGGTCGGCACGGAGCCGGTGAACGAGATCTTGTTGATGAGCGGGTGCGCGGTGATCGCGCGGCCGAGGTCGTCGCCGCCCGCGACGACTTGCAGCACGCCCGGCGGCAGTACCGCCTGGGCGAGCTCACCGAGCCGGAGCGTGGCCACCGGCGTGTAGGGGGAGGGCTTGACGATAACGGCGTTGCCGGCCACCAGCGCCGGGCCGATCTTCCACAGCGCCAGCAGCAGCGGGTAGTTCCAGGCGGTGATGGCACCGACGACGCCGACCGGCACGCGGCGGATCTCGATGCGTTCGGAGTCGTCGTCGCGGACCACCTCGACCGGCAACTCCATCGCGGCGTAACGCTCGCAGTAGCGCAGTCCGGATTCGATCTCACCGCGGGCCTTGGCCAGCGGCTTGCCCTGCTCGAGCGTGAGCAGCAGCGCCAGCTCACCGAGGTGCTCGCGGATCGCCGCGACCAGGCGCAGGAGGTATTCCTGGCGCTCGGCCAGCGGCCGCGCCCGCCAGGACCGCGCGGCGCGGTCCGCGGCCGCAAGCGCGTTCTCCAGTTCCGCGGGTCCGGCCGCGGGCACGGCCACAAAGGCCTGCGCGGTAGCCGGGTTGATCACCTCGGTCCTGTCGGTCGCGGTGACGACGTCGCCGCCGATGGTCAGCCCCGGCGCGGTAATCGTCGAGATGTTCCCGGTCGTGGTCATGCGCTGCTTTCCTTACCGTCAGGCTGGACTTGGCCGGCGGCCGGCCTGGCGGTCCCGGCCGCGGGACGGAACAGCGTCTGGAACTGCTCCGCGGTGTAGGTGTTCTTGCGGGCCCTGGCGTCACGGGGGTCGTCGATCCGGACCTTCGCGGACGGCCGCTGGCCGACGGCCGACATCCAGCGCGCGACGTGCGGGAAATCGGCCTTGATGTCCGCGCCGTGACCGGCCGCCACCCGCGTCCACGGGAAGCAGGCGATGTCGGCGATGGAGAACTCGCCCGCCAGGTACTCATCGGCGGCCAGCCGGGCGTCCAGCACCCCGTACAGCCGCTTCACCTCCCCGACGTACCGTCCGGTGGCGTAGTCGTCGTTGATGCCCTGCTGGCGGGCGTAGTTGAGGAAGTGCCCGGCCTGCCCGGCCATCGGCCCCTGGTTGGCGACCTGCCAGATTGTCCAGCAGATCGCCTCCCAGCGGCGCTCGGGGTCAGCGGGAAGCAGCTGGCCGGTTTTCTCGGCCAGGTAGAGCAGGATGGCAGCGGACTCGAACAGCGGCAGCGGGCGACCGCCGGGGCCGTCGTGGTCCACGATGGCCGGCACCTTCCCGTTCGGGTTGACCTGGAGGTAGGAGTCGCTGAACTGATCCCCGGCGGTGATGTCGGTCCATTTGATCTCGTACGGCAGCCCCAGTTCCTCGAGCGCGATCAGCACCTTCCTGACGTTCGGGCTGGTGTAGTAGTAGAGGTCGATCACGTGCCGTGCCTGCTTCCTGCCGCGTCCCTGCTGTGAGTCCCTGGTCGGGCCGTGGGCCGGCGATCAGACCCCGAACTCGGCCTGGATGCGGTCGAGGTAGGCCATCAGGTTGGGCTTGGTCTGCACGTAGCCGGTACCCGGCCAGGGGTGCGGCTGCAGCGCGATGTGCTTCAGGGTCGAGTACACCGAAGCGTCCAGGGAGCGGAGCCGGTCGCCGGTGAAGTACCTGTTGTCGCCCAGGTAGTCAGAGAGCGCGTCGATGTCGGCGCGGAAGAAGACCTGGACCACCTCGGAGGTGCGGCGGCCCATCCCCTGGCCGTTGAACTCGTCGAGGATACGCTGGCGGAACGCGTCCAGCGCCGCGCGCAGATCCGGTGTCACCTCCGCGCCCTGGACGATGAGGGGAATGTAGGTCTCCCAGCCGACGTCCAGGCGCCAGCGCGGCTCGATGATGCCGCTCCAGTACAGGTGCTCCTCGAGCAGCCGGTTCCAGGCCAGGTTGTTCGCCGCCTCGCGTTTGGACAGGTCGGCGTCGAGCTTGTCGCCGTACTTCTCCTTGAAGTACGCGATGATCGTGTTGGAGTCGGGCACCTTGGTGCCGTCGCTGTCGATGATGTACGGGAGCTTGCCGGTCGGCGAGTCCTGGTCGAGGGTGGCCAGGTCCTGCGTCTTGTGCTCGAACTCCAGGCCGGTAAAGGTCATGTAGTTGATGGTCTTGGTAACGTACGGGCTGATGTCCGGCACGCCGAACGCGGGTACGTACCCGTAGATCGTGATCATTTCGCGTTCCCTTCTGCAGCTCTGCAGCGACGATGGGTGATCGGGTCGGCTCGAGCGCGTGTCCTACCAGGGCAGGAACTCGCCGTTGGAGTGCTGGAACCGGCCCGAGTTGGCCGGCGTCAGCTGATCGATATCCCTGATCAAGCCGGTCGCGGCCTGATCAGGGGTCAGGTAGTCGAAGTTCCCCGGGTAATCCTTGGTGAGTGCCGTGGCGACCATCCCCGGATGCAGCGCGAGCACGCTGATACCGCGCTTGGACAGGTCATGGTGCAGGTTGAGGGCCACCATGTTCGCGCCGGCCTTGGATATGCGGTACGCGTACATGCCGCCCGACCCGTTGTCGGCCAGCGACCCGACTCGGCTGGTGACAATGCCGACCTTCGAGCCGTCGTGCAGCAAGCCGCGCAGCGCCTCGATCGTTCGGAGCGGCCCCAGGGTGTTGATCTCGAACTGCCTGCGGACCTCGCCGTAGTCGAGAGACCCCAATTCGTCGAGTCCCAGCACGCCCGCGACGTGGTAGATGACGTCGAGATCGGTACCGTCCGCGGTCAGCTTCGCCGCCAGCGCGTCCACCGAGACCTGCGACGTAACATCCACGTCTCCGACGACGGTCACCCCCAGCGAGGCAAGCTCGTCGTTGCCGGCCAGGCAGGCGGCGATCACCGTGTCACCACGCTCGTGCAGCAGGCGGGAAATAGAGTGGGCGATACCGCGGTCCGCCCCCACAACCAGCACGGTGGCCACTGTGTTTCCTCTCCTCAGACGGGGATCGCGACCGGATGCTCGGTGCCGACGACTCCTCGCTGGGCCAGGGCGGCGCGCGCGACCTCGTCGTATCCGATTTCGGCCAGGATCTCGGCGTTGTGCTCGCCGAGCCGCGGGGCGCCGCGCGGCGCGTCCGGCACGGTGTCGCTGAATCGCGACGGCACCCGCGCCTGCCGCAGCCGCCCGGCCACCGGGTGCTCGTAGTCGAAGACGATCCCGGTGGCGAGAACCTGCGGGTGCTCGATGACCTGCGCCCGGGTGAGGGTCGGCGCGGCGGGCACGTCGAACTGGGTCATCAGCTCCATCCACTGCGCCGTCGTCTTGCCGCCCAGCGCCGACTGGACCAATTCCAGGCGCTCGTTGATGTACTCGGAGCGGCCGACGGGGGTGGCGAAGCGCTCGTCCTCGATCCACTCCGGATGCCCCACCGCACGGCACAGCGCCTGCCACTCGGCGTTGCTGTTCGTCGCGATCGTCATGAAGCCGTCGGCCGTCTCGTAGATCAGGTCGATGAAACTGCCGCCCTGCTCGACCGGCACGGGCTTGTCCGCGAAGGTGTAGGCGCCCATGTCGGAGGCCCACAGGAACGACAGCACGCTCTCCAGCATCGACAGCCGGATGTGCTGGCCCCGTCCGGTCCGCTGCCGCGCGAACAGGGCCGCCGTCAGGGCCTGGGCGGCGACGATGGCGCTGAGCTTATCGGGCAGGATCGTCCGCACCAGGCGGGGCCGCGCCGAGTCCGAGCCTGCCTGGATCGTGGTCAGGCCGGTCAGGGCCTGGATCAGCGGGTCGTAGACCCGCTGCTGCGCGTCGGGGCCGCGCTCGCCGAAGCCGCTCATCGACAGGTAGACCAGCCGGGGGTTGACCGCCGACAGGTCCTCGTAGCCGATCCCGAGCCGCTCGACGACCCCCGGCCGGAAGTTCTGGACCACCACGTCCGCGGTCCGCACCAGGCGCTTGAGCACCTCGACGCCCTCGGGTGACTTCAGGTTCAGGGTCAGCGACCGCTTCGACCTGTTCACGTTGACGAACATCGCCGACATGTCGCCGGACCGGTTCGGCAGTGACCGGACGTGATCCCCCTGGCCCGGCACTTCCACCTTGATGACGTCCGCGCCCTGGTCGCCCAGGATGTCGGCCGCCCAGGGGCCGGACATCATCGAGGACAGGTCGATGACCCGCACCCCGGACATGGGTCCGCTCATCAGCTCATCCACCTCATTTGTTGAGAAACGGCCGCTCGCGAACACGGGCGCCAGCCCGGCCGGGCCGCAGTGGTGTGACCTAGGTAACTCGGACAGATTCACCGTAGGACTAATTTTCTTAGAGGTCAACTACTTGTTCCTGTTCTATTTCGGGGCTAGCGTTCGACCAGTAGGAAGGACCCTGCCGCCATGCCGCATGCCCGCCGCACGCTGACCACCGCTGCCGCGCAGCAGCTGTGCGCGGCCATGTTCGCGCCCTCCGAGCAGCGGGTCGGCCTGGAACTTGAGTGGCCGGTCCACGGACACGGCGACGTGACAGCGCGCCCCGGGCCCGGCGAGATGAGCCAGATCACCCGGTGCCGGCTCCCCTGCGGCAGCCGGGTCACCTTCGAGCCCGGCGGCCAGGTCGAGCTGTCCACGGCCCCCCAGGCCTGCGTCCTCGATGCCATCGAGGCGGCGCGCGTCGACGAGCAGGCGCTGCGGGCGGAACTCACCGCGCTCGGTCTGACGGCTGAGACCATGGCGGTAGACGACCGCCGGCCGCCCCGGCGGGTACTCGATCACGGCCGTTACTCCGCGATGGAGCAGTTCTTCTCGGCCCAGGGAAAGAGCGGCAGGTGGATGATGTGCAACACCGCGTCCACCCAGGTCAATCTCAGCCACGACAGCAGCGACCCGCACGAGCGCTGGTACACGATGAACCTCGTGGCGCCGGTGCTGATCGCCGCGTTCGCCAACTCCCCTGGCATCGGGCTCGACGGGGACCGCTGGGCCTCGGTGCGGCAGGGAATCTGGTGGTCGATCGACAGCGCACGGACCCGTCCCGTCAGCACCGACGTCACACCCGAGTGCGCATGGCTGGACTACGCCCTAGCCGCCGATGTCATGTTCGTGCGCGGCCAGGGCCCCGCGGGGACCGGCACGGCGCTTCCTCCCGGCACCTCGTTCGGGTCCTGGATGACCGCCGGCCATGCCATTGGATGGCCGACGGCGGACGACCTCCGCTACCACCTCTCGACGCTGTTCCCACCGATCCGGCCCCGGGGCTGGCTCGAACTCCGGGTCCTCGACGCCCTGCCCGGCTGGGTACGTGACGTCGCTGCCCTCACCGTGACCACGGCCGGCACGAGACAGGCGGGACGGGAACTGCGCCGCCGGCTCCCGTCGTCGCCGCGGCTGTGGACGGCTGCCGCACGTCACGGCCTACGTCATCCGGTGCTCGGCGCGGCCGCCCGTGAGCTCTTCGCCGTGGTACTCGACAACCTGGGCAGCGTCAGCGGCCGCAGCGAGCATGCCGATCTTGTCGAGGCCTACCGGCGCTGTTACATCGAAGCCGGCCGGATGCCCGGCGATGACCTCGGCCGCGCTGTCAACCTGCAAGAGCACGCGGCCGAACTCGCGAGCAGCTGAGCGGGAGCGGCCTGCCGCCAGTCAGTTCATGGCCTCGAGCCTGGCCGCATCATCCGGCACCTGCGGCTCGAACCGCGCCAGCAGCCTCTTCAGGATCCGGCGCAGATCCTTCTGCTCGGATAGATCGAGGCCGTCGAGCAGCGCTGCCTCGTGCGTCATCAGGTCGGCGAGGATGGAGTCGATCAGCTCGACGCCGGCCGCCGTCAATTCGACATCGATGCGACGCCGGTCATCGGTATGGATATGGCGGGTGACGAGGCCGGCGCGCTCAAGCTTCTCAAGCCGCTGGGACACTCCGCCCGAGCTAATGAGCGAGTGATGGGTGAGTTCCCCGGCCGTCATCCGGAACGGCGGGCCCGACCGGCGCAGCATCGCGAGCACGTCAAGCGTCACGCGATCCGTCCCGTGCTCAGCCAGTCGCTCCTTCCGAGCCTGCTCCAGGTGACGGGAAATCCGCCAGATGCGCGAGACGATGCCGACTGAGCTCACGTCCACGTCCGGGCGCTCCCGGCGCCAGGCGGCCTCTATGCGGTCGATCGCATCCTCGACGTCGTCCAAATGATCGACTGCAGCGGACTGATGACGCCGCGGCGACCTCGGCTCTGACCGGCCGTTGGCCGACATCTCCGGCATCTGGAGCACTCCCGTCAGCTGCAGAAAATGCCAGGACCAAACTAACTTATAGCTAAGTAACTACGACGCAAACAATATCACAGTCGCCAACCTGTAAGCACCGGAGCCGCGCGGGGAGGCCTTCCACTGCCCAGAGCCGAATGGCCAAGCCGTGAGGTTGAGCGCCGTTCAGCGTTCACCGGGGGCACTCACCTCGGCGACCTCGGCGACCTTGGCGTAGGCGAGCGATTCCAGGACAGTGCCTTTCGCCGGCCAGGTCTTGGCGAGCTTCTGCTGTGCCTGCGCGACTTGCGGCTGGGTGGCCGGCGGCACGCTGGTCAGGGCAGGTTTCCCCCGGCGGGTGGCCATTCTGCGCCGAAGGCCTGCTGGCTGGCCGAGCCCTGGATGTCTGCGCTGGCGGGACTCTTGCGCCGCGTCCGGGCGCGAGACTGGCCCCAGCGGCAGGCCAGAACCACCATCAGCGGCCACCCCGCCTCTGCCCCGGCTAGGACCCGCTCGGCCAGGCCGAGCTGCCGGCCCGCGCCGATCAGCTCCGTGCCGAACCACACGAAAAGGCCAAGCAGCACCCCGGCCGCGACGGCGCAAACACCCGGCCGCAGCCAGGCCGGCACCGAGGGGCCCCGCCTGCAGGCAGCGAGCGGCCAGACCGCCAGAGCGACGAAGGCAACGGTCGACCAGAACGTATGCGGCAGCGACCCGCCGTCCCCGGCCGTTTCGGGGAACGCCGCTACCAGCACGATAGCCGCTCCGCCGGTCACCAGGATGAGGCGGCCCGCTGACGACGCCGGCCGCAGCGCCAGTCCCGTGATCACATGGCAGGCCCCGGTCCCCGCCAGTGCGAGCGTCATCACCCACCGGTCGGCAGCGCCCTCCGCCGCGAGCGAGCTGATAGTGCCGGCTACCGCGTCAAAGGAGCCCGGCTGCAGCCCCGCAGCCAGCGTCCAGCCACCCACCAGCAGCACCGGCGCTACCGCTGAGGAGACCAAACCCCACCACGGCACGCTCCGCACGACCACTACCATAGGCGAGCTGACGGAGACCTAGGTGTACAGGGCGGAGGCGGCTTGCCCGGCTGATCGGCCGGGTCGGCGAGGAATGCCGTGATACGACGGTTCCCGCCAGGGTGGCGCGCTTGGCCATTTCCCGCGCAGATCGCCTGCCTGTAACAGGAACAACGCGGGACCGCCGCTCGCCGATGAGCGCGGAAAGGATCAGCCCGAGCGCCAGGATGACCGCGGTCACCACCACGTACCCGGCCATCCGCGGGAACTGGGTCACCGTCTGCGGCGGGCTGACGGCGTAGCCGAGACCGATGTCCGCGGTCTGGTAGATCAGTGCGATCAGCCAAGGGCCGAGAAATGCGGCCATGGCCAGCCGGGGCGCGGGTACCAGCCAGCCGGTGATCAGGGCCAGCAGAAGTGCTGAAACGGCAGTCATAGGTCAATCCACCTTCGTGTCCGGCTTGTTTTTACCGATGCTGCATGCAGAAAGCCGCCGTCTCATCAGCCCGGCGGGGGAACGTCGATGGCGGACTACGACCTAAGGAGGAGAAGTCCCAACCAAGACGTCGGACTATCTGGCTGAAGCGCAGGATTGCGATATGTGAGCGAGTTACGCTTCGTGAACAAGATGTCACTGACGGTCAGATAACCGGCTGCCGTGCGCGCTGTCGGCGGCCGCGAGACCACCGGGACTCAGGGAAGGCGGAACAAGCTATGGACCTTGCCGATGGTGGCCGTGAGGGCGCTGACGGGTCAGGACGCGGGTCCCCTCGAGGTCATTCCCGGCGGCGCATGCTCCAGTTCGGTGCCGCCGCCGTCGCCGCAGTTACGGTCGAGGAGGTGATCGGCGCCGGCCGCGCCGGTGCGAAGACGGTCGCGACCCGGGATCCGTCCGTCGGCGGGGGGTGGGGGCGAACGGAGACCTCCTTCGATGCAGGGTGGAAGTTCTTTCGCGGCGATGCGGCTGGTGCCGAGGCCCTGGGCTTCAGTGACCAGTCGTGGCCACCGGTCGATCTGCCGTGCGACTGGAGCATCGAAGATCTTCCTTACGCGACCTCGGATGACGGTGCCGCCACCGACGACCCGTCGACAATGGCTTTTCAGACGACTCCGCCGCCGGCCGGCACACCGGCCGTGATCGGCCCGTTCGACGAGCACAAAAGCGCCGGCGGCGCGGTAACCGGGTACACGGTCGGTGGCGTGGGCTGGTTTCGCAAGGAGTTCATGCTGCCGGGAAGCTCTCTGGCCAGCGGCATGCGCGCGGAGCTGCGGTTCGAGTCCGTCTTTCACAACGCGACCGTCTGGCTCAACGGAACCCTGCTCGGCTCGCACGTCTACGGCTATACGCCGTTCAGCTTCGACCTCACGCCCTACCTGGTCAAGGGCACGAACGTCGTCGCGGTGCGGGTCGACAACACCCTGCGCGCCAGTCGGTGGTATCCCGGCGCGGGCATCTGCCGGCACACCTGGCTGGAGATCAGCGGCGCCGTGCGGGTGCCGGATTATGGCGTGTTCGTCACTATCCCCGTGGCGGCTGAGGGCCGCTCCGTTGTCCACGTCGCGGCCGAGGCCACCAACCTGGGCGCGGTGGCGGGGAGCGCCGGGGCGCGAGTAACCATCATGAGCCCCGAGGGCCTCCCGGTGGCCAGCGCGACCGCCCCCACGCAGCCCCTCGCTGCTGGCGCCACGAGCACCTTCGACCTCGACATCCCCATCGGCGGCGCGCAGCTCTGGAGTCCGTCCTCGCCAATTCTGTACACCGCGCGGACCGACATCCTGATCCAGGGTTCGGTGGTCGATACCGTGCTTACCCCGTTCGGCATCCGATCGCTTGGGTGGGACGCAAATGACGGACTGCTCATCAATGGTCAGCAGATCAAGATCCGCGGCGCCTGCCTGCACTCCAATTACGGCCCGCTCGGTGCCAAGGCGCTGGGCCGCTCGGTCGAGCGGCAGGTCGAAATCCTCAAAGCAGCCGGTTTCAACGCCATCAGGACTGCGCACAACCCGCCCACGCCATACCTGCCCGACCTCTGCGACCGGATGGGCATGCTTATCTGGGATGAGGCTTTCGATAAATGGAGCGGCACCGAATGGACCCCGGACTACGTCGCCGACCTGACGACCTTCATCCGCCGCGACCGTAACCACCCCAGCGTCATCATCTGGTCGACCGGTAACGAGGTCAGCGACCCCGCACTCGGCCAGCAGCTGCACGACATCGTCAAGGCCCTCGACCCAACCCGGCCAGCGACGCAGGGTGCGACCCCACACGACGCTCCCTCCGACCCGCAGTACAAATACACCGACGTCAGCGACGTGCACTACAACTTCACCGACAAACTTGCCCTCCGGGCTACGTACCCGGACAAGCCGATGACCCAGAGCGAGAGCTGGCCGGCCACCATCTACGACGACTGGCAGTTCGCCCTGGACAACTCCTGGTTCGTCGGCAGCTGGGTCTGGGTGGGCTGGGACTACATGGGCGAGTCCGGCGCAGGCGCAACCATCACGGCCACCTCGCCGAACAAGCTCCCGGTCTTCGGCACCGGCCCCTTCCCCTGGTTCGAGGATTACCAGGGCGACATCGACTTCATCGGCCAGCGCAAGCCGCAGAATTACTGGCGTGCCGTGGTGTATGGCCTCAGCCCGATCGAGCTGTTCGTGGAGCGGCCCGCCCCGGCAGGCACCGAGCAGTACGCCCACAACTGGAGCTACTACGACGAACTTCAGAGCTGGACCTGGGATGTTCCCGCCGGCCAGGTGATGACCGTTCACGTCTATACCTCAGGCGACAGCGTCACGCTGAGGCTCAACGGCAAAGACATCCTCACCCAGGCGGTGGCAGCAGCCGACAAGCGAGTTGCGACCTTCATGCTCCCGTACAGCGCCGGGGAACTGACCGCCATCGCGAGCCTCGGCGGCAGGATGATCGGAGTCAAGACGCTGCAGACGGCCGGAAGCCCGGCCGCGCTGAAGCTGACATCGGACGTTCGCCAACTCACCACGAGCCGCGATGACCTCGCTCACGTGCTCGCTGAGGTTGTCGACGAACACGGCAGCATTGTGCCGGACGCCGTAATCACGGTGTCATTCGACGTCGGCGGAGCAGGACAGCTCCTGGGGGTCGGTAACGGGAACCCGCACAACATCGACAGCTTCCAGCGCCCGCGCCGCTACACCTGGCACGGCCAAGCCCTGGCGATCCTGCGGCCCGCAGAACGACCGGGCATCCTGAGCCTGACGGCTTCGGCGTCCGCGCTCCGGTCCGCCAGCATTAACCTGCCTGTCCTTCCCTAGCGCGGAAAATTTACCCGGGAATCCGCGGACCGGGCCGCGAGGCCGTGCCGCATCGCGAACATCGCCAGGCCAGCCCGGGTCGAGACGCCGCACTTGGCGTAGATGTGCACCGTGTGCGTGTGCACCGTTGACGGCGAGATCACCAGGCCGGCGGCGATCTGGGGCTTGGTGCGGCCCGCCGCCAGCAGGCGCAGGACATCCAGCTCGCGCTCCGTCAGGCCGGCCGGCAGCGACGGCAGGACAGCCGATGACGTCCCCGCGGCGTCGAGCACGGCGCGGACCGCGGCACGGTCCAGCGGAAGGCTCGCCAGGACCCGGGCCGCCTCGGCGGGCTCCAAGGCGGGCCGGTGCGGCCGCGCCTCGCCGAGCGCACAGAACACGTCGGCCGCGGCGAGCAGGCAGGCGGCCGTGTCCAGCTCGGCGCCGCCGATGGCGGCCGGGTACCCCGACCCGTTCACGCGCTCGTGGTGACGGCACGCTATCAGTCCCAGCGGGCCGAGCACCGGCGACCGGGCCAGGATCCGGCCCGTGTGGTACGGGTGCAGGCGCACCTGTTCCCATTCCTCAGCCCGCAGCGGGCCCGGCCGCTCCCACACCCCGGCTGGCACCGCGACCCGGCCGAGGTCGTGCACCAGCCCGGCCCGGTAGACGGCCGTCGCATTGGCGGGCGAGGCCAGCTGGGCCGCCGCGCGCGCCAGCGCGGCGACCCCGCGCGAATGGCCGGTGAACCACGGGCTCTTCAGGTCAGCGGCGTCTCCGAACCCGGCCAGGGCCTGGTCCAGGGCCGCCTCGTCGCGGAACACGCGCCGGGGCCCGGGCTCGGCGCCGACCACGGCCGCCCACACGTCGTCCGGGCTGCAGAGGGCCAGCAGCTCGCCCGGCGCGTCCGCGAAGACGGCGGCGATCTCC
>Ga0302229_10003185_pt1 | contig 11513 bp, 10 predicted proteins | sample II_Palsa_N1_3_FD_193518 | JGI IMG/M metagenome (GOLD analysis project Ga0302229, IMG submission 193518) | Peat permafrost microbial communities from Stordalen Mire near Abisko, Sweden - II_Palsa_N1_3 | ecosystem: Environmental > Terrestrial > Soil > Palsa > Peat permafrost | place: Sweden...
GGCGGCGGCCATGTCCCGGGCCGTCTCGGGGTCGAGCAGGCCGAACCCGCCCGCCTCGCCAGGAGCGCCGCCGCCCTGCGTGGTCGCCCACGGGATGGTGAGGGTGACCTGGGCCGAAAGGCCCGGGCCGCCGTTCCCGCCCGGGCCGCCGTTCCCGTCCGGGCCGCCGCTGCCGCCCGGGCCGCCGGGGCCGTCTGGGTCGCTGGAAGCGGCCGGGCCGGCCGGGGCGGTGCGGGTGTCTCGTTCTTGGAGCAGGTCGAGGTAGGCGCGGACGCGGAGTTCTTGCAGGGTGCCGGGGACGCCGGCGGCGCGCAGGTCGCGGGCTCGCTGGTCCACGTGCTGCCAGGACGCGAGGACCTCATCGGGGGGCAGTTCGCGGGCGATCATCCCGGCGTTGCCGGACCCTTCCCGGAACGCGCGCACATGGGCGTCCTGGCGGGCTTGGTCCTTGCGGCGCAGCGCGGACTCCGGGTCGAGCTTGAGGACCAGCCGGTGCGCGTGATAGCGCAGCTCCCCGAACGTCTTGGACCGGGCCGCCTCGGCCAGCCTCGCATCGGCCTCAGCGAGGTGCTGATCGGACAGGTACGTCGTCTCGTCCTCGATGATCCGGACGTGGACCGGGTGGATAGCCCCGGCCCGCAGCGCGGCGAAGGTGACCGGCAGCCGGGCGGCCACGGTGCACGCGTAGACGATCTGGTCGGCCGCGGTCTGCCAGGTCAGGTGCAGGTCCGGGGCCAGCTCATCGGCCGCGAACTGGCGCACCTTAGGTCGGCCCGGCAGGCCCGCGACCGCCGCGTTGGGATCCCGGCCATCCACGCCGCGGCCACCGGGCTTGGGATCGGGGGCGGGGCGGCGGGGGTCGGGGCGGGTGGCGTACTCGCGGATCGCGGTCATCTCGGCCCAGGCCGCGAACGACCCGATCCGGCGGACCGCGGCGATGACCCCGACCAGGTCATCATCGGGCAGCGTCGCCAGGATCTTGCCGTCGGTGGTGGCGGCGTGCACCAGGGTGGCCAGCACCGGGCCGGGGTGCATCTGGTGCGCGGTGCCGTCCTGGGTGAACCCGGCCTGGGAGATGTCCCCGGCGGTCAGCTCCTCCCCCGCGGCCGCCGCGGCCATCAGCTCCCCCAGGTAGGCCGCGCTGTCCTCCTCCTCCCAGGACCACGAGGACTCCGGGGCGCCGTCGTTTCCGCCGTCCGGCTCGGGGGCGTCCGGGTCGGGGCCGGGGAACGTGGGTGAGGACATGCACCACCTCTCGTTCTGGAGAAAGAAAGAAGGGGGCCTGGGAACAAGAATACCATCTTTTGGGTCTCTGTTCGAGTATTTGGGAACCTTTTTTCGATCACATGGCGGGTGCGGGGGCTAGCGGTGCCAGGTCGAGGCGGCCCCGTCGCCGACCATAGTGACCTGGCGGACATGGTCCGCTCGCCGCCGCCGCGTTCTCCGAGGCCATCTGCATCGTGGACCCACCTTCGAGTGGCCGCTCGCCCAGGGGCGCAGGCAGCACGTCCACTCCCGGATCGACGCCGCCGAACTGCCCGTCACCCACGTAACCAGGCGGCAAGGCCGCCCCTACACACTCGCCCTGAACAACACCGACGCGCTCGTCGCCCGTGAGCAGGAGGCGCGGACCAGGGACGAAAAGAATCTGGAATGGCTCGCGGCACGATACAGGCCAGACGCTTGACCGGGTCCGGAACTGCCCTGGTGACTCGCGCTCCTGTGTGGTTCAGGGACTACCGCCCATGCGAGGCCGGGTCTTCAGGCGATCTTGCGCGCGCCGGGGCCAGGCACCGGGGTGACCTCGCGGGCTGAGTCAAGGACGTGCCCGGCCCGGCAGGACAGCTGCAGCTGTACCGGCTCCCCGCAGTCGCGGTGCCGAAGCAGGACCTGCGGGCCTGCCGGACTGGCCGCATACTGGTCTCCCCAGGCCATCAGGGCCACCAGCACTGGGTACAGGTCCAGGCCCTTGGCGGTGAGCCGGTACTCGTCCCGGCGGCGCTGGCCGCTGTCCCGGTAGGGAACCTTGCCGAGCAGGCCCTCGTCCAACAGGCGGGCCAGCCGGTGGCTGAGGACCTGCCGGGGCATCCCGGTGCGGCGCTGGATGTCGTCGAAGCGGCGTACGCCGTTGAACACCTCGCGCAGCACGAGGAAGGTTGGCCGCTCGCCGATAATGCCCACGGCCGCGCCGATCGAGCAGTTGGCCGTGTCGTAATCCAGGATCCAGGGACGTCCCATGACCGCATGCTAAGTCTAGTTGACAGACTCAGCAACTCGGGGAGATGCTGGGTTCATGAACCGAACCCAGGTGGAACGGGCCACGGGCCGCGCAGCCGCCGCGATCCGCCCCGCGCGCCCGGCGGACCTGCCCGCCCTCCGCGACTTCTTCGAAGCACTGTCCCCGCAGGCCCGCTACCTGAGATTCTTCGCCCCGGTGACACCCGGCGCGGCCCTGCTCGATCTCCTAGCCGGCAGCGACGGCACCGCCGACGCCGTGGTCGCCACCCGCGGCGCCGTCATCATCGGGCACGCCATGGCAGCGGACCGGGGCCTCCCCTGTGACGCCCGGATGACCGATATCGGCGTAGTGGTGGCCGATGCCTGGCAGGGCCAGGGCGTGGGATCGGCGCTGGTGCGCGCCCTGATCACCAGCGCCCAGGCGCGAGGCGTGACGTCGGTGGCGATGGATGTGCTACCCGGCAACCATAAGGTGCTCGCCATGATCAAGGGCCACTGGCCCGAAGCGCGCACCGGCTATTGCCGGGATTACGGCACCATCTGCGTCCAGCTTCCGACGGCCGGCGCTCAGGCGCGTTCTGCTTTGGGAGCCTTGGGGTCGGCGTCGAGGAGCGCGGCTGCGGCCCGGGCCGTGGTGGCCGCGGAGAGGTTGTGGTCCATCCGCGCGGACAGGCCCGCGCCGTCGTATAGGAGATGGAGCTGGCGGGCGAGGGCGTCGGGGGTCGTGGTTACTCGTGCTGGGCTCGGCTGACGAATCGGTCCCTGTCCACGATCGCCCGCTCCAGCGTGCCTGCGCCGACGATGACGTTGTGGTCAGCTGGTGATCCCGGGAGCCGCTTGTGCCGGGCGGTGAACCTGAACACGAGCCGCCGTCCGTCCACCTCGGTGAGCTCCGCCTCGACCACGACCTCCGCCCCGACCGGGCTGGGCCGGTTGTGTTCCAGGACGGCTGACGTGCCGACCGAGGTCTGGCCTGGTTCCAAACCGGGCCTGACAGCCGCCGCCGCTGCCGCCTCGGCCAGCGCGAGCAGCCGCGGCGTGCCCAGCACGGGCACGTCGCCGCTGCCCATCGCCACCGCCGTATCGGTGTCGGCGACGACAATCCGCACGACTGACCTCAACCCCGGTGCCAGCGCCATCTCCGAAGCCTAACGGCCCATGCCTGGCGGGCGAGGATCACCGCGGCGGGCGCGGGGAGGTGGATTGGGGCTGAACACCGCGGGGCTCGCGGCTTGGCCTCAGTGACCGGACATGCCGCCGTCGACGGCGAGGGTGGTGCCGGTGATGTAGGAGGAGGCGGGACTGGCCAGGAACACCACGGCGGCGTCGAGTTCGTGCTGCAGGCCGAGCCGGCCGAGCGGGCTGTGCTGCCGGACGAAGGGAAGCAGCATGTCTTCCGGGATTCCGCCCGTCATCTCGCTGGCGAAATAGCCCGGCGCGATGGCGTTGACCCGGATGCCGCGGCGGCCGGACCACTGCTGGGCCAGGTCGCGGGTGAGGCCAAGGACGCCGGCTTTGCTGGCGGAGTAGGCCGCTTGCGGGGCGTAGGACTTGATCAGGGCCAGGACGCTGCTGATGTTGACGATGCTGGAACCGGGTTCCATGACCCGGCCGCATGCCTGCGCCGCCCAGTACAGGCCGTAGAGGTTGATGTCGACGACCTGCCGGAACTGCTCCGGGGTCTCGCGCAGGGCCGGGACCGCGGTGCCGACTCCGGCGTTGTTGACCAAGATGTCGATCCGGCCGAACTCGGCCATCGCGTCGTTGACCATGGCCTCGCAGCCGTCCGGATCAGCGATGTCGACTCCGACGGGAAGAGCACGCCGGCCGAGGTCCTCGATCTGCTTGGCCACCTCATGCAGCCGGTCGGTGCGCCGGGCGGCGAGGACGATGTCGGCGCCGGCCTGGGCCAGGGCCCGGGAGAACCCAGCGCCGAGGCCCGAGCTGGCGCCCGTGACCACGGCAACCTTGCCGTCCAGGCGAAAAAGGTCCAGCACATTCGTCACGATCGCGCCCCTTGGTGTCCGTGCGACAGCGCCCGCAGGCCCGCCGCGGCCAGCGGGACCACGGCTTCGCCGACGCTGTCGAAGCCGGTGCCGCGGGTCATGCCCTGCAGATGGCGGGCGTGGATGCCCTCGGCGATGACGGCGATCTTGAAATAGCCGAGGCCGAGATAGAACTCCAGCTGCGCGAGCTCGCGGCCGCTGGCCTCCGCGTAGCGCTGCGCGATGTCCGCGGCCGACGGCAAGCGATCGCTGGTGGAGGCCGCCGATCCGGCCAGCACGGGCGCGAACGCGGGGTCGGAGTAGACCAGGTGCAGGCCCAGGTCGGCGAGCGGATCACCGAGCGTGGCCATCTCCCAGTCCACCACCGCGAGGACCGTGGCCGGGTCGTCGCGGTCCAGGATGGTGTTGTCGATCCGGTAGTCACCGTGCACGATCGATGCGCCGCTCTCGGCCGGACAGGCCTGCGCCAGCCGGGCGTGCAGGGTGTCGATGTCGTCCAGCGGCCGGGTCTGGACCCGGTGCCACTGGTCGTACCAGCGCCGCACCTGACGGGCCAGGTAACCCTCCGGGCGGCCGAACTCGGCCAGCCCGATCGCCCCTGGCTCGACCTGATGCAACCGGGCCAGCACATCGACCAGGGCATACGCGCAGCGGGCGATGTCGGCCGAGGGCAGCGCGTGCAGCTGCTCGGTCGTGCTGATCACCCGTCCGTCCACGTGCTCGACCACCGAGAAGGGCACGCCAAGCACGTCGGGACCCGCCAGCGCCACCGCCCGCGCGACCGGCACCCCGCTGCCGCCGAGCGCGGCCACGACCTGGTACTCGCGGCCCATGTCGTGGGCCGATGGCGTCAGCCCGCCCAGCGGCGGGCGGCGCAGCACCCAGCGCTGCCGCCCGTCGGTGAGCACGAAGGTCAGGTTCGAGCGCCCGCCTTGCAGCAACTCGGCGCTCAGGCGGCCGTCGAACCCGGGCACGCGGGAGGCAAAGAACCGCTCAAGCGCGGGCAGGTCCAGACCTTCCAGGGTGGGGTCGACGGCCACGGTGCCTCCTACGGTCTAGCTCATGATGATTAGCTAGACGGTAACCCCGGCAACTCACCCGCGGCGAGCGCGTCGCCCGGGGTGCGGGTCGTTCAGCTGAAGGCGGCGATGCCGGTGATGGCCCGGCCCATGATCAGGATGTGGATCTCGTCGGTGCCCTCGTAGGTGCGTACGCCCTCGAGGTTGTTGGCGTGCCGCATCGGCGAGTACTCAAGCGCCACGCCGTTCCCGCCGAGGATGGTCCGGGCCTGCCGGGCGATGGCGATCGCGGTCCTGACGTTGTTGAGCTTGCCGAACGAGATCTGCTCCGGGATCAGGGTCCCCGCATCCTTCATCCGGCCGATGTGCAGCGCGACCAGCAGGCCCTTTTGTATCTCGAGCACCATGTCGACCAGCTTTTCCTGGGTGAGCTGGAACGACGCGATCGGCTTGCCGAACTGCCTGCGCTCCAGGGCGTAGGCCAGCGCCGCCTCGTACGCGTCGCGGGCGGCGCCCATGGCGCCCCACATGATCCCGAAGCGGGCCTCGTTCAGGCAGGAGAACGGGCCGCGTAGGCCAGCGGCCCCGGGCAGGATCGCCTCGGCGGGTACCCGTACGTCCGCGAGCGCGATGTCGCACTGGATCGAGGCGCGCATGGCCAGCTTCGGCTCGATCGGGGTGGCAGTGAACCCCGGGGTGTCGGCGGGGACGAGGAAGCCGCGGATGCCGTCCTCGGTGTGGGCCCAGATGACGGCGATGTCGGCGATCGACGCGAGGCCGATCCACCGCTTGGCGCCGTTGATGACCCAGCCGTCGCGGGCCCGGCGTGCCGTCGTGGTCATGCTGGCCGGGTCGCTGCCGGCTTCCGGCTCGGTCAGGCCGAAACAGCCGATCATCTCCCCGGCCGCCATCGGCGGCAGCCAGTGCTTCTTCTGCGCCTCGGTGCCGAACTTATGGATGGCGCTCATGGCCAGCGAACCCTGCACGCTGACGAAGGTCCGCAACCCGGAATCGCCCGCCTCCAATTCCAGCGCGGCCAGGCCGTACTCCACCGCGCTGCGGCCGGGACAGCCGTAGCCGTTCAGGTGCGCGCCGAGCAGGCCGAGCCGACCCATCTCGGTGGCGATCTCGACCGGAAACACGGCTTTCTCATACCAGTCCTTGATGTTGGGCCTGATGCGGTCGCCGACGAACGCCCGGACGGTGTCGCGCCAGGCGAGTTCGTCAGCCGACAACAGGGCGTCGAGACCGAGATAGTCCATCGCCAGGTCGGTCATGCTCATCTCCAGTCGTCGTCGGGCGCGCCGGCCGGCGTGGGTGCCGCCAATGGCGAGCGTATGCCCGAGGTCAGAGGACTTGGACGAGTGATGGGTCGCCACGAAGGCACGCGCGGCGGGTTGAAGCCGAGATGGCCAGGTGGTTCCGTGGGTGACGCCGGGAGCCCGTAAGCTTGGACTCCCGTGACTGACACGTTCTAAAAGCGTCGCGGACACTGGCGTTAGGGACCAAGGGGATTGCGGTGAACGCTCCCATCAGCATCAGGGACGTGGCCGCGCATGCGGGCGTATCGGTGGGCACTGTGTCCAACGTGATGAACCGGCCCGACATCGTGGCGGCCTCGACCCGTGACCGCGTGCATGCCTCGATCAAGGCCCTGGGGTTTGTCAGGAACGAGTCGGCCAGGCAGCTGCGGGCCGGGCGCAGCCGCATGATCGGCCTGATCGTGCTGGACGTGGCCAACCCGTTCTTCACCGACGTGGCTCGCGGCGTGGAGGACGAGGTGAGCAAGTCCGGCCTGGCCGTCATCTTGTGCAACTCTGATGACCAGCTGCCGAGGGAGAACGGTTACCTGGACCTGCTCGAGGAGAACCGTGTCCAGGGCATCTTGATCACCCCGGTCGCCGACGACCGGCACCGGCTCGCTCAACTGCAGGCGCGAGGCACGCCGGTGATCCTGGTGGACAGCAGGTCCCCGGCCCGCGGGCAGTGCTCGGTCTCGGTCGACGATGTGCTCGGCGGCGATATTGCCGTGACTCACCTGATCGGGACCGGGCACGAGCGGATCGCCTTCGCCGGCGGCCCGGTCAGCCTGCGCCAGGTCGCCGACCGCCGCGAGGGCGCCTTGCGGGCCCTGGCCAGGGCCGGTGCGGGCCCGGCCGAGCTGATGATCTTCGAGACACCGGCGCTCAACGTGGCCGCGGGAAAGGCCGCGGGCAGCGCTATCGCGGACACGTCCCCGCAGGACCGGCCGACGGCGGTCTTCTGCGCCAACGACCTGGTCGCGTTCGGCCTGCTGCAGGAGATGACCGAGCGCAAGATCAAGGTCCCGGCCGACATCGCTATCGTCGGCTACGACGACATCGACTTCGCCGCGGCCGCCGCCGTGCCGCTGTCGTCGGTCCGCCAGCCCCGGCAGCTGATCGGCCGCACCGCAGCCCAGCTGCTGCTTGAGGAGGCCACGGGCGCCGGCGGCCATCAGCACCGGCAGGTCATCTTCGAGCCGGAGCTCGAGGTCCGCCGGTCCAGCCAGGACGGCCCCCGCGCGCGGGCTGAAGCTCAGCCGGCCGGCGCCAGCTGGAGATCGGCGAGGCCCGCGTAGTAGGCGAACTTGAACGGGTTGAGCAGCTGGTGACGTTCGACCAGCCGCAGCTCAGCGGTGTCGGCGCCGCGCGGCTGGCTCGCTCAGGTAGAGTCCGGGTCGTGGACCAGGTGATGATAGACGAGCATGGTCGGCCTGAGCCTCCGCAGGAAGGCGGCGAGGCCGAGACGCTGCGGGGCTTCCTGACCTACCAGCGCGCTACGCTGGAGTGGAAGTGCCGCGGGCTGGACGACGAGCAGCTGCGGGTGACGCTGCCGCCCACGACGATGACGCTGGGCGGGATGCTGAAGCACCTGGCCTACGTCGAGGATTACTGGTTCACCGAGGTGATCGGCGGCGAACCGGAGCCGGAGCCGTGGGCGAGCGGACGCCCGGAGTCGGACCCCGACTGGGACTGGAACAGCGCCGCGACCGATTCCGGGGACGAGCTGCGGGCCCTGTGGGCCGAGCGGGTCAACCGGTCCGATGCCATCGTGCAGGCACGGCTCGGCCTGGATGGGGCCGCGGCGCTGAGCAAGTCGCACTGGGCCTGGGGCGGCCAGGGACGCGTCTGCCTCCGGTGGGTCCTGGCGCACATGATCGAGGAGTACGCCCGCCACAACGGCCACGCCGACCTGATCCGCGAGTCGATCGACGGCCAGACGGGCGAATAGAACTGCCAAGCCCGCACTAGCTGCACAGCCCGCACTAGCTGTCGAGGCCCAGGGTGAAGGTGGGCTTCGGCGAGGTCTCGGGCAGGCGGTGCTCGGCGGCGAGGCGGCGGATGGCGGTTCCGGTGGCGAGGAACTCGGTCGCGTGCTCGCCCCAGACGTGGTTGTTGACCGCGACGGTGACCCCCACGATGCCCGAGGACTTGGCCTGCGTAGCCTCCGCCTGCATCCTGGCCAGCGCGAGCTCGCGGGCCTCGTAGATGCCCTGGGTGAAGATCACCATTTCCTGGTTCTGGCCTGCCTGGCGCAGTGACTGCATCGCCGACTGATGGGCGATGTGGTACACGCAAACGCCAAGCACGAACGCCACCGGCACGGCGCCGGCCGCCAGCAGCCGGAAGAAGTCCTGAGCCGACAGGTCCGAGGTGAAGGCCCGGCCGTCCGGGGCCCGGTGGGCGCCTGCTGTGCCGCCGCCGGTGCTGCCCAGCGCGCGCACGGCGGTCCCGGTCGCGATGAACTCCAGGACGCCCTGGCCCCACACGTAACTCTGCAGGCGCAGCTGAACGCCGACGATACCGTCGGCACCGAGGTGGTCAGCCTCCGCCTGCATCCGGCTCATGGCCAGTTCCCTGGCGTTGTACATGGCCTGGGTCAGGACCTGCAGTTCCTGGTTCTGCGACCATCGTCCGATCTGCAGGCCAATGTGATAGATGGACGATCCGACCACGAAGCCAAGCGGCTCGAACCCGGCCTCGCCGAGCAGCACGTACTCGGACACCGACAAGTCGGAGGTGAAGACCCCCGCCGGAGAGGCGCCCGCGGTCTGCGCCAGCCTGCCCTCCGCGGCCTGCGGCTCCCAGGTGGCCCCGTCGCCGGCCTGTTTTCCACCGAAAAGTGGCATGTGACTCTCCTCCGGGCCAGATTATGGGAGTGCACGCTCTGGCATCCGAAGCCTACTCCCGGAACCGCCGCCACCACCCGCGCAGGCCGGGGCCGGTCGCTGGTGTCTTGTGCTGCGGCAGTTACCAGGCCCGTTTCGAATAAATTTTGATCTATGTGATGGGCGGGGCGGGTTAGTCGGTGAGGTCGTCGATTACTAGGCCTAGGCCGATGCCGAGCATCCAGACGTCCTTGGCTATGGCGATGCCCTGCTGGGTCGGGAACGGGGTGCCATCCTTGCGCATGCCGGGCGTCCTGGCGTACAGGCCGAGCAGGCCGCCGGAGAACGCGGTCAGGCCCGCGCCCACCACGGCGGACGGGATGACGGGCACCAGCAGGGCCGCGCCGAGCGCGATCTCGGTCGCCGCCAGCAGCCGGGCGAAGTCCTTGGGCTTGAGCTTGGCCAGGAACGGGTAGGTGCCGACGGCGAACCCGTGCAGCTGGGCCGCGGTCTCCTCATCGGCGGACCACTTGCCCACACCGGAGTTGAGGATGAACGCGCCCGCCGCGATGCGCGGCGGCAAATGCGAAGCCTTGGATATGAAGCGCATGTCTTCCTCTCGCACGCTGGGAACGCAAGCCACCATTGTTTCCCCACCCCGGACGGTAGTCACCGCCGGGGCACCGATTTGGTGATCAGGACGGGGGGCTGGCGGCGGCGTAGTGACCGGTGTGCTCGGCTCGCAGTCTGTACTTGAGCACCTTGCCGCCCACGGTCTCGGGCAGGTCGCCCGCGAACACCACCGACTTGGGGGTCTCGTAGCCCGCCAGGTTGGCCCGGCAGTGCTTGATCAGGTCGTCCTCGCTGGCCTGCGCCCCGTCCCGCAGGACTACGACCGCGGTCACCGCCTCGCTCCAGCGGGGGTGCGGCAACCCGATGACCGCGGCCTTGGCCACGTCCGGATGCTGGGCGAGCACCGCCTCGACCCGCAGGCTGGACACGTTCTCCCCGCCGGTCTTGACGATGTCCTTGTACCGGTCGACCATGATCCGCAGGCCGGCGTCGTCGTAGACGCAGCTGTCCCCGGAATGGAACCAGCCGTACCGGAACGCATGGGAGGTCGCGGCCTCGTCCCGGTAGTAGCCCGCCATCACGGCCGGGGACCGGTACACGGCCTCGCCCGCCACGCCGGGTGAGTCCGCCAGGTCGGTCCCGTCCGGGTCCAGCACCGTCGAGGCCAGGATCGGGCTGGGTACCCCGACGTAGTTGTCCTGCGGTGCCGTCGCCGCGTAGAGCTCCGGCCACTCGTCGGGCCAGAACCGGTGGCAGGAGATCGACTCGGTCTGGCCGAAGATCTCGAACGCGCACAGGTCCTCGCCGCAGTGCCGCTTCATCGAGGCCAGCGTGGCCGGGGGCAGCGCGGCCCAGCCGTAGACGATGACGGTCAGGCTGTGTGCGTCCAGCTCGGGCCGTGCGGTCAGCGCCGCGTCCACCGCCCGCACCATGGCCGGCGACCCGGCCCACAGCGCGGTCACCTGGTCTTCGGCGATCATCTCGGCGATGTGCTCGGGATTGGGCTTGCGGCCGAGCACCAGCGTGCCGCCGCTCAGGAAGACGGAGTAAGTGAACGGCTGATCACCTACGTGATAGATCATCGGCAGGTAGGTGCCGACCTTCAGGTCCGACTCCAGCCGTAGTCCGCGGGTCAGCGAGAGCGCGAACCCGAATCCGGCCGAGTAGCTGCACGCATGGGAGATCATCACGCCCTTGGGCAGCGCGGTGGTGCCCGAGGTGAACAGGATCTCCCAGATGTCGTCGGCGTGGATCTGGGCGTCCGGCTCCGTTACCGGCTGGCCGGCGATGAACTCGGTGAACGAGACGCTGTGCGGGGCAGGCGGCCCGCCGATGGTAATGGTGACTGCGGGCTGCAGGTCTTTGGCTTCGAACGGCTGCTCCGCCTTCGGCCACAGCTCGGCGTCTACGATGGCCAGCTTCGGCTGGACCAGGTCGATCATGGCAGTCACCAGGTCCGGCGCCATCATCGGGTTCAGCGGCGCGGCGACCAGGCCCGCCTTGGCGATGCCGATCTTGGCCAGGTAGGCCTCGACCGAGTTCTCGCAG
>Ga0302229_10003193_pt1 | contig 11489 bp, 11 predicted proteins | sample II_Palsa_N1_3_FD_193518 | JGI IMG/M metagenome (GOLD analysis project Ga0302229, IMG submission 193518) | Peat permafrost microbial communities from Stordalen Mire near Abisko, Sweden - II_Palsa_N1_3 | ecosystem: Environmental > Terrestrial > Soil > Palsa > Peat permafrost | place: Sweden...
TGGCGGGCAACACCGCCGAGACCGCCCACCTGACCCGCCTCCGCGACCAACTGGGCTAGCGGTACGGCCGGTCCTCGGTTCTGGCGCTAGTCTCGGGAGAGCGTGACGTACGTTCAGGAGGGGCGGTACTGGGGTGAGAGAGCGGCAATCGTCGGATTCCTGGGATCCGATCGACGCTTCCAGGCTGAACATCAAGGTCCCTCATGTGGCGCGGGTCTACGACTACTGGCTGAGCGGTAAGGACAACTTCACCGCCGACCGGGTCGCCGGCGAGGAGACAATTGCCGCCTTCCCCGGCATCCGGTTGTCCGCGCAGGCCAACCGGGCGTTCCTCGGGCGGACCGTCCGTTACCTGGCCGCCTCGGAAGGAATCCGCCAGTTCCTCGACATCGGCACCGGACTGCCGGCCGCGAGCAACACCCATGAGGTGTCCCAGGCCGTCGCCCCGGAGAGCCGGGTCGTCTACGTCGACAACGACCCGCTGGTGCTCGCCCACGCCCGCGCGCTGCTCACCAGCAGTCCTGAAGGCGCCACGGCCTACCTGGACGCCGACCTGCGGGACCCGGACCTGATCCTCGAGCACGCGGCCGAGACCCTGGACCTGACCCGTCCGGTCGGCATCATGCTGCTGGCGATCCTGCATTACGTCCCGGACCTGGCCGAGGCACGGCGGATCGTGGCCCGGCTGACCGAGGCCGTGCCCGCGGGCAGCTTCCTTGTCATCTCCCACGCGGGCACCGACCTGCTGCCGGACAACGTGGCCGCGTTCGAGAAGAGCCTCAACGCTCACCTCGAGGCCGAGCATCACCATGTCGCCCGCCCGCGCGACGTCGTGGCGGGCTTCTTCGACGGAGCCCGGCTCGTGGAGCCGGGGCTGGTCCGGGTCAGCGACTGGCGCCCCGATTCGCCCGAGGACGCCGCCCTGCCGACCATCTTGTGGGGCGGCGTCGCCGTCAAGCCCTAGGACGCAAGCCGACCGCGCGACCGCTCCGGCCTCAGCCGCTCGGGGCCGGCTCCGGGCCTGCGGGGCAGCTGGCGTTGACCAGGCCGGGGCTTTCCGGCAGGGCGCCGGTCGCGAGGTAGGCGTTGAGGTACCGCTGCACGCACGCGTTGAGCGGGTCGGCGAAGGCCTGCCCGTGGTTGCCGCCGCCCTCGACGACCACCATCCGGGCGGACGGCAGCAGCCGGTGCGCGTCCTGCGCGCCCTGGTAGGGGGTGGCGGCGTCGAGGGCGCCCTGCAGCATGAGGATGCCGGGGAGGCCGGCGCCATGGATCTGCAGGGGCCGGGCGGGCCCGGTCACCGGCCAGAACGCGCACGGAGCGTCGAACCAGGTGTTCTCCCAGGCGGCGAACGGCGCGGTCTGGTCGACCTTTCTGGCGTCGGCGTTCCAGGTCGCCCAGTTCCTCGGCTCGTTCGCGTCGGAGCATTCGACGGCGTTGTAGACCGCGTACTCGTTCTCGTTCTGGGTGCCGTCCTGCTCGTGCTCGCTGATCAGGTCGGCTGTCTTGCCGTTGTTGAGGTAGCCGGCCAGCGCCGCGGCCAGGGCCGGCCAGTCAGTGGTGCCGTACGCGGCCGCCAGAAAGGTGTCGTCGAGCTCGTCCGGGCCGACGACCGGGCCGTGCGGGCCGGCGATCGGCCGCGCGGCGACCTGCGCGCGGGCCCGGTTGTAGGCGGCCTGCACCTGAGCCCGGGTGCGGCCGAGGTGGTAGGCGCGGTCGTACTTCGCGGTCCAGGCGAAGAACGCGGCCATCCGGCCCTGGATCGCGTACTCCTGCGTCAGGTTGTCGCTGTACCAGACCCCGGCCGGGTCGGCGGTGCTGTCCAGGACCATCCGGCGCAGGTGGGTCGGGAACAGCGTCCCGTATACCTGGCCGAGGTAGGTGCCGTAGGAGAACCCGAGGTAGTTCAGCTCGGACACGCCGAACGCGGCCCTGATCGAGTTCATGTCACGGGCCGAATCCTCGGTCGTCATGTACGGGAGCAGCCAGCCGAACCGGCGCTCGCAGCTGTCGGCGTAGGACTTCGCCCGGCCGACCAGGACCTGCTCGGCCGCCGCCGTTGTCGGGACGTAGTCCGGGCGCACGCCCGAGAAGAAGTCCGGGTCGCAGCTCAGGGCCGGGACTGAGGCGCCGACGCCGCGCGGGTCGAAGCCGACGACGTCGTAGTCCGCGACCACGTTCTTCCCTAGGCCGATGGCGATCTCTTCGGTCAGTCCCAGCCCGCTGCCTCCGGGTCCGCCGGGATTAATCAGGAGGATGCCCTGCTGCTGGCTCTTGGGCGCGGTCGCCGGGACCATGTTGAGCGCGAGCTGGATGTGCCGGCCGCCGGGGTCGGCGTAGTTGACCGGGACGCTCAGGGTCGCGCACTCCGGCGCCAGCTTGTCGGCGCACGGATGCCACCGCAGGGTGCCGCGGGCGGGAACGACAGTCCCGGGGACGCCGGTGGCCTGCGAGCTGGCCCCGGAGTTGCTGGTCGCGGTCCCGCCGCCCGAGGTGCAGGCGACCACGACGAGGAGGACGGCGCACATCAACGTCAGTGCAGCCCCACGAGTCCCGCGATGCTCAGACATTACGGCTGTTCATCCCCGTCACGCCAGCCTCGCACACCCCGGCCGCTTCAGCTCGGGGTCGGCGCCGCTGCGGGTCTAGCGCTGCGGGTCTAGCGCTGCGGGTCTAGCGCTGCGGCGAGGCGGTTCCGGCGGTGAGGCCGTCGGGCGAGCGCCGGCGGCTCCGGGCAGCGCGGCGGCGCTGCCAGCCACGGCGAATCCACGAGGCCAGCATCGCGAACAGGGCGATGCCGATCACGAGGGCCACGGCCGCGACGATCGCGGCGGCGACCGGGTGGAACACCGCCAGCGAGACCAGACTGGCCACGCCGAGGTCCTCGCCCAAGCTGGCGATGATGTTGCTGAACGGCTCGGGGCTGGCGTTAACCCCGACCCGCATGCCGGTCTTGACGACGTGGGAGGCGAGCGCCGAACCGCCCCCGAGGACGGCCGCCCCGACCGTCGCGGTCGGGCTGGCGTGCGCCTGCTGCGCCATCACGACGGCGATCGCCCCGCCGACGACCGGCCGCACGGCGGTGTGAACCACGTCCCAGACCGAGTCCAGCATCGGGATCTTGCCCACCACGAACTGGCCGAAGTAGAGCACGGCCGCGGCTGCCAGCACCGACGGGCGCTCAAGGATCGACGGTATCGAGGCGATGTGCCCGAACCGGCCAAGCAGGCCGAGCACCAGCACCACCGCGTAGCAGTTGACACCACTGGCCACGCCGCTACTGAAGATCAAGGAGACAGGGAGCATCCGAGTCCGCCCTCCAGCGGTCGCATTGGCGCCCGCGACAAATCAGGCGCCCCACCCAACTGCCCTATACCGCCTGAACTACCCCAATTTATAGCGGCCGGTTCGGTGCCCGGGCGCCCCACGGCGGGTGAACGACGTCCAACGGGTATGGATCCCCGTCACAGCTGCCTGAATGCGAGACGCGAGGGAGAGAGCGATGCGGGTTGCCGAGCTTGGCGCCGTCCGGGCGCCGCTGGCGCTGGCCGAGAGGCCGACGCCCGAGCCTGGCGCGGGCGAGATCCTGGTCAAGGTCACCGCCTGCGGCATGTGCTACTCCGAGGTCAACCTGCTGAACGGGGAGTACCCGTTCGCCCGGTTCCCGGTCGTCCCCGGCCACGAGATCACCGGGGTGGTGGCCGCGCTCGGGCCCGGGGTGGAGTGGCCCGCGGTCGGCACGGCGGTCGGGGCCCAGTTCCTGTACTCGTCGTGCGGGCACTGCGATTACTGCGTCCGCGGCGACCAGATCCTCTGCCTGCAGAAGAAGATCACCGGCATCGGCGTGGACGGCGGGTACGGCGAGTACTTCATCGGCCGGGCCGGGTTCGTCACCCCGCTGCCGGAAGGCCTGGACCCGGTCGCGGGCGCGCCGCTGATGTGCGCCGGCATCACCGCCTTCAACGGGCTGCGGGAGGCGGGCATCCAGGCCGGCGACCGGGTCGCGGTGATCGGCGCCGGCGGTGTCGGCGCCATGGCCGCGCGCTTCGCGACCGCCATGGGCGCCCGCATCGCCATACTCGGCCGGTCACGCGAGGCGAAGCGCGGGCCGAGGATCTCGGCGCCGAACGGTACGTCGCGACCGACGACGCGGACCCGGCCGACGCCCTCCGCGGCTGGGACGGCGGGGCCGACCTGATTGTGAACGCCGCCCCCAGCTCGGCCGCGGCCGAGGCCGCGTTCGGCGGCCTCGCTCCCGACGGGACCCTGCTGCTGCTCGGCTACGGCCACGAGCCGCTGAGCCTGCCGACGATGCCGATGGTGCTCGGCCGGCTGCACGTGATGGCCAACCCGTCCGGCTCGCCGCATGACCTGCGGGACACGCTCGCCTTCGCGGCCGCCCACGGCATCCTCCCGGAGGTCACCGCGGTCAGCCTTGATCAGGCCCCCGGCATCCTGGCCGCGATGGCGGCGGGCACCGCCCGCGGCCGCAGCGTCATCACCTTCTGAGGCCCGCCACCGGCCAATTCGATACGTCCACCCGCTGAGGGTGATTCTGACCAGGCCCGGGGGCGGGCATGGTGTGGTCATGTCGGCGCCCAACACCACTGAGCAAGCCACCGTGACCATCCCCGGAGCCCGCGTCGCCCCTGACGCGTACGCCCGGGCTGACGCCCGGGCCGCCGAGGCGATGCCCGGCGACATCCACCCGCTCGGCCCCACCCCGGCCGAGCACCTCGGCAAGGTGGGCACGAACTTCTCGATCGCCTCCAGCGTCGCCGAGGGCGTCACCCTGTGCCTGTTCGACGAGAACGGCGCCGAAACCCAGATCCCGCTGCGCGACAACGACGCCGACGTCTGGCATGCCTTCGTGCCCGGGGTGGGGCCGGGCCAGGCGTACGGCTACCGGGTCAGCGGACCTTGGAACCCGTCGCAGGGCCTGCGCTGCAACCCGGCCAAGCTCCTGCTCGACCCGTACGCGCGGGCCGTCAGCGGGACGGTCTCGTTCGGGCCCGAGGTATTCGGGCACGACGTGAACGATCCGGAAGCCCCGAGCGCCCTCGACTCCTCGGGCCACGTGCCGCGGAGCCTGATCGTCGACCCGGCGTTCAGCTGGCAGGACGGCGACCGACCGTGGTACCGGTACGCGGACACGGTGATCTACGAGGTCCACGTCAAGGGCTTCACCATGCGCCATCCGGGCATACCGCCGGAGCTGCGCGGTACCTACGCCGGGCTGGGTCACGAGGCCGCGATCGCCCACCTGAAGGACCTGGGCGTGACCACCGTCGAACTGCTGCCCGTGCACCAGAACGTGCCCGAGTCGTTCCTGCTCAACCGGGGGCTGACGAACTACTGGGGCTACAACACGATCGGCTTCTTCGCGCCGCATAACGGCTACTCCGCCGCCGTGCGGGCCGGCCAGCCAGGCGGTCTGGCCGGGGGCGGGCAAGTAAGCGAGTTCAAGGCGATGGTGGACGCGCTGCACCGGGCCGGCCTCGAGGTCCTGCTCGACGTGGTCTTCAACCACTCGGCCGAGGCGGGCCCTGACGGCCCCACGCTCTGCTTCCGCGGCATCGACAACGCGGCCTACTACCGGCTCGCGCCGGGCAACCCGCGCGAGTACTACGACACGACCGGCTGCGGCAACTCGCTCAACGCGGGCGACCCGATCACCCTGCAGCTGATGATGGACTCGATGCGCTACTGGCTGCAGGAGATGCACGCCGACGGGTTCCGGTTCGACCTGGCCCCGACCCTGGCCCGGCAGGACGGCGCCTTCGACAAGGTGTCGGCCTTCCTCGACATGGTCGCGCAGGATCCGGTCGTGTCGCGCTGCAAGATGATCGCCGAGCCGTGGGACGTCGGTCAGATGGACAGCTACGACCTGGGCCGGTTCCCGGCCATGTGGCGGGAGTGGAACGGCAAGTACCGTGACTCGATGCGCGACTTCTGGCGCAGCCACCCGGTCGGGATCGGCGAGTTCGCCGACCGCTTCTCCGGCTCGGCCGACCTCTACGCGACGGCCGGCCGCAGGCCCACGGCCTCGGTCAACCTCATCACCGTCCACGACGGCTTCAGCTTGCGCGACCTGGTCTCCTACGACGACAAGCACAACGAGGACAACGGCGAGGGCAACCGCGACGGGACCAGCGACAACGAGTCCTGGAACTGCGGGGCCGAGGGCTCCACCAGCGATCCTGGCATCCTCGCGCTGCGCGCCCGCCAGTCCCGGGCGATGCTGAGCACGCTGATGCTCTCCTTCGGCGTACCGCTGCTGCTCGGCGGCGACGAGCTTGGCCGCACCCAGAACGGCAACAACAACGCCTACTGCCAGGACAACGAGATCACGTGGTTCGACTGGGCGAACGCGGACGAGGAGCTGCTTGACTTCACCAGGCGCCTGATCGCGTTCCGGCGGGCGCACCCGGTCTTCCGGCGCAGGCGCTTCCTGGCCGGCGCCGGGGGCGCCGCGCTCCGGTGGTTCACGCCCGCGGGCGCCCCGATGGGCGACCAGGACTGGGCGGACCCGAGCGCGCTGGCCATCGCCATCTACCTCGACGGATCCGACGACCCCGACCGCGCCGAGGACGGCACGCTCATGGTCGACGACGACTTTCTGGTCATGGTCAACGCGTGGTGGGAGCCACTCGGGTTCACGCTGCCCGCCACCCGGCCCGGAGCGCAATGGCAGGCCGAGATCGACAGCCATGACCCCGCCGCCACCGCCGAGGCAGCCGAACGCCGGGCCGGCGAGCAGGTGACCGTCGGGCCGCGCTCCATCGCCGTCTTCCGCGCCGTGCCCTGACCGGTCGCACTGACCCGACGTCACCGACTGCCGTCGGTCAGTGCGGCGCGGGTTCCCGCTGTCCGAGGCTGTCGGGCAGGCCGAACTCGCGGAACCGGTGCTCGGTGCCAAGGAACGTCACGATCTCGGAGAGCCCGCCGCCCCGGATCTGGACCGCCACCAGGGCGAACGGACGGAGAACGTCGTCGTCGCCCGGCCGGTACTGGCCGAATCCCCAGGCGCCGTTCATCCGGCACAGCACCAGCCGCGCTCCCGCGCAGTACTCGCTGGCCCCGACCGCCTCCGCGATCGGCTCGGCGCCGGCCAGCCGCCACCCGAACGGCGGCATCGACGCCACCGCGTCCGCCCGCAGGATCGCCTTCAGGCCTTCGACATCGTGGGCCTCGAACGCGGTCACGTACCGGCGCAGCAGGTCCCGCTGCCCGGCGTCCTCGGGATCGCCGATCGCGGACGGGTCCGGTCGCCGGCTGCTGAGGAACGCCCGCGCGCGCTGCAGGGCGCTGTTGGCCGAGGGCACCGTGACGTCGAGAATCTCCGCCGTCTCCTGGGCCGTGAACGCGAGCACGTCACGCAGGACGAGAACGGCCCGCTGCCGTGGCGGCAGGAACTGCAGCGCGGCGATGAACGCCAGCCGAACCGACTCGCGCTGCTGCACGACCTCACCGGGGTCCTGGGACGCGATCAGGCGCGAGTCGGGCATCGGGTCCAGCCACCCGCCTGGAGGGAGCGGAGCGCCCAGCTCCTCCCCGGGGCCCGTCGCCTGCGCCAGGTCGACCACCAGGGCCCGGCGCTTGGCCGACCGGAGCATGTCAAGGCAGACGTTCGTCGCGATCGCGTGGACCCAGGTGCTCAGCCTCCCGCGGTCCGGGTCGTACTGATCCCGTCTGGACGAGGCCCGGATCAGGGTCTCCTGAACCGCGTCGTCGGTGTCGGCCGAGGAGCCGAGCAGCCGGTAGCAGAAGCCGGCCAGGGGCACGCGCAGAGCCTCCAGGTCCTCGATCGCCAGCTCGCGCGTCCCCATCAAGCCCCCATGATCCGCGGTCACGTCCACCCCAAGGATAGGTGGCCGACTCGGCGGGCAACCGTCAAGGCAACGTGGGGTGAGTCCATGATCACATGGAGGCATGGCCGGTTGATGGGGCCGGAGTTCTCGGTCCCGACGGAGATGACTGGCATCGCGCTGCTCCCTGCGTAAGGACGGGCCGGCTCCTCAGCCCGGCTCTCTTGCCCCTCAGCAGACCTGACGGCAGTGCAGAATCAGTTACCTTCCAGTGGATCGCCCGAGCCCGCGCAGCGTCCAGGCGGCGAGCCGCCCCCGGCGAAGCCCCCTCAGCCGCGAGCCTTCGGCGTCCTCACGGCCGGACTCGAGCCACGCCTCCGGGTGCTCGGCGCGGCGCCGCCGACGGCGGACGGCCACTGCGCGCCAGCCGAGCACCGCGAGGGCCAGCCCGCCGACGGCAACGCCGATCGGGGCGAGGCCGCCGGCGGCGAGGTGCGCGGCCGCGACGGCCAGCACCACGGCCGCGGCGGCGACGCCGAGCAGCCAGCCGAAACGCCGCCAGCCGATGAGCTCGGCGAGGCCCGCGAGCATCTCGAAGGCGAACCCGAACGGCCCGCCGGCTTCCGGTCCGACGCTGACGCCGGACAGGTCGACGAACCGCGCGTGCGGGGCGAAGTGCCGCACGGTCGCCTGCAGGCGTGATCTGTCGACGCACCAGCCGTTCGCCGTCAGCACGTTCGCGGGACCGTAGGGCGATCCGTCGGGTGCGATGAACGCCGCGTAGGACGGATGCCGAAGCACGGTCCGTCGCCGGGGCGGCCGCGACTGCTGGGGCGCGCGGGACGCCAGCGCCCTGGCCGCCGGGCCGCCTCCGATAGCGTCGCCGCGGCGGGCGAGCCCGATGATCCTCAGGTGGTTGTAATCCCAGACGACGACGTCGGTGAGGTCCTTCCACGCGCAGGGGCACGGGCCGGTCGGGCCGGCCGGCTGCGGTCCGCCGCTGCCCCAGATGCCGTCGGCGTCGGCGTGCAGCGCGGTTCGGGTCAGCAGGCAGCGCGCCACCACCGCGCGGAACCAGGGCGGCATCGGCAGGGCGAGGCTGCCGAGCGCCCCGCTGATCGCCCGGGCCGAGCGCCAGTTCCAGCCGTAGCGGGCCGTATAACGCCAGCCACTGGCATTCGCGTTGCCCATAGCCGGGACATTACGCCTCGAATTGAAGAATTGCCGATAAGAAAGCCGCGTCCCGCGCGTCAGGGATAGAGGGGGGCTAACCCCACCCCGGATTGGGGGATCTTCCGGATGGTTGACGCGATACATCGCTTCTAGCGTGGTTCCCATGATGGTGATGATCGTGACCGCGCTGGCCGCCGCCGTCCTCTACGGGGCGGGGGCGGCGGTGGAGCAGCGGCAGGCGGCGGCGGCGCCGCAGTCGGCGGCCGGACGCCCCCGGCTGCTGCTCCTGCTCGCCCGCCAGCCGTTGTGGCTGCTCGGCATCGCGGTGCAGATCGGCGGGTTCGCCGCGCACGCGGTCGCGCTGCGGTCGGGGTCGCTGGCGACCGTGCAGATGCTGGTGTCGGCTGAGTTCGTCGTCGCCGTGATCATCGTGCGCATCTGGTCAGGGCGTCCGCTCAGCCGGTCCTCGTGGGCCGCGGCGCTGACGGTCGTCGCTTCCGTGGCGGCGTTCCTGGCGTTGACCTCGCCCGGTCACGGTCACCCGGCGACCCAGTCCGGCCACGGTGCGGCGCTGGCCGTGGGCGCGATCGCCACCGGAGGCGCCGCGCTGGCGGCCGCCGTCGTCGGCCTGCGGGCGGCCGGACGCCGCCGGGCGGTCCTGCTGGCGGTCGCGGCCGGGCTCGCGGATGCCTGCTCGGCCGTCGTGACGATGGCGTTCTCCCACGCGGCGGGACACGGCGTAGCCGCGCTCGCCACCTCGTGGACCGTCTACGCGGTGGCCGTCTGCGGGGCGGGCAACGTGCTGCTGACGCAGAGCGCGTACCAGACCGGCCGGCCCATCCTCACGCTGCCGATCATCGCCGCGGTCACCCCCCTGGCCAGCGTGGCCGTCGGCGTCGGGCTGCTCGGCGAAACGCCCCGGATCGGCGTGGCGGGCGCGGTCGCGGCCGGCCTGGCCGTGGTCGTCACCAGCCTCGCGCTCGCCCGCCTGGCCTACACCGCGCCGCACCCCGAGGCGTCACCCCCCGAGGTTCCGTCCCCCGAGCTTGCGGGGGCCGGTGTCCCCCACCCCGAGGTTCCCGACGCCGAGGTTCACCACCCCGAGCCCGCTTATGCCTAGGGTTAGTGGATGCAGGCGCCGCGGGCAGATCAAACCCGTTTTATCGAACGGTCCCTGCTGACTCTTTCCGGCACGATTACCTGTCGATGGCGTAGCCGACAGGTAATCGAACAAGATGATCATGGAATTTGATTTGATAAACACCGATCGAACGGGTAATCTGTAGGCAGGGGCAGGCAGCCCGCGCGAGTAAGACGCCAGGCGCATCCGCGGTGGCCGCCCAGCACACCAGCCGCCACGCAGAATCCAGCGGGAGGGGGTGGTCCATGATGTGCACGCCAGACGGGTCGGGTTGCGCCCTGGCCGCCCCCGCCGAGGGGTTCGCCAGCGTGTCCGACGCGCTGCGGGTCGGCCGGGCCCTCGGCGCGTACCTCAACTCCCCGGCCGCGGCCGACCTCGAGGCTCCCGCCCGCGCCGAGGCCCTCGAGCAGCTCGGGGCGATCAGCTCGCTGCTCGGCGCCGCCCAGAACGGATGGCTGCGGCGGTTCGACGCCGACGACGACCACGACGCCGACGGGTACGCCGGCAGCGCCGCGTGGCTGGCCGCCAAGCACCACCTCGGGCGGAAGGACGCCAAGGCCGCCGTCCGCCAGATGCGGCTCCTGGGCCGCCACCCCCACCTCGACGCCGCCACCGCCGCCGGCGCCCTCACCATCTCGTGGGCGAAGGAGATCGCCGGCTGGACCGGCCGGATCGACCACGAGGAACTCCAGACCGAAGCCGACAAGATCCTCGTCGACGCCGCCGCCGCGGCGCGGACCTGGACGACCTGAAGCTCATCGCCCAGGCCGCCTACGAGGCGTGGCGCGCCCAGGAGCCCGACCCCGACGACGACCCCCGCGGCCGCGGGTTCGCCGACCGGCACCTGCGCCTGGAGACCACCCTCGACGGCGCCGGGCGGATCAGCGGCGACCTGACCCCCGAGTGCGCCGCCGCCATCGCCGCCGTCATCGAGGCGCTCGGCAAGAGCCGCGGCCCGGAGGACATGCGCTCGGCCGGGCAGCGGTACCACGACGCGCTGCAGGAGGGCTGCGAGCTCCTCATCCGCGCCAAGATGGTCCCCGACCGGGCCGGCGCCGACACCCGCGTCGACGTCACCATCCCCCTGTCCGACCTGCTCGGGATGGACGGCGCGTCCGTCGTCGAGGACACCTGGCTCCGCGCCCGGGCCGGCGAGCACGGCTACCTGGCGGGCAAGGACGCCGAGGCGATCGCGTGCGACGCCCTCATCGTCCCGATCGTGACCGGCAGCCCCGACTGGGACCTCATCCGCGAGATGATCACCCTGGTCACCGACGCCTACAACCACGCCAGCGCCACGACCGGCACCCCGCTGCCGGCCGAGGCGTGGCAGGCCCTGCAGTACGCCCTCGCAAGGCGCGCGATCC
>Ga0302229_10003198_pt1 | contig 11473 bp, 11 predicted proteins | sample II_Palsa_N1_3_FD_193518 | JGI IMG/M metagenome (GOLD analysis project Ga0302229, IMG submission 193518) | Peat permafrost microbial communities from Stordalen Mire near Abisko, Sweden - II_Palsa_N1_3 | ecosystem: Environmental > Terrestrial > Soil > Palsa > Peat permafrost | place: Sweden...
CTGGCCGGGTCGACGGTGAGCACGCACGCCTGCCTGCCGCGTTCGGCGGCGCGCAGGCCGATCGCGGCGGCGGCCGTGGTCTTGCCGACGCCGCCGGAACCGCAGCACACGATGATCCTCGTCCGGCGGTCGTCGATGAGCCGGTCCATGTCCAGCCGTACCGCTTTCATGATCAGGCCGCCCCCTGCTCCCTGAGCGTGGCGGCCAGCTGGTACAGACTGGCTAGGTCGATACCCTCGGGGATCATTGGCAGCTCGTACCGCGGGCGCCCCGATGCCTGCAGTTCATCGCGCTCCCGGTCCTGCAGCGCCACCTGCAACGCGTGCTCCTTCAGCTCCGTGGCCAGGTCGGCCGCCAGCCCGTGATTGTCGCTGATCCCGGCCGCCTTCAGGCCGAGGGCGAGCTCGGTGACGTCGAGGGATCCGCTGGCCGCCGCGGCCAGATCAGCGCGGCCGAGCATGGCCGGGCGGGCCATGTTTATAAAGACACCGCCCGGCCGGATGGCGTCGCCGGTCAGCTCGCGCAGCTCCGCGATCCCGTCCAGGGTCTCCTGAACGGGCATTTCCTCGAGCGTCGTGACGAAGTGGACCGCTGTCTGCGGTGACCGGATGACCCGGCCCACCGTGTCCGCATGCGTTTTTATCGGGCCTACCTTGGCCAGCCCGGAGACCTCCGTGCTGACGTTCAGGAAGCGGCTGATCCGGCCCGTGGGCGGCGCGTCCATCACGACCGCGTGATAGACGTGACTGTCGTCGCGCCGGTCCACCCGCCGCCGGGCCGCCTCGGTGGCCTTGCCGGTGACCAGCACGTCAGACAGGCCAGGGGCGATAGTGGTGGCGAAATCCACCACGCCGAGGCGGGTCAGCGCCTTCCCGGTACGGCGCAGGTTGTAGAACATCTCCAGGTAGTCGAGCAGCGCGCCTTCCGGGTCGACGGCGAGCGCGTACACGTCGCCGCCCTGCCCGGCGCCCTGGGCGCTTTGGGGGGCCAGCCCGATCGCGACCTTCCGCTCCTGGTAAGGCAGCGGAGGACAGTCGAAGAGCCTGGCGATGCCCTGCCTGCCCTCGACTTCGATCAGCAGGACCTTGCGCCCGGCCGAGGCCAGGGCCAGGGCCATGGCCGCGGCCACCGTGGTCTTGCCGGTGCCGCCCTTGCCGGTAACCACGTGCAAACGCACGCCGTCCCAGTCGGTATCCCTCGTGATCATGCCGTTGCTGCCTCCGGTTTCGTTCCTCCCAGGAGGCTATCTCCGCCCGAATACCTTATGGTTCGGTGGCCTCAGGTAGCGTGCGATCCTTTTGTTACTACGCTGGGGTCTAGGAAAGAGAGGTGATCCCGGTGGGCGCAGTTGTTGCCGTCATCGTGATCCTGGTCATACTCGGGATAATCGCGGCTACACGCACGTTCAAGGTGGTGCAGCAGTACGAGAAGGGCATCATCTACCGGTTCGGCCGGGTCTTGCCCGAGATACGCGGCCCCGGGCTGACCATTATCAGGCCGATCGGCGACCGGATGGCGAAGGTCAACATGCAGATCGTCGCCATGGCTGTGCCCGCCCAGGAGGGCATTACCAGGGACAACGTTAGCGTCCGGGTGGACGCGGTGGTGTACTTCCGGGTGGTCGACCCGATCAAGGCCACCGTGAACGTGCAGAACTACATGTTCGCCATCTCTCAGCAGGCGCAGACCTCGCTGCGGTCGATCATCGGCCAGTCCGAGATGGACCAGCTGCTGGCCGAGCGGGAGACGGTGAACCGGGAACTGCGCCGGATCATCGACGAGCCGACCGAAGGCCCGTGGGGCATCCGGGTGGAGCGGGTGGAAATCAAGGACGTCTCGCTGCCCGAGGGCATGAAGCGCTCCATGTCACGGCAGGCCGAAGCCGAGCGTGAGCGGCGCGCCAGGATCATCACCGCCGACGGTGAGTACCAGGCGTCCAAGCGCCTGGCCGCCGCGGCCAACGTGATGTCACGGGACCCGGCCGCGCTGCAGCTGCGGCTGCTGCAGACCGTGGTCGAGGTGGCGGGCGAGCGGAACAGCACCCTGGTCATGCCGATTCCGGTTGAGCTGCTGAGGTTCTTCGAGAAGATGGCACCGGGTCCGGCCGCCCCCGAGCCTGAACCGATCACCCAGCTCGATGACCTGGGCGACGCGGAGGTAGCGGCGGCCGAGGCGGCCATCTCGAACGTGAAGGTGCCCGAGCTCGAGGAGTCGTCCATCCCGCCGGTACCCGAGGTGCCTCAGGTGCCCGAGGTGCCTGAGGTGCCCGAGGTGCCCGAGGTGGAGAACGCAGTTACGCCTGGGGTGCGCGAGGTCACCGCCCCCGACGTGGCCCAGGAGGACAAGGCGTAGGGTCGGTCCATGCCAAAGTGGGAGTACGCGACGGTGCCGTTGCTCGTGCACGCGACCAAGCAGATCCTCGACAACTGGGGTGACGACGGGTGGGAGCTGGTCGCGGTGATACCAGGTCCCAACTCCGAGCAGCTGGTCGCCTACCTGAAGAGAGAAAAACCTTGATTCTCCCGAACGGGCTCGGGCTCACCAGGGCCGCCCCCCGTTCTCGCGCCCTGTGGTCACCGCCGCGATGTGACATTGCTGCGGCGATAACCGCACCAATGTCACATCGGGTCGGACCCGAGAGCCCGGTTGGGCTGAGCGCTTGGGGTATTTGGGGCGATACGGAGCTATGGGGCGGCAGGGTCGTGCGGGCTGGCGTGGTGGCGTCGTGACCGCGGCTGAGCGGCTGGCCGCGCTCGGGCTGACCCTGCCGCCGGTTGTGTCCCCGGTCGCCGCCTACGTGCCCGCGGTGGTGGCCGGCGGATTCGTGTATACCTCCGGGCAGCTGCCTATGGTGGACGGAAAGCTCCCCGCCGTCGGCAAGGTGGGCGCCGAGGTCAGCGGGCCCGACGCGGCCGGGATGGCCCGGACCTGCGCGCTGAACGCGCTCGCCGCTGCGGCCGCCGCCGCAGGCGGCCTGGCCGCAATCCGCCGGATCGTGAAGGTCACCGGTTTCGTGGCGAGCGCGCCCGGCTTCAGCGGCCAGCCGCAGGTGGTGAACGGGGCGAGCGAGCTGCTAATTGAGGTGTTTGGCGAGGACGGCAGGCACGCCCGCAGTGCGGTCGGGGTGGCCGAGCTGCCGCTGAACGCGCCGGTGGAAGTCGAGCTGATCGCCGAGATCCGCAGCTGAGCCGCGCCCCCAAACAAGCCGCTAGGAGCGAGTCGCCGTGACCGAGCCCCAGATGGCGGGTGCCCGTGCCATCGTGCCGGCCAAACTTGCCGAGCGCGCGCGAGAGATCGCGGCCGGACGGCTGTCAGCCGCGGTGCCCAGGAACGCCGCGACCATCATGCTGCTCCGCGAGGGCGCCGGCGTCGAGGCGTACCTGCTGCGGCGGACCCGGGCGCTGGATTTTGCTCCGGGCGCCTACGTGTTCCCCGGCGGTTCCGTCGACGAGCGGGACGCCGACCCGGAGATCGGCTGGGCCGGGCCCGCTCCGGCCGACGTCGCCGACCGGCTGGGCACTTCCCCGGAACAGGCCCGCGCCCTGGTCTGCGCGGCGGTCAGGGAGACGTTCGAGGAGTCGGGCGTGCTGCTGGCCGGCCCGGGCCCAACGGCTCTGGTATACGACAATGCGGCCCTGGCCCGGGAGCGGCACGCGCTGCTCGAGGGGGCGGTGTCCTTCGGCGGGCTGCTCGGTCGCCTGGGCCTGATGCTGCGCGCCGACCTGCTGACCCCGTGGGCCCGCTGGGTCACTCCGGAGGCCTCGCCCCGTCGTTTCGACACCTGGTTTTTCGCCGCCGCCCTGCCGTCCGGGCAGACGGCGGCGCTGGCGGCACCTTCGGAGCAGGCGGACCGGACGGCGCACGCAAGCCGCCCAGAGCACGGGGGCGGACCGGATCACGGTGAATCGGACGCCGGGACCTGGCTGCGGCCGGCCGACGCGCTCGAGTCGGCCCAGGCCGGCCAGATCACCCTACTGCCGCCGACGGCTGTGACCCTCGGCGAGCTGGCCGCGCACCAGAGCGTGGCCGCCGTCCTGGCCCAGCCCAGGTCGATGACCCTGCGGCTGCCCAAGGTGATGGTCGACGGGAATAGAGCCTGGCTGGCGTTGCCACGCCTCGACAAGCCGCAAGCTGACGAGCCGCGAACTAACGTGCCGCACGCTGGCCAGCCGCGGGAAGACGATCACCGGGCATGAGCATCGACGGATTCCGGACCTCTCGGGCGACCTGCCTGCTCGCACCCAATCCCTCGCCGATGACACTGGACGGAACGAATACCTGGCTGATCGCCGAGCCAGGCTCGCCTTCTGTCATCGTCATCGACCCCGGGCCTGACGACGAGGGCCACCTCCGCCGGGTGCTCGCCGCGGCGACCGCGAGCGACCGCAGGGTGAGGCGGATCGTGCTCACGCACGGGCACTCGGATCATTCCGCCGGGGCGGCCCGGCTCGCTGAGCTGGCCCGAGCACCGGTGCAGGCGGCCGACCCGGCGCGCCGCCTTGGACCTGAGGGGCTCGCGGACGGCGACGTGATCACGGCGGCCGGCTGTGAGCTGCGGGTGGTCGCGTCCCCCGGCCACTCCGCGGACTCGGTGTGCCTGCTGCTGCCCGCGGATAATGCCATGTTCACCGGCGATACCGTGCTCGGCCGCGGGACCACGGTCATCGCCACCGACGGGAACCTCGGTGACTACCTGCGGACGCTGGGTCAGCTGCGCGACCTGGCCGAAGCCACGCAGGTCGGCCTGCTGCTACCCGGGCACGGCCCGACGCTAGCGGATCCCCTCGGCACCCTGGACTACTACCTCTCGCACCGGGCGGAACGGCTCGATCAGGTCAGGTCGGCCCTCGCGGCCGGGGCGAAGACGGCCGCCGAGATCGTGGCCATGATCTATACCGATGTTGACCCTTCCGTCTGGCCGGCCGCCGAATGGTCGGTCCGGGCTCAGCTCGATTATTTGGCTAGCCTCGGGGGGCACGTTAGCCTCGGGGGGGCGACCCCCCCAGACCCCCCCGCTTCTGGGGGGACTCCATCCCCCCAGGACCCCCCTGGGGAGGCCGGCTAGCCGGCCCCCGAGGGCCTACCTGGCGCGTTTGCGCAGGCGCTCGGTGTCCAGAATAAGCACGGAGCGCGCCGAGATCTGCAGCCAGCCGCGCGCCGCGAAGTCGGCCAGGGCCTTGTTGACCGTCTCCCGAGAAGCCCCGACCAGCTGGGCCAGTTCCTCCTGCGTCAGATCGTGATGGACGTGCAGGCCGTCGCGTTCCTGCTCGCCGAATCTGTCGGCCAGGTCGAGCAGGTTCTTCGCCACCCGCCCGGGGACGTCGGTGAAGACCAGGTCGGCCACCACGTCATTGGCCCGCCGCAGCCGCTGGGCCAGCGCCTGCAGCATGTGCATGGAGACTTCCGGCCGCTCGAGCAGCCAGGGGCGCAGCGCGTCGTGGGCGAGCGCCGCGAGCGTCGCGTCGGTAACGGCACTCGCGGTCGCCGTCCTGGGCCGCGGGTCGAACAGCGAAAGCTCGCCGAACATCTCGCCGGGCCCCAGGACGCTCCACAGGTTCTCCCGGCCGTCGACCGCCGCCCGGGTGAGCTTGATCTTGCCGTCGAGCACGACGTACAGGCGATCTCCGTCCTGTCCTTCAAGAAAGAGGTGCTCGCCGCGCGCCACCTTGACCTCTGACGTCTGCCGGCGGAGCGTTCGTGCGCTTTCGTCGTCGAGCCCATTGAAAAGCGGTGCCCGCCTCAGCACTACTTCGGCGTCCTCCACCAGTCCTCCTTGCTGGCTCCGGGCCTGCAGCCACTCGGCAGGCAGGCTGGCCAGCGATAGTTTCCAACCGTCCCTATAAGTGTGGATCATCCCAGGGGGTGAGATGTGCTCGGGATCACATTACGAGCTGCGCGGGCGTCAATAGCGACGAGACTAACATCACATCAAGGGATACTCTAACTACATTCAGTAGTTAAGGACGCCGGGGGGCGTGACGCACGAGGTTTCAGGGGGGCTAGTGGCTTGAGTTTTCCACGGGGACTTGGGGGCCTGGCCGTTCGGAGGGTCTTCAGGTCCAAGGACCCCGGCCGGTTCAAGGAACCCGCCCGGCCGGGCGGGTGGAAGCTCGGCCTGCGGGTGCTGCTGGGGTGCGGTCTGCTCGCGGCGGTCAGCCTGCCCGCCGCGCCGCCGCGATGGCAGCTCGACGGCAGCCCGAGGCCGCCGAGCCAGGCGCAGATCAATGCGGCCGAGAATCAGGTCAGGCAGCATCAGGCGGCGCTCGGCGCGGAGCAGGGAAAACTGTCAGCCGCCAACACGATGCTCGGCAGGCTGCAGACCCAGGCCGAGGTGCTGACCGACCGCTACGACGAGGTCCAGGTCGATGAGCACCGGGCCGCGTCGGCCTACCAGGTGACCGAGGCCAGGCTCAGCGAGGCCCGGCGGCAAGAGGACGCCAGCCAGAGCGCGCTGGCCGGGCTGGCGGCTGAGGAGTTCGAGTCCGGTGGCGGCTTCGACTCGCTGACGGCGATGCTCGGCGACGCCAGCGGCCCGCAGGCCTACATGAACCAGGTCGGGCTGGGCCAGGTCCTGGCCCAGTCAGGAACGGACACGCTGGCGGCGAATCAGGCTAACGACGCGGTGGCCAAGGTGTTCCGGACCCAGGCCCGCGAGCTACTGACCGCCCAGCGAGCCGACCTGCGGGCCGCGAACGACCTCAAGCTCGCCATCCAGGCCGCTGTGGCCAGGCAGACCGCCTTCGTAAGGTCGACCAAGGACAGCCGGAACAAGCTCGCCGGGGAGCTCGCCAGCGCCCAAGCGCACGAGTCGGCCCTGCAGGCGGCCCGGCAGGCCGCTCTGGCCGCCGCAGCCGCGCAGGCGGCGGCGGCCGCCGCGGCCGCCGCGGCCGCGGGTGGCCAGGGTTCGACTCAGGTGCCGTCCTGGGCGTGGGGATCTGGCGCTACGGCCAGCCAGGGCGATATCGCCGCCAGCTGGGCTCTCACCCAGCTGGGCAAGCCCTACCAGTGGGGCGGGATCGGGCCTGAATCCTACGACTGCTCGGGCCTGACCATGGACGCGTGGGCGCAGGCGGGCGTTCAGCTCTTGCATTACACCGGGTACCAGTGGGAAGAGGGCCCGCAGGTGCCCCTCAACGAGCTGCAGCGCGGTGACCTGCTGTTCTACGCCACCAACACCTCCGATGCCAGCACGATTCACCACGTCGGGATCTACATCGGCGACGGCATGATGGTCGACGCCCCGTACACCGGTGCCTTCGTCCGGATCGACAGCATGTACGCACCCGGCGGCCTCATCGGCGCCGTCCGCCCGGCCGGCTGAGGTTGGAGGAGTCCGGAGCGCTCAGGAGCCGCCGGGCGTCTCGAGCTGGCTGAGCACCTGGCCGTAGGCGAGGGAGATGAGCTTGATCACGTTGGCGTGCGCGCCAAGCGGCGCGCAGCACTTGGCGCCGACCGCGGCCGCGGCGTCGGCGATGGCCACCGGATCGGCTTCGGGGCCAATGACGCAGGGCGCGAGGGCAATCCGGTTCACGCCCATGGCTTCGAGCTGAGCCGCCGCTTCCTCGACCGTGGGCTTGGCGTCCAGGGACGCGGCCAGGACCGGCAGCGCGAGCCGGGCCGCGAGCAGGAAAGCGGTGACGCTGGCGGTGCCGACGGCCTCCTCACCGCCCACGGTCACCAAGATGATGCCGTCGGCTGAGGTGGTGATGCTGAACATGCGGACCCGGTCGGCCCGGGCCAGTCCGGCGTCCGCGAGCCGGTGGTGCAGCGCTTCGGCCAGCAAGGCGTTGGTGTTGAAAACCTCGCCGATGCTCGCGTTGGCTCCGCTGGCCGCGATGGCCTCGCGCAGCGCGCGGACGGTAGCCGGGTGCGGCGCCATCAGCTGGGGCACTACGACGGCCGAGGGTGCGCCCGCGGGGCGCCTGGCCGCCGCGTCGGCCAGGACCGCCCGGATCCCGGTCGGATCGCCGCGGCCGCCGTGGCCGATGCGGGCCGTGCGCACGTCTAGGGCCGGATTGTCGATGCGGAGCACCGTCGCGATTTCTGCGGTGGGACCGGACAGGCTGTCGTCACTGCCGTTCGGCACGGCCAGCACCAGCGCGGGCGCTCCCTCCGGCAAGCTGGCGGGCATCGGACGCCGGTGCCGGCCGCCTGGCGCGATAAGGCGGGCTTGCGGCTGGCGGGTCGGCGGCCCGCCCGGCAGCCGGGCGAAGGGCCCGGTTCCGGGCTGCCGTCGCGCGAGTTGCTCAGCACCCGGTGGGCCGAAACCACCGAATTCTGTTTCCGGCCGGAACTGCGGCCTGGCCTCTTCGGGGTTACCGGGCTGCTCGGGGTTTCCGGAAGCCTGGAGGTTTCCCGGGTTCGGCCCCTGCTGGCGTCCAGGTCCCTGTGCTGCGGAAACGTTCGCGTCTTGCCGTCGCGCCGGAAGGCCCGTGGAGGAATCGCGAACGTCTGTCACACAAGCGAAGCGTAGTCGCCGGTGATCAACAATATGTGAAAACCCATAAAAATTCGGACATCCGGTCAACAGTGGCCCGTGGGCCAGATGTGTCCCGGCACCGTCACGCGCCGCTCGCCAGACTTGTTACTAGCGGGTAGCATAGGTTTTAGAACGGGTAACGGCGACCTGCGGAGCAGTGGATGAGTCACTACAAGAGCAACGTGCGCGACATCGAGTTCAATCTCTTCGAGGTGCTGCGACGCCAGGACCTGCTGGGTCAGCCTCCCTATCCCGAACTCGACGAAGAGACGGCCCGCGGGATCCTCGGCGAACTCGAGCGGATGGCGACCGGGCCGCTGGCCGAGTCCTTCGCCGACGCTGACAGGAATCCGCCGGTGTTCGACGCGGCCACCAACTCGGTGCGGATTCCCGAGTCGCTGCGCAAGTCGTTCCGGACCTTCATGGATGCCGAGTGGTACCGGCTGTCGCTGCCCGCCGAGCTCGGCGGGACCCAGGCGCCCCGGTCGCTGAACTGGGCCCTGGCCGAGCTGATCCTCGGCTCCAACCCGGCGATCTGGATGTACTCAAGCGGGCACACGATGGCCCGGGTGCTATGGGAGCTCGGCACGCCCGAGCAGAAGCGGTTCGCCGAGCAGGCGATCGAGCAGGAGTGGGGCGCCACGATGGTGCTGACCGAGCCGGACGCCGGCTCCGACGTCGGCGCCGGGCGTACCCGGGCGGTCGAGCAGCCGGACGGCAGCTGGCACCTCGAAGGCGTCAAGCGCTTCATCACCAGCGCCGAGCATGACCTGGCCGACAACATCTTCCACCTGGTGCTGGCCCGGCCCGAAGGGGCCGGCCCTGGCACCAAGGGCCTGTCGATGTTCCTGGTCCCCAAGTACCTCGTCGCCGTGGACGGGACGCTGGGCGAGCGCAACGGCGTCTTCGTCACCACCGTCGAGCACAAGATGGGCCTGAAGGCCTCGACCACGTGTGAGCTGACGTTCGGCGCGGATCGGCCCGCGGTCGGCACCTTGGTCGGCGGCGTGCACGACGGCATCAGGCAGATGTTCAAGGTCATCGAGGACGCCCGGATGATGGTCGGCACCAAGGCCATCGCGACCTTGTCCACCGGCTACCTGAACGCGCTCGACTTCGCCAGGAACCGGGTGCAGGGAGCCGACCTGACCGCGATGACGGACAAGACGGCGCCGCGCGTGACGATCATCCATCACCCCGATGTCCGGCGGATGCTGATGCTGCAGAAGGCCTACGCCGAGGGCATGCGCGCGCTCATCCTCTACACGGCCGCCATCCAGGACACGCTCCAGATCGCGACGGCGGCCGGAGCCACCGACGAAGCCGCGGCCGGACTGAACGACCTGCTCCTTCCGGTCGTCAAGGGCGTCGGCTCCGAGCGGTCCTACGAAATGCTGACGTTGTCGCTGCAGACCCTGGGCGGCTCCGGGTTCCTCCAGGACTACCCGATCGAGCAGTACATCAGGGACGCGAAGATCGACAGCCTGTACGAGGGCACCACCGGCATCCAGAGCCTGGACCTGTACTTCCGCAAGATCGTCAGGGACAACGGCCGGGCCTTCGGCACGCTGCTCGGCCAGATCAAGGACTTCGCCGCGGCGGACGGCGGAAACGGCAGGCTCAAGGCCGAGCGGGCCGCCCTGGCCGAGGGCGCCGCGCACGTCGAGGCGATGGCCGGCACCATGACCGGCTTCCTGATGGCGTCGGCAGAGCAGCCCGCCGAGATCTACAAGGTGGGGCTGAACACCACCAGGCTGCTGATGGCCCTCGGCGACCTGGTGATCGGATGGCTGCTGCTGACCCACGCGGAAATCGCGTTGCGCAGGCTCGACGAGCTTCCCGCCGACGCCGCGGATCATGACTTCTACGCGGGCAAGCTGGGCGCGGCCAGGTTCTTCGCCGCCACCGTGCTGCCCCGGCTGGCCGCCGAGCGTAGGTCCGCCGAGGAGACCACCCTGGACCTGATGGAACTGCCCGAGGGCGCCTTCTAGCCACCCCCGGCGTCTTCGGGGGTTCCTGGGTTCTTCGGCATGACGCACCTGGCCCGCAGCAGCCACCCGGAGAGCACCCCGCCGGCCAGGCCGCCGAGGTGATCGAGCCAGCTCACGCCCGGCGTCCCCGGGATGGCCACCAGCAGGATGTAGCTGTACACCACTCCGGCTACCGCCCCGACCCCGATGTCGACCCAGTTCCGGTCGAACAGCCCGCGGGCCAGGACATAGCCGAAGTACCCGAACACCAGCCCGCTCGCCCCCACCGTCAGCGTGCCGCCGCTCTGGAACAGCCACACGGCCAGCCCGCTGGTGACGGTCACGATGAGCGTGACGGCCAGGAACCTGGCGACGCCCCGGTAAGCGGCCAGCAGGCCGAGCACGAACAGCGGCACCGTATTGCCCTCGAGATGCTGCCAGGACAGGTGCAGGAAGGGCGCGGTGAAGATGTCCGCCAGGTGGCTGAGGTGACGCGGCAGGATCCCGAAGCTCACGTCGAGCCCGTAGCCGTCGGCCCAGTTGGCCGCCTGGATCACCCAGAGCAGCAGCAGGAACGTCATCATCACGATCAGGGCGTCCCGCAGCCTGCGGAACGACACCGGGCCAAGCGAAACTGGGCCGACGGAGACTGGGCCGGACGACACAGGGCCCTCCCCTTAGGTCCAGGCGAGGATCCGGATCGGGTCCTCGAGCATGGAGCCGACGTCGCGCAGGACGGCGGAGCCGAGTGCTCCGTCGACGATGCGGTGGTCGAAGGACAGCGACAAGGTGCAGGCCTGCCGCACCGCGAGCTGTCCGTCTACTACCCATGGTGTGTCCTTGACCTGTCCGAACGCAAGGATGGCGGTCTCACCGGGGGAGAGGATTGGCGTTCCCGCGTCCACCCCGAACACGCCGACGTTGGTAATCGTGATCGTGCCGCCCGCCAGGTCGGCCGGGGTGGCCTTGCCCGCCCGTCCCGTCTCGGTCAGCGCCTGCAGGCTGCGGGCCAGCCCGGGCAGCG
>Ga0302229_10003201_pt1 | contig 11463 bp, 11 predicted proteins | sample II_Palsa_N1_3_FD_193518 | JGI IMG/M metagenome (GOLD analysis project Ga0302229, IMG submission 193518) | Peat permafrost microbial communities from Stordalen Mire near Abisko, Sweden - II_Palsa_N1_3 | ecosystem: Environmental > Terrestrial > Soil > Palsa > Peat permafrost | place: Sweden...
GCGACGCTGTCCGGCACGGGGCTGCTGTCCGCGGGGACGCTGACGGTCAAGCTGTCCGGGGTGGGCATCCTGGGCGTCTCGGGGGAGGCGCTCGGGTTCGCCATCGGCCTGTCCGGGCTCGGGGCGCTGTCGGTCCCGCAGGTGATCGGCGGCCTGGTGTCCGGCGTCGGCGGGGCGGCCGCCCCGCAGGCGCTCCCCGGCTCCAGCCAGGTGTCGGTCGCGCCCCCCGGCAGCGCCAACTGGCAGTGGATCGGCACCCTCGGGCAGGTCACCGCATTGTCATACGGGTACATCTGCCCCGGCGGCTGCGACCAGATGACGATGACCGTCATGGTCCCGGCCGCCTACCGCACCCAGCTGTTCAACCCCGGCTGGAAGGTGCGGATCACCCGCGGCGGCCACCAGGTGTGGGACGGCAAGCTGGACGAGCCGGTGCCCAGCGCAGGCGGGTGGACGCTGACCGCCGTCGGCACCGGCAACCTGGGCACCAACTTCCTGGCCAACTACACCGACGCCTGGCCGGGCGGCGAGCCGGACGAGAGCGTCAACAACGCGATCTCGCGCGGCCTGCCGTGGGTGAACCCCGGCATCGGCAGCCCCTCCGGCATGTGGCTCGGGCAGGAGGTCGACACGGGCGCGCAGACCGTCACCGCCCTGCTCACCCTCGTCTGCACGCGCGGCGGGCTCACCTGGTACGTCAACAGCCAGCCGGGCGGCGTCATCGGCGACAACCTGTCCGTCTTCACGCTGCCCGCGACGCCGACCCGGCTGCTGGTCTGCACGACGCCGGTCGCCCGCACGCTCGGCGGGGACATCAACACGATCTTCATCAAGTACATGACAGCCGCCGACAACGCCACGTCCGGCGCGGCGGCCGCCTACAGCCTCACGTCGGTGCAGAACGCGCAGGACGTCGCCGCGCACCAGGCGACCGAAACCTACATCGACCTGTCCGACGTCGGGGTGATGAGCCAGGCAGCCGCTCAGGCGGTAGGCAGCTCGGTGCTCCAGATCTACCAGCGGGCCAGCTTCGCCGGGCCGTTCACCGCCGCCTACGGGCAATTGCTCACCACCGGCGGGCAGGCGATCGACCCGGGCACCGACCAGGCCGGGACCGTCGTCCAGCTGATCCTCACCGACTTCGGGTACGGCGGCGAGGTCACCCCGCAGTTCCCCGTCACGTTCGTCGTCGGCGCCTACTCCTGGGACGACTTCGCGCAGGTGGCGACGATCACCCCGTACCAGAACGTCGACCAGAGCCTGACAGGGATGCTGAGCATGGACAACACCGTGATGACCCCGATAGCGGCGGCCTCCTGATGGCCTGGCTGCGCGGCTCGGCGGCGGCTGTGGTCATCGAGGTGGTGGCCTGGCAGCTCGGCCTGTCCTGGGGGTTCGCGCTGCTCATGATCGCGTTCGTCGGCATGGCGGTCCCGATGGCCGCCAAGACGCGGACCACCGAGCAGCGGGTCAACGCCATCCAGCCGGTGCTCGCCGCCCACGCGGCGGGCATCGCCGCCGCGCAGGGCACGGCGAACGGCGCGCAGGGCACGGCGAACACCGCCAACAACAGCGCCAACAACGCCCAGGGCACCGCCAACAGCGCCGCGGCCAACGCCCAGACCGCCATCGACTTCATCAACAACGGCGGGACGATCGGCGGTGACCTGCACGTCAACGGCAACTTCTTCACCAGCAACAACGTCAACTGCGCGTCGATGTACTCGTCCGGCGACTCGCACGTCGGAGGCAACTTCTTCAGCGCCGGCACCGCTAACTCGGGAGGCCAGACCAACTCCGGCGGCGACCTGCACGCCGACGCCGCCTTCTACATCGGCGGCCAGCGCATCCAGGTCCCGCAGACGAGGGCCGGCGGCCTGGCCTCAGCGCCATCCTCATACACCCAGTCCTGGGGCAACTCCGTCGACTCGTTCTGCGCCGCGATGAACGTCGCTCTGCTCCAGGCGGGGATCGTCGACTGACCTCAAAGGAGCGCGGCTACATCAACGGCCTGCGGGCGGCGGCCGCCGGCCTCAACAACTACCTGAACAACGGATAAGGAGCGCAACCTTGAAGATTCAGTGCAAGCAGTGCCTGGCGATGACCGACCTGCCGCCCGGCGCCGACCCCCACGCGAGCACCTGGTGCGACTGCTGCACCATCCGCGATGACAGCGGGGAGATCCACCACCACGGGCGGGCGGCGGAATCCTGCCCCGGCAACAACGGGATCGGGCACCCCGGGGAGCCCTGCGACCACCCGAACCCCGCCGTCTGCGCCATGGTCAGCCGGCCGATGCGCCCGGGCGAGGTCAGCGCCAACCCGGCCGCCCCCGTCCGGGAGCACGGCGAGCCCTGCCCCGGCGGGCACTGCGGCGCCGGGGTGAGCGGCTGCGCGGTGTGCCGGCCGGTCACGCACTTCCCCGTCACCGGGGAACGCCTCGCGATGACGGGCGGCTGACATGGCCAACATGACCGACCAGGGCCGCATCAACTGGTTCCTCCAGGCGGTGTTCACCACGTCGGCGGCGACCACCACGTTCACCCCCGGCACGGGCGGCGGCTCCCCCATCGTCATCACCACCCCCTACCACCTGCGGCTGATGACCGCGCAGGGGTCGAACACGGCCGGGTCGAACGGCACCGAGATGGGCACCGGCCAGGGGTACACCGCGCTCGGGCAGACGCTCGGCACCACGTTCTGCGCCGCGCCGTCCGCCGGCACGATGAGCAACAGCAACTCGGTGACCTGGGCGGCCACCGGCACCTGGGCGTCGGCGATCACCTCCATCGAGATCTGGGACACGGCCGGCACCCCGCTGCGCTGGCTGCAGGGGGCGCTCACGTCCAACATCACGGGCGTCGTCAACGGCGACTCGGTGCAGTTCGCGGCCGGGGCCATCACCATCAACGCGAGCGCGTGGTGACCCCCGAGGAGAAGGAGCGGCTGCGCAGCATCGGCCACCTGCGCGGCGGCCGGACCCGCGACAAGGTCCGCACCGTCACCCGGCCGGAGGACGACGCCGGCCTGGACGCGGGCAGGCGGGCCAAGCAGACAGTCGACGAGCTGGGCACGGTCATCACCGAGTCCGACCACCGCCAGGACGTCAACATCACCCCGGCGACGCACATCCAGGAAATCGGGTTCAACCAGTAAGGACGGCCAATGGCCTACTCCAAGTCCGGGTGGTACCTGCACACCCTCATGGACATGTTCACCAACGTCACCGAGACCGGCACCCCCACCAAGATCACCCTCGCGGGCAACAGCGCTAACGAGAAGCTGTCGCTGGTGTCGAGCGCGGCGACCGACTACGCCGCCCCCGTCGCGGTCGGCAACGCCAGCCCCGCATGGGTGAACACCAACGAGATCACCGGCACCGGATGGGCGACCGGCGGGGTGACGCTGAGCACGGCGGCCGCCGGCAGCACCGACGTCGTGGAGACGTGCGCGTCCAGCGCCGGCACGTCCAGCGCCGGCCTCATCACCTACTCGTGGACTAACCCGCTGTCCGTCGCCAGCACGACGCTGACCGGCATCTACGGGTTCATCATCTACTTCCCGTCCATCACCGCCAGCATCAGCAAGCCGTGCCTGCTGACCATCTACGTCGGCACCGGCTACAACACCGTCAACGGGACGTTCGGGATCACCCCGTCCGGCACCGGCCTGTCCCAGCTCACCCTCACCCAGTAGGAGGACGACATGCCCCAGTACTGGTCCTCGCTCATCAACCCGAACGCCCCCTGGCAGACAGCCAGCGGCACCCCGCTCACCACCGCCACCACGGCGACGATCTCGACGGAGGGCGCCGGCGGCACCGGCGACGACCCGCAGGTCCTCACCTGGTGGCAGGGCATGACCCTCCGCATCAGGGCGCGCGGCGTCTACACCAACGGGTCGACGGCCACCAACGCCACCTTCGCCCTGTACGTGGCGGCCACGGGCACCGCGCTGTCCGGCGGGGTGACCCTGGCCACCACCGGGGCGATGGCGCTGCCGCCCAGCCAGACCGGCCTGCTGTGGCGCCTCTTCGCGGAGGTCCAGTGCCGTGCCATCGCCCAGGGGACCTCCACCGCCTCGCTCTACACCCACGGCGAGGTGATGATCCAGACGGCCGTCCAGTCCGGGGTGACCGGCAACCAGCAGATCTGGCCGCTGCCGGCCACCTCCGGCCCGACGGCGGCCAACGCCGACACCACCATCGCGCACACGATCGGGCTGGTCGGCACGCTGAGCCAGGTCACCGGCGGGCCTTCGGTCACCTGCTCCCAGTTCGGGGTCGAGATCGTGAGCGGCTAGCCCGATGCCGTCTGTGTACTCGCCGGTGCTGAGCCCGGACGGGTTCGCGCCGGACATGTCGCCGCCGGGGCCGCCGCCGCTGCCGGGGCTCGCCCCGCAGCAGTTCACCAGCCCCCAGTACATCGGGGCCGGCCCGCCCGGCGCGCAACTGTTCTACGCCTCCGGCCCCTACTCCGGCGCCGTCGTCGCCGACAACGGCACATCGCTGACGCTCACCTCGATCACGTACCTGCCGCAGCGCTACCCGTTCAAGATCCTGCTGGAATGGGGCACCCCCAACCAGGAAGTCGCCATCGTCGCCAGCGCCCCGGCCGGGAACGGCCCGTACACCTACACGGGCGTGCTGCGCGGGCTGGACGGCGGCGGCCCGCAGATCACCCACGCCCCCGGCGCGCAGGTCAACCACGGGGTGTCAGCGCAGGACTTCTACCAGAGCAAACCGGTTTTCAACGTGTGCTCCACCGCCTACAACGGCGGCGCCGACCCGACCGGCGTGATCGACTCCACCATCGCGTTCCAGTCCGCGGTCAACGCCGCGTACGGGGAGGGCGGCGGCATCGTGGAACTGCCGACCGGCACCTACCTGCTCTCCGCGCCCGTGTACCTGTGGCAGACGGTCAGCCTGGAGGGCGCCGGGTCGAACTTCACCATCATCAACTACACCGGGAACGGCCCGTGCTTCAACGCGAACGTCAACGGGACGTTCACCGGGGCCGGCCTGCGGGCGGGCAGCTACAAGGGGTTCTCCCTCAACGGGTACAACGCGGGGCCGTCCGCGATCGGCATGCAGGTCGGCAACCTCCAGGACTGCCGCGGCCAGGACATCATCATCAGCGGGTTCCCCACCGGGGGCCTCTACTTCCACAACGGGCAGCTGCTGTACCAGGGTCTTTACGCCGGGTGGAACGAGCAGGGCAGCTGGAAGGAGATGCTGCTCGTCCAGAACGGCGGGACGAGCGGGTACAACGTCTGCTTCGACAACAGCTCGTTCGACTACAGCGTGTTCGAGTTCGTGATCGTCGCGAACGCGGGCACCGACGGGGTGCGCTTCCAGAACAACGCCCAGCTTGTCGGCGAGCGGTTCGAGGTGCGCGGCAACTTCTATTCCGGGGCCGGCAACACGGGGGCGGTCCTCGCCTTCGACCGGGGCAACACCTCCGGCACGTCCGTGCTCAAGAACGCGCAGCTCGATGTCTGCGTCGAGGTTGACGGGGCGACCGGGGTCGGCCACTACTCCATGTACTTCGGCAGCACCAGCAACGGCTGCCCGATCAGCGGCGCCGGCGTCCTCTGCTTCAACGGCGGCACGGTCCCGTTCCAGGGGTACAACCCCAACGGGATCGACATCAGCTTCGCCGGGCAGATCAACGACCCCTACTTAGGGTACATGCAGCAGAACGACGGGATGGCGGTCATCGGGGCCACCTGCCTGACATCCGGCGAGTCGCTGACGGCGAACCCGTACCTGGGCGGCCTGTACCTCGCGTCCGGCGACGTGTACGCCATCCAGCTGGTCAACGGCTCCACCGCCCTGTCGGTGCAGTCCGGGTACGGCACCTGGTCCAAGAAGACCAGCCTGCTCATCGCGCAGCCCGCGTCCGGGGCTCCCGGGTACGTGACCTGGCCGGCCGGCTGGGTGTGGGAAGGCGGCGTCGCGCCCACCCTCTCAACCAAGAGCGGCGCGGTCGACCGCATCGAGATCGTGTACCTGGCCAGCGCCGCCACGGCATTCTGCAAGTTCATCTCCGGCACCGCGATGGCCGACACCGAGCAGTACCAGTGCCTGGCATCCAACTACACGATGGCGAACAGCACGGGAGCGCTGCCGCTGTTCAACGCCACGACCAACGGCGCGCTGACGGCGCAGACCGCCACCACGTATTTCTTCGAGTCCGAGTTCGACATCAGCACGATGTCCGGCAGCTCCAAGACGATCAGCCTGACGTTCGGCGGCACGGCCACGTACACCTCGGTCAAGTACATGGCCGATGTGCTGACCCCGTATGCCGCCGGGACGTTCACCGCGTGGCCGACCACCATGTTCACGGCGGCGACCGCGCAGGTTCTCGCTTCCGCGAACACCCAGACGAGCATCGCAGCCCGGCTCAAGGGGGTGCTGCGCGTCAACGCGGGCGGCACCATCATCCCGCAGATCACGCTCAGCGTCGCGGGCACGACGCCCGTCGTGTCCGCCAACTCGTGGATCAGGATGTGGCCGGCCGGGACGAACACGACCGCCAGCGTCGGCAACTGGAGCTGACGCCTGGTGCCCGCCCCGTTCAGCCCAGGCGTCACCGGGCCGGTCACCCGGCCCATCTCCGCCGCCCCCCAGGCGGCAGCCCAGCAGGCGTCCGCGTCCGCGACCGTCACCCCGTCCGCCCTGGCCGCGACCGCCGCGTTCCCCGCGCTAGGGTTCGAGGCCGACCAGACCGTCACGGTCACCCCGCTCACCGGGTCCGCCGCCTTCCCCGCCGCCAGCTTCGAGGCCGACCAGACCGTTACCGCCACGGCCCTCGCGGGGTCGGCGAGCTTCCCGGCGGTCACGGTCAGCACCGGGTCAACCGTCACCCCGGCCGCCCTCGCGGGGCCGGCGAGCTTCCCGGCCACGACCCCCTCCGCCGGCGAGACCGTCACCGCAACCGTCCTGGCGGGCGGCGCGTCATTCACCGGCCCCGCCATCCGGGCGGACGAGATGCTGACCACGGCGGCGCTGGCCGGCACGATCGCGCTGCCCCCGCCGGCCGTCACCGCGGGCGAGACGACGACGGCCGCCGTCCTGGCCGGGACCGCGGCGTTCAGCGCGCCCGGTCTCCGCGCCGACGAGACCCTGACGACGACGGCCCTGCCCGCCTCCGCCTCGTTCACCGCGACGGTGAGCGCCGGGTCCGGGGTCACGACGAGCCTTCCCGGCGGCACAGCCAGCTTCCCCGCGCCGACGGTCACGGCGGCGTCTAACGCCAGCGTCACCACCGCGACCCTCGCCGCGGCATCCGCGTGGCCCGCGGTCAGCCTCCAGGCCGGCGAGTCCGCGGCCCCGGCCGCCCTCGCCTGCAGCGCCTCCTTCCCCGCCCCGGCCATCGCCGCGGCCAGCGCCGCGACGGCCGCCACCACGGTACTGAGCGGCTCCGCCGCATTCCCCTCCCCCCCCATCCGCGCCGACGCTGATCTCACCACCACGGCGCTGAGCGGGCCGGCGTCGTTCCCGGCGCCGACGGCGGGCGCCGGCGAGACGATCACGACGACGACGCTATCAGGGTCCGTCACCCTGGCCGCCCCGGCTGTCGGCGCCGGCAGCGGAGTCGCCGCGGCGGCGCTGACGGGGCCGGCCTCCTTCCCCGCACCGGTCATCACCGCGGCCAGCAACGCGACGGCCGCACCGGCCGCCCTGGCCGGCACCGCCGGCTTCCCCGCACCGGGCATCGCCGAGACCGACAACCTCACCACCGTCATCCTCGCCGCGACCGCCGCGTTCCCCTCCGCCGGCATCCGGGCCGACGCCAACCCGACGGCGGCCGCCCTCAGCGGGACCGCTGGTTTCCCGGCGCCGACGGTCACCGCCGGGGGGAACGCCACCGTCACCCCGTCCGCGCTCGCAGGCTCCGCCGCCTTCCCCGGGCTCGCCGTCGGGGCGGGCGAGACCGCCGCCGCCGCCGTTCTCGCCGGCACCGCCGCGTTCCCGGCGGCCACGCCGAACGCGGGCAGCGGCGTCACCACGGCGGCGCTCAGCCGCTCCGCGTCGTTCCCCGGGCCCGTCCTGGCCGCCGGGTCCGGTGTTACCCCGACTGCGCTGAGCGGGCCGGCGGGCTTCCCCGCCCCGGCCCTGGCCGCCGGCGCCGGGACCGCGACCGCGGCTCTCGCCGCGTCCGCCGCGTTCACCGGGACGGCCGTCAACGCCGGGTCGGGCGTCGCCGCCACCCCCCTGGCGGGGTCCGTCTCGTTCACGACGCCGGCCATCCGCGCTGACGAGAACCTGACCACCACCCCCCTGGCGGGCAGCGTCTCGTTCCCCGCGCCGGCCATCGCGGCCGGCGGCAACGCCAGCGTCACCACGGCCGCGCTGGCGTGCTCGGCCGCGTTCGGGGCGGCCGTCGTCAGCGCCGGAAGCGGCGTCACCCCGACGGCGCTTGCGGGCAGCGCCGCGTTCCCCGCCGTCACGCTGAACGCCGGCTCCGGGGCTACCACGGCCGTCCTCGGCTGCTCGGCCGCGTTCGGGGCGCTCACGCTGTCCGCCGGGCAGACCGCCGTCACGACGGCCTTCGCGGGCAGCGTCTCGTTCCCCGCCCTGACCGTGCGCGCGGGGGCGGGGACATCACCGGGCGCGCTGGCGGCCAGCGCCGCGTTCGGCGCGGTCACGGTCAGCGCGGGCGCGGGCACCACTGCCTCTTCCCTCCCTGGGAGCGCCGCGTTCCCGGCCCTGGCGATCGGGGCCGGCGAGAGCGCCGCGCCCGCCGCCCTGACGGGTACGGCCGCGTTCCCGGCGGCGGCCGTCAGCGCGGGCGAGAGCGCGGCCGTCACCGCCCTGGCCGGGAGCGCCGCGTTCCCCGCCCCGGCGGTCGGCTCCGGCTCCAGCGCCACCGCGACCCCGGCGGCGCTCGCCGGGTCGGCGGCGTTCGGCGGCGTCGCCAGCGCCGGGGCCACGGCCGCCAGCGCGGCCCTCGCGGGGACGGCCGCCTTCCCAGCCCCCGCCGTCCAGGCCGGCAGCAACGCCGCCGCCTCCCCGCCGGCCCTCGCCGGGAGCGCCGCCTTCCCCGCCGCCGTCGCGCACGCCGGCGAGACCGCCGCCGCGCCGCCGCTGGCCGGGTCCGCCGCGTTCGGGGCGGCCACCGTCAGCGCGGGGGGAGGGATCAGCGCCGCGCTCGCCGTCGCGGCTGTCTTCGCGGCCGTCGCGGTGAGCACCGGGGAGACGGCCGTCACCACGGCCCTGGCGGGCAGCGCCGCCTTCCCGCCGGGCACGCCGAACGCCGGGGCCGGCGTCACCCCGGCGGCGCTCGCCAGGCCGTCCGTCTTCCCCGCCCCCGGGCTCCGGTGCGACGAGAACGCCGCCCCGACCACGCTGGCCTGCCCGGCGAGCTTCCCGCCGGCCGCTGTCGCCGCCGGGGCCCTCGTCACCATCACCCCCGCCGCCCTCATCGGCGCAGCCTCCTTCCCCGCACCGGAGGTCCCGACCGGGTACACCGGCGGCGGACCATGGGCGGTTCAGGCGGCACCGCCCCGCTGGCGGGCCAGCCCCGCGCATGCGCGCTGGGCCGCCAACCCGCAACCGCCCCGCTGGCAGGCCGCGCCCTCACCCGCACGCTGGACGGCCGGCCCCGTCCCAACCCGATGGAGGATCATCATGGCTAGTTTCCCGCCGATCGCCGCGGTCAGCCTCGCGTACGTCAACGTCACCTGGGAATCCGGGCTCGCCGGGACCAGCGTCGACCCGACCGGGCAGACCCCCGGGTCAACGCTGCTGCCGGTGATGTTCGCGTTCCCCGTATCGTCCGGGAACCCAGTCGCCCCGGCGGAGCCCGTCACCTGGTACACCGGGTCATGGCTGCTCGGGGGGACCAGCACCGGGTACACCGCGCAGTGCCTGGTCGGCCCCGGCGGCGGCGTGCTCATGCTGGTGAGCGGGCTGGCGTACGACGTGTGGGGGAAGGTCGTAGGCTCCCCGGAGATCCCGGCGGTATTCGCCGGCTCCCAGCAGGTGTACTGAGAGGCGGGCGTGATGCGGAGAACCAGGAGATACCCGGCTGAGGCTGAGGACACGCGGGCGGTGGAGCGGACCCGGGCGGCGCTGGAAGCGCATCTCGCCGAAGGCGGGCCCGGGTCGGCGGTGTCGGTCGCCTACGTCCTCGACCTGCTGAAACCGGCCGGCGCCGGCATGTGGTCCTTTGATCCGGAGCACGGGAAGGCCGCCCTCCCGGCGGGGGACGCCGACCCGATGACCGGGTGCAGGCCCGTGATACCCGCCGAGGGCGGTCCCGCCGGCTAAACTCAGTTCTCGCCGCGTCAAAAGGGACGCGGCGCACCGTAGTTCCCAGCGCCAGCCCCGGCCGCCCCCCGTTCCCCCGGAGGGGCCGGCCGGGGCTGTTCCGGTGTTCAGGCTTCCGGCCCCGGCCGGCGGTACCCCGCGAACGCGAACTCCGCGTCGGGCAACTCGACGACATCCGGCAGGTCGCCGATGTCCAGCCGGGGATCCTCCCGGTACCGGGCCCAGAGCCACCCGAGGAAGCTCTCGAACAGAGGGCACACCCAGATCCTGTGTTTCTCGAGGTCAGCGTGGGCGTAGCCGCCGGGCTTGAAGAACGCCCCCTCCCCGGTCTGCAGGTCGAGCACCCACAAGTGCTCAAACGACCAGCCGAGCGCCGACAGGAGCGGCCCGCCGAACTCCGTGCTGACCTGGCTCCGGATCGCCCACTCCTCATCGGGGATCATGAGCATGAACTTGCCCCAGTTGCCCGGCGCCGCCGTCGACTGCACAGCCTCAATGATCTTCGTTCTCACTCAGGATCTCCCCCTCTTTGCGCGCGGGCTTCGCGCCCACCTTCTCGCCGTTGACGATGACGTCCACCTCCACCCCGAGCGCCCTGCCCATCGCCATCAAGTGAACCGCGACGTCGATGAACAGCGCGGCGTTCCGCGCGTCGACGGGGCCGGGGTAGTTGTGCGGGTGGACGCACCCGCCCTCCCCGCCGTCGAGCATCACCACGGCGCGCACGTCGCCTGTCCCCGGAACCCGGTCGAGAGCGCCGGTCATCGCGGCGGCCAGCCGGCTGAGCCGGTCATGCGGGTATTCGGTGACCACCGGGCCGTCGTTCGTCATTCGTACCTCCAGAGCTCGTCGTCGAGGCCGCCGTCCCATTCGGTGTCGCTGCTGCCGGGGACCAGCGGCCCGGCGATATCAGCCGCCGCGTCCCCGCCGAGCTGCTCCACCATGGCGGCGAGCGCCCGGTCATGCCCGGCCTGCGCGGCTTCCTCGGTCGGGTACCGCTCCTGATACTGGTCAAGGTCAACGGGGGCGGTGCCGGAAGCGTCCCCGCCCGTCTCCCAGTCTTCCCGGCCGACGGTGGCGTCTTTCGGCGCGAAAATCATGGTCTCGAAAATGAGCGGCACAGGGGTCATCCCGAACCCGTGGTCGAGGCCGAGCCACACCGTCGACACCATCCACCCCCGCAC
>Ga0302229_10003205_pt1 | contig 11454 bp, 6 predicted proteins | sample II_Palsa_N1_3_FD_193518 | JGI IMG/M metagenome (GOLD analysis project Ga0302229, IMG submission 193518) | Peat permafrost microbial communities from Stordalen Mire near Abisko, Sweden - II_Palsa_N1_3 | ecosystem: Environmental > Terrestrial > Soil > Palsa > Peat permafrost | place: Sweden...
ACGATCCTGTTGTCCACCAGCAGCTTGGCCGGCACCGCGCGGACGCTGGTGGCCGTGGGTACTCCGAGGCTGGCCGTCATGTTGGTGACGGTCCGGGCCGCGGCGCCGCGCAGCCTGCTGACCTCGGTCCCCTCGGGTGGGCTTGGGGGAGAAAGCGGAGCTGGGCTTGGGGGAGAGGATAGAGCTGGGCTTGGGGGAGAAAGCGGGGCCGGGCTCGGGGGAGCCTGCGGGGCCGGGCTCGGGGGAGCGGGCGCAGCGGCCTGCGGGGCTGGCGTGGCCTGGGGAGCCTGACCGGCCTGCGGTGCCTGAGCGGCCTTCCAGTTGCGCGGTCCGGGTGCCGACGGCGGGGTTTGCTGAGGCTGAACAGTCCCCGGCCCAGCCGCCCTGCTCGCGGCCGTCCCCGTGCCCGCGGGGGCCTTGAGGATCGGCTGGGGGCCGGTTCCGTTGCGCAGCGCTGGCTGATAGTCGGCGAAGAAGCTCCACCAGGCCCGGTCGACGGAACCGGGGTCAGCCAGGTAGCGCTGATAGAGCTCTTCCACGAGCCACTCGTTAGCGCCGAAGTCCGCCTGGTTCGCGCCGGGGTCGTGTCCGGCTCCCTGGCGTGGTGCGCTGGCTGACTGGTGGCTTGGCCCAGATCCTTGTGACGCTTCGGGCTCGCGGACCTCGGCGCTACCCTGCGATGACCCAGAAGACACGGCGGACATCGTCCCCTGAAACCCTCTTCCTAAGATATGTATCGATACTTTGGCCTGTCCTGTCCAGGCTACCCGCCACTATTGCGGGCGAGGCCTTGAAATCTTCACGGCACCCCGCCGGGCGTCTGTGGCCTGGGTCACCCCCCGCCCGCTCGCGCCCACTCCCGGCAACCGCGTGCGCCGAAGTCCCGGTCACGCCGGGGTGCCGGCCGGTACGATCGGCGGAGAACGGCATTTGGACTATCTGGGATCATGTATTGCCCTTTCTGCACTTGAGAAGACGGCAGGGCACAGGTGACAAGGGATCCGGCCGGTAATCGCGAAGCTGACGATGCGTGGGGTCCGCAAGACCCTCCGCGTCCCCGGCGGCCGCAGCTGGCGGCATCGCGGTTCCCGCTCGGGCTTCCTCCGCCGCCTGGTCAGGCGGGCAGTGTCCCCGGGTACGAATTCGAGGGCCGGCGCACGCCACCAGGCCGGGAAAACGGTCCGCCGCCAGGCCGGGAGAACAGGCCGGCTGACCCAGGCGAGGCGCGCCCGGCCCGACGTCCGGCCCGACGTCCGGCCGGACGTCCGGCCGGACCGGAACGCCAGCCGAGCACGCGGTCCCAGGCGCGGCGAGGCGAGGCGGACGGCGAGGCGAGGCGCTTCAGGTACACCGCGACGGTGGGCCAGCCTCCGTCCGGGCCGCCGCAGCCGTGGCCCGATGAAGGCAAGCCCGCCACGCCCCGCTACGAGCCCGCTAGGCCCCGCTTCGAACCCAGGGACCCCAGGGACCCCAGGGACCCCAGAGGACCGAGGAACCCCGGGGCAGCCGGAGCCGAGTGGACGAGGCTGCTGCGCTCGCTGCTACCCCAGCCCGCCAAACGCAACTGGTCCAGGCGATTCCTATCCGAGCTGCATTTCCACGGCTGGCTGACGAGGGCGGCGATCCCGATCCTCGCCATGATCCTCTTCGGCGTGGCCGTAGTGGTCATCGTGGGCGCGAACAGCGGCAGCCCGGGTCCGGCGGCGCCCGCGACCGGTCTAGGCTTCCCGCCTGCGACCCTCGCGGGCGAGGATTTCACAGCCGCGGAAAGCGGCCGGGGCATCAACCAGACCCTGGGCCAGGTGGCCAGTGACGGAACCGAGATCGTGGCGGTCGGGTCGCAGAGCGGGGCGACCATCGGCCGGGCCCAGTTCTTCGTATCGCAGAACGACGGGCGTTCCTGGGCCATGGGATCGGTGCGAACCCCGGACGGGGGAGAGCCTCCGCCCGGCCACGCGGCCCGTTTCGTAGCCGGCGGCGCGGGGGAGTGGGTCGCGGTCGGCCCCGGCTCGATCTGGACGAGCCCCGACGGCCGGACCTGGACGCTGGCGCCGTCGGCCGCGATGCCCCTGCGGTCCGGCGACCAGATCAGCGTGCTGCGCCGGACGGCATCCGGCTTCATCGCCGTCGGCACCAACATCGGTGGCGGTGACCAGGCGAAATCCAGCCCGGTCGTCTTCCTTTCCGCCAACGGGCTCAGCTGGCAGCGGCTCGGTGCGAGCCAGCTGCGGCTCCCCGCGGGCACCGGCCGCGTCCTGAACATCAGGTACGCGGCCGCCGAAGGCGCCCTGATCCTGATCGCCGGTGACGTGACCACGACCGCGACCGAGGTCGTCGCCCGCGGCAAGGCCAAGGTCACCCGCACGGTGATCAGTCAGACCGGCGGCGCCTGGCTGAGCCGCGACGGCGGCTCGACCTGGGTGGCGGCCGCCTCGCCGGATGTGCCGCCGCACGGCCACGGCGCGCAACCCCAGATCGCCGGCGAGGCCGCGGTCAAGGGCGGATTCGTGCTGCTCCGGCCGACCACGGGCGCGCGCCCTGGCCTGGACGTCTATAGTTCACCGAACGGCACGGCCTGGACGTTCGAGGCCACCCTGAATACGCCCGCGGGCCTGGTCGCCGGCCCGGCGGACGGCGGTCCTTCCGGTGCCGTGGTCACCGGGCAGGCGGGCCGGACCCCGACCGCCTTCGTCTCCGCGAACGGCGTTTCCTGGCGGCAGACCCAGGCCTTCGCCGCGGCCGCCGCCGAATCGGTGTCGGGCGTGGCCATGGCGGGCGGCGGCGCCGTGATCACCGCGACGACGGCCGGCCCGCAGAGCCGCCAGCCGGCCATCACCATGGTGGCCGCGGGCACCCCCGCCCGTCAGGTCGATGTCACGAAGATCCCCGGCGCCTTCGATCCCCAGCTCGCCGTCACCGGCATCGCGGCGGAGGCCGGCACCCAGGTCGCGGTGGGCAGCGCCAACGGCTACCCGGCCGCCTGGATGTCCGCCGATGGCGGCGGCTCGTGGACCCCCGCGACCGGCGCCCCTGCGTCGGTCTTCGACCGGCCCGGCATACAGCAGCTGACCGGCGTCACGTACGGCCCCGCCGGGTGGCTGGCGGTCGGCGGTGTCACCGCGGGTGCCGCCCAGCATCCGGTCGTCCTTTCCTCGGCTGAGGGCAGCAGCTGGCAAGCCGCCGACGGTGAGCCCGCGTTCGGCGGGCCGGGACTGTTCACCGAGCAGGCGGCGGCCGGCCCTGCTGGCTATGTCATCGTCGGTTATCAGGAGGTCAAGTCGGCCGGGACCGCCCCGACGAGCCCGAACCGCACGATCGCGGCGGCCTGGTGGTCCGCGGGCCTGACCGGCTGGGAACGGGCGACGGACGCGGCCGCGGGCGCCCTCGAGGGGGGCGCCGGGTCGGGCGCCGGCCTGCAGATGCTGGCCGTGGTGGCCCGCTCCGGAGGTTTCGTCGCGGTCGGCTCGGACGGCGAGGCGGCCTCGGCCTGGATCTCACCGGACGGCCGGACCTGGCGCCAGGTCAGTCTGCCGGTTCCGGCCGGCACGACCAGCGCCGTGTTGCAGCACGTCGCCAGCAGCGGCCGGACCGTGGTGGCCATGGGTACCGCGGTCGGCGCGGCCGGCCAGCGGCTGCCGTTCGCGGCGAGCTCGTCAGATGGAGGCGCCACCTGGACCGAAGCCGCGCTGCCGGTGCCCGCGGGGCTGGACCTCAGAACCTCAGTTACGGCGCTGGCCGCGGCCGGCGGCGGCTTCACCGCGACCGGGACGTTCGGCAGCACCCCCGGCCACCAGGACGTGGTGGTGTGGACGTCGGCGAACGGCTCGGCCTGGACGGCGGTCACGCCGACCGGGCAGGGCCTGACCGGTCCCGGCATCCAGGCGATCACGGGCCTGGCCGCCTCGGGCAGCACGCTGACCGGCGTCGGCTTCACCGCCTCGCCGGCCGGCGAGGAACCCGTCTTCTGGCAGGCCCCGGTCGGCTGAGCCCCGGTCGGCTGAGCCCCGGTCGGCTGAGCCCCGGTCCGCTGAGCCCCGGGTCCGCTAAAGCCCCGGGTCCGCTGGGCGCTCAGCTCTCGGACACGACGACGGGCTTGCCGAAGACGTCATCCCGGCGGTTGTCCAGGCTCGGCACCTGAGCCCGGACGATCTCGATCAGGTCGACCTCGACCTCGGCGACCGCGACCCCGGGTCCCGGTCCGAGGTCGGCCCTGACCACTCCGAGCGGGTCGACCAGCATGCTGCGCCCGACCCCGGTCGCGGCCCGGGTGAACGGCTCGTCCGGGTCGGGTACCTGTCCGACGGCGGCGACCCACACGGTGTTCTCGATGGCGCGCGCCCGCACCAGCGTGACCCAGTGGTCCTCCTTGAACAGCCCCGCCGCCCAGGCGGCGGGCAGCACGATGAGCGAGGCCCCGCCGGCCGCCAGCGCTCGCGAGAGCTCGCCGAACCGCACGTCGTAGCAGATCTCCAGCCCGGTGCGCACCCCGGCCAGCGTGCAGATGACCGGGGCGGACCCCGGCGCGACGTGGTCCGACTCCCGCTGCCCGTACGCGTCGAACAGGTGCAGCTTCCGGTAGGAGGCGACCAGCTCCCCGGCCCCGTCGTAGGCGACGGCGGTGTTGTAGACCCGGCCGTCCGGGCCGGGTTCGAAGACCCCGGCGACGAGCGCGACCCCGGTCTGCTTCGCCGCCTCCGCGAGGCCGGAGCAGAACGGGCCGTCTAGCGGCTCGGCGGCGGCCCGCAGGTCCGAGCCGAACCTGATCTGGGTCGCCTCCGGGAACACCGCGAGGTCGGCACCGGAGTCCGCGGCCTGGCCGAGGGCGAGCCGGACCCGCTTAAAGTTGACGGCCGGCCGTGAGCTGACCGGGATCTGGCACAAAGCGACGCGCATAACCTCGAGCCTAGCTGGCGCGGCACCGGCCGCCACGTGATGTCATAGGCCAGTGAGCCGACCCCTGCTGAACCGGCGCCTGGCCGGCCTCGGGACCACGATCTTCGCCGAGATGTCCGCGCGCGCGGTCGCGACCGGATCGATCAACCTGGGCCAGGGCTTTCCCGACACCGACGGCCCGGTCAAGATTGCCCAGATCGCGGCGGACGCCATCCTGGCCGGCCGCGGGAACCAGTACCCGCCCGGCCCGGGGATCCCGGAGCTAAGGCACGCGATCGCCGATCACGCCGCCCGTTTCTACGGCTTGCGCTACGACCCGGCCGACGAGATCTTGGTCACGGCCGGCGCCACTGAAGCGATCGCCGCCGCGCTGCTCGCGATGGTCGAGCCGGGCGACGAGGTGATCGCGTTCGAGCCCTACTACGACTCCTACGCCGCGAACATCGCCATGGCGGGCGGCGTCCGGGTCCCGGTCACGCTGCGCCCGCCAGACTTCCGCCCCGACATCAACGAGCTAGCCAGGAAAATCACCGAACGCACCAGGCTCATCCTCCTCAACACCCCGCACAACCCCACCGGATCGGTGTTCACCCGGGACGAGCTAGCCGCCATCGCCAGCCTCGCCGTCGACCGCGATCTGCTCGTGGTCTCCGACGAGGTCTACGAGCACCTGGTGTTCGATGGTGAGCACGTGCCGATCGTCTCGTTCCCCGGGATGCGTGAGCGGACGGTGACGATAAGCTCAGCGGGCAAGACGTTCTCGTTCACCGGCTGGAAGATCGGCTGGGTGCAGGCTACGGCGGAGCTGGTGACCGCGGTCAAGACGACCAAGCAGTTCATGACCTACGTGAGCGGCGGCCCGTTCCAGTATGCGGTGGCCGAAGCGCTCGCCCTGCCCGACGAGTACTACACCGCGCTGCGGGAGGACCTGAAGGCCAAACGGGACCTGTTCGTGCCCGGCCTGGCCGCCCTCGGCTTCGAGGTGTACCCGCCGCAAGGCACCTACTTCGTCACCGCCGACATCGCCGCCCTGGACGACCGGGACGGCGTGGAGTTCTGCCGCACCCTGCCCGAACGCGCCGGCGTCGTCGCCATCCCGTCCGCCGTCTTCTACGACGACAAGGCCGCGGCCCGCACCCTGGTCCGGTTCGCCTTCTGCAAGCGCCCCGAGGTCCTGACCGAGGCCCTGGCCCGCCTGTCCCGCCTGACGACAAGCTGATCCGCTCCCACCCCGTCCCACCCCCGCGTGGCCCGCCGGGGGGGACTCAGCACTACCCCGGTTCGGGGTCGCAGGCCCATGGCGGCGCCCTGGCGCCGCGGCCAGGATGGGACTAAGACGGGGTGAGGGAAGGAGCTGGCGGTCATGCTTTTCGCGATTGTGCTGCTGCTGACGATCGGGTGCATCGCGTTCGCCCTGGCGCGGGAGGCCCGGGGGGTCCCGCGTCCGGATGGCCTGCGGGGGCGCATCCGGGACCGCGGCTGGGCTCTGCTGCTGCTGCCCGTCGCGATGTCCGCCGCCGTGATGGCCGGCGGGGCGCACGGGCTTATCCCGGCCGAGCTGATCATCGCGGTCCTGCTCATCGTCTTCGCCCCGAAGGCGGCGGCCAGGGTCGTGCCCTATGGCATGCTCGTCCTGGCCATCGTCGGGGTCAAGCTGGCCAGGTCATACCAAGGCGGGAACACCAGCGGTGTCCAGTACCTGTTCGTCCACGCGGTATCCCACGGCGGCGCCGAGCTAGTGCTGGCCGAAGCTGGTGTCCTGTTCGTGACCGGCCTGTGGCTGCTGCTGCGCCTGGACGCGCCGGGCGCCAGGCCGGTCCGGGCGCTGACCGCCCGGTGGCTGGCCAGCGGCCGCGGCGGGATCTCCGGCGTCGCGGCCCTGCTGCTGATCCCGGTCGTGGGGCTGACTATGCAGCTACTCGGGCCGGGCAACTGGTTCGGCTGGCAGGCGGTCGACGGGCTCGACGTGGCCGTTATGGACCTGACGTTGCTCGCGGGCGCGCTGGTGCTGATCTTCCGGTCGCGGGCCTGGGCCGCCACGCTGGCCGCGGCTGGCCTGCTGGTCCTCGGCGCGTACGGATGGGTGATCGCGCTGTTCTGGCCCGCGGTGCCCGGGTTCGGCTTCGCCTTCGTCGACCTGCAGAACAGCCCGCCGCACGAAACGTTCTGGGGCGCCGGCCTGGAGGCCTCCGTCCTGCTGGCCGCGGGCCTATGGCTCGCGCCGCGGGTAGCGCGCCATCACCTGGCCGGCTCGCCCGACCCCGAGCTCGTGACCCGGGCCCGGCAGCTGACCCAGCGGGTGCAGACCCTGACCCAGACCCGCCACGACGCCGTGGACACCGCGGTCGCCGAGCTGCGCCGCATCGAGCGCGACCTGCACGACGGGGCGCAGGCCCGTCTCGTCGCGCTCGGCATGAGCCTGCGGGCCGCCGAACGGCTGTTCCCGGCCAGTCCCGAGGCGGCGCTCGCGCTCGTGGCCGAGGCCAGGGAGTCTTCCTCCCTCGCCCTGACCGAGCTGCGTGACCTGGTGCGCGGCATCTACCCGCCGGTGCTGGCCGACCGCGGGCTGCCGGACGCCATCCGGGCGCTCGCGCTGGACAGCCCGCTGCACACCGTGCTCGAAATCGAACTGCCCGGCGAGGTGGAGATGCCGGTCGCCGCCGCCGTCTACTTCAGCGTCGCGGAGGCGCTCGCGAACGTGAGCAAGCACGCTTCAGCCCGTTCGGTGCATATCGAGCTGAGTTACGCGGCCGGGATGCTGCGCGCGGAGGTGACCGACGACGGTGCGGGCGGGGCCGACCCGGCGCTGGGCAGCGGGCTGGCCGGGGTGGAACGCCGGCTGGCGACGTTTGATGGCATCCTTGCGGTGAGCAGCCCGCCGGGCGGCCCGACCATTCTCGTCATCGAGGTACCGTGCGCGTTGTCATCGCCGAAGACCTCTTCCTGCTGAGGGAGGGCCTGGTCAGGCTGCTCACCGCGCACGGGTTCGAGGTCGTCGCGGCGGTGGCCAGCGCTCCGGAGCTGCTCCGGGCCCTGCTCGACGAGCGTCCGGACGTCGGGATCGTCGACGTCCGGCTGCCGCCGACGCACACCGACGACGGGCTCCGCGCGGCGCTGCAGGCCCGCCGTCAGGTACCCGGACTGCCGGTGCTGGTGCTGTCCCAGTACGTCGAGCAGTTGTACGCCCGCGAGTTGCTGGCCGACCAGGCCGGCGGGGTCGGTTACCTGCTCAAGGACCGCGTGTTCAACGACGAGGCGTTCACCGCGGCGATCCGCAACGTCGCGGCCGGCGGCACGGTGCTTGATCCCGAGGTGGTCCAGAAGCTGATGGTGCGGCACTCCCGCACCGAGCCGGTGACCCGCCTGACGCCTCGCGAGCACGACGTGCTCGCGCTGATGGCGGAGGGCCGCTCCAACGCGGCGATCGCCCAGCGGCTATTCATCTCAGAAAAGGCGGTTAGCAAGCACGCGGCCGGTATCTTCGCCAAGCTCGACCTGACGCTCTCCGATGACGACAACCGCCGCGTCCTGGCCGTGCTGGCCTACCTGGAGTCCTGAATGGATGCTGAGCTGCTGCGCGCGGCCGAATCGGCCCCGGGTTTCATGCCCGCCGCCGAGGGCCGGGCCCTGTTCGACGCGGCCGCGGCGTACTCCCGCCGCGGGCCGGTCCTGGAGATCGGCAGCTATTGCGGCAAGTCCACCATCTACCTGGCCGGGGCGGCCAGGACGACCGGCCAGCTGGTCGTGACCGTCGACCACCACCGCGGGTCGGAAGAGCACCAACCCGGCTGGGAGTACCACGATCCGCGTTTGGTTGACCCGCGGACCGGCCGCCTGGATACGCTGCCCACGCTGCGGGCCACTCTCGCGGCGGCCGGACTCGAAGATCACGTCGTGGTCGTGGTGGGCCGGTCCGCTGACGTCGCCAGGCTCTGGCGCACGCCGCTCGGCATGGTCTTCATCGACGGCGGCCACACCGAGCAGGCGGCGGTGACGGACTATCAGGGCTGGGTCCCGTGGCTGGCGCCCGGCGGCGTGCTCGCCATCCACGACGTGTTCCCCGACCCGGCCGACGGCGGCCGCCCCCCGTACCTGATCTACCAACGGGCGCTGGCCTCAGGCGCCTTCACCGAAGTCCGTGTCGTAGGCTCCCTCCGCCTGCTCGAGCGAACCGGCGTCGGCATCGGCTGACCAGCCCCCGTGCTAAATTCCAAGTCCGAAAATGTCCGACCGCGCGGCGATGATCAACTCGAGGGGCTTGAGAACAAATGTCAGCTTCTGGGTTGACGTCCGATACCGACGTCGCGGTACCGGGGCGGCTAACCTGGCGCTGGTATCTTCCCCGGTCGGTGCGGCTCCCGCTGCCAGCGGCCGCGGCCGTCGTCTACCTCGGCATCCGCGTGCTCCAGCTCATCGTCGTCGCATTCCTGCTCCGACACGGTGCTTACCAGCGGGCACATGTGTCACTCGAACAGTGGATTATCGGGGGCGACGGCGTTTTCTACCGGGCGATCGCGGCGCACGGGTACGATCACGAACTGATCCAGCTGACGAATTCCTCCGTGTTCGCCTCCTTCCCGGGCTATCCGGCGGCCATCGACTCGCTGGCGTGGCTGCCCGGAATCAGCATCGCGTCGGCGGGATTTGCCGTCACGATCCTGGCCGGGCTGGCGGCAGCGTGGGGCCTGGCTACGCTGGGCTTGAAGCTGACCGCTGACTCACGCATCAGCCTGATCATGGTGGCGATCTGGGCGGTGGCACCTGGCTGCATCGCCTTGTCGAGGGTGCACTCGGAGGCGCTGTTCTGCGCCCTGGCCGTCTGGGCCCTGGTCGCACTGGTCGATCGGCGGTGGCTGACCGCGGGGATCCTGGTCATGCTGGCCGGAACGGTGCGCAGCACCGCCTTGGCTCTGGTCGCGGCCGTCGGGGTGGCGGTGCTGCTCGCCCTGGTCCAGGCCGCGCGGACCCGGCCGCGGATCGGCGCCTGGTGGCGTCCCGTAGCCGCGCTGCTGCTGGCACCGCTGGGGCTGCTCGGCTACTGGGGCTACGTGGCCTGGGTGACGCACCGGCCGGACGGATGGTTCTGGATCGAGGAGTCTCGCTACCACACGTCCTTCGATTGGGGCAAGGGCACGATCCGGGTTATCTGGGACACGTTCGGTGACCGGCCCACGGTGCCCGGACTTCTGGTCGTCTTGGCGATCCTGGGGGCGGTGGCGCTGACCGTCTGGAGCCTGACCGAGCGGATCCCCGTCTACCTGCACGTCTACACGGTCGTGGTGGCCGTGGTGGCGTTCGGGATCAGCGCCAACTGGCTGAGTGAAAAGCCACGGTACTTCCTGCCCGCCGTCCTGCTCGCGCTTCCGGTGGCCCGGCTGCTGGCCCCGCTCCGGACTTCGGTGCTGGTTCCGCTCATCGTCGTGTTCACCCTCGCGTCCACCTGGATCGGCGTCTACCTGCTGATCATCGCCGGCTGGGCGTCCTGAGCACCGCGGCTAACCCTGGCCGCAGCCGCAGCCGCAGGCCTTGGGCACCGCCTGGGCTCCTGCGGCATCCCTGAAAATCCCCGCGCCGCGGCTGAAGCCGGTCAGCGCGTCCGCCGCCAGCACCACCGCGGCCGCGGTCCAGCTGGACCGTTCCCGCGGGAACGGCTCGGAGTTGGCGAACTGCCAGCCGGTCCAGTAGGAGCCGTCCTGATGGCGCAGGTGCTGGGCGTCCGCGAACACCTCGAGCGCCTCGGCGCGCATCCCGCAGGCGTCCAGGGCGATCACGAGCTCGCAGGTCTCAGCCCCGGTGACCCAGGGCTGGTCGCTGACACAGCGGACGCCGAGGCCCGGGACCACGAACCGGTCCCAGCCCGAGGCAAGCCGCGCGGCCGCCTCGGCGCCGCCCACCGCACCGCCGAGCACCGGGTAGTACCAGTCCATCGCGAACCGGCTCTTGTCCGCGAACGCCTCCGGGTGCGCGCCCACCAGGTGGGCCAGCTGGTCTGCCGCGAGCTCCCAGTCGGGCCTGGGGTCGTCGGCCAGCTTGGCCAGCGCGATAGCGCAGCGCAGGCTCTGGTGGATGCTCGAACAGCCGGACAGCAGCGCGAAGCTTCCCGGCTGACCGGCGGCGTCGCGCTCCCAGCTGATCTCGCCCCGCGGCGCGCGCAGCCCGAGCACCCATTCCACCGCGCGGCGGACAGCCGGCCACATGGTCAGGCTGTGCCGTTCGTCGCCGGTAACCAGGTACTCGTGCCAGGCCCCGACGGCGATGTATGCGGCGTGATGGCTTTCCGACGCCGCGTCGGTCACTGTGCCGCCGGTCACCGAACGAGGCCAGGATCCGTCGGCCCGCTGCGTTTCCCGCAGCCACCGGTAGGCGCGCCGGGCCGGCTCGCGCAGCCCGCAGACGCTCAGCGCCATCGCGCATTCGACGTGATCCCAGACGTCGACGTGTCCGTCCGGCCACGGGATCGCCCCGGACAGCTCTTGCATCCGCGCGATGGACTTCGCCGTCTGTCTTAGCCCGGGGGGGACGACCCACCCCAAACCCCCCCCGCTCTGTGTTAGCCCGGGG
>Ga0302229_10003242_pt1 | contig 11393 bp, 8 predicted proteins | sample II_Palsa_N1_3_FD_193518 | JGI IMG/M metagenome (GOLD analysis project Ga0302229, IMG submission 193518) | Peat permafrost microbial communities from Stordalen Mire near Abisko, Sweden - II_Palsa_N1_3 | ecosystem: Environmental > Terrestrial > Soil > Palsa > Peat permafrost | place: Sweden...
CGCGCCGCCACGAGCGACACGGCGTGGCGCAGGAAGACGGCCGAGTCCGCGCCCTGCCATTTCGGGTCTGTCGGCGGGAAGTGGTCGCCGATGTCGCCGGCCCCAATCGCCCCCAACAGGGCATCGGTAAGGGCGTGCAGGCCGACGTCGGCGTCGGAGTGGCCGGCCAGCTTACGGTCATGCGCGATCTCCACGCCGCAGAGCCACACCCGATCACCGGGCTCGAAGGCATGCACGTCGAAGCCTTGCCCCACGCGGGTCACGCGCAGCGCGCCGGCCAGGGCCTGCGCCATCTCGAAATCCTCCGCATAGGTGAGCTTGAAGAGCCGCGCATCGCCCGTGGTGGTCGCCACGCGCCGACCGGCCCGCTCCAGCACCTGAACGTCGTCGGTGGGCGCCTCGCCGGCCGGCCACGCGGCCAGGCAATGCAGCAGCTCGGGAAAACGGAACGCCTGCGGGGTCTGGGCGCGGATCAAGCCCGTGCGGTCCGCGGTCGCCAGCGCGCCGTCCGCGTCTCGGCGTTTCAAAGTGTCGACGGCCGGCAGGACCGGGAGTGCCCCATCCGCATCCGCAAGCGCCGACAGCAGCTCTTCCACCACGCGAACAGTCAGGAACGGCCGGGCGGCGTCGTGAATCAACACCGCCCCAGGCGACAACGGCTCCAGGGCCGCGAGGCCGGCGCGTACCGAATCGAACCGCTCGCCGCCGCCGGATACGAGGCTCCAGCCTTCCAGGCCGTGGAATGCCCCGGCCGCTGCCGCCTCGTCGCCCGGGGGGATGACCACGACCACGCGCCGGGCGCCGGCCGCCAGGAGCGCTTCCAGCGACCAGCGAGCGACGGGCCGGCCGCCGAGGTCCCGCCACTGCTTGGCTCCGCCGGCCCGCGCGCCGCGGCCGGCCGCGACGATAACAGCGGCAAAATCCATGCGCACCTTTAGCGGCGCCTTGCGCAGCAAGGGAAGAGCCGGGGCGCTTTACGCCGCGCCGCAACATGCCTAAAAAGCAAGCGACATGGCTGACCAGAATCTAGGCAGAGACATCGAGGTGGGACCGGCGCGCGTCGCCGGCCAGGTGTGGATCTCGCCCATGACCGGCGTCACCGATCTGCCTTACCGCGAGACGGCGATGGCCTTTGACGCGCCCTATGTCGCCACCGAGATGGTCGCCTGCGAGGAATTCGCCAAAGGCCGTCCGGATGTCGTCCGCCGCGCGGCTCTGGGCGACCGCGCCGGCCTGATGGTCGTGCAGCTGGTCGGCGCGGATGCGGATCAGATCGCCGCCGGCGCACGTCTGGCGCGGCGGGCCGGGGCTGAAATCATCGACCTCAACTTTGGCTGTCCGGCCAAGACCGTCACCGGCGTCGCCTGCGGGTCGGCCCTGATGCGCGATCCAGCCCACGCCGAGCGACTGGTGGCCGCCGCCGTTGGCGCTCAGGATGCGCCGGTGACGGCGAAGATGCGACTTGGTTGGGACGACCTTAGCGCGCCCGATCTCGCCCGCCGCGCCGAGGCGGCCGGGGCGCAGGCAGTCACCGTGCATGGCCGCACGCGCCAGCAGTTCTACGCCGGCGACGCCGACTGGCGGGCCGTGGCCGAGGTCAAGGCGGCGGTGAACATCCCTGTGATCGTCAACGGCGACATCGTCGACGCGAGCTCAGCCCAACGGGCTCTGGAGCGCTCGGGTGCGGACGCGGTCATGGTCGGGCGCGCCGCCGTTGGCAGGCCGTGGATCGCGGCCGAGATCGCGGCGGCTTTGGCGGGTAAGGCCTTCAGACCGCCATCCGGACCGGCGCTCGCCGACTGCGTCGAGGCGCACTTCGCGCGCTGTCTCGATTTCTACGGTGAGGGTCTCGGCCTGCGCATGTTCCGCAAGCACCTGGCTGGCTATGTCGAGGCGGGGCCGGCGCTCGAGACCGGCGAGCCGGCGCGGGCAGCGCGGGCCAGGGTGTGCCGTCTGGAGTCACCCGCCGAGGTGCGCGCAGCGATTTTGGATCTCTGGGCTCCGCAAAGGCTCGCGGCATGAGCCTCGTGGAGACCCACAGCCTCATCGAGACCTTGAAGCTCGTCGCCTTCGATCTCGGACCCGATCCGTCGCTGTTGCTCGACGACAAGGCCCGTCTGATCACCGCCAACGAAGCGGCCGAGACCCTGTTCGGCCAGGGCTTGGCGCACTTGGCGCGCAGCGGCCTCAAGGAGGCGCTGCCCAAGGGCTCGCCGCTCCTGACACTGGTGGCGCGCTGCACGGCGCGCAGCGGTCTCATCCGCGAGCGGGGCGTGGAAGTGGACTTGTTCGGGCACGCGCCCTTCGTCGCCGACGCGGCGGTGGTGAAGCTCGGTCCCGACGCTCTGTTGCTGACGCTGGCGCCGAGCCACGCGACGCCGGCCACCGAGCGCGCCGCCGAGGGACTGCAGTCCGTGGCGGGGCTGGGGCGAATGCTGGCGCACGAAATCAAGAATCCGCTGGCTGGGATCCGCGGGGCCGCGCAGTTGCTCAAGACCGGGCTCTCGGCGGCGGACATGCCGCTGGCTGAACTGATCGTCGATGAGACGGAACGCATCCGCCGGCTGGTTGACCGCATGGAAGCCTTTGCCCAGGGCGCGGCGCCGGCGCGCGCACCGGTCAACATCCATCGCGTGCTCGACCGGGTCCGCGCCCTGACCGCCAACGGCGTGGCTGACGGCATCCCCATCCGCGAGAGCTACGACCCCTCCCTGCCGCCCGCCTTCGCGGAGGAGGATCAGCTGATCCAGATCTTCCTCAACCTGCTCAAGAACGCGGCCGAGGCCGCTCACGCCCGCGGCGACGGTCGCGGTGAAATCACCATCGCCACCGCCTTTCGACATGGCGCCAGAGCGCGCAGCGAGACCGGCATTCCGGTCCAGGCCGCGCCGCTCGAGATCAAGGTGATCGACAATGGTCCGGGTGTCCCCGCGGCGATCCGCGATCACCTGTTCGAGCCGTTCGTAACCACCAAAGACCACGGCACGGGCCTGGGCCTCGCCCTCGTCGCCAAACTCGTCGCCGCCCATGACGGCCAGGTGGATTTCGACTCCCGTCCCGGCCGGACAGAGTTCCGGGTGATGCTGCCCATCGCCCCGCAACGCATCCTCGAAGGAGCCATATGAGCGCCAAGATCCTGATCGCCGACGATGACTCGTCCATCCGCCTGGTGCTTTCGCAGGCGTTTTCACGCCTGGGATATGAGGTGCGGGCCACCGGCAACGCGACCACCTTGCTCAAGTGGGTGACGGAGGGCGATGGCGATCTCGTTGTGACCGACGTGGTCATGCCGGACGAGAACGTCTTCAACGTCATGCCGCGCATCCGCAAACAGCGGCCGAAACTGCCCGTGATCGTGATGAGCGCTCAGAACACCCTGCTCACCGCGGTCAACGCCGCCGAGCTCGGGGTCTACGACTACGTGCCCAAGCCCTTCGATCTCGACGACATCATCGCCGTGGCCAAGCGCGCGCTCGCCAAGCCGGCCAACGGCGAGGCGGCCAAGGCCCAGGCCAGGGCGGTGCGCGACGAGCGCCTGCCCCTGATCGGCCGCTCGGCGCCGATGCAGGAAGTCTACCGCACCCTGGCGCGCCTGGTTGGCGCGGATCTCACGGTGCTCATCCAAGGCGAGTCCGGCGTCGGCAAGACCCTGGCCGCCCGGGCCCTGCACGATCTCGGCCGCCGTCGCGAGGGCCGGTTCGTGTCCGTGAACCTGGGCGCTGCGCCGCGCGAGCGGATCGACGCCGAACTGTTCGGCTCCGGCGAGGCGCCCGGAAAGCTGGCCGAAGCCGATGGCGGCACCCTGCTGCTCGACGAGATCAGCGACATGCCGTTGGATTCGCAGATTCGCCTGCTGCGGATTTTCGACGGCGTGGAGCCGGCCCTCAATCCCAAGACCGGCCGCCGCTGCGACGTCCGGGTCATCGCCGCCACCAACCGTGACCTGCGCGGCCTCGTCCAGCAGGGGCTGTTTCGCGAAGATCTCTATTTCCGGCTCAACGTCGCCCAGATCCGCATGCCACCGCTGCGCGAGCACCTCGACGACATTCCTGAACTCGCCCGCGCCTTCCTGTTGCGCGCCGCGCGGGAAGGCCTGCCTTCCAAAACCGTCGACGTAGATGCGCTGGAGCGGCTCAAGCTGCACGATTGGCCGGGCAATGTGCGCGAGTTGGAGAACCTCGTTCGCCGCATCTGCGCGCTTTACGCCGACGAGACCATCACGGCGCGGATCGTCGAGCGCGAGCTGGCGGCGCACGTCTCGCCGGCGCCGGCTGAGGGCCCGGTCACGCTCTCGGCGCTGGTCGAGCGGCACTTGATGTCGCTCTTTGCTGGCGAACCAGACGGCTTGCCGCCACCGGGACTTTACGACCGGGTGCTGGCCGAGGTGGAGCGGCCGCTGTTCCAACTCACCCTGGCGGCGACCCGCGGCAATCAGGTGCGGGCGGCCGAGGTGCTGGGTCTCAATCGCAACACTCTGCGCAAACGGATCACCGATCTTGGCATAACGCGTAGCAAGGGCTGACGCGCCTGACGCAGGCTCGCCACTGAACTGTTGAGTTTGGGGCACAGTCCGACCTAGACTCCCCCTCGTGTCGGACCAACGAATTCCAAGCCCGGCGCCTCTGAAGGGGGCGTTGGCGTCACGCACCCTAATGGGAAGCTGCTACGCAGCGGCCGTGGCCACGACCGGCCTGGCGGTCTTCCTCGGCGCGTCGCCATTGCTCGCCGGTCCGCTCGGCCCGGCCAGCCCCCTGGTGCTTGCCCTGCTGGGGCTCGGGCTCGTGGCCTTGGCGCCGCCCGCCACCGCGCTGGTGCTGCGAATCGTCGTTCTCGTACGCGACCGCGACCCCGGCGCCCGCCTGCACCTGCGCTATGTGTTCATGTTCGCGCTCGCGGCGGTCGCGCCGGCCGTGATCGTCGCCCTCTTCTTCGGCCTGCTGGTGACCCGCGGCGTCGACAACTGGTTCAACGCTCGGGTGCAGACCGTGGTGGCAAATTCGGCCAATGTGGCGCGCAGTTATCTCGCCGACCAGCAGCGCTCCACCGGTCTTCACATCGGGGCCATGGCCGAGGCGCTCGGGGACGGCGAGCAGGCCCTGGCCGACGCACCGGTCGCTTTCTCTGGATTCTTCCGAGAATTGGCGCGGAATAACGACTTCGCGGCGGCCTACATCATCGACCATGACGGCCGGGTCTTGGCGCGCGCCGAAGAGCCCGGGGGCCCTGCCTTCCTCGACCCGCCCGCTGCCGCCTTCAAGGTCGCCGACGGCGACGAGGTGGAGATGGTCGCCTTCGAAGGGTCCGACCTGTTTCGGGCCCTATATCGATTGAAAAGTTATCCGGACGCCTACCTCTACGTCGTCCGGACGGTCGACCCAGGCATATTCAGCCACCTGCGTCTGACCGAATCCTCGCTCGGCGCCTATCGCGAGGCGGCGGCCAACCGCACGCTCATTCGAGAGGCCTTCGGGCTCTCATACCTAGAGACCGTCCTGCTGGTGCTGGTCGGCGCGGTCTGGCTGGGGATGGAAGCGGCAGGCGGGGTCGCCGAGCCGGTCGCGCGCCTGGTTCAGGCGGCCGGTAAGGTCTCGGCCGGCGATCTCTCCGCCCGCGTCACCATCGGCCGCGAACCCGAGGAGATCGCCACGCTCTCACGCGCTTTCAACCGCATGACCCGCGACCTCGAGCAGCAGCGCCGCGACCTCTCCGCCGCCCACGCCGACGCTGAGGCGCGGCGCCAATTCACCGAAGCGGTGCTGCTGGGAGTCAGCGCGGGTGTCATCGGACTCGATTCTGACCGTCGCATCTCGGCTCACAATCGCCAGGCCGATCGCCTGCTCGAGCTGGACAGCGGCCAGAGCGAGGGCCGCCACCTGACCGAGGTCGCTCCGGAACTGGAGTCTGTCGCCGCCCTGGCCCTCGCCGAAGGCGGCGAGGCCGAGGAGGACGTCGACGTCACCCGGCATGGCGAAACCCGGCGCCTGCGCGTCCGCGCCAGCCAGAGCGCCGAGGGACTGGTGCTCACCTTCGACGACATCACCCGCCTCGTCGCCGCCCAGCGCAACGCCGCCTGGCGCGACGTGGCCCGCCGCATCGCCCATGAAATCAAGAACCCGCTCACACCCATTCAACTGTCGGCCGAAAGGTTGAGGCGCAAATATCGTGACGAGATCACCAGCGATCCGGAGACCTTCGACCGCTGCACCGACACCATCGTCCGCCAGGTTGGCGACATCGGCCGGATGGTGGACGAATTCTCCGCCTTCGCCCGGATGCCGGCCCCAATCTTCGCGCCCCATGACCCGGCCGAACTCTTGCGCGAGGCGGTCTTCGCCCAGCGCGTCGCCGATCCGGATGTGACCGTGGAGATCAGCGAATTGCCGCGCGATGTTAATCTGACATGCGACGGACGCTTCGTCGGCCAGGCCCTGACCAACGTGCTGAAGAACGCCGGCGAAGCCATCGCGGCGCGCCGCGCCAGCGATCCGGGGATCGAGGGCCGCATCGCCGCTTCCCTGGTGGTGAGCTCGAGCCGCATCGCCTTCGTGGTCGAGGATAACGGCGTCGGCCTCCCGGCCAAAGACCGCGACCGCCTTACGGAGCCCTATGTTACGACCCGCGCCAAGGGCACCGGGCTGGGTCTGGCGATCGTTAAGCGAATCCTCGAAGACCATGGCGGCGAGCTGCAGCTCGCCGACGCCGCGTCCGGATCGGGGGCCCGGGGGGTGTTGTCGTTCCCGATGGCGAGCGCCGGGGCGGGGCGCAGTGAAGTTCGAAAGGTGCAAGCATGACCGGCGATGTGCTCGTCGTCGACGACGAGGCCGATATCCGCGAACTGGTGGCAGCGATCCTGGAGGACGACGGCTATCAGGTGCGCACGGCGAAGGACTCCGAGAGCGCCCTGGCGGCCATCCGCGCCCGCAAGCCCTCGCTTGTCGTGCTCGACATCTGGATGACCGGCGGCGGCATGGACGGCCTGGAGCTGCTCGATGTGGTCAAGGGCCTGGACACCGAACTGCCGGTGATCATGATCTCAGGGCACGGCAACATCGAGACGGCGGTGAGCGCAATCAAGCGGGGGGCCTACGACTTCCTGGAGAAGCCGTTCAAATCCGATCGCCTCCTGCTACTCGCCGAGCGCGCGCTGGAGTCGGCCAACCTCAAGCGCGAAAACCGCCGGCTGCGCAGCAAGGCGATCGTCCCGGACGGCATGCTGGGCACCTCTCCAGCCGCCCAGCAGCTGCGGCAGATGATCGCCAAGGTGGCGACGGCCAACAGTAGGATCCTCATTTCCGGTCCGCCAGGGGCCGGAAAGGAAACGGCGGCGCGCCTGATCCACGCCGCCAGTCCCCGCGCCAAGGGCGAGTTCGTGGCCATCAGCGCCGCCGGCATGACCCCCGGCAGTCTCGACCTGGAGTTCTTCGGTGAGGAAGGAGAGGGCGGGCGGCCGCGCAAGATCGGTGTCTTCGAGCGGGCGCACGGCGGCACCCTTTACATCGACGACCTGGCGGACATGCCCCGCGAGACACAGAGCCGCTTGTTGCGGGTGCTGGTTGAACAGCGCTTCCGTCGCGTGGGCGGCGATACCGATGTGCAAGTAGATGTGCGCGTGGTTTCCTCCACCAGCCGCGACCTGCGCGAGGAGATCGCGGCCGGCCGCCTGCGAGAGGACCTGTTCCATCGCCTGAACGTGGTGCCGCTGCGCGTGCCCGGCCTGGCCGAGCGGCGCGAGGACATCCCCGAACTGATCGACTACTACCTGGAGCGGCTCTCGAGCGCCTCGGGCCTCGTTCGGCGGCGCCTGGCCAGCGACGCCTATGCGACCCTGCAAGTACAGACCTGGCCTGGAAACGTACGCCAGCTGCGCAACGTCGTGGAGCGCATCCTGATCCTCGCGGCCGGCGATCCGGCCGAGCCGATCACGGCCGACATGCTGCCGCCCGACGCCAGCTCGGCGCCGCCGGCAGCGGGCCTGGCGGCTGAGCGCATCATCGCCCTGCCGTTGCGCGAGGCGCGGGAGCTGTTCGAGCGGGAGTACCTCAACGCTCAGATAGTGCGCTTCGGCGGAAACATCTCGCGCACCGCCGGCTTCATCGGCATGGAACGGTCGGCGCTGCACCGAAAACTGAAATCCCTCGGCTTCGGCCGCCCAGACGAGGAGGCCTGATGAGCCGCATCGCCTATGTGAATGGTCGGTTCGTCGCCCATGGCGAGGCCGTCGTGCACATCGAAGATCGCGGCTACCAGTTCGGCGACGCCGTCTACGAGGTCTGGGCCGTCCGGGGCGGCCGACTGACTGACGCCGAAGGGCATTTCGCGCGCCTGACCCGCAGTCTCGGCGAATTGCGGATCGCCGAGCCGATGAACCGCAAGTCTCTGGAGATCGTGCTGCGCGAGACGGTGCGGCGCAACCGCGTGAGAGATGGTCTCGTCTACCTGCAGATCTCGCGCGGCGTGGCGCGGCGCGATCACCCGTTTCCGGATCCCTCGCCGCCGCCCGCCGTCGTCATCACCGCCAGATCGATCGACCCGGCCGGCGCCGAGGCCAAGGCGGCAAAGGGTGTCGCCGTCGTCACCACCCCGGAGAGCCGCTGGGCGCGGTGCGATATCAAGACGGTCAACCTGCTCCCCAACGTGCTCGCCAAACAGGCGGCCAAAGAGGCGGGCGCCTATGAGGCCTGGTTCGTCGACGAACTCGGCCTCATCAGCGAAGGATCGTCAACCAACGCCTGGATCATCGATCGCGAAGGCCGGCTGCGCACCCGCGACATCCAGGCCAACATCCTGCGGGGCGTGACCCGCGCCGCGGTGCTGCGTGTAGCGGCTGAGGCTGGCCTGGCCGTGGCGGAGGGGCCGTTTTCAGTCGACGACGCCCTGGAGGCGCGGGAAGCCTTCATTACGGGCGCCAGCACGCTGGTGACGCCCGTGGTGCGAATCAACGGACGAATCGTTGGTGATGGCGAGCCCGGACCGGTGGCGAAACGGCTGCGCCAGCTCTATATCGCGGAATCGCGCCGAGACGCGGTCTGACCATCGGCGACAAACGACAACCAAAGAGACGCCAGCCATGTCCAACGATAAGAAGCAGAACCTTCAGGACACCTTCCTGAACGCCGTCCGGCGGTCGAAGACGCCGCTGACGATCTTCCTGGTCAACGGGGTCAAGCTTCAGGGCGTGGTCAGCTGGTTCGACAGTTTCTGCGTCCTGCTGCGTCGGGACGGCCAAGCCCAGCTGGTCTACAAGCACGCCATCTCGACGATCATGCCGGCCCAGCCGGTCCAGCTCTACGAGCCGGCGGGCGAACTCGACGAAGACGAGGATTGAGCCACTCTTCCGACAGCGCGCTGACCTGCCTGGTCGTCCACCCGGACCGACTGCGTGCGAACGCCGGGCGCGCGCCAGAGGCGCGATTGGAGGAGGCTGCGGGGCTCGCGGCCGCCCTTGATCTCGTGGTGGCCGGCGCCCTGATCGCCCACATACGGGCCCCACGCCCGGCGACGCTCTTCGGCCAGGGCAAGGTCGAGGAGATCGGTGAACTTCGCCGCGCGATCGGGGCCGACGTGGTGGTGGTCGACGATGCGCTCACGCCGATCCAGCAGCGCAACCTCGAGCGCGCCTGGGACGCCAAGGTGGTCGACCGCACGGGTCTGATCCTCGAGATCTTCGCGCGCCGCGCCCGCACGGCCGAAGGGCGCCTGCAGGTGGAACTGGCCAGGCTCGACTATGAACGCTCGCGCCTGGTGCGCACCTGGACCCACTTGGAGCGTCAGCGCGGCGGCTTCGGCTTTCTCGGCGGTCCCGGCGAAACCCAGATCGAGGCGGACCGGCGGTTGATCCTCGAGCGTATCGTGCGCCTCAAGGCCGAACTCGCCGACGTTCGCCGGACGCGAGGTCTGGCCCGGCGGGCGCGCAAGCGGGTTCCCTATCCGTCGGTGGCGCTGGTCGGCTACACCAACGCCGGCAAGTCGACTCTCTTCAACCGCCTGACCGGCGCCAACGTCTTCGCCAGGTCGCAGCTTTTCGCGACGCTCGATCCGACCCTGCGCCGCCTCGCCTTGCCTGGCGGTCGACCGGCCATCCTTTCCGACACTGTGGGCTTCATTTCCGACCTGCCACACGAATTGGTGGAGTCGTTCCGCGCCACCCTGGACGAGGTGCGCGAGGCCGACATCGTTCTCCACGTGCGCGATATCTCCGGCCCGCATAGCGATGCCGAGGCCGACGACGTCATGGCGGTCCTGAAAGAACTGGGGCTCGGCCCCGAACGTCGGCTGATCGAGGTCTGGAACAAGACCGACGCCCTGGATGACGAGATGAAGTCCGCCGTCGCCGCGCGCGCCCGCCGCGCCGGCGCCGTGGCCGTCTCGGCGCTGACCGGGGAGGGGATTGGAGCTCTTCTGGAGCGCATCGCATCGCTGGTCGACGAGGGGCCCGAGTTGGCGTTCCAGCTCGATGCGTCAGATGGCGAGGCGCTCGCCTGGCTCTACCGCCACGGACGGGTCAGCGCGCGAGAGGAGACACCGCAGGGGGCGCTGGTGCGCGCCAGGCTCGACCCCCAGGCGCTTGGCCGTTTCCAGCGCATGCGCCCAGGAGCCGAGATCCCGCAGGCGGCGGAATAGTCAGAACTTGCTTGCGGCGCGGCCACGCCGCTGACGATGGCGCCGCCAGCCAGCGTGCTCCCCCTCACGGCGGCGCTCCGCCCGCGACGATCGGCGACGTTGTTCCTGTTTCTTGCGCTGGAGTCCCAACCTCTGGCGGCGAAGAGAACCGCCTCTGAGGCGCGACCACGGGCGGGGCGGCGAACGCCGGGCGCGATCGCGCCGGCCGCGTCGAGGTTGCGGATCGGCAGTGTTGTCTCGCCGGCGCTGACGAGGGCGAGGCCCGCGAGATCTGAGCCTGCGAGGCCGCGCGCCGCGGGCGACAGGGACGTCGGGCGCCTGCTCCTCGCGCGAAAACACAAATGCTACCCCCTTGCCGGCGCCTGGAAGGGCCTGGCGATTTAGGACAGAGTCCAATGCTGTGCTGGTAGCCAGCCGTCACCCGACCGCACATCACCGGAACTGGGTATTGGATGGCCGCGGCCTTGGAGGCTAAAGCTTGACCACTCATGTCACCACTGGTCGCGAACGCGGGCGTCGGTGGGCCGCGTCGCGCATCGGGGGTCGAGATCGAATGATCCGCGTCGCTATTGTCGAAGACGATCCGGAGATGAGCGCGCGCCTGGCCGGCGCGATCGGCAGAGCCGAGGATATGATCGTCACCGGGACCGCGGCGACGGTGGCGGGGGGAAGCGGGCTCGTCGAGGCGGGCGGCTACGACGTGCTGCTCTGTGACCTGGGTCTGCCTGACGGCAGCGGCGTACAGGTCATCCGGCAGGAAGCGGATACGGGCC
>Ga0302229_10003252_pt1 | contig 11359 bp, 9 predicted proteins | sample II_Palsa_N1_3_FD_193518 | JGI IMG/M metagenome (GOLD analysis project Ga0302229, IMG submission 193518) | Peat permafrost microbial communities from Stordalen Mire near Abisko, Sweden - II_Palsa_N1_3 | ecosystem: Environmental > Terrestrial > Soil > Palsa > Peat permafrost | place: Sweden...
GCGGAGGTGGCGTGCTGCCCGCGGTGCGGTCAGGAGTCGGCGCGGGTGCACGGCGGGTATGCGCGCATGGTGGCCGACGGTGCGGCGGGCGGCCGGCCGGTGCTGATCGTCTTGCAGGTGCGCCGGTTCCGCTGCCGGAACCCGGCCTGCCCGGCGGTCACCTTCGCCGAGCAGGCCGGGGGGCTGAGCGAACGGTACCGGCGGCGCAGCGTCCCGCTGACGGCCATGCTGGCCGGGTTCGGGCTGGAGCTGGCCGGCCGCGCCGCCGCCCGGCTGGCCGGGACCCTCGGGATCACCGTGCACCCGGCCACGGTGCTGCGGCTGGTCGCCTCGGCGCCGGAACCGCAGGTCACCGCCGCGCCAGAAGTCCTTGGGGTGGATGACTTCGCGCTGGCCAAGGGCCAGGTCTACGGGACGGTGCTGGTGGACATGCGCACCGCAGACGTCATCGACCTGCTGCCCGACCGGGAGGCCGCCACGCTGGAGGCGTGGCTGAGGGCGCATCCCGGCGCGGGGATCATCTGCCGGGACCGGGCCGGCAATTACGCCGAAGGCGCCCGCGCCGGCGCACCGGACGCGATCCAGGTCGCCGACCGCTGGCACCTGTGGCACAACCTGGCCGAATACGCCGGCAAGACAGTGGCCGCCCACCGCGGCTGCCTGAAGGAGCCCGGCGGCGACGCCACGCCAGATACTGCGGGCATGCCGGAGCAAGAACCGCCGGTGCGTGCAGAGGGCACGCAGGTCCCGCCGGACGGGTTCCTGGACGCGTGCGGCCGGGAGCGCCGCCTGGTGGCACGGACCCGGGAACGCCACGCCGAGATCCACCGGCGGCTGGACGCCGGCGAATCGCTGTCCGCGATCAGCCGCGTCACCGGGCTGGACCGCAAGACCGTGCAGCGGTTCGCCCGGGCCGGCAGCGCCGGAGAACTGCTGGGCAAGGCCACCAGCCGGGAATCGAAGCTGGATGACTTCACCCCGTACCTGCGCCAGCGGTGGAACGAGGGCATCACCGACGCCGCCGCGCTCCACGCCGAACTGCGAGAACAGGGCTGGACCGGCAGCGAGCAGACCGTCCGCCGCTACGTCCGCCCCTTCCGGCAGGCACTCGCCGCGCCCGGACCGGCCCCGGCAGTCCCGAAGACCCGCCAGATCACCCGCTGGCTGCTGACCCGTCCCGACCACCTCCAAGAAGACGAGCAAGCCCAGCTCCAGGCCATCCGCGCCCGCTGCCCGCACATCGACGCGCTCGCCGGGCACGTAACCAGCTTCGCCGAGATGATGACCGCCCGCACCGGCAGCCGCGACCTCGACGCCTGGCTCGCCGCCGTCGAAGCCGACGACCAGGCCGGGCTGCGCTCCCTCGCCGCCGGCATCCGCAACGACCAGCAGGCCGTCACCAACGGCCTGACCCTGCACTGGAACTCCGGCAGAGTCGAGGGCACCGTCAACAAGATCAAGATGATCAAACGCCAGATGTACGGCCGCGCCGGCTTCGACCTGCTCCGCAAGCGCGTCATTTTGCACCCTGCGTAACCGGATCACAAAATTCGCGGCAGAGCCCCTTTTTGTGTCCGCAGTTCGGCCGGGCACGCCGTCACGCTGACGGTAACGGCAGGATACGAAAAGTGCCGAGCATGATCATTTAGGAAGCGGCGTTATCAGGTGCCGGAGCGGCTTTTCGTCACCTGGTTTCTGCCGCTTAACTGCGGATTAAATATTCTCGGCCGTTGACCGAAAACTGTGTTTCGTGTTGCCGGTTGACAGTCCTTGCGCGCCGCCACGAGGCAGGGCTGGACATATCGGCTTGCGAGGGCCGCAAGCACTATCCCGATGGCCGCGCTGGGGGCCCGCCGTCCGGGTAGGCCGCGTCCTGGTTACCGCGCCAGCTCTGCTCCCTTCCGTGATGCGAACCGCTGCCGCGCCCGGTGGTCAGCAGCGGCTCGGTAAATCCGCAAATTGTGCGTTGCCCGGACGTACCGTCCGTGCGTGCTGAAAACCAATCTGAAAACCAATCGGACACAGGCATCACGAACGATGAACGCGGAAAACGGGCGCAGGCGGTAACGACACGTGTCCACTCTTGTGACGCTGCACGCAGGCCACGACGTCGCCTACTTCACCTCCGGGCAGGACCGCGGCGGCTGCGCCGGGGCCATGTCGTACTACACCGCCGCCGATGAGCCGCCCGGCCAGTGGGCCGGGAAGGGCGCCGCGGCGCTCGGGCTGGCCGGCAGATCGACCCCGACGAGATCGGCCGCCTGTACCAGCACAACATCGGACCCGGCGGAGAACTTCTGGTCACAAGGCGCCGGTCCAAGGCGGCCGGGGACCGGGAGCAGGCGGCGGTGACGGCGTACCTGGCCGCGCATCCGTACGCCAGCGCGACCGAGCTGGCCGAGGTCCGCGCGGCCGAACGCGGCCAGGACCCGCAGCAGGTGCCGTACTTCGACCTGACGGTCAGCGCGGTCAAGAGCGTCTCGGTGCTCCATGCCTCCTACCGGGTCTCGGCCCGGCAGGCCCGCGACCGCGGCCGGGACGATCAGGCCGCCGCGTTTGACGCCCGGGCAGATGAGCTGGAGGACGCGCTGATGGAATCGGCGCGCGCAGCCGTCGGCTGGCTGGACCAGCATGCCGCCTACACCCGGACCGGGCACCATTCCTCGCAGACGGGGGAGTGGCGGGATGGCCAGGGTCTGGTCGCCAGCTTGTTCCTGCACCACCTGTCCCGCGATGGGGACCCGCAGCTGCACGTGCATGTCGCGATCTGGAACCGGATCCAGCGCGCGACGGCGCCGATGACACGTGGCGGACGCTGGATTCCCGGTCCCTGCACGGCCAGCGGCTCGGCGTGGCCCCGGTCGCCGATCGGGGCCTGGAGACCAGGCTGTCCGCGCTCGGCTACGTCATGGTGCCGCGGGCTGACGGCAACGGCGCCGAGGTCGGCGGGGTCAGCCAGGACGTGATGGACCTGTTCAGCTCCCGCGCCGTCGCCGTCACCGGCGAGCTGACAAGGCTCGCGCGAGAGTACGAGTACAAGCACGGCAAGCCGCCGTCCCGGCGGACGCTGTGGCTGCTGCACCAGCAGGCCGGGCAGCGCACGAGGCGAACCAAGGCCCAGGCGCGCCGCACCCTGGCCGGGCAGACCGGCGCGGCCGAGCCGACCGCGGCGCAGCGGCTCGCCGCGTGGGAAGCCCAGACCATGCACCGCGAACTGGCCGCGCTGTCCGCGGTGCACGAGCAGGTCACGGCGTTCGTGACTGCGCACGCAGGACGTGCACCGGCGGTGCTGGATGATGCGACCAAGCGCACCGCCGCGCGGATCGCGGTCGCCGAGGTGCAAACCCACCACGCGGTCTGGTCGATGGCGCAGCTCCGGTTCGAGGTGCACCGGGCGCTCCCGGTCCTGCCACGAGGCGCCGACGGCGAAGCGGTGGTCACCGAGGTGGCCCGGCTGGCCGTTTCCGGCCGGCCCGGAGCCGAGGTCTTCCAGGTGACCGCGCCGGACATCGCCGACGTGACGGGCCTGGGTGTCCGTGCGTCGGACGGCGGCAGCATCTACCGGCCGCCGAACGCTGAACGGTACTGCACGCTGGCCCACCTGGACGCCGAGGAACAGATCCTCACCGCCGCCAGGCGGACCATGCCGCAGCTGGTCAGCGCCGGGCAGGCACAAGCGGCCACGGAACGTGCCGGGCTGACCGGCGAGCAACGCGACGCGGTGGTGATGATGCTCACCGCTACGACGGCGGCGACGGTGCTGATCGCGCCGGCCGGGGCGGGCAAGAGTCACACCATGGCCGCGTTCGCGCGGCTGTGGACCTCGCTCACCGGCCGCCGGGTCATCGGGCTGACCACCTCGACAAATGCGGCGCGGGTGCTGACGCATGAGGGACTGGCCGAGAGCTACAACATCGCCGCCTTCCTCGGCAAGACCGAAGGATCAGACGAGCTCCGGCGCCCGATACCTCTGTACCGTGACGACGTGCTGGTCCTCGATGAGGCCAGCCAGCTCAGCACCGCCGACCTGGCCATGATCACCGCAGCAGCCCGGCACGCCGGAGCGCGGATCATCGCCACGGGTGACACCGCGCAGCTCGGCGCGGTCGAGGCCGGGGGCATGCTCGCCCTGCTGGCCGCCGAGGTCCCTGTCGCGCGGCTGCATGAGGTCCGCCGGTTCGCCGCCGCATGGGAGCGGGAGGCCAGCGTCCGGCTCCGCGATGGCGACCTGGCAGCGGCCGCCGTCTACGACCGGCACGGCCGGATCCGCGGCGCCGACCACGAAGCCGCCTACGACCGGGCCGCGGGCATGTGGCTCGCGGATCACCTGCGGGGGAAGGACGCGCTGCTGCTGGCCGGGTCCAACGCCGAAGCCGCCGACCTGTCCCGGCGGGTCCAGGCCCGGCTCATCCACCTCGGCGACGTCGGGCCGTCGGCCACGGTGCTGGCGGACGGCAACTACGCCGGAACCGGCGACCTGGTCCGCGCCCGCCTCAACACCAAGATCGACGCCGGGGGCAGCACCCTGACCAACCGCGACACCCTCCAGATCACCGGGTGGCGGGGACCGGACGCCGAGGTGCGGCGGCAGCGCCTGGACGGGACCTGGACCGGGCCGTTCCGCGTCCCGAGGTCCTACCTCGCGGCCAGCGCCGAGCTCGCCTATGCCGGGAACGTCCACGTCGCCCAGGGCCGCACCGTCGACACCGCGCACCTGCTGGTCACGGCCACGCTGTCCCGGCAGGCCCTGTACGTCGGCATGACCCGCGGCCGCCAATCGAATACCGCGCACGTGGTCACCGGCAACACCGCGCCGCCCGGGACCGAGCCGTACCAGCCGGCCACGGCAGAATCCGTGCTCGCCGATGTCCTGCAGCGCGACGGGGGCGACCTGTCCGCCATCGGGCAGATCCGCCAGGGGCAGGAGTGGGCTGGGGGAACCGGTCACCTGCTCACCCTGTGGTCGGCCGCCGTCAGGCAGGCCCTGTACCCGGCCATCGATGAGCAGATCAGGTCCCGGCTCACCGGCTCTGAAGCCTGGCGGTATGAGCGGGAGCCCTCCCGGCCGGTGCTGCAGCGTGCGCTGCGGGATGCTCAGCTGGCCGGGCATGACATCGGCGCGGTCATCGACCGGATCACCGCTGGCCCGATGGACGGCGCCCGGTCGATCGCGAGCGTCCTGCACGGCCGCTTGCAACGCCTCCGACTCCAGGCGCGAGAACATGGCGTGACGTGGACGCAGCGTACGCCGGAGAATGCCCCGGCGCTGGCGCACGAGCTGGCCGCCGCACTCGATGACCGGCGCCGCGAACTCGGCGGACGCGCGCTGGCCGACCCCCAGCCCTGGCTGACCCGCCACCTCGGACCGCCGCCCGGACCGGACGCCTCCCCGGTCCTGCGGGAGGACTACGCGCGGCGGGCCGGCATCGCCGCGGCGTACCGGGAAGCACTGGCGATCACCGACCCGCAGCAGGCGGTCAGCTTCGGCCCGCATCCCGGGCCCGAGGTCGAAGCCCTGCGCACCGACACCCTTCGTGCCCTGGAGATCGCCGACGAGCACGCCGAGCTCCGGGCCATGAGCCGCGGCGAGCTCGAGGCTCAGATTCTCCAAGCCGACCGCGCGCAGGTAACCGCCCCACCGGACCTCGGCAGCCTGCTACGTTCGACCGCGCAGGCTGAGGCCGATGCGTGGCGGCAGGCGTCTGACGCCGAAGCCGGGCACGACCCGGTGCGGGCAGAAGACGCTAGATCCCTGGCTGCCGCGCTAGCCGTAGAGGCGGCCCGCCTGGAAGCCGCGAACGCCTGGTATGAGGAATGGTCTGCCCGGACCGCGACCACCCGGGAGAGGGCCGGGAGGGCCAAGGCCGAGCTGCAGCGCCGCGGGCAGGAACCGTCGGCCGGGGGAGCACCGGGACCGCAGAGCATGGCCAGCTGGTGGCAGGACTTCCAGGCACACGCGGACGCCGCGGACCGGGCGATCGAACGTGAGCACCACGCCGCCATCCGCGACGGTCAGCCGTGGCCACCCGAACGGACGCCGGAAGCCGGACACGAGGAACTGACTACCGCCGCACACGGGGGCGAACCGCAGGTGGAGAAGTCCCGGCCGGGAATGCCGGGGCCCTCGGCAGAGCCCGGGCCGTCGGCAACTGATCCGGGAACCCCGGAGCCCGAGACTGCCGCACCTGTCCACGCCGATGACGGGCGTGCCGCTCGGCTGGATCAGCTGCAGGCCCGGGCGCACGAAGCGGCGAGGCGCTCCGCCGCTCAGCGGGCAGGACGTGAGGCCAGCAGCCAGCACGCCGCGCGCATCGAGCGGGTGGCCCAGGCCGGACCGCAGGCTGACCGGCAGACAGAGACCTCATACGAGATGGAGCTGTAAAGATCAGGCCGTGCTGGCGTTGCGTTCAAGTCGCATCTCGGCGTTCGAAGTGCGCGGCATCAGCGCTGTCGACACCGAGCAGGCCCGGCTGGCTGCCCTACGACGCCGCGAGGTGGCACCCATCAACTGGCCCGCAGTGCCGCCGAGACCTTGTCCCTCAGCGCGTAGAGGCTGTTCCCGGATCTCGCCACGATGAGCGTCACGGGATCCGGGCCGCCCCGAGGTAGCGCGAATGCCGGGCTCCGCAATCTCGGACGCTTGGCGCGGACGCCGGCCGGGCGGTCCTGCGCGTCGCGCAGGATACCAAGCAGGAGATGCTCAGACCCCACCTCAGCTTGGCCGGATGCCTCAGCTTCCTCTATGGCGAACGCAAAGGCTCGCTTGGCGAGCATGGCCTTCCCGGTCAGCGGACCTGCGCACACCGTCCGCGCCCGTCTCGGCCGCGAGCGCCTGAGGGTACGCCTGCTAGCCGTCCGCACCGCATCGGCACCGAAAGAGGCCTCGACAGCGCATCGCACCTGCTCAATGTCAACCCCTATCGTGCGCAGCAGCTCAGCCTCGCTCTGCGCCCGGCCTGGCAGCTGACCGTCAGCGACCAGCTGGTCCAGCCCGGCACGGACCACGACGACGGTAAGCCCTGCGGCGCGCAAAGCCGCCGCCGCCCTGCCGTCCGCCTGCGCGGCCAGGCCTGCTAGCACATGCTCCGGGCCGACATAGTCGTGGTGCAGCCGATCGGCTTCCGCGTCGGCCAGGGCCATGACCTCTCGCGCTGACCCGGAGAATCGCTCGAACATGGCCAGTCACCCCCTGCCCCTGGCGAAGATCCGGCTGCCGTGCTTCTGGTGCACAGCCTGTTTGCTGACGCCAAGCCGCTCGGCGATCGCCTTCCATGTCCAGCCGGCCGCCCGGGCGTTATCGACTTGCAGCGCTTCCAGCACATCAACCAGGCGGCGCAGGGCTGCCACCGCCGCCAGGCCAACCTGCGGATCGCGGCTACCGGTATCAGCTGCCAGGACCGTTACGTCCTCCGGCCGCGAGTCCTCCATCCAGTCAAGCTACGTTGACCGTACCGCGAAGTCAAGCTGTCTTGACCGCTCTCCGGATTTCCCGGCGCTTTCCGGCCTTGCATGGCGGGCTTCGCGAAGTGAGCTTCATCGTCGCCTTGGCCGTCCGGGCCGGCTGGACCTGACCTTGCCGGATAACTCGGAGCTGGCGGAACGGGCTCCTATCTCGCGTAGCCATGAGATGACGTTCTCCTGCCTGGTACCCAGCCCGCTAGCGGCGTCAAGCGGTGTGCCCTGCGCGTAGTCCGGCTCCCAGCTGAGATCCGCGCCACGCGACAGCAGATACTCCGCGGCGCGCCGCTGGCCGCCGGCGCAGGCATGCCAGAACGCCTGCGACACGTCCTCAGCTGGCGGATCGCTTCCCACCAGCGCGGCGAGGCGGCCCAGCATGCCCAGCGCGGCGGCATGCCAGGCCTTGTCCACCCTGGCGCCGCGCGCCAGCAGCAGGCGGGCCACATGCCAGCAGCCGTACCCGACGGCGTTATCGAGCGGGGTGCCGATCGAGCCATCAGGTGTCTCGATGTCGGCTCCTGCATCGATGAGGGCTTCGGCCACATCGACGTCGTCATTGCTGGCCGCGTAGTGCAACGGCGTCTCATCACCTGGACCGGGCGAATCCCGGCCGCTGGTCAGGGCGTTGGCGTCGGCACCAGCCTCGATCAGGAGCCGGACGATCTCCGGGCCGTTGGGGAAGTAGCCGGGCCAGTCCGCGACAAGATGCAAGGGCGTCCCGGAGCCGCCGTCCTTGCCGACAAGCCTGGCCGATGCCAGTGCGGGATCCTCACGCAGCAATCTCTGGATGGCTGCGACATCCCCGGCACGAACCGCCAGCCGCAGCTCGACCGCTACCGGGCCGTCGCCCGGGATCTGCTTGCCAGTCTCGTGCTCACTCATCGTGGCCATCATCCTAGCCGCCGGACAGTCCCGGCAGCCGCCGCATGTTCAGCCGACGGTGGCGGAGCCGCTGCGAAATCATGGCCTCAGGACCCGGAGCTATCCGCAAGCGTCCCGCCCATCGCTTGCCGGTCCTGACCTGGATAAGCGGAGGAGCTGCCCGAATATCTGTTCCGCGACTGCCAGGGCGCGGGCCTGGCCAAGGATCCCGCCTGTGATCTCGGGGTGCGCGCTGGCCCAGGCCTCGGCGGCCGCGTGGGTGACAAAGAAGTTCACATGCTCGCAGCAGATCTCAGCGGATGGTCCCGCGCACCGGTCCGCTGTCCGGCCGACGAACACGACGGTCGTCGCAGGAGCCCATACGGCGTCACGTCCGTCGAGGGTGACGGTGACCGGCTCGCCGTTCGAGGGGTCGGCGGAGCTGATCAGCACGCTGGCGTGCAGCATCTCGGCTATGCCCAGGGCATCGATGGCGCACATCGCGTACGCGCTGGCCCCGCCGGTGATCCGGACCGTGTGCGGCGTGGTGGTGGCGGAGAACGGGTACGCGGCACTGATCCGCCCGGCCTGGTCGAGGCAGAGAAAGTCACCTTCGGCCAGCTCCGCAACCACCTGCCTGGCATCAAAGGGCGCGGCCGCCTCGTCGAGCGCGGCTTGCTCCGGAGCGCGGCCGGTTGCCGCGAAGGAGCGCAGCACGGCCTGATGAACCGCCCGCAGGCCGCGCTCGGCAGGCGCTATCCGTCCCCGGCCGCCGCGTCCGAGCCCGTCCAGCCAGTCCTGGGTGCCCGCAGCGCCCGCGAAGGGTGCTGTCTCGCCGAGGGCCCGACGGAGCTGGCTGACCGAGGGCGCGCCATCGACCTGGCCGCCGCTGTCCCGGTACAGGCGGCACGACACGCTGGCTGGCTGGCCCGGTTCGGCGAAGGGGTCTTTCCCGTCAACCAGGATCGTCGGCGATCCATGCATTCCCTGGCGGGCCGCTTCGTCCTGGTCAGCGATCACCTGACGGCTGACGGTCACGTCGCGGCGCCCTTGGAGCACCTGCGCGAGGCGCTCTTCCAGCAGCACCACATTCGGGCAGTCCGGCACGGCCAGTACCTTCAGGTCCATCGCCGCCTCCTTACTTGCCTGGTGAGCTAGCCGGGCCGGGCTGGCGGATCAGGCTTCCAGCAGTGTCCGGGTCCATCCTCGCCTGGTGCGGGTGAGTTCCTGAAATCCGGCTGCGGGAAGGAACGCGCGGTAGTCCGCGTAGTCCAGGCCGCCGGGGTCGGTCCCGTCGAGCCAGGCGTAGTCCAGGACCCGGCCGACATCTGGCAGCCGCAGCCAGTCAGCAGCCCGCCCGAGCAGCCAGGACGCGACGCCACGCCGCCGGTACGGCTCGGCGACCCGCAGGTTCCCGACATCGGCCCACCCGCCGTGCCGGGGCAGCCGTTCTCCCGCGTCGAAGGTCTCGACCTCGACGCAGCCGATCACGTGCTCGCCGAGGACGGCCGACAGGCGGGTCCCGTTCGTCCCGGCGGTCCGGCGCACCGCCAGGCCGTCGATGGGAACTGCGGCCGGGCGGGGCAGGTCATCGACGCTGGCCAGGTAGACGATCTCCGTGTGCCCGGTATGAGCGAACCCGGCCCGCTGGTACAGCGCGCGGATGTGCGGCCACTGCTCCGGTACCCCGTACACGCCGCGCACGGGCAGCTCGCCGCCCGCCTGCTGGCGCGTCACCCCCCACTCCTCCAGCTGGCGGATGCACGCGGTCATCAGCGCCCCGGCAGCTTCCGCCGCGTCCGGCCAGCAGGGATTCCCGGCCGGCGCCTCGGGCCAGACAACAGCCAGCGGATCTCGCCGACGTCCCGCGCCGACGTCCCGGCCCGCTCATCAGGGAAATACCGGAGCAGGTGGGCGGCGGCGCCGATCCGGTCCTGCTGGCTGGCGACCAGGGTTGCCCGCTCGCTCACCCAGGGATCTTCGATGAACTCGCCCGGCTGCCGTTCAAGCGCGGACAAGACAGCGCTGACCGACGCGCCCATCCCGGGCACCACCGCGGCGGCATGGGAATTCACGAGCTGAGTGAGCTGGTCCCGGTCGCCGCGGCGGAACAGGCGCACCTCGATAGGTGACATCAGCAGGCCTCCATGACACGAATGAGCAACGCGAAATGACGAAGGCCGCTACCAGTGCGGTACATCCGGAATGCTATCAAGACCCCGAACAGCCGCCGGAATGCCGCCGACGCTGCCCGGAACGGCTCAGCGCCGCTACCAGGGCACGTGCCGGTTGAGCCACCGCAACGCCGGTCCGACGACAGGACGCTCATGCAGTCCTCGGGACATGACCTCACCGCGAACCGACTCCGCCGCGCCACGCAGCCGCCTACGCAGGACCGAGGCCTGGTAGTCCCTGGCCCGGCGGCCGAGGAACCGGACGCAGCTGACGCACACACCCACCTCAGGATGATTTCCCAGGCGCACCAGGGCGCCTTCAGCGGTAACCCGGCCGCAGCACCAGCATCCGCTCTCGCCGACCGCTGTCTCAGTCTCGGCGCTCATCGCCACTCCCGTCTCCCAGAAGAATACTAAAACCGCCTTGTTCCCTTCCGGACAGCGCAACGGATGGTGAGCCCGGCGCGTTTTCGCTCACGATCTCTAGGGCGTGGACCGTGGACCGATTCGTGGACCGAGTCGCCGCAGGGTGACGGCGCCGGGTTCCGCCAGACGGGCGACGCCCTCGCGCAGGATTGCTATGCAGCCCTTGAGCTACGCAGCGTTATAGGTACGGGTTAATTGCTGCTCTGCGGCGTGGGACGAATCGTGGGACGAGCCGCCGGGAAACCCCAGTTCGGTGAGTGCCATCGGAGCAATAACGCGCGGCATCAGTGCAGTTAGAGCACATATAGCTACAAAACGGACTTCTTGTAAACGGCAGGTCAGCGGTTCGATCCCGCTCACCGGCTCCCAGTTCACCCCCCTGAACGCCGAATCACATGCGAACCTGCCGCCGGCGATCCTGGTCACGAACGGATTCGACC